>Ga0123353_10012911_pt1 | contig 11922 bp, 9 predicted proteins | sample TergutLab28metaG_3_FD_92763 | JGI IMG/M metagenome (GOLD analysis project Ga0123353, IMG submission 92763) | Labiotermes labralis P3 segment gut microbial communities from Petit-Saut dam, French Guiana - Lab288 P3 | ecosystem: Host-associated > Arthropoda: Insects > Digestive system > Gut ... | reverse complement strand
TTTCTTTTCCGGACTTTCATTTCTTCTTCCCATTTTAAAACCTCCTGGTGATGCTTTATTCTACATCACTCAGGAGGTTTACACAAACTTTGAAATGTTCTCTGTTCGGTTTGAGCGATTATGTTGTGGAACGTGATGAGCACTATGTTTGTTCGGATTGTATTGAAAATATATGGGATGAATGAGATTCACTCCAACCATGTGGCAAATATGGTGCATAGCAGAAAGTTTTGCTTTCCCATTTTTTTAGTTGCTGTATCCATAATAACATCATCCTTCACAATACTCGTACAAAATCATATGCGTTCATAGCGTAATCGTTGATTATACTCACCTTTCACAACTGTATCGAATGCTGCTAATTTTGCTTGTTCCAAGGATGGAAAACTTTCTGATACTTCATTTTGAATTGAGTATCGCCAATAGCCCTCATTAAATCCATCGGGAAAAATAATGATAACTTTGCCCAGTAGAGTTATATATAGATTGCCTTTTCTGCTCTTTTTCCATTTGCGCTTGATAAAATTATTCCTGCGGGTTTGCATATTTTTATACTCACGCTCTCGCTTTTCAGTCTTATCATAATTTCCTTCCATTCTACCTGCGCAAACAGACCCCGCTCCGATGCTTCCCGGGTAATCAGGATGTGTTAAAATATGTACATAACGGATTATTTGATGTCCGCACATTCCGCATACTCCGGAAGGTGTTCCTAAATCAATGAGGTTTACAAAGCTCCATCCCTTATGCGGCACATCGGCACGCTTCCATAAGTTTTTTTCAGTCGGATCATATGTGAGTTCATATAGTTTATTACTGGTATTCTCCGCACTTTCTCGCTCATCATCAATAAATGAAGTTGTATCGGCTTTTGTTTGCTCCATTGAAGATACCGAAGTGTAGTTTTCTGTATATTCTTCTGAATGCTCTTTTGAATAGATTTCATAAATATTATTAACGCTATTCTCGGTATCATCAACAATCCCTGATTCAAAATCCCATGAACGTTTATTGGTCATAGAGTTTTGTGCATTATAAACATCTATCCCTTCTGTATAAATTATGTCTGTATCATTATTATTTGCGTTTGGAATACCCAATGCAGTAGGCTGTATCTCTTTAAGCGGAGAAAAATTACCAGAAAAGTCATAGTCAATACCAATGGGCTTTACTTTATTAATATCTCGAAAGTAAATGTTATAAACGCCTTTTCCAGCATCAAGTGATTGTATTTCACCTTCACCAAATATAGTATGGTTAATTTTGCTTCCAATTAAAAAAAGTGTGCTATCGACTTGTGAGTTGTTGCGGCATACTTTTTTTCTGAAATCAACTTCCACTTCTTCCGGGATAGTCCCTACTCGTTCATATAACCCTTCGTCTACATCAAATAAAAAACGAGATGGGATTTTTCTTTGACCCCCGGCAGAAAATCCTTCGGATTCAGTAAGATATAGCTGTTCTCTTGCACGAGTTATGGCAACAAAACAAAGCCGGCGTTCTTCCTCCAGCCCCGCTTGTTTTCTTTCTTCAATGGAACGGGATGACGGAAAAATCCCATCTGACATTCCCGCAACAAAAACACAAGGAAATTCCAATCCCTTAGATGCATGTATTGTCATAAGGCGTACGCAATCATTATTATCTCTGCTGTCTTCATCATAGCGCAATGCGACATAGTTTAAATATTCTTCCAATGTCAACTCCTCTCCGTATGTACGTTCATACTCAGTGACAGCTTTGCATAGTTCCGCAAGATTATCCAGGCGCTCCATATCTCCGTTTTCGCGAATGTATCGCCTATAGTCGGATTTATCCAGAAGTTCATTTAAGATTTCGGATGGTAATGCTGACTCAACTTTCTTTTGGAACAGTTCAATCAACCAGACGAATTCTTCTGCTCCCGTACCGTTTAGGGCTTTGTCTCGCACATGATTAACCAGTGCTTTGTAATAACTGACACCCTCCTCTTCAGCGAAGGTTTTTATGTATGTTATTCTGTTTTTCCCAATCTTACGGCGCGGTACGTTTATTACACGAAGAAATGAATAGTTATCTTGATATAACAACATCCGAAGATATGCAATAGTGTCACGAATCTCCATTCTGTCATAAAAACGAGCGCTTCCCCACATACGATACGGGACATCTTCTTCAAGTAATGCTTGTTCCAAATAGCGCGATAAAAATCCTGCGCGATAGAGCATGGAAAAGTCATGATATTTCCTCTTGCCACGTTTTACGGCATCCTTAATTTCTGAAACTATCCAAGACGCTTCTGAGCGTTCATCTTTCGCGTGTAAGTGAATAACGGGTAATCCGTTTGGGTTTTGTGTAAACAGGTTTTTCTTTATTCGGGCTGTATTCTTATCAATCAGGCTATTTGCATGTGCTAATATCTGCGGTGTTGAGCGGTAGTTTTGATCCATGATTATTGTTTTTGTACCCTCATGTGTTTTATCAAAATCAACTAGGATTTCCGTACGCGAACCGCGCCATTCATAGATATTTTGGTCAGGATCCCCTACTACGAACAAATTTTTGTTTAGATCACTTAAAATATCCAAAAGTCGCAGTTCTCTGTCACTGCTGTCTTGAAACTCATCAACTTGGATATAGTGAAGTTGTTCCTGCCACTTATGCATTGCTTCTTCGTGCTTGTCAAATAAATAAAATGTGAAATTTATAAGATCGTTAAAATCAAGACCGAATACTTTCTTTTGCCGTTGTAAATACATATAAAAAATTCTATCATCAAGCACAGTGTCATTTTCATTAATTATTTTATCCGGCTCTACAAGGCTTTTAACATAAGTCATGTCGCTTTTTCTTTTATCAATTTGTGTTAATATTTTTTGAAAGCTGGAATGATCCATTTTGAGCTCAAGCTCGGTATATATTTCTTCGAGTATCTTTTTTTGGTCGGCTATATCAAGAATAAGAAAATTCTGGGGATAAAAGAGTTTTTCAATATCGTTACGCAGAACACGCGCACAAAATCCATGATATGTCGTCACAAGAGAGGTATCATAACCATCGCCAATCAGGTGACGTATCCGGCCGCGCATTTCACCCGCCGCCTTACTGGTGAATGTAACGCATAAAATATTTCGTGGTTGTATACCCGCACCTTTTACAAGATATGCGTACCGATGGGTCAGTGTCTTTGTTTTTCCGGAACCCGCACCTGCAACTATTCTAAGAAATCCTTCTGTTGTTGTAACCGCTTCATACTGCCGGCCATTGAGTGTGTTAAGTATATTTTCCATACATTCATCCCCTATGATAGCAGTGTATCACAGGGGATGTGATTAAAATGGTTCATCAGGTTGCGTTTGATAGCCTTGCGGTCGATTTCATTGAGTATTCATTTTCGAGGATTTCCAGAATATCCTTTTGCGAAAGCTGATGCTCCTCATCACTGTAACGTTTGAGGATATCAAGGATATTTATGATTAGCATTTTCTTTGGGAGTATTGGATACATTATAGTTACCTCGTTGAATTTGAAGTAATATCGCAATAACATAATTAAACATGTAAAATATGCTTGCGCTATCGCACTCAAACACAAGTTTGCCGCTAGTGGGAAAATTCCGCTATTAAGAAATTCTTTTTAGATATTCATGTCTTTCCATCTCATATTCCGCATATTTTAGGATATCCTCGAACGACTTTTTCTGTAGCAGCAAATTTTGAAGTTCGGCGCAAGTCAATCGTTCTTTTAGCTTGGTACCATGATCAATTTCCTTATTAAAAAACCGTCTTGAAAACTGATTGAATATTTCAGTAGTTGCGTATCCGACCTCAATTTTCAAGTCTATTCTTCCCGGCCGTATCAGCGCGGGATCCAATTTTTCTATATGATTCGTCGTGGTCAGAAGTATCCTGCCATGGGAAGAACATATTCCGTCTATAGCATTGAGCACATCCGAAAAGTTTATCATTGAAAAACTATCGTTTTTATTATTTGTGTCGCTTGTTTGTTTTATTGTTTTGGTCCGTTCTTCTGAATCCTCATCATTACTTCTGTTATGCAGCGCCTTTTCGCAATCTATATCTTCTATAACGATAATAGATTTCGCAGGCAGCGTGCTCATGCAATTTTCTATCTTAATTAAGCTGCTTACAGGCAGGTAATATATATCGTAGTTAATATGAGAAGCGATTGATTTTATAAGGCTTGATTTCCCGGTTCCGGGTTTTCCGTACAGAAGAATACCGAGATGATAAGGGATGCCGTTATCCAGGTACCACTGTTCTTCTTTTATAAAATTATCGATCGTATCTAAGATGGCTCTTTTTTTGTCGTTTTCTAAAAACACAGTATCCATCGCCCTCTTTGGAATTTGATTCATGGGATACCAGTAATCGTCCATTCTATAAATTTGTAGACTTTTCTCTCTTTCCTTGTCGGTGGAAATTACTCTGAAAAACTTCTCGAATTCTTTCCGGCTCCTTCCTAATTTTGTAATCGTGATGGTTTCCTTGTCGATACTTGTTCCCTGTGAATCATTCCTAGTCAAATTGAGGTGCATAAATATCCTTTCAAATTTGATGAAATGCCCGCCGTAACCAATTCCGATTGTGGTAATTTCATTATCACCCCATTTGCCATTTGTTAATTTAAAGGTCCGGAAATTTTTACCGCTATAATTTTCTTCTATAAACCTCATCAAGTTGTAAAATGAATTGTGTGCGCTTGTTATGTCCAGCGTTGTCGTGCATTGCCTTTTTATATGCTCCCACAATCTCACAGGGATATCTTTAACCCAAAAGCCGATGACTCCGGCCGATGTCAGCGTCAATGCAGCTAATAATAATTGCTCAATGTTGATTTGATTTACTATATCCAATTTCAATCATTCCCTTCCATCTTCAATTTATCAGTTTCATTATAGTCGACGTTATGCCCCCAAAACGCCCCATCGTCGAATTGACATATCAAGCCAAATGAAGTATACTGAGCGCAACGCTTACAAAACGAGGAGGTTAATCATGTATACAATCCCCCCCAAGAAAATGATGATCATTAACATTCTTGATATTCTAAAGCGCCATTCCGACGAGGATCACCGTCTTTCCCAAAAGGATATTCTGGAAATCCTCGAAAACGAGTATTCCATGAAAGCCGACCGCAAGGCGATCAAGCGCAACCTTATGAATTTGCTTGATTTCGGCTACAACATCGAATACAGTGAAGCGGTACGCAAGAATAAAGGTGGCGAGGAAGAAACCATATACACGGATTGGTATCTGGTTCGTGATTTTACGGACGCCGAGTTGCGGCTTTTAATTGACAGCCTGCTGTTCTCAAAGCACATTCCCTACAACCAATGTAAAGAATTGATTGAAAAACTCAAAAGCCTTTCAAATACACATTTCAAAACGAAGGTAAAGCATATTTGCAATCTGCCGGAAAATATGCCGTCGAACAAACAGTTGTTTCTGACTATCGAGGTTTTGGACGAAGCCATCAGCAATAGTAAGCAGGTAGCTTTTACTTACAATGATTTCGGTACAGACAAAAAACTTCACCCGCGCAGGGATGATACAGGCGAGGTTAGGGAATATATTATAAATCCGTATCAGATGGTTGCTACAAACGGTCGTTATTATTTGATTTGTAATTTCGATAAATACGACGAAGTGTCGAATTACAGGCTGGACTGGATTACCGATATAAAGCTACTGGATAGTGCTATTAAGCCCATGAATAAGGTGATCGGGTTGGAAAGCGGTCTGAACTTGCCTAAACATATGGCGGAGCACATTTATATGTTCACCGGTGAAAGCGTTCAGGTAAAATTCCGCGCCCAAAGCTATCTCGCGGGGCAAATCATAGACTGGTTCGGGCGGGATGTGCAGTTTTTTAATGATACCGGCGAAACGGTTGACGTTCTTGTGAGAGTCAATGAACAGGCTATGGCTTTCTGGGCGCTGCAGTACGGAGAGCATATGGAAGTTCTTGAACCCGCAGGGTTGCGGGAGCAGATAAAGAATGCGGTCGCGGAGATCGCGGCAAAATATGGAGAGGAGTGATGATTATGACGGAGTTCAATAAAGCAGAGATACAAAGGCTTCTTGACGGAGCCGGTAGCATAATCGAAAAGTACGAGGCTATTTACCGTGAAACCGGCAAAAACTTCAACATTTTTGATATTGCGAGAATAGAAGACAAAGAAGTTATTATTTGCCGCGTATTGGCGGAATTACTTAATCCAAAAGGGCGGCACGGGCAACGAAGCGAATATCTAAAAATATTTTTACGTGATTGTTTGGATTTTGGCGTTATGTTTTCTGATAATGAAATCGAAAAAATGAAGGTCACTACGGAACACTACACAGATGAAGGGCGGCCTATAGATCTAGTTATAGAGTATGATGGTGTATTCATTCCAATCGAAGTGAAAATTTTCGCTTCCGACCAACCACAGCAGTGTTATGATTACTGCATGTTCGCACGCAAGTCTGATAAAAAAGCAAAAATAGTTTACCTGACACGATTCGGAGATGCGCCGTCGGAGTATAGCGTGATGTCGGCAGATGGCAAAAAAAAGCTCAATAATGATGATATGATTCTCCTTGCATTTAAGGAACACATTTTACCTTGGCTTGAAAAGTGCCTCGCATTGCCGGATACCATTAGAAAAACCCCAATTCGTGAGATACTTATTCAGTTTATAATGGCAATTGAAAAAATCACAGATAAGTCGGAGGATAAACCCATGAATGAAATTAAAGAGGTTCTTTTTAAATCAGAACATAATATGCGCAATGCATATGCTATCACAGATACCTTAACAGCTTGCGAAGATGATATGAGAAAAAAGTTTTTCAACGCCTTTTGCGAAAAATTTAATAAAAGCGAACATCTCGTAGAGATTTCGCAACATAGAGAATATGATGAACATGAGAGTAGATGGCCCGGTGTTTATTATATAATCAGACCTGGTGTGGAATCTATAAATCTGACGTTTTATCTTCAGGCTGAGAGCCCACACACACCGCTTTACGCGGGTTTTCAATTTATGAAGGATGGGGAAACGGTCAATGATGATATAGATATGATGCGTCATTTGACAAAATACTTTACAGGTATTAAAGCCTCAGATAGTAAAAAATGGGCAATATTTCAAGAGTATCTTTCTTTTGAAAATGAAGGGATATATTTAATGAATATTAGGAAGAGCGACAATAATTATTTTAAACTATTCGACCCCGGAAAATTTCATCAAATAATTGATGAAACTGTTAAGCAAGTCAATACTATGCTGAGTAAGCTAAAGTTTGAGTAATTGGCACCATTAATATTTAAAATGCTATGGGGAAAGATTTGTGTTGCCGTCATGTGGCGGAATGGAGGGCATCATGAACACAGGATTTACAGCCATTGATAAATTAGTCGGCGGATTCAGGTGAAGATTTTATAAGGCGCTTCATTTTTAACAAAGATGAAGCGAACCACGAGGAAGTACGTCTGCTTCAATTAGAGCATCAGTTTTACCGAATGGATGTTTTTGCTGTAATCCAGAGAGGGGATAAAATTCATCAGGTTATATTCGAGAACAAAACCGATACTTTTCTGCGAGAGAAGTAGATGGAAGATTATTGCAGGACAGCTTTGGGTTGGCTTTCAGACTATGCTTGGCTTGAAGATTTGAAAAAAACGCATAAGTTGTCCGATGAAAGCCAATGGGGACAAATCATATACATACTCTATAAAACGGGCTATATATTTGAAGCGGAGAACGAATATTTTAACGAAAGAAAATCCGAAATCCTCGCCGAGCATGGCTCAGATACAATCCGCACGGAAATCAGAACCCTTGACCAAATGCTGAATTTTCTGCGCGACCATGTGCAATCTCAATTACTTTCCGATTATTTCGATAGTTGTGAAAACAGGAAAGAAGCTCAGCAGAGCGCGTTGAACTACTGGAATTCAACAAACAGAACAAAACGTAATGCCAGTCTGAACACACACATCGGTCAGACGAAATTTTTTCAACACACTTTTCAAGGTGCCCCTGACAAGGCGTTTTTAAGACTCAGTAACAGCGGGACATGGACATCGTATGATATAAAAAAAGCCGAACGTGAGGATCAATTTAACTACTGTATTTCGTTGTGATGTAAGAAAAGGTGAACGGGTTATTTTTCTTCAGCAATACAGGAATGAGAGTGAAATCAAAAACAGTAGCATTAGGGAAAAACAAGAGGATTTTATATATGCCTCAGATCAAAGTCGGAAAATTGCCGAGAAATTACTTGCAACAGGAAATTACAGAGTTAGTTATGAACAGAGTAAACCGTCTTTCAATGAAAAGTCCTATGATGGCAAGGAGGTTTTTCGCGTATATATTAATGACAAGAGTTTACCATGTGATGTTGGATATTTTATCGCCGAATTCACTAAGGAATTTCAGGAGCAATATGGAAAATGATTATAACAACAAAGTTCTAACATACGGTCTGGCGGATACTGAATATGATAATAACGAGATATGTGCACGACCGGTGACTATACAATCCCATTTTTTAACCAGAGATATAGCGATTGCTAAATCACTCTGGATAGGCGATTACGGGGATATAGCTATTAAAAAAATCGCCTGTTTTTCATCGTGTATCGCTAATAAAGCGAAAGAAGAAATTAACGACGAAATCCAGAATGCAGATATGCTCTATATCATTGCTGATATCGCTGATGAACCAGGGATGAGATTTTTCTGTGAAGCAGGCAAAATTGCGCTGGAAACCGAAATTTTAGCTATAGGAATTGTTATTTCCCGCTTTCCGCTGAAAGCTGACGCCAATGCAGAAGAATTTATGAAAATTATAGAATTAGCAGAGTGTGTGGATGTCTTGATCCCGATTCCATACGAAAAATCAATTAACGAATTACTTTTATATACACTAAAAACTATAATCGACGCTTTGAGTGAGCCCACACATATAGCGCTGTGTTTTTCCGACGTGAAAAATCTGTTTGGCGACGCAGGCTGTGCAAATTTTGGCGTTGGAAACGCCCGAGGTGAAAATAAATATTTTAAGGCGGTGGAAAACGCACGGAGCAACATGCTATTGGGTATTCCTATAGAAAGGGCGAACCATATTCTTATCAGTTTTTTCTGCGGCAATGATTTTTCTCCTACTGAATTTAATCAAGACATGGACAAGGTGATGGGCTTATTAAGTCACAATCCAGTATGTTTTTATTGTGCGACTTCCGATGATAAACTCGGCGAAGAGGTTATTGCCTGCATAATTGCAACAAATTTTAATGTGGAGCATAAAAGCCAAGAAACTACTGGCAAATGCTCAGGAAAAATATTTAGTATATGAGGAAGAAGCTATGAACACAGGGTTTACGGACATTGATCAATTGGTCGACGGATTCAATAGTGGCGATCTTATTATTATTGGCGGGCGTCCGTCAATGGGAAAAACAGCGTTTGCGCTTAATATCGCATGGCAGGCCGCTACTAATGCCGACGCGAAAGTGCTTTTATTCAGTCTTGATATGTCAACAATACAAATAGGCCAACGGTTTCTTGCAATTGAATTGGAAATTGAGCTTGAAAAAACCAAGATCGAAAAATTAGACCGCCAACAGAATTTTTATGTAATGCAGGACGGGTTGAGCCGATTATCGACGACAGATATATATGTTGACGACACTTCAGATCTAAAAATAATGGAAATTAAAAACAAATGCAGCAGGCTCAAAGCGGAAAAAGGTCTCGATATAATCATCGTTGATTACCTTCAATTGATGAATATCGACGGCCAAGAGAAACATCGCAAGAAAGAAATAACCGCTCTTTCCCGAGCCTTCAAGCAGCTCGCGATAGAGATGGACTGCCCGATCGTCCTGCTTTCACAATTGTTCAGATCTCCAGAACGGCGGTCAGGCGACGCAAAAAGGCCCCTCCTTTCCGACCTGTGGGGGTCACGCACCCTCGAAATGAGTGCAGACTTAGTGTTACTTTTGTATAGGGACGAATACTATAACCCATACACGCCTAAAGAAAACCTTGCAGAGGTGATAATAGCAAAGAACAAATATGGCTCAACGGGCACTGTCGAGCTGACATTTATAGGAAACATGAACAAATTCGCTGAAATTCAAAAATGAGTTTTAAAGAGTCATACCACATAAAGGATGTCCCCTAAACAGGACATGTCGTCCGATATGATTGAATTCAATGATTGTGTATGGCGAAAATGCAAAGTTGATAACATATCGCAGTGCAACACCTGAAGATGCCCATAGGCTCTACGAAATAAACAATCTTGTTTTTCACAAACAAACCTCGATATCTATCGAATATTATTCTAATCGCTTAAAAAAACCCGGAGTATTTTAAAACCGATTTCATTGTTGCTGAGGTAAATAAAGAAATTATAGGGTTTGCAGAATTAGCTGACTCTATTACTTGCTTCGAGCGAGGAGCACTAAAAGAGCAGAAACGTATAAATGGGTTCCTGTGGACTTTGGCGGTATTAGCGAAGTTTCAAAGAAAAGGTATCGGTTCCGAGGTTTTAAAAACGTGGCTGTGAGCAAACTGCTTGTATTCCCATTTCAAATAATGCAGGCGAGTATCATATGCTGCGATTTCAAAAATTTGTAGTAAAAAACCAAAACCAAAACCGAAACTAATTCCGAATGGAAGCCGCCGTTCACAGGTGTAGAAATGTCACCGAGTATATGTGTCCATTGTAGGTATTTCGATGATAAACCCGGGGAAGATGGTATTGCCTGTATAATTGCAACAAATTCTAACACATAGTATAAAACCCGGGAAACCCCTGGAAAAAACTCGGGAAAATATTTAGTATTTGGGAGGAATGAATATGTCGGAAGATATTACGATTGAAATTATAAGAGTTGTCAAGGTGATTGGAATAGGCAATATTGATCTTGAAAAAATACAAGAAACTATCCATGAAATCAAGTACAGCTTCGGCAGCTACCATGCTACTTTTTGTATCGATTTTTTATCACTTGCCTCAAAAATAACCGGAGAGGACATATTCAGCTTAATCCGGAATACAAACATGCTTTATATTATCGCGGATACGCAAGATGCAGCAAGTATGAATACTTTTCGGGAAATAGGTAAAATTGCTTATACCACTAAAAGGTTAACCATAGGAATTCTAATTACACACTCTCTTTCAAACGACGAGAAGGCAGATTCGAGCGTATCATTGAAAACCATGGAATTTAAGAAATATGTAGATTGCTCAATTCCTGTTCCACATGAAAAATTAAGCGACGAACTGCTTATAGGATCCATAAAAGCCATATATCATACAGCATTCGATTGTGGTTGGCTTGACTTTGCAGATGTTCGAAGCACACTGAAAGATGCCGGACTCGCGAACTTCGGCGTCGGGCAAGTCTCCAGCGAAAATAGGGATTTAAGGGCGGCAGAAAACGCGCTGAGTCAGATGTTGCTAAACATGCCGTTTAAAAAATCCACAATTGTACTAATCAGCATTTCCAGCGGGCCGGAGTTTTCAATGCTTGAAATCGATAATATCGCCAGTATGATACAAGAACGTGCAGATGACGATGTTGTCGTAATATTTGGATACTTTGTTGATGAATGCATAGGTGATGAAATTGCAGCTAGCATTATCGCAGTCGGTTTCAAAAGTGAAGCAGCAAAGAATTGGGAAGTGACAGCGGAATTCAGCCTGCCAAGCTTTCTCAAATGAATCGGCGAAAGCCATAAATTTTACAGGCAAAAAGCGGCGTATAGCGGGACGGCCTTCTTGCCATCTATGCATCCGAAATTTTTTGTGGACAACTTAACAGCGTAAGCGGGCTTGTATGAATTAATGTATACGGCCAGGCTTTTAGCTTTCGTGTTTTCAGCGGACTTGACCTCGATGGGGACTACATTGCCTT
>Ga0123353_10012910_pt1 | contig 11922 bp, 7 predicted proteins | sample TergutLab28metaG_3_FD_92763 | JGI IMG/M metagenome (GOLD analysis project Ga0123353, IMG submission 92763) | Labiotermes labralis P3 segment gut microbial communities from Petit-Saut dam, French Guiana - Lab288 P3 | ecosystem: Host-associated > Arthropoda: Insects > Digestive system > Gut ... | reverse complement strand
GCCGCCCGTTCCGGCTCCGGCAGCCGAACCGCCAGCTCCACCCGCAAATCGTCCGACAACGGCCCGTTCTCGTCCAACGCGATCAGCCGCTCCAACTCGGCGGCGTACTCCCGCGAACCGGTCGACACACCGTCCAGCAGCATCCACCGCGCGAACACCGCCGCCGCGGCGGCATCACTCGACAACGCGTGACGTTCCATCATCCACATCAACCAGTCCACCCTCGCCAGGGCGGCCTGGTACGCCTCGCGCGGAGGCCATGGCAACTCCACCCCCGTCGGACGGGACGGTTTGCCCTGAACCGGAACATCCAGCGCCGCCCGCAACTTCCGACGGGCCTCGACCAGATTCGCCCACCCCGATTCCATCTGCCCCGCCGCGAAATCCAACTCCGCCAGCCTCCACCGCGCCAAGGCCGACTGCGGGGCGTGCTTGTACCGCATCGTCAACCGCTCCCACGTCGACCGCGACACCGCGGACGCGTGATCCGAACGAAACCGGACCATGCCCTCATCATAGGCATCGCGATCCAACTGCACACTGGCCGCCTGCGCGTATATGTACGCCACCGCGGGAGCGGCCTCGGATTGACCGTACCGGTCGAGAAACTGCCGGCACCGCTCCAGCAACTCGTTGCGGCGCGAACGCAGCGCCTCGTCGATGGCCTCGGGCGAGTCCAGAGGCCCCGCCGCCGGACCGGCCGGGTCACGCGCCGTCCGCCAGGTCTCCACCGGAGGCTGAACGTCGAGCACCGCCATCGCCTCCGAGTGCACGAGTTGATGGAACCGCACCCAGGCGGGCCCTTCGAACGCGTAGAACAGGCACAGCGGGACGATCCACAGCACCGCCGCCACCGGCCAAAGCACGCCCGGACGATACTTCGCCACCCTGGCCAGCATCAGCACCACGCCCGCCCCCGCCACGGCCGCCACCACCGCCAACAGCACCGGCGCCTTCACCAGCAGCCGCTCGAACGGCAGCGCCGCCGGCTCGATGCCCTCGAACGTCAGCACGCCGAAATACACCGCCGACGGAACCAGCCCCAGCAAAAACGCCAGAAACGGCATGTCGCTCCGCAGCGGCGTGCGGGCGGCCAGGAAACTCCCCAACGCCAGCGCAATCGCCAACCCCGGCGAATGACCGAGCACGAAAATCATCGCCGCCAGCGCGATCGCATACATCAGTCGATACATCACCGCCGTCATCAACGGAACCAGCAGCAGCGCCGCCAGCAGCAGTCCGAACACGAAAATCATCCCGTGATGTTCCAGCACCGAGATCGGGTGGAGAAAACTCATTCCCAGCGGCGTGATGATCGACAACCAATAACTGTCCGGTTGAACATCCACCCACCGCCCGCTGGAGATGAACAGCCAGAATCCGTTGGCGAACACGAACCCGATGAAATTGATGGTGAGAAAAATCGACACCCGCCCGAGGCTGCTTGGGCGCAGCAGCGGCAACTTGCCGCGATGATGATCAAACGGCTCGGCGCTTCGCCGCTCACGGTTGAACGAGAAAAATTTCATACCGCCCACCATCATACACATTTTTCGTGTACCCGACGGTGAAATCGTTCCTCCGGTTTTCGTTAACTCGTTGATTCGTTAACTCGTTAACTGGTTGCTCATTCTGCCGAGTTAACGAGTTAACGAGTTAACGAAAACGTTCCCTCGAATCGGTGGCCCATTTTCACCCATGCGCCGCGAATACCGACATATACTGTATCATGTCCAACGGCCCCCCTAAAGACCCCGCGTCCATCTGTGCGATGTTTTCGCACATCGCGGGGTGGTATGACGTGAACAATTGGCTTCATTCGCTGGGTCGGGATCGGGTCTGGCGGCGGGCGGCGGTGCGGTTGGCGGAGGTTCGGCCGCATGAGGAGGCGTTGGATGTCGCGTGCGGAACCGGCGACATGGTCCGCCGACCGCGTTGCGGGAAATTTTTCGGGGCGGCCTGAAACTTTTTCACCTTTTCCGCGTCTAACCGTTCGGCGTACAATACGAACCCAAACGGGAAGGATTACGATGAGCGAGCACGAAAATGCGTCGTCGCCGAAGGAGCAGCCAGCCGTGCGGACCACGATTGTCGGCGGCAGGCCGCCCGGATGCGGAAAGGGGCTGGGCGAGATTCCTCGCGGCATCGAGGTGCTGGTGAAAAAGGCCAGCGTGGACCCCGCCTTTCGTGCGCTGCTCCTGCGGGTCCGGGCCGAGGCGGCGAAGGAGATCGGACTGACGCTCTCCGCCGCCGAGACCGCCATGCTGGCCGTGATTCCCGCGGCGCAGTTGGAGGCCGTCGTCGACCGAACCCACGTGGACGCCTCCCGCCGTCCGGCGTTTCTGGGCAAGGCCGCCGCCGTCATGCTCGTCGCCCTCGGCGCCAACGCAATCACCGGCTGCAACGACTCGCAAAACAACGCCCCACCCCCGCAAACCCAGCCCGCGCCCATCACGAAACCCACCGACACGCCACGGCGGACCAGTTGGGGCCCGGAGAGCGACGAAACCATGATCATAGCCGGCGCAAGCCCCCGTGTATGGGACATGGCCGGCGAACGGATCGACGTGCCAGACACCCAGCCCGCTTCGCCGCCGGCCAGCCAACCCGTCCCCCAGCCCGACACGATTTCCGGCCTGTCCAGCGAGCAGGCCGACGTGCCGAAGGGGACCAAATGGATCTGCGAGTTCCCCGACGACGTGGAACTACCGCCCCTCCCGAAGGAACTTCAGGACCTGCTGAAGGACCTGCTGGAGGAGGAGGAAGACCTGTTCGACGACGTGGAGGACACCATAGACCCGAATAATTTTGTTGGGGACGCGATCGGCTGGGATACGTTGGAGGGACCGATCAGCAACATCGGCGGCGTCGCCGGCGTGCGGGCCGATCAGGTCAAGCCCCCCGAAAGCCAACCCGCCTCGCAACCGACAACGCCGCCCGCCACGCCGCCGGTCAAAATGGAGTTCAGCGCCGGCGCGCGAATCGACATCGCCCCGCCGCCCCCGCTGGCCAGTCAACCCGCCAGTCAGCCGACGTCGCAACCGACCAGCGCGGCGTCGGGACGCGACATACAACCCGACGCCCCGCCGGTCAGAATGGAACGCAGCGCCGGCATACGGGCCGACGCGCCCGACCCGCCGCCACCTCCGCCGGGCACGACGATTTCAGGATTGCGAATCGGTCCCCGCTCCGACCGCCAACCCGCCTCGCAACCGGCCAGCCAACCGACCAGCCAACCCGCCACCCAGCCGGCGACGGCGGAGGAGGTCGCCGAACTCGTCACCGAACTCATCAAAAAGCTCGACGACGACAGCCGGACCGTCCGCGACGACGCCGACAAACGACTCTCCGACCTCATGCCCGGCATTCAATCGCAACTGGAAGAAGCCCTCAAAAACGACAAAAACGACAACAAAAATAACCCGCAAAAACTCTCCGCCGAACAACGCGTGCGGATCGAACAGATTCTCGAACGGGAAAGACGAAAACGCCCCGAGGAAATCAAAGTCACACGAGGCGCACGGGCGCTACCGAGAATCTCCATCGGCATCCGCATCGACGACGATGACGATGACGATGACGACCTGGACGACGATGACGACGACTGATCGCGGAGTTGGCTTGCCTCTTTGCGCTGTAGGATGTTGTGAGCAAAAAACGTTTTTCCGCACAGAATATCCTACAGCGCAAAGAGGCAAGCCAAATTCGCATCCATCCTGTAATTCCATAATCCCCGCGAAAAAAAATGTCCGACATTACCTTAGTAAATCTCAACATGCTGTTCATGCGGTACGGGCAGGAGATCGAGCGCGAGCTGCACGTGCCGCTGGGGTGTCTGTACGTGACGACGGCGCTGGAGGCCGCCGGGTTCGACGTGGATTTTCGCGACTACCAGCTCTGCCCGAGCGATTCGCCGTTCGATATGGACGTGCTGCTGGAGTTCATGCGCGACCCCGCGCCGGTGATCGGGCTCTCGTGCATGGCCAATCTGCTGCCGTTCACGATTTTGGCCATGCGGGAACTCAAACGGCGGTACCCCGGCCACACGCTCGTGCTGGGCGGTGTGGGGGCCAAGTGCGTCGAGGAGCCGATTCTTCGGCGGTTTCCGTGGATCGACGTGATCTGTCGCGGCGAGGGCGAAGCGACGGCCGTGGAACTGCTAGCCGCCCTGAAATCCGGTCGCGATCTGGCCGACGTGCGAGGTATTTCGTTCCGACAACGTGGCGCGGGCGTCTCGCCCTCGTCAAACGTTCCATTGGACCAGACGCCCGAAGACGTCAAGCCGGCTTCGCCCAGACGCGGGCAAGATGCCCGCGAGACACGAGGGCGGGACGCCCTCGCCACGCGCGGGCGGGACGCCCGCGTCACGTTGGACGCCCATGCTACGGTCCACACGCCCGACCGGCCTCGCATTGCCGACCTCGACGGCATCGGTTTTCCCGCCTGGCGGAAAATCGACCTCGCCCGCTACGCCGGATACGGCATGATGACCAGCCGAGGCTGTCCGTACCACTGCACGTTCTGTAGCGTCGCGCCCGTCTGGAACCACCAGAGTCACTCGCGAAGTCCACAAAACATCGTTGCCGAAATGGTCTACCTCCACCGACACGCGGGCGTGGAACTGTTCCTCTTCCAGGACGAATTTTTCGTCTCGGGCAAGCGGCAGGTCATGGACTTTTGCCGCGAGCTTCGCGACAGCGGGATCGGCGTGAAGTGGAAAGCGTTCGGCCGCGTGAACCTCATCGACCGCGAGATGATGCACGCCATGGCCGACACGGGCTGCCTGGAACTTCGCTTCGGCATCGAGAGCGGCAGCGACCGCATTTTGCAACTCGTTCGCAAGGGTTTTACCGCGGCGCAGGCGTTGGAGATCGTGCCGCAGGCCGTGGAAATTTTCCCGCGCGTGGACACGTTTTACGTGTGGGGATTCCCGTTCGAGACGATGGAGGATTTCAACCAGTCGCTGTTCCAGATGATCAGTTTCCGCGCGATGGGCGCCCGCATCCTGCCCAGCCTGCTGAGCCTGCTGCCGCAAACCGACGTCTACCGCCAACACATCGCCGACGCCGGCGGCACGGCCAAACTGGAGTTTTGCCCGTACCTGCTGCCGGAGTTCGTCTTCACCGGCCATGAGATCAGCCGCGGCGGCGAAATCGACATTCCGCCCCGCTACCGCGAGTACTTCGACCTGATCGCAACGAACCCGGACATTTTCCCCGGCTTTTTCCACATCGACTTCCAGAACAACGTCCTGCCGAAGCTGGAGCTGCTGCGACAGTTCGGTTTCTACCCCGAAGCGCCGGGCAGCGACGACGCGGAAACACGGAGACGCGGCGACACGGAGAGGGACATTGGTGGCTGAAAAACATTTCGCGATGGCTTGCCTTTTTGCGTTGTAAAACGTCCCGCACGAAAAATGTTTCCTCCCCGGCCTCGCGCGGCAGAGGCGGCACACAGCCGCGAAGCGGCGTCGTTTTTAGCCCACGGTGAGCGGTACTCCGCGAACCGTGGGTTCACGATTTTTACATCCTCTTCTAATCACGCCTGACGCCACTGGCCGAGGTCACACCGTCATGCGATGACGGCATCGAACAACACGCACATTTCCCTGTTCGCGACGTTCGAAGCCGTACGGGCCCGCGTACTCGGCCTCGGCCAGTGGCGTCACGATGAAGGAAGAGAAAAACGCCCGAACCCCAGGGCTCGCCCGAGTACGGGCGGCCCTGGGCTACCCAACACGGCCCCTGCCGGGGCCAAGACAGGTCCAGCCCACGAAAACGCCCCGCCGTACTTCGTAACGTCTCGCAACGATGCCAGATTACATCGGACCGAAAATTTCGTCACACCCGGTTAAGAACGAAAATTGGCTTCCGATTCTTGGCCCGATTCGGTAACATTTGGATTAAGGCGTGTTCTAGGCAGGCGCATTGGCACGCGAAGAGGATCGTTGTACTTTAAAAACAGATAAAAAATAACATAATCGTTCTGCAACAGACACATAGAAGGAAACGAACGGTGGAAATCCCCCAGCAAAAACCAAGCATGAAGAGAGGCTGCTTAGGTATGGCTGCCCTTCTTCTCATCCCGACACTTCTAATTGGTCTGGTTATTCTCAATGTTAACTATCCGGACATTTTCAAAAATAACGACCCGAAAAATATTGCAGGTTCTGCAACAAAAAAATGGGGTGATGTAATGAAACGAAACCTCGGGGAATGTAGACTTTCTAAATCTACAACTTCATGGGCTGTAGAAAACTGGTATGGCACACTGACACGATTCGAACACGATAAGTCGATAAAGCTTCCGGCAAATGCGAAATTTGTTTTATATGATTACCGAAGACAGAAGTTTGTAATGCCTGACCGGCCGATTAAAGGGATGGATATATATTCAGTAAACAATCCGGATGAAACATCCATTATCGTAGTTTATATGACTGAAACAACGATAACATCAGTTGATTCCAGTCGCGACTCTGACGGTACCATTTGGTATTATTACGTCTACACACCCTGTGTAAAAATGGAACTTATTGATACAAGGACATGGAAAGTTTTTGATAGCTTCGAAAAGACATGTCGCGATAAAAATCAATTTACCTCTACGAACAGTCCCAGCAGTCCCAGGCCCGAGCCTTTGCCCTTTCCCACCGCCGAGGCATTCGAGCGAATAAATTGGGGATTATCCAACGCCAGCCGGTAAACCTGGAAAATTTTGTAACCTCATGACATCTGTGAACGACAACACCGACTGCCCGATGACGCGGACCTGCTGGCGCGGGGTGGAGATGGAACACCCAGCCGCGTGGGAAATTTCCGTCGCCATCGCCCCCGGCGAGGACGGGCGGCTGACGTTTGTGGACCGTCGCTACACGAGGCTGGACGTGCGGTGGCGGACGTTGACCTACGTGCCCGACCTGGGCGACATGCTCGAACGGTTCCGCCGCGACGCCAAAAAGGCCGACGACGGCATGGAAATCGTGCCCCTCAAACACGCCCCCGAGCCGTGGAAGGGATTTCAGCGGCGCGGAAAACAAGGCAGCGTCGTGCACGCCACGCGGTTTTTTAAGGAGCAGCGGCTGTTGATCGAGGCCGTCATCGTCTGGCCGAAGACGCGCCACCGCGAGATCGAGCGGCACATCCTGGAGTCGGTCGCGCTGTCGCCGGAAGGCGGGAAAACGGCGTATTGGCGGGCGCTGGGGCTGGAGGTCGACGTGCCGGGCGATTTTCGGCTGACCGACAACAACGCCAAAGTCGGCCGCGTGGCGTGGACGTTCCTCGGGCCCAACGAAAAATGGCCGGAGCAGTTGGTCGTCGAGCGGATGGCGATGGCGGATCAATGGATGACCAAGCCGCTGGACGAGTGGCTGCTCAGCGAGTTGCCCCCCCGCAGCCGCGTGGTGAGCGAACGGAAACTTCTTTTTAATCGGCATGAAGGTCGGGAGTTGCTTAGCGAAACAAAAACGGGTACACTGCGGACCTTGCTGGGCTGGCGTCGCGTGCGGATGGATGTCGCGTGGCGGTGCGATCGCGACGGGCGGCTGTACCACGTGTCGTACAGCGAGACGGTGAAAAAGGGCCAGCCCGTGGAGTTGCCGCCTCCGTTGCGCGTGGTGTGTTGCCAGAGCGTGCCTGTCGTGGACGACGATGTGGAGTTGTGACGTTTGGGCCGAACGAAGCGCCAATCCGGACCGGCATGGAGTATGGACGACCTGCTGCACTCCAGGCCTGTCGCGAACACGCGGGTGGAGTTGGACCGTCTGGACGACGGTGGAGCGGTGGCGTCGATTCCGATGCGTCGTCCGTCGTGGCTGGTTCCGCCGCTGACGTGGCTGGTTCCGTTCTCGTCGCATCGCCGCGTGCGGCTGGACCGGATCGGGCTGGGCGTGCTGGATTTGTGCGACGGAAAACGGACCGTCGAGGACATTGTGGAACAATTTGCGGCCGCGAACAAACTTTCGTATCGTGAAGCACAATTGCCCGTCACGCAGTTCATGCAAATGCTGCTGCAACGCGGGCTGGTGGCGGCGGTTAAATAGAGGATACGCATGAGCGTAGACGTAAAAGAACAGGTCAGTCTTCCCCTGAGCAAGTGCCTGGAGCTTGTCCTGAGCGGGATCAAGTTCCGGCTGTTCCGGGCGGGGATTACGGTGACGATTATCGCGTTGGCGGTGGCGTTTTTGCTGGTGATGCTGACGGAAAGCTACGTCGCGCGTCGCGTGGCCGACGTGATCGACAACAAAACGGCCCCGCGGCGGTTGTGCGACAAGTGGGTCAGCCGCCTCAGCACACCGCTGACCGAGACCGAACTGACGGCGGAACTGCTCGCCCTGGGCGGAGCGGACGACCCGCGGTATCGCGAACTCAAAGCCTGGGGCCGGCTCGACGACGCGGCCATGGACCGACTCCAGAAAGTCGCGCAAACGCAGCGGGAGTATATGGTTGAGTACTTCGACCAGCTCAAGGAGGGCGCGAAGCGCCGGCTGGTGGGTACGGCGCAGGGTCCGGCGATTTTCGCGCGGCTGACCGACCCGGTCCAATACGCGGAGTTCATGGACGAGGCGAAAAAAGGCGACCGCGTCCTTCCGGGCAAGGACAAGGAAGCGGAATTCCGGGCGTTCATGAACGATTGGAGCGACACGCGCCCGGCGCGGGAGGCCGTTCTGACCGGACACGCGCAGGCGTTGGCCGCCGTCCGGCAGCACCTCGACGACGAGGCGAAAAAAAGCGAACGCGCCACGACACCCATCGACAAACTGGCCGACCCCGACACCGCCTTCCTGTCCGTCCTGGCGGCCAATCTGTTCCAGATGGACGACGGGCAGAAAACGACCGTCCAGGCCGAGGCACGACAGAAGGCGGCCGAGGCGCAACTCCGGTCGGCGCTGAATGTTCCGATCGTGAAACGGCAACTGGCCGACCGAAAGTCCGTCAAGCCCGCCGACACCGATTTCCAGATGCTCTTCGTGGAGGTCAGCAAGTCCGGAGGGGCGAAATGGCTGGCCGAGTTGTCCGCCGCCGCCGAGTACGCCAAAGACGCGGCCTCGCAAAATCTGCCCCTGCTGAACCTCACCGACAAGGAACTTCCGACGGCGCCGAACCAGCCCAAACGGTCCGAGTTCCCCGACGGCAGCGAGGGCGACAAGGCCTTCACCCAGGCCAACGACGCCTATAAGAAGGAACTTCCACCGTTCGAGAAGAAGATGGAACCGTTCGCCGAGGCGATTCAGAAGGTCGCCCGTCAATTCCTGGTCGCGCAGGCGCTGGCCGAGACCGAGCAGCAGGTCGTCCAGGCCGGCGCGGGCGGCGACGTGGGGTTCACCGGGCGGACGCTGTGGTTGATCATCGTGAGCTTTTTGGTGTGCGTGGTGGGCATCGCCAACGCGATGCTGATGAGCGTGACCGAGCGGTTCCGCGAGATCGCGACGATGAAATGCCTGGGCGCGACCGACGGGTTCATCATGATCAACTTCATTATGGAGTCGGTGATGCAGGGCGTCGCCGGCAGCGTGGTGGGCGCGTTGCTGGGGCTGATTCTGGGCGTGCTGCGGGCCTGGGCCAGCTACGGCGGATTGGCCTGGGCCAATTTCCCCGTGCTGGACGTGCTGGAGTCGATGGGCATCGGCCTGGTGGTGGGCGTGGTGGTGTCGGCCCTGGCGGCGACGTACCCGGCGTACGTGGCGGCGAGGCTGGCGCCGATGGAAGCGATGCGGATCGAATAACCGTTAACTCGTTGATTCGTTAACTCGTAACAGATGGAAACGTTTGCCGGATCAACGAGTTAACGGATCAACGAGTTAACGAATCAACGCCGTAACGAGAGTGAATATGACACAAACACAAACAAGCGTCGCCGCGGGAAGTAACACCGAAAAGAAACCGGTGATTATCCGCACGCGCGGGCTGAAGAAGATTTACCAGATGGGCGAGGTGCAGACGCACGCCCTCCAAGGGATCGACATCGAGTTGTTCCGCGGCGAATTCATTTGCGTCATGGGACCTTCGGGCTCGGGCAAGAGCACGTTTTTCAACATGGTCGGCGGGCTGGACAGCCCCTCGGCCGGCAGGGTGTTCATCGACGAGGTGGACGTCGCCCAGCTCAGCGCGGTGGAGTTGGCGTTTCTCCGCTGCCGCAAGATCGGCTACATTTTCCAGACCTACAACCTGGTGCTGTACATGACGGCGTTGGAGAACATTACCGTCCCGATGGCCTTCGCGGGGGTGATCGGCGACGAGGCCCGCGACCGCGGGATGAGGCTGTTGGACATGGTGGGGCTGAAGGACCGCTGGTCGCACAAGCCCATCGAGATGTCCGGCGGACAGCAGCAGCGGACGGCCATCGCCCGTTCGATGGCCAATGAGCCGTCGATCCTGCTGTGCGACGAACCGACCGGAAACCTGGACCTCAAGACCGGAGCGGAGATTCACAAGATTCTTCTCACACTCAACAAGGAGCGCGGCGTGACGATCATCTGCGCCACGCACGACCACCGGCTGATCGACATGGCCGACCGCATCCTCTGGATTCGCGACGGCAAGGTGGACCGCATCGCCGATCGCAAGGACGTCAAGGTGCAACGCGGCTCCATCGGAGGCGAAGAGCATGAGTAAGCCCCAGAAGCCAGTAGCCACTAGCCAGCAGCCAATAGGTATGGATAAATTTTTCGCGAAAAAGTTCAACGGTTTCGTTGTGTTGTCGATGTGGATGGCCGTGTTGTCTGCCGCGTTGTTTGGGTGCGGCAAGGACGAACAGGCCGACCCTGCGGCGGCGGTGGCGGCGGAGACTCAGCCGGCGTCGGCGCCGACCACGGAGACAGCCGAGGCCGAGACCCAGCCGGCGGCGGAATCCCAGCCGACGACCCTGCCGGGGAGTTTCTCCATCGACCAGGCGCAGTTCGACAAGGACTTCGCGGAGTTGACGAAAAATCCACACCGGTTGGCCGGTCGGGCGGACGGGTCGCTGGCGGCGGCGGCGTACGTGCAGCGGCGGCTGGCGGAGATCGGCCTGCCGGCGGGCGACGTCTATCAGCAGGAGTTCGCCCTGTATCAGCCGGTCTGCACCGAGGCGAGGTTGCTCGTCGACGGCAAGGAAATTCAGCCCGCCTCCGGCGGCAGGGCCATTTATCCGATGCGGCACAACTTCCTCCAGGCGCCGATCACGCCGCGCGAGGGGCTCACCGGACCGTGCGTCTACGTGGGCAAGGGCTCGCTGGCGGAGTTCGGAAACGCGCTTCCGTTGGGCAAAATCGTCCTCATGGATTACGCCGACTGCGGCCGAAACTGGCAGACGGCGTTTTCGTACGGTGCGCAGGCGGTGGTGTTTGTCGGACCGCGCGACGCGGTGTCGAGCACCGCGTGGCACCATGTGAACATTCCGGCCAATTTGCCGCGATTTTTCATGCCCGAGGACGTGGCCGACGAGTTGGGACTTCGCTCGGGCGGCGCGAGCAAGACGATCACGCTGCTGTCGTCCAGCGAATGGCAGCGGCTCCGCGGTCGGAACGTGATCGCGCTGATTCCGGGAACGGCGCCGCTGTTTGGGGAAACCGCTTCGACCCCGCAGGCGATGGTTCTGGCGGCGAATCTCGACAGTCTGTCGGAGGTGCCCGAACTGTCGCCCGGCGGACGCGACGCCGCCAACGTCGCCCTGCTGTTGCAGGTGGCGCAGCACCTCAAGAGCAACCCCCCCCGCCGCCATGTGATTGTCTGTTTCTTCGACGGTGAAAGCGTCATGCACGCGGGTTCGACGGCCTTTTACGGCGCCATCAACCGCGAGATGAAGAACGTGAAAAACGTTCAGAAACTCGAAGACAAACGGCGATTCCTCGCCAGCGAACGCACGTTCGCCCAGAACGTGCTGAAGATGCTCGCCGACGGGGACATTTTCTCCGCGGACACCCTGGCCAAGCGGAACAAGATG
>Ga0123353_10012909_pt1 | contig 11923 bp, 8 predicted proteins | sample TergutLab28metaG_3_FD_92763 | JGI IMG/M metagenome (GOLD analysis project Ga0123353, IMG submission 92763) | Labiotermes labralis P3 segment gut microbial communities from Petit-Saut dam, French Guiana - Lab288 P3 | ecosystem: Host-associated > Arthropoda: Insects > Digestive system > Gut ... | reverse complement strand
TCTACTAGAAGGCCACATGGAAGAAGAATTATGAACTTGTTTCAAAAATTAAAATTAAGCTGCATCTGTTCCAACAGTACTTCACTTCCCACACCCCACCCGTGAAACAAGGTGAAAGTGAAACCACCCTCAGTCCAGACCTCCCCAGCACATGCATCATATGCTCAACAATTCTTTCCATAAATGTTTCAAATCATGCAGCCCAATGTCAGATCTCGTGACCCACTATGCCCCGTAAGCAACAACAAGATTCACATGCCTAGATTCAGTTGTTAAACAAAGAAAAAAGAATTACAGAAAAATAACAGAAATATCCACGGCACTAGCATTTCTAACCCTGCCAATGGAACAAAGATAACTTTTGAAACATATAATTAAATAATGGATGTGTTACTGCATAATTTAATTGAATGTTTGTGAGTATAAAACATATTCAAAAAGAAAAAATTTATATGCTGACACTGGGACTTGAACCAATGTAGTTTGTTTCCAAAGAGTATTGCCATCACGTGTTAATGCACTCGGCTACCCCCGGGTGTGGCAAATAACCACCCTTTTGCAACATCCATCCATGGAAGTAGAGCTAGCAAGCCACACGCCTCGGAAAATTAATGACCTTTAATTCATGTTTTAACTTCAAATTAAGTGAATGTATTGGTGTAATTGGTTAATATACGTACAGCATGGTTGATTGTAATGAATGGAAGAGAGAGAAATGCCACAAATGCAAAAATATGGGGAAGTAAAATGACTTGAATTATGATGGCAACTGTAGATCATGTGACTTCCAGTTCAGGACTTAGGAAATTTCAGGCCACTTGATTTTTGTTGAACAGAAGGTACAAGAAACCAAGTCTCCACTGGAAAATTATAGGAAGTTTGAAAGGCCATAAATACTGATTACTTAACTAGGAATGGTTGATGATCCTGTTTCTCTCAGTGAATGAAAGAATTTAATTTTCATTTCGCATGTATTTAACTCAGTAAGGAAGCAGACATGAATTTCTACTTCAAACACTGCATCAGATGAACATTACACAGAAAAAGAAGAAGAAGATGAAGACAAAGACAAAATCTGAAGCTATCTCACACATAATTAATTCAAATCCTGAGAGTGAATGCAGCTTATTCCTTCAACTGTAGTCACTATCATTGATAAATTTGTCTAAATGATTCCAGTACTTACGATGTGACCCTCTGAGGCTCATCTATATCAATGTCAATTTCATCGGAAGCTGCTTCTGTAACGCTACTTGTCTGACTAGTGAATAATGACCCACGGCCTTCTCTTCTTACACGATTTGGTGTCCCTGTAATATAACAACCCTACTAAGTAATACTGCTGTTTGTTGTATAAGGCCATTATTTTATGTGACAACTATCAGCTGCTACTTCCTGTCGGATGTTTATCCTATTACCATAGCCCACTCAGCTGACTGCCCACACACACACATACACACAAACACACAGGGCAGATTAGTGGCGGATGTGATAAATGATAGTCTAAACGATAGTCATCAGACAAAACAAGTGCAATGCATTTCAGCATCTTGTCACTGCCTGTGTTACAATAACTGTACATTACATTGTCTCCACCAAGGACGATAATATGGGCAGGGCATGTAGTATGCATGACACAGAAGAGAAATGCATGCAGCATTTGGTAGTAAGGCCAGAAGGAAAGGTCTAGGCATAGCTGGAAAAATAATATTAAAACTGGTCTTAAAATAAGTGATGGGAGGATGTGAATTGGATTAATATGGTTCAGGATAGGGACCACAAATATAAACCTTCAGGAACCATAAGATGCAGAGAACATCTTGACTAGCAGAGGAACTGTAAACTTCTCTAGGAAACTTCCACATGCATTTAATATTGTCTTCATACATCTGCTTAATCTTACAATAATGCAGACAATTTGCACATAAAAATATATATGAAGAAGCCTCAAGATAACTTCATTATATGGAAAAAGTTCCACAAGTGACATCGTACTAAAATCTAACCCTGTCCCTCTGCATGCCAAGATAGCATCAGAGGGGATTGGAGGCATACATCAACCCATTCCTAACTTTGACAATGAGATGGAGTTGAGGCGTAAGCTTCACATTCCAATCACCTCAGCCCAGGGAAAAGGAAACCAGGTGGCCCCATAGGTGATCTGGATGCTTTGGAGAAGAGAAAAATCACTTGCCCCTGCCATGAATTGAACAATATTTCCTCCATTGTTCAGCCCATAACCGAATAAACTGAACATAATTTGAATAAATGTATGTGGAACAATAAACGAAATGTGTGGAAACAGGATAACACAGTAGTATCATCAGTATGTCCTGCACAACGGGTGAAGCAGTGCCTAACTAAGCACAGACACTTTTACAGACTTACCTGTTTGATCACTAAACTTTCTGACATCCTATCAAAAAAACTGTAGCAAACAATTGAATTATACCTGCTTTAGGCTCCTCAATATAGAAGACCACATCCCCTTCACTTTCACGTCGGTTTGAGTTACTGCTTCCTTCCAGTGCATTACTAGGCACTTCCATTCGGTTCTTTGATTTCCGTCTCTTCAAAACACTCGCCTTCTTTGCGACCTGGATAATGAGAGACTGTTGGACCAACCAAAGTTTAGCTAGCTGCAACATCCAACACTCAACATAGCAATCTAACATCAATAAGCTGAAAGAACATGTCAAGAGAGCAAAACATAGAGCAATCACAAATGTATATAGCAAGCAGAAGCAAACAATATTCAGAAACTGCATTTTGAAGACTTGTAATACACAGCTACATGAAGAAGGCAGAGGCAAAACATTCTCGGCAGCAGTAAGATGAATGTGGCTGCGAACCACATAGCTCTGTGCAGCAAAACGTTTCTAAATACTGGGCACATGCACAAAATGGAACATGAAAGGCACCTCAAAGAAAATCTGAGATTTGTTGCAAAGTTCACATAGAATATGAATGACCGTAAGACTGTAAAAAAACTGTGGTGTTCTAGACACTCAAATTCCACTTTGTGTAGAGACAATATTTACATGCCCCATTCAGCAATGTGAGCAATATTTCATAAACCAAAGCCCATACTAAAGAATATTAATGGTTTACAACAACCAGTTGCAAGAAACAGACTAATTACCAGCTGCAAACTGGAACTAATTACAAAGAACAGGGAACAACAGGCAGATTACTAAACACCCTTCCAAGCATTCATTCCTATTTATGTTTTATTTTATGCAACATTAAATATGTTTGAAATGTAACAATTAGTCATAGAGTGTAATATGGTGGCCTTTCATTGTTATTATGAATAATAAGTTAGAAAGGATGTAAAACAAAGCTCTAGTCACCAATTGAAGGTAATAGGTAAAGGTACAGCAGTCCAATTACAGGCCTGGACAGGCCCAGAGGGTTCCAGGAAGTTAAGGTTCCCAGATTTTGTGATAATGGCACAGGATGGTGGTAAGGTTGTCGGTCTTACGCACTGGCCGCCTTTACTCCCAGGAAATACTCCTGGTACTCAGACAAAATGAAGGTAACATCATGGAATGTTTTAGGAGAGAGTGAGAAAAAATGTGAAATGTCACAGGATAGTAGGTATTCTGACTGTAATTCCAGCATGACACCGCTGAAACACCTGTATACAGTGTTCTTACTCATAAATGGCTAAAATGTGTTTAAAGTAGATAACACAGTGAGCTTTACTACCCTGGCTGTATATCATGTCACGGTAAAATGTGCAGAACATATATTACTGTGGATAGCTCCTAGATTTTGACTAATTTATTTAAAAATCTACATTTATAAACAATTTTCACATCACAGTAAATTGGCATATATAAGCCAACTTCAGGGTCATTCCACTTTCATCTTCTCTTTGGTCAAGCAACATTTCTTCTACCACTTGGAATGTATTCATACATTAACTTGGGAATGCTCACATTATCACTCTTCACTAAATGTTTGGTCCAGTGATGTCTATAATCAACAATAACTTCGTTATATTAAATTTTTCTGTCACTGTTATAAAACTTTACTTTATATATTCATCTGTTTCAATTCTTCATGACAATTTACAATAACTTTGATGTCATTACACTGACTCAACAAAGAACACAACCGTATTTGTAGTTATCATTTTGCACTCAGTTCTCAGACTAATGTCATAATATCCATCAACTAATCAACATTCTTCTTCCATTTGTCAAAACAAACATCCAACTTATTTACAGTCTACAAGCACGTCATCATCCCATCTGAATGTTCTGCTGAATGACTCTATTCATCGGGGTCTTTCTTGACAAGTTCCTAGACATTTGAAAAGTTCACAGATTCCTTGTCTTTTATGAAACATGTTTGGTAAATAAAAAGAAAGTACATTTTACTGTGTTCATAAGGAACCATCAACTGATCCAAACCTCAGTTAGATGAATCCGTATACTCTCGATTTAAGCTACACCCAAATATTACACTTACATCTACGATTATGTCTACCAAGCAACTTCTCTTCAGAATTTCTGATTAAAACAAAATTAATAGTAACTATAAATTAAAAAAAATGAACTTATGCCCCATGGACCTGATAATAATTTATACATTATATTCCATGTAACAGTACACAGTCCTAGAGTCAGGTTCGATGCTTGCAGACTCAATTGGAAGTCAGCCAATTCCTCCCGTCCTGTCCAGTCATACCAACCTGTAATGTGTAAGTTCCCCAAATGGCTGCACAATCTAGGAACTGCTGCTACATTATAATTTACTGATATGCAAGTATAAATACAAATTGTGGCCACACTAAATTCAATGGTTGTTCACAAAAGGCCACAAGAACATCGTTTATCTTTCCCAACTCGCTTAGGCATTTGGACAGTCATAACCAAGGAAATCCGTACTAAATTAATAAAGGTAATTATCACTGAATTTACATTTATATATATATGTGGGCCAGGTAGCTCAGTCAGTATAGCGAATGACTATGGGCTGTCCGGTCCGGGATCGAATCCCAGTGGGGACGAGATTTTCTGCCCGTCCAGACCGGTCCTGGGGCCCACCCAGCCTCCTGCACAATGTCTTTCCTGGGGGTAAAATGTGGCTGGGTAATGCTGCTGACCACTCACCCCCTTCTAGTGCCACGATCATGGAAGAATAGAGCTATACCTCTACCCATCCTCTGGGCCACACCGGGCCTGTAACGGGAATGCTTTACCTTTTATATATATATATATTAAATTGAGATATGTGTAAGTCTGTACAATTAAAAAGCGATCATCCTGCGAAGTTCTTGAACTTGATCTACTTTAATTGTGTAAACTTCACACATGCATGAGAATCAATAATTTAATCTTGTATTGTTGTATGTACACACACACATGCACACGCACATACATACATAGATACATATATATAGCTGTAGATATATGTAAAACCCCTAATAATTTCATTTGTTGATTTAGTATGGTTTTCTTTGAAGACAGGCATGCAGAGGCCAAAACAAGTTGAAAGCAATAAGTAAATATATTAATATAACAAATGAGGTCGTCTTATCCTCTTGTAAACAATGATGAGTTTTTATTGATTACAGCTAAAAGGCTGTGCATGTTATATAAAGAATCATTTCAAAACTATAAAGTCTGAGTTAGGCTTGGAAGATTCTATACATATGATAAGTACAATTTATTTACAGTCAAAATAAACAAATAAATAAATAAGGCAGGTTTAAAAAACTTATCTATATTACTGATCACATAGTGTCTCCTGAGTTAACTCCTACGGTTTCTGCCCACGCAGATAGAGACACAGAATCAATTTCTGAGTTGGAGGTGGGTGGGTTCCTTAAGGCATATTCTGTTGTCCCAAAGGTACCACGTATAGTGAACTTGAGGATGGTCAACAATGGGGACCTACAGCTTAATACAGGCTCAAAACAATGAAGACAGCTGATGTTCATCATACTGCCCTGATTGATATGAAGGTTAAAATCAATTAGAACAAAAACAGGCAGCCTGATCTGAATGTGGGTTGAATTCACAACCCTCTGAACTAGAGTGTGGTTTGCTACTCTGATACTATCAGAACAAACTATACATAATGAGTTGCCATTTACAACATGTAACTGCTCATGTACTAAGCCCTGCAGCAAACTACAGACCACTGAGATCATCACTGTGCATTCAACATGCACCATATAGTACAGCACTGCACACAAAACTGGTAACAAGTGCAGGCAACACTCAAGTAGTGTTTTGCTCACAAAATTCATGTTGGCAGTACCGTCAGTTGTGATGCTGCATCACCAAACTCTGCCAGTTTTAATAGGACTTACATTACTGCTTAACAATGGTGGGAGTAGCAATTGCACAGTGACATTTCAATGCCCTCTTTATTCATAAACAACAGCCACACAAGTTGCACATCACATCCAGCACTGTACACATTTTTATACATACATTTGCAAGCTCTTACACATCTCCAACTTTTGTTACTTTTAAACAGAATGAATCTGCTAAACAGCATGGGTACATCAATTAAGCAATTATGCTTTAGCAGAGTCCTATAATATGGATCTGGGTTGTAAAGTTCAAGAAGTCAAGGCAATTTTAGAGTAAAATAAAGAAGACACACCAGAAATTAAGGTTTCTAATAACAATTCTATAGTAACCCCAATGTAAACCTAAAGTAATTTTTACTTAATAATGAAACTTGCTACAGAAGTATTTCAAAATGTCTGTCTGTCACTTTAATGTATATCTCACAGAGATATCAATCACTGAAATAACATGCCATCCAAAGTATGCATTCATATCAGAGGTGAACACTTCAAACCATTTTTGTGGCATTCTTCATTATTAAATTATATTTAATTTAGATCTACTTTCGAGTTTTTTCAAATCTCACTTATGGTATGTCTTCATATCACTTTCAAACTGCTGCAAGTCTTTAAACTTCTTACATTAGACTCAAGTTTAATGCTCTTTCTTATACTGTAAATCATAAAGTCTGGCAGTGGTCCCTGATCCATTCTGTACATAAGTACACCAGAGTTACTTGCGTATTATATACAGGTTACAAGCAGCTGTACAGTTTACCAGATAACACTCCCAGCAACACATATTCAATTACACATTTACAAACCATATGGACATAAAGCATGCTAGTTTCCATGAAACCCACACTGAATCCATTGAAATATATCAATATAATTTTACCTTACCTATGATTCTCCCAACATTATTTTATTCCATAGAATGTTGTGGAAGAGTGAGTCGCAGGTCCTGGGATTTTATCGCAGAACATAAAAGCTGTCCTGACTGGGATTTTTCATGATTTTCCTCAACCACTCGAGGCAAATGCCATGAGAGTACCTTAAGTTAGGATATGGTTGCTTTCTTCCACAGCCCCAATTCATTATTCACTAATCATCCTATCATTGTATGCTACATAATCAGGGCTATAAGTGGCATTATATAAGGAAACAAATGTTGATGGCAGACAGTTCAACTATGGCTTAAACTATAAATATTTCCTCAGCTCTAAACAGTTATTTTAATTATGGCAGAAACATCAGTTATATCTCACAGTATTCAAACAAAGATACATTCTTATTCAATTAATACAATTTAGAAATTTCTTATTAATATTATTATTATATTACTATTATTCATAATAAACATTTGTGCTGTTAAACCTGCAAGTTACAAAATTGAATTATTATTATTATTATTATTATTATTATTATTATATTTGGTTGTTGTTGTTGTTGTTGTTACAGCAGATAGATATTTTTGTCAGTGTTAACATAGCCATTACCATTAGCATAACTATGAATCATGTCAAAACACATGTTTTAAAACAAAGTTTTCCAATAAAAATTGGAAACAGCCTAGGTTTACTTAAGCATATTTTTGTTAATTTTAAAAAGGTAATATATTTCAATTCTCTTTGCTTTCGTTTCATTTGTTTGCCTGTACCACTAAAAGGTAACAAGATTTATCATTTTTATGGCACTCATACTTCAGATTTTCAGTAATGGTGGAATAAAATATAATTTAACCCATTGAATCACGAAGTTGTTCCAAATAACACTTAAAAATTCCATTCCTGCCTTACAGATAACACATTGTGTATACATTACAAATACTACCCAATCAATTTTTTTAGGGACATATTTGTTCTTTAAGCTGGCAATCCCCCCAAGCTAATAAAAATACACAAACGCAAAATGCAGATAACAATGTTCAAGCAAACGGTACAGATGGTTACCAGACTGTTTTAAATAACATCCCTTATCCCTTATGCAACAATACACATATGTATAGTCACGCTTAATAACTGGGAATAGTTTACTCTATAACTAATACTTACCTTGCCCAAGGGTATTGATGTGTTCTGATTTTGTTGATTCACATCTTTTATGTAGATCTTCCAGGTAGCAATGCTATTGAATGATTTGTCTGCTGCATAACACCGCCACAGGCACTGTATCAGCATTGCAGCTGCTGGAATTTGACGGTTGAAGTGCTTTTGACGTTGTTTTTGTTGTACTTTAAGAGCAAATCCTGAACCCAGGATGCCCTGCAACAGAGGGGGTATTGCAAATTACTTAAATGTGTCTTTTATTTTGACTTATGAATGCCTGAATATAAATGATGACAGGTCAGCAAGCTTTTTTAAATGTGCCAGAATTAATACTCATTGATTCATTTAAATTACTTACTGCAGGCAGTGCAAAGAAAGAGATGGCAAAGACGCTAAAACATGAAGCAACAATTTTTCCCATCCAAGTCTTTGGTACTGTATCCCCATAACCGATGGTTGTCACAGTAATCTGAAATAAAACAAATAATACTACTTTAGAATCAAATTCTGAAAATGTGCTGTTAATTTTTTCACAGTTGGTACTTAAATTTAAAACTGTATACTGCTTGTATGGACAATGAATGCAAAGTGCCTGCCTTGACAGAAAATACACTTAAGTTCAAATTTACTGCTGTATTTTTCTACCATTACTATATGGTCCACTACCAGCAGTACATTTTATACACACCAGATAACAGCTTATCAAAAATTTTTCTGTAAAAATAAAATCTGCTTACACACAATTAAGACTGTAGTCTACTGCATATGACGTTGTATAGGTTTGTAGAGAGGTATAAATGTTCCAGAGAAACAGGTGGCCTGCATCTTCAGGATGGGCAGAAGATGGAAGCAATATATTCCTCTGTAACATTTATAACACTTTTGCAGTTTACAAGGGGTATGACATCATATCACAGTATCATGGTGATCACCACTGTGAGAGACTCAAGTGCAAATGAATGTATAATTACTGACAAGCAAGATCAAATACTGTCTGAAATCCAAAATGAATTAAATGAGCAGTTAAACGCAAAAACCTAAAACGAGAAAACAAAGGCTTTCCTCAGCTTAACATAAGCCCAGTATGCATGTCAGTAGAGCAACAAGATAAGTGACATAAGACAGAATACATACATTTAAATAAGTTTGTTAAACATATCAACAAAGGTGCATTTAGTAGATGGTAAATAACTATTTTTTGAAAATGTAAAAATTATAACAAGTAAAAACTTCAATAAATATCTAGATAAACAAATAATAAAGAAAACAAGCAGCCAATTGGTTTATTCCGCAGAATTTCATTGTACGTGACTGAGAAAAATTAATTTAGTAGTTTGGTTTTTTTACCCATTTTAAAGATATATGAATCACTCCTGCTCTTAATTCTCAGCACATAGTTAGTGGTTAGGGGTAATCTGTGTGACATTAAATAAAGTGTTTATAAAGCTACAGTCTAACATGGTGCTGTTTTGTATGTGCTTACCAACATTTTGGAAGCAGTAGGTTCCTCCTAAAATTCAGTAACTATCTAAAAAAACTGCACTGTGTCATGACCCAAACGAACATAATCTGAACTTTCACCAAGATGTTAACCCAAGTTCCAATCAAAATCTGTGCCACCTGCTCTATAATCCACCAGCACACACAAACATGAAAACTGCTGTCAACAGACTCATATTTGTACTGAGATACTGCACTGAGGGCTGCTGCTGCTGCCTACAGATATTCTATGAACTTCTTTTTGAAAGCATATTGATACATCACACATTCCACTATCATTTATTGCAGTCATGTTCTCTCCCAATTCATAATTACTGTAAGGCAGGTTGGCAAGCTTTAGCATTTTGTCAATTTCCTGCACTGCAGTGTATAATTATTTCCACATACCACTCCCCACCACAGCGCATCAGCGTAGCTGGAAAAGTCAGACGACTTTCCATTCTCATCCCTCTCTGCCAGGTACACGAAGTAGCTGCTGAAGATGAGTCCCAGGAAACCAATATATAATGTTGTAATAAGTTCCTGAAATATACAGTTTGGCACATATGAGGTAAAAAGTTCCTGAAATATATAGTACAGCATATATAATATAAAGAGTTCCTGAAATATACAATGCAGCACATACAACATAGAGAGTTCCTGAGATATACAGAACAGCACGTATCATGAAATGAGTTCCTGAAATATATAGAACAGCACGTACCGTGAAATGAGTTCCTGAAATATGTACAAAACATACCATGAAATAAGTTCCTGAAATATACAATGCAACACACAACATGTAAAGAGATCCTGAAATGTATTATGCAGCATACACTAGGTAAAGAGTTCCTGAAATATACAGTCCAGTACATATAATGTAGAGACAGTGGAAAGTGCTGATCCCAAGGTCATTTCCGGCAGAAGGGAACACAGTTCATGCCAGTTACACTACAGCTAGACCTGAATTCCAGATCAGGATTTGTGAAAGTCTGTAGAGCGCCTGAAATATCCAGTAGAGGTAAAAGTAAAGCTTTCCCTTAACATCATGAAGACTCAGAGGGGGAATGGAATGTTGGGCTTCCAATCTTACATTTGACATTCTGCGCAACTAGGATGGCACAGTCGTGAGCTCAACACGCCGGTCGCACTTTACCCCCAAGGAAGTTCCTTGGTACTCATTTCTGTTAGAGACTGAGTAGAACCCTGGGCTACTGAATGCAGAGAGATGGATTAGGTCAGTTGGAAAATTTCCAAGGACCCTACCAGAAATCAAATACGGAACCTCCGTTCTTGTGACGCAGCGCCTCAACCAAATAATTTGTATTTGCACTCAGACTGATCACGGTAGAAAATACGTTCAGCTCGAGGCCATTTAGTGATTACTGCCATCTATCAGACACTGGTGAAAGTAACTGAGGTGTGACTAACTCATAAAAATGAACGCGTTATATAGCTTAGAAGGGCAAAACTTATAAAATCTACTTTTGCCCACAACATCAATTATCAACGCTTACATCTCTAACACAGCTGAAATACAGAATGTCAAAATGTTGCTTGATTTCCAAATTTGTAATTCTTAATGCATCTGTCTGCATTTATATTATGATTGATTTCACATTCCCAATGATACTAGTTCCCAAACTATAGCTATTACAAATAACATACAGGTAAATTCGCTGATTCTGATGGCTGCTCGGTCTAAGGCGTAAGTCTCTGGCCACTTGATTGCCGGGATCGCGAGTTTGAATCCCACGGAGAGCATGGATGTTCACCCCCTGTGTCTGTTGTGTGTGTAAGTAGCGGCCTCTGTGATATGCTGATCGTTCGTTCAGAGGAGTTCTATCGACTCTGTGTGTGTGTGTTTGTGTGTGTGTGTGTGTGTGTGGGTGTGTGTGTGTGTGGGTTGGTGGGGGTGGGGGGGGGGGTGTGTGTGTGTGGGGGGGGGGGGGGGGGTGTGTGTGTGCCAAACTATGTATGATCTAGAAACCTCAACAATGAAGTGGTGTGGGCTCGAGTTGAACTGTTGCACTACAATGAGAATGGTATATTCTTGTGATAACTGCATTGCTTTTAAACTTTC
>Ga0123353_10012907_pt1 | contig 11923 bp, 11 predicted proteins | sample TergutLab28metaG_3_FD_92763 | JGI IMG/M metagenome (GOLD analysis project Ga0123353, IMG submission 92763) | Labiotermes labralis P3 segment gut microbial communities from Petit-Saut dam, French Guiana - Lab288 P3 | ecosystem: Host-associated > Arthropoda: Insects > Digestive system > Gut ... | reverse complement strand
GGTGCACTAGTGGTTCCATGAGAGGGTTTGGGTGCGAGTCCAGGGCCGTGCGATGGGTAGCTGTCCGTTCCCGGAAAACCGTGTGGACGTACGGGATGTGTAGGTCGGAATGAAGGGTGTAACTGGAGACATACCATGGGGCATTGGTTATAGATCTGAGAAGTTTGGATTGGTATCACTGGATGACAGCTATGTTGGACTTAGAAACACATCCCCAAAGTTCTATTCCATACGTCCACACTGGTTTTAGCACTGTTTTATTGATGAGAAGCTTGTTTTCCAACGATAGGGGGGGGGGGGAATGTTTTCCAATCAGCCAGTACATCTCGCGAGTTCTGAGGTCGAGTTGCTTGCGTTTCGTTTTCACGTGGTCCTTAGATGTAAGTTTGGGACCAAAAAGTATCACTGTATTCACAATTTCGTGGTATTTTTGATAGAATTACAGTTTGTACTATTTGAACAATGTCGCGGTCCAACTGGACTTCTTGTAGCGCAGGGAGACCCGCACGCACCGACGAGTTTGACACGCCTCAATGAAAATGAAGTGGGAAATACTGAACCGTTCAAATTCAAACAAACAGATCACACCGACACAAAAAGGCGGATAACGTGCTGCTCTGTCGGAAGCCACAACAAATTTCATTTGCCACGTCAACAAGGTATTAAAAACACAGTACTTAATCTAGAAAAAAGTAAAGCAATCCTATTACAGGCCTGGACAGGCCCTGAGGGTTCCAGTAGGCTGAGGCTCCCAGATATCAAGACAGTCGGCACATGAAGGTGGTGAGGTTGTCAGCCCAACGCACCGGCCGCCTTTACCTCCCCATGAAATATCTGTGGTACTCATGACTGTTAGCGACTGAGTAAACCCCAGGGCCATCGGTCGGAAAGATGTCAATGAAAAATTCCAGTGACACCATCGGGAATCGAACCCGCGACCTTCCGGCAAGTAGCGCAGTGCCTCAACCAACTGCGCCACCGCGTGCACCAACACAATATTCAAAACTTAAAATAAAACACGCGATCAGTAATGGGCGAAACGTGTAGCACGCGATGACGTGGCTGATAAAATTTGTTTTGGCTGAAGGTGTACGGTTATCGGTTTTTTTTTAAAAAAAAGGGAAAGATACGTTGCTGTTTTAAGGCCAGGTACATACGGAAGGTTCAGTCACGTTCCGGTCAACAGCCTGGATGACGCAGCTCACTGCCTTTGATTATAAGTAACCAAACTAGCGATCATGTTACAGGCACAGTACGTTCAACAGCAGCTGCATCTATATAAGGTACAAGAACATTTGCCTTGACCGTGAGCGTGCCGTGAGCGCATCCATAGTGGGAATCGGCTTTTAGTGTGCTTCGTTTGAATGGACTAGGTAATGGAAACAAGTTAGGAAATGCAGGCACAGAGAAACAGCTGCTGTGCATTCTGCTACTGCCGTGGGCAGCACAAAAGTCGCAATTATCCTGAAAACCGAAGAACAAGTAGCACTGTGCCCCGCGATACACACTACGTAACCTGCGCACATAATAGCGCAAATGAGCGCACGCCTTCGCGTAACTACGCGCCACTGTGTGACCACATGCAACATAAACCTAAAGCCAGCCAAGCCAAAATGTTAACTGGGGACGACGTCCCCCTGTCTGTTAGCCATTCCTGCGTTTGACCGCATCGCTGGGTTCTGTAAAAGACACCTAGAGGTCCGACAGTATGTAATGAGACTAATTTTTTTCTTGCTGTACTAACAATACTGCAGCCCGACAACACAGACAGCCGTTTACCTTGATCCTTCCTCTATCCCGACTTGCTGTGGCATGGCTTTGCAGTGACTCATTGTGGAGCAGGTGCCTGACGTGTCAAGAAGTGTTTGCGAACCTCGTCACGAAAATAGAAGCACGGAATATCTCTCAGCGGTATGCCATCTTTTTTTTGTGTGTGAAACTCGGTGACAGTGCCACCACAACACATGGAACTTCAGCGGCCCTTTGGAGATGATGCAATGTCAAGGGCACAAGCCTTTCGCTGGCACAAAATGTTTTCTGAAGGCAGAAACATCGATGAAGATGAGCAGAGCAGCGGACAACCATCAACAACACGGACAAGTTACAACACAGCACCAGTACGAGAACTTGTTCGATCCGATCGAAGATTGACAGTCAAGATGGTTGCTGATGAAGTGAACGTGAACCGGGAAGCTGTTCGTCGGATACTAACTGAAGAATTGGGGATGAGAAAAATTTGTGCCAAGATGGTGCCCAGAAATCTGTGCTGAACTTCTGGAACAAGTGGAAGCCGACCCAGAGTTAATGGAGCGAGTTATCACTGGTGACGAGAGTTGGTTTTTCCAATATGATCCAGAGACCAAACGCCAAAGTTTGGGATGGTGTTCGAAGGGATCACCAAGGCCAAAGAAAGCATGCATGTCCAAGTCAAAAGTGAAATGCACGCTTGTGTGCTTCTTTGATTCCTTGGGTATTGTTCACAAAGAGTGGGTTCTTGTTGGACAGACAGTCAATCAATATTACTACAAAGACATTCTTGAAAGACTCAGAAAGAGAGTCATACGGGTTTGTCCAAACATTGCCACAAACTGGATCCTTCACCATGACAATGCGCCAGCCCATGCAGCATTCTCTGTAGCGCAGTTTTTGACATCCAAAGGCATTACAGTGATGCCGCAGCTTCCTTACTCACCTGATCTCGTGCCCTGAGACTTCTTCTTATTTCAAAAAGCAAAATCGGCAAAGAAAGGAAACCATTTTGAATCAACAGAAGACATCCAGAGGTCTGTAACGCAGGCCTTAAATGACATTCCTCAAGCTGCGTTCCAGGAATACTATAAACAGTGGCAGCACCGCTGGTAAACGTGTGTGCAGGCACAAGGGATGTAATTTGAAGGTGACCGTATTTTAGTTGATGAATAAATAAAATAAAACTCTTTTTTGGAACCAGTCTCATTACTTTACTGTCGGACCTCGTACACCACAAGTGTGTGTATATATATACTTAATTTTTAGATGAATAAATAGGAAAATACATGTAGAGTGACATACCTGAAATGAAACAGTTATTGGATCATGCCAGTAAACATGATAAAGACCAAAAAAGGTTTGATGTTCTTGACGTTCAGGTGACCGTGTATCACGATAAATTCTTATAATAAAACCAACTCATTGCACTTATTTCTCAAATTTATTTTTGGAATAAAACTCTACATGTTTCAGACAGTTCCTGTATCCATCATCAGGAGTTTTTCACTGTACACATAGAAGTGATATATGTCATACAGGTTTGCTGACTGCTTGCGAGCAGGATCAGGATGGAACATCCTGATCCTGCTCGCAAGCTGTCAGCAAACCTGTATGACATTTACCACTTCTGTGTGTACAGTGAAAAGCTCCTGACGATGGACAGAGAAACTGTCCGAAACATGTAGAGTTTTATTCCAAAAATAAATTTGAGAAATCAGTGCATCTAGTTGATTTTATTATAAGAATTTATAACAACCAGAAAAAGGTATTTCGTTTTGTTAATTTGAGAATTACTGGGTTGATTTTTATTCTGAATATCACTGTGCACTCACGTGATTTCATGATACTCCTGATGACGAATTTCAAGGATCTGCTCACGTTCTTCATATGTTGACTGGAAGGTAAAGCAGTGTAGGAGAAAGGGCCACACTATATGCCTCATACTTGGCTCCAGTCCTCCAAAGAAAATGCCCTGCAGCACCAACAAATACATAACTTGCTAAATATTCAATGGTGCAAAAAATTATAAAAAAAAAACTGTAGTGAAGAGTGGCATGCACATTTTATTTCCAGCACACAGTTTTTGGAGATAATTAATGACAAGGAACAATACACATGGTCTACACTTCCAGACTTGCACAATGAACAATTTCAATTGGTTCCTAACATATGCTTACCCATCCTCCCATGTGAACAGTGAAAGGTCTTGATTGCATTTAGACTGTTTTGAAGACAGGCTAGTCTTATTGTTTCATGTACTAATTTATTAAAATACAACTCTGAAATATATGTTAAGGCCTGCACATAAATTATGCGATTTGTATTGTAGCGTGCGTTAACAGCAGTGAAGCACGAAGAATGAATACTGATTGCTTACTCATTCAGTAAATTGGTTAATTCTGTCTTATGCCCTTTCAATAAGTGTCTAACAACACTGAATAGCTGTGCAAGAGCAGAATGTTAAGATGTTTGATAAATCAACAAACAAACTGTTCTCATTATGACACAAACAGAGATGGTTCTCAAAATGTTACTCTACTTGTTATTCAACCACCTGATGTGGCTGCTAGCCGAAGAAAGTTTTATTGTAGCTTTAAGTTGTTCAGCTAGCGAATAAATTTTCCACCTTTAATTACTGTTCATTGCGTGCTTATAGGAGCCCACATCATTATTAACACACAGTCAAAATTTAATACTGTGGCTCTAAGATAAGCAGCACCTTTCTGAGTGCGAGATCATCCTCTAGTTGCCCATCCATGTTAAGGAGATTCTGCCACTCTTCTAGTCCCACAGGAGCTATCAAACCTTCCTCTGGATGCAACTCGTCCTGGCTCACTTCTGGTCTTTATCACCATGAGCAATCACCACCACCACCACCACCAGAAGAAGTGATCAAGAATAAGGAAAGAGTTATTACCTGTATGATACATGTGTGCTGCACATATCAGATGAAGTGCTTTGTTTGAAGTCAAGAAAGAGAAAGCAACATAAAGATATATACCACATGTGACCAACATATTTAGCATCAACTTGGTTTTCCCAGCTGCAAAGGCATATGAGGGAAACAGAGTTACAGCAACTGGGGTTACGGATATTCACATACATTGGTTCATTTTTATCTGCCTGTTTTTTAAATCTAGTTAAGAAGTTTTGTGTAGGTTAGAATTTTTAACATTTATTTAAAATGGATAAAGTTTTGGGTTCAGATTTGGTAATAGTTCAAACACAGAAATTCTTGCCCTTCTTATGGATTCATACAGTAGAAAACCAGAGAAATTAAAAATGCACTTCTGAACGAACTCTGCTGCATTCTCTGAGTACCTTTTTTCTTGATGACAATTTAAATTCAGTGTCTGTAAAGGTATGCAGGTGCAAGATTTCAAATCCACTGTTCAACGTGTTACTAGCCATATGATATTTCGTTTATATATTCATTTATTGTAAATCTAAATCAAGAACAAAACTGTATTCTCCTATTTGCACTGTATAGAAGGAAGGTATGTTTCCATTCATCTGGCCAGTAATCTCCTTGCCACTGTTTCCTTAATGTGTGATGTGCACACCTGCAGACCATGAAGTGACGATATGGAAGCAGGGCCTGGTCGGCTGCACTAGGCTGTTGGCTGTGGAGCAAAAAGTTCCATTCCTGGAGTACTGTGGCCAACCGATCCAGTCCTCCATGATGGAAGTGCAGGATCTTATACTGACTTTCCCTGGATGCCACCACAAGTTGTCCACACGTACATGCACTGTCATTGAAGAACAACCGTAGTGATCTCATCTGACCTGTAAGTATATTGATCAGCTGTCATAAAACAGTATTAACTAAATATATCAATAACCGACAAATGCCGTGCAATATTTATGATGCGTTTTGTTCACAATGTTTTCACCAACATGTGTTGGCCGGTATTCCGGCCATCTTCAGGGTGATGTTATTATTACAATAATACAAAACGCACAAGTGTGGTTAACTGTGTCACACTCCATAACAATTAAAATGATAATTTCAGTTAAAATTATGTGGGTAATGTAACTGCAGGTTAAAAGTGGATAGTTATTAAAATCTTGGGAGTTAAAATTGTTTGGTGTGTGTGTGGAGTGATGACTGATGCAGTAATGTGGTTTTAATCTGGGGTGTAGGTGATGTGTTGATGGTTGACGGTCGGAATACCGGCCGAAATGTTGGTAAGTACATACTGAATAAAATGCATCATAAATTGAAGTGTTTTTATTAGTTATTTATATAATTAGGATCTGATTAATGCCTGGAAGATGGCACACATTAAAATAAGCATTTAACTAGGCTAGTTTCTTTATTAACGCTAAGTTCAACATCCTGGGCAAATCGAGTTTTCATTGTCAAGACTGTACACTTGGGATCAGCTTCCAAAGTTTGCTTTTGTTAGGGTTACCTTCATGATAATGGTGATGCTTTGGGACTATTAATAATTTGAAACTAAACACAGGACCAATATGGCATGTGACTGAGGCCTCTCTTCACTGATTGACGGTGACATATCTCATGTGGACCAATTAGGACTTCCTTGGACATTACTGCTCTAATGCAACACTTACTGCCATATGAAGAATATCCTACATAACAGACCAAGGCTGATGAAATTCAGAACAAAACTCATGTCAATTCTGTGCTCAAATCACCTGATTTAAGAACTGTTACACCACAAACACTGTCGTTCTGGATGTGGTAGTTTCATATTCTACAAAGCAAGACAGTAATTGTCACTAGCCGAAAATTTGTAACTGAAGGTGTTATTTTGTTTCCAATTTCCTGTACCTTTAAGCAAAAAAGTTGTGAACATATGTATCCTCAATCTGTATTTGAAAATAAAAATTCCAGGTTCTCTTGTTTGGAAGCATTTTATGAACAAAATATAAATTACAAAAGCAGTAAGCATTTAAGAAAATGAGAAGACAGCAAATGTAAGTTACCTTACTGCAAAAAGTAAAGAAGGCAGACAACTTAAGGTTTTCTTACTGAGATCCACGGAGAACTGCCGGCATCGACGCATGCGACGGACAACAGGAGATGCTGTTGCACTCTCCGGAAAAGTTAAATTGTGCTGTAGCGCCAGCAACTCTGGTGAACTCATCCAAGGTGGGATCTCATCTGGATGTAGGAACAAGGATGTTGTTACTTCATGTATGTTAAGTATGACTGAGCCATATTATGCCAACTTTGCTTTTTGTGAATCTTTTAGTACCTTCTTTGTGTTTATAATTTCTTAACTGTTCAAGAAGGGCACTGAAAGGTAAAGTTGTCCCTGCCTGTGCCATGAAGGCATGTGGGTGGAGTGGAGGCACAGCTCTACTCATTCTTAACCTTGCTTCTACATGGAGGTGAGTGGTTGAAATCCCGCCCCGGCCACTTTACCCCCAAGGAAAAACCATGGTACCCATTACTGGGCAGCTGGGTGGGACCTGCACCCAGTATGGATGATCTGGAGAAGAGAAAAATCTCTTACTCTTGTTAGAATTCAAACCCTGGATCATCCAGCCCATAGCATAGTCACTATACTGACTGTGATGCTGGGTCCAAACAAAGATATTAAGATGTTGTATGCAGGACTGAAATTGTAATATAATTAGTAACAGAGAAATGTAAAGTGTTATATAAGATTTTTGGTTTTTGTGGCACTAAAAAGTAAGACTGTGATCCTGGTGGTGTAATTTTGTATTTGGTGATGGTTTCTGGAGAAACCCTCTGCCTCCATCTTCAGGGTTGAAGTGAAAATGAGGATGAAGGTGAAGACAGTAGATTCCTCAAAACAATGGTAACCATCTATGACAGCAGATGGTATCATAACCCAAACATTCACAACTTACATTATTATGTGCTAACAATGATCTGAATGGAGATCTGTGGTGTTCCTATAAAACTGAAATTTTCTGTATGGTGGTGATAAGTGCCAAGGGATAAAAAAATCTTCTAAGTTGGCTCTACACACCCCTGCACATTCAGAGAGAGAGAGAGAGAGAGAGAGAGAGCATATGATCTCATAAACCTACTTTCTTTCCTTCGAAAGGAAAGGAAAGGAAAACTGGCCCATTTAAACTGTCCATTTTCTTACAAACGAAGGCACAAAAAACAAAGAATATATATTGACTGTAAACATCTACTGGAAGATAGTTACATCTATATCATGTAAAGTGTAAAAAAGAGAACAGCATACCTGAAGCATGTTAGTGCTAAGTATAGACCACAATGACTGTCATGAGTCTCATTTGATTTTCCCATACAAGGGGTTAAAGCATGATTTTGGACTTGGTCCTGCAAGAATTGTTTATATTGCTTGCTTACCTCCGCCTGGGCCTGTAATATTTGGTGGAAGAGACAAACTGCAACTAGATGTTAGGGATGGAGAACGACTTATTTGAATCATGCTGTGGATGGTTACTGTCTCGTCATCCTGGTTCTCTTCGACACTTATGATAGGACTGACAGCCATACTGTTTGTCTGATCACTGTCTTTTTCTGGCATCTCAAGGAAGCCATCATCTTGATTGTTTGGTCTCCTCTTGCACTCTAGTGATCGTGGTCTTGGCGTTCTTAGTTGCCCATTGCAAAGTGATTGACAGTGGCAGTTTGGGGCAAATTCTGATGTTATGTGTGACCTTTGTTCTGAGAAGTGGCATCTAGATTTGCCTGAACTTGTAACAGTGTATGTACAGTGTTCAGACTGAGATATTTGTTCAGGGGTGAGACTTGGTTTAGTCTCATGAGCTGGCTGTGTTGTCATGTTACTACAACTACTGCCACTGCTGTCGGCTGAATTCCGACGCTGATAGTCGGGTGCAAGGCGCATCTCTTCACAGTAAGTATTCTCTTGGCGAGGTGGTGTGGCTGCAGCTGGCATGACTGCCTGTTCCTCTGTTCTGTATCAAAATGGATGTATAACAGACTACATTACACAGTAAACACCAACAAGATTTCCCTTACTAAATTAAACAGATACTCATAGAAACTCTTAGGACAATAGGTACTAAGTGCACTAGCCATTGGCGTGGTGCACTTTAAACATTCAAAGCATTTAGAACCTGCAGCTCTTAATGTGTCATACTGCCAATTTAAATGTTTATAAAAATACTGGCACATAAATTTAACATTCCAAACTATAGTGATTTCATCAGTTACAGCCATAAAAATAATTATACAGGGTGATATAGCAGGAACGGTCAATATTTTGTGGATGTGACAGTATTGGTCAGGTAGATGTACAGTTACTGTCCATCTATCACTATGGCTGTGATGGAATGTGCAAACTAAACACTATTTTCATGGTAGTATTAATTACTATTCATCCAACTATTTCTCAAGACGTAACTGTAACAGGATATAGGGAGACAATCTGTGTGACAAAAATAACCATTTTGATCTATACATGCTGTTTAATTTGGACATTTACATGTACTGAGTAGGATGTTTAAGCTGTGGGCAGGGTTTCTCAATTTGCCATGGGTTGCGTCGCAGTGTGGTGTTGGGTATCCAGCTCAGCTGCAGTGTGGGTCGTGTATTGCCATTTTGTTGCTGCTGTTGTTGACATGTAATGGTGAGGTAGCCAGGATGGTGCACAATGTCACATGCCTGGCGCAGGGGTGTTGGTGGGTGTACACACACATTGTTCTTACCTGTGACAACACAATACATGAATGATGCAGTAAGATGCCATCTGAGATTATAAAGTCACAGTTACTGCTAATTTTGTTACATATAAACAAATAAGGAAATAAATGTACTGAGCAAACTACTCTTGACTTTACAGTAAAGCCCAGGAAGTCATTAAGAACTGCTGAAGCACAAGTCCTCTGTTTTTTGGGTATTCAGATTTTGGTTCTCTTTTTGTTTCTTGACTGCCACAGAATAGTGTTATAACATTTCAGAATTATAACTGCTGATTACAACTCAAACCAACACTCTCCAGAGTCCAAACTGAACAGTATGCATTCATAATAACCAAGAACTGATGGGCAGGCTGCAATATTAGACCTTCTATGAACATTTATCATTTACAAGTGCTGTAAGTTAAAGTGATGAAGACAAAAGGTATATAATAGAGAAAAAATGGAAATCTTTCACACAGGATGCCAACTTTTTTTAGAGTAAGTATGTATTTAAACAAGCAAGAACATTTAACATTCTCTTACATTACTGTAAACTTAATATCAGCTTATGTTCCTGTCACTGAAGATTCAACACATGTTCTTCGTAACATGGTTCTCAGGATTTAAAATGTGCATATAACTATCATTCATTATAAATCTGGACTCACAGAAAATTGTTTCACCATCAACAAAAGGTGGTGGTGAAGGTGTTCCTGTCTGAACACCCAGGATATAACTGGAAGCTCTCTTCAAGATGTTTGGGAGTGGCATCTCTTCACCTTATGACACGTTCTTTGCTGTCATGTACCATGAAACAGAGAACTGTATCACAATCTAACTAGCATCCAAAACTTAGGTCCTCATAACACGTATTACTTCTTACTTCCAGAAATCTGGATAAAGTCTATTCTGGTTCATGCATTTGGACTTAACCCTTATTCTGCTAACATGGAGAATGTGGTGAGCTCCTAATAATGTCAGCAAATGGCAGATGGGATTTAATTTGGCGTTTAAAGGTTTAAAGAAGGCGAGTTTCAATTTCTATCTCCTGTGTACAGCTCGTCACAGTAATACTCCTGCCAAATAGATATTTACTATGTACTGAACATTATGATGTTGCAGTAGTACTCCTGTTTGTATTCAGGACACCCGAAGTTTAAATCTTGATCCACAGATAGGCTACTCTGAGATTCTATTCCTCTCTGTTGACATTTTGGTTGGAGAAAAGGCAAGAATTGTGTGTTGGCTCAGTACAGTATTTTCTGAATTAAAAAGTATTATTATTTTACCTGATGTTTTATCCCCTAGAGCAACACTTTTATTTTCCAATTTTTTCTTCAATTGGCACATCAGGAGAATGGGATTAATACATATATGTTAAATAAAAGTCCCCTTGCATGTCATATGGCAGGGGGGTGCAGAGGTATGGCTCCACTCATATACTTAACCTTGGCACTAGAAGGAGGTGTGTGGTCTGCTTCAAGACCAAGTGACTTTACTGCAGGTAAAGACATTAGTTATTCACTGAGTGGGAGTCTGGGTGGGCCCCTCTTCCAGGAATTGAACCCCAGTGCACCCCATCCACAGCCTTGTCACTGTTCGCCAATATAAATATGACATTTTAAAACACAGTAACAGTTTTTCTGAAAATTTCCTGCTCTCATAGCTGGATCAGGAAAGTGGTAAGTTCTGACCAGGATGGCCAAGGTTTGATACCTGGCAGTGGCAATGGGATATATCTCTTCAATACAGCCTACAGAATGGGTCTGAGGCCACTTAACAGCCTTGTTTGTAGCTGGTCTAGGCTGATGTCAAATAATGACTTATGATAAAACAGTGTTGCTGTTTTGTGTTCTGCCATGACAATGTTTGTTTACATAAGCTGTCATTTTATTAGTCAGATTTAGGTGTGATCAACTAAAGTTGAATGCCTCCAAGACCCATACATCTTCTTTTCAATATGTAAAGGAGGTTATTTGCTGTGGTTCAGCAAATGGAGCATTAAGAATTATACTTGTTCCAAATGCCAAGACCTGCAAATGTGTCTTAATCACTTGATATCTATGAATAGAAGCAGATTTGCTTGGGAGACTGTATTATGTACGTACGCAGATGTTACTTGGATCATGTGTGCAGCATTGTTATCTCAAGATTTTATTCAACAAAACTGCTTTTGGATTCCAAGATACCTAGTCTATAAACATTAGGTAATGATGTATGACATTAATATTATCACCATGTTACATTTTCATACCTGAAGTGAGCAGCTCCTTGTGGTGAACATGAACATACACTTCTGACTCCTGAAAGGTCTCTTGATTAGGTAGGACCTGGATGGAATAAGAATTACATGCACAAGCACAGCTGGTGAGAGCAACAGAAGGTAGGATTACAGGTCAGAACAAAGCTCCAATAGCCCTTTCCAAGAAGAAACTACTTTCGTCGCATAAAGACATTTTCTGTGTCGTGCATTTTGTCTCTTTGCTACATTTTAACTATCTAATAGACAACGGTTCACTCTTTGACAATAATGAGAAAACTGAACAATGTC
>Ga0123353_10012905_pt1 | contig 11923 bp, 2 predicted proteins | sample TergutLab28metaG_3_FD_92763 | JGI IMG/M metagenome (GOLD analysis project Ga0123353, IMG submission 92763) | Labiotermes labralis P3 segment gut microbial communities from Petit-Saut dam, French Guiana - Lab288 P3 | ecosystem: Host-associated > Arthropoda: Insects > Digestive system > Gut ... | reverse complement strand
TTTTGCTAACCTTAATGTCACTGAGATAAGCCATTCCTTTACTGATCTGCCAAGCAAATGACAGGATATCCTTTGGAGTAGCTGGAATGTTCGTACGATCCATCTCTACCGGAGTCCCAGACCACGCTGTGGGAGTGGAGCTGAACGAGCGTTGGATATGGACTTCTGACTCCAGATGTCTGCTTTTTCTCAAGTAATTCCTGCAACAGAGACAAATATGGATTTCTGTCATAGTCCGAAGATAAGCGTACATTGAGCACAGTAAATTATTTTCAATGGACACTGATATAGTGTTCAAAGAAAATAAGGAAAAAAAAATTTGTCGTCAGCTGTTAATGCCAACCTTTCTTTTTCTGTTTTGCAAAACACTTTTGTCATAAAGACGGTTGGTTTTCAGTTATATTACATTTCAGCGAAAATATCTAATAGACCTTGTGCGTCTATTGTGGTCTGGTAGCAAGACTCAGTATTAAAGTCTGAGAGATTACTGTCATTATATACTTATTTTGGACTATAAAGATCTTCCCATCTTTTCCATGCTCGCTTTGTAATGAAGATGGCAGCTGTTGGATCAAATTACTTTACGCTGGCACTTCAGCTGGAATGAGATAATGGCACATTCTTGCGTCGGACTGACTCGTTTCTTTCTCTTAGACTTCCTTGTTTCCACACAGCACTGTTGCCATGGAAACTAACAGGAAACTCACAAAGTAAGCATAGGTTGATGGGCATTGTATCTGGGTGATCACAGATTTAATTATTTGCGAAATAGATTATAGAAAATTAGTATAAATAAGGTCTTAATTGTTTCGTAAGCGACCATCATGTTGGTTTGTCTCAAGGAAATGGGTCAATAATGGATCAAGTATGTTACCGGAATTGTAACGAATTCGTAAGGCGATTCTAAGAGTCTTCCTTAGACTTAGTTATATCTGTATCCACTTTCATGTTCACTGTTTTAGAGTTAATACATTCCTTTACTCTTGAAAATGCGTTGTTACAGAAAACATCAGCAGGCTCCATTTCACGACCAAATCAGAAAGTTACTAATATCACTAACCTGATAGCAACTCCTACGGATTTGATTGTTTCGCCGTGCTGGAAAATCAGGCATGGTCTTTATGTTCTTAGTACGAACTGGAACAATATCTGTTTGTATAAAATCTTCATTAACTAACAAACTATCAGAAATCAGCACCGCTTGTATAGGCTACAGCTCTCCGTCTCCCATCCTCACGACACACCTGTCTATTACTATTATTTATTCTCATTTTGGGTGTCAAAATGAATATTTCTGGGAGGTTTGCAAACCAAAATTATGTGTTTTTGTGTCTCTTATAGCGATGTGTCTATCCTTCCGTAGCTTCCCATATTTCACTATCTTGACGATATTAAGCGAACTGAATACATTGAGAATTCCTCGTTAGAGAAAACAGTATATATGAAGTAGTAAAGTCACAATCGGATTTTAGAGCAATTTTGTGGAATCGGGTTAGAAAGTATACACGTGGATCCTGTAAGACAGTGTCGCAGTATTACCGGGTAATTTTAACGCATTTATTTAAATAATTTACCAAGTACTCATTGCTTTTATTTATTTTGGCACGAAATTTATGGAACACAACATTTTTTATTTATCTTAACAATAGGCCTAATACTTCGTAGTTATTAACTTCATTTTAGACGATGCGCTTTGATTCTGTCCTTCTTTCAACAGAATTGCAGACAAGCCAGTCGTCAAGTACTACAACAAAAATGCTGACATCATCAAGATGGAGATGACAATGATTATGATTATGATGAAGAGGACGACGTTGATAATAATAACAACAAAAATAAAATGAACAATAAATCTGTTCGAACATTTGGAAAGTTTTTGACCCGTCCCGACCTCAGTTGCTGACGGTCGGCCTTGGTTCGTTGATGATGGCAGAAACGACCAACCTGAGTGAGCCGTATTCAGCGAATTCTATGATCAGATAAACGGGGGCTCCAGGAGTCGTGCAGGCACCAAGGAGCCGAATGACGTTGGGGTGGTTAACTTCCTTGAGGAGCTGATATTCGGAAAGCAAGTCCGTCAGTTCTGCTGCACTGGCGTCTTCTTTAAGCGTCTTCACGGCCACAGTTGTGCATCCTGGATGTAAGGAAGCGAAGTGTAAGTTCAGATACAAAACGTGGCTCTAGATCAATGATTCTTAACGTTTCCAGGCGATCCGTGGATATATTTCTGTAATGACTACTTTGAAATTTATTAATTTTTCTTAATTGAAGGAATAGTGTTTTGTTAAAAATAATCGAGGAACTTCTTTATTTGGCGATATGTTGATTTCTTACGACCGTTAGAATATCTAATTAAAAAACTTCATTTGCCCATGAAGCGAGAGAAATTAATTTTAATCAAGGTCAAATCATGCCGTGCATTTTTACATATGTTATTGTATGCATTTTTAGCAATCTAAAATCAGTTCCGATAAATAAATTTTTGATTTCGGATACCTGTCACCCGGATGCTCTCTCTCTCTCTCTCTCTCTATATATATATATATAATATATATTTGTTTTTGTGTGTGTCTGTGAACAAGGATGTGAGCACCGAGGTTCATTTTTTCGAAGCCAGAGGATTTTGCAAGAAAGTAGTTTGGGGAGCGCTGTTCTAGATCATTTCTTTTATCCAGATGTCGCTGCATATTATGAAACAAAATTTTGTCTTTTAAATACCAGTAAGATATCTCGATATTGTTTTTATTTTCTGTTTACCGACGCACGAATGTCTCTGAGCTACAATAGTAGCTTGCTGTCAAAGCAGTTTTCTTTTTCTTCAGCAGAAATGTGGGTCACTTAAAATATTCATGCATTTTTGAGTCCAAAGTACGGTCTAAGAAACTGGGAGACCCGTAAATGTCTACACCACTAGCTAGTGGAGAAACATTTCTACAGAAAAACAGTGTCTCGGTAAATATATTTTTGCTGTATTTCCATTAAGACAGTGTACTAAATCACCACCCTTTGTAATGCCCTTCCCTGAAGATGGTCACTTGAGTGGTCGAAACATGTTGGAAGCCTACAGTGTGTGTGATATTCTTTTATACATTTATGTGCATTTGTTGGTTTTGCTATCACATAACATGAGATGTTTGGATGCAAAAAAAAAAAAGCTGTAACATACCAACAGACAAACTTTTAAACATAATCGATCGAACCACAGTAAAAAGAGTACTGTTTTATTGTTTTAATGTATTAAACTTTTAAAATATCTGTACTATATCTGTCACTGATTGAGAAAACTTTACCTTGACAATATCTGCGTGAATTATGTAATATGTAAAACTTTTGTAATCATTTATATTTGAGTAAGTTTCAAACTTGTTGTCAAGCTCCATGAAGATGGCGTAAATGACGCCGAAACATGTAGTAGCAATAAAACACTGTTTTTAACTGTCAGATGTGCTGTAGTTGGTGTCTTCAATGGACAACAAGACAGGCAATGTACATGTAACCCTATTTTGGGGCACTTTCGTGCACAGTTGCTGTGGTAAAGCAAGAAGTATTATATATTGTGAGTGTGTGTAGCCTTAGTAACCCAGCATGCATTTCGCATACGCTATATTGTCACCTGTGGCCTTCCCTGCTCTAAAATATTTTTCCACATTGTCTCGTGAAAGGTATGATTTTCGAAGAAAGAAAAACACAAAATGCTTGTTTTGATTTCCTCTACAATATTGTCTGAAACATTTCTCGTTATAAGAAGAACTATGTGAGATATGGTCAAATATGAACATTTGGTCTTTATGGAAAGTACTCGTTATTCTTGTCAGATTTTAATAAAATTTTTATTTTTTTGACAACAGAACTGTAACCCCCTTCAAGCAGAAGTGGAACTGACAATTATAAAACCAGCCGGACTCATGTATTTCATTAGTAATCTAAGAGAATTATTTTCCTTTTATACGAGTACGAAAAACTACTCTAAGTCCTTTGGCTGAATTGTGAGTAGCGACTATCAGCTTCGTCATGTCTGTCAGTCCGTCCGTCTGTCCGCATGGAACAACTCGGTTCTCGATGGAAGGATTTTCATGAAATATGGTATTCGAGTACTTTTTTAAATCTGACGAGAAAATTCGAGTTTCATTAAAATCGGACAATAGCAATGGATATTTTACGTGAAGACCACTAAACATTTTTGATCATATCTCGCTCACTTCTTCTTAGAATGAGGAATGTTTCGGACAGACGTTTTAGAGAAAATCAAAACGCCTTTTATGCTCTATTTTTTTAAATCGTGCCTCGAATGAGATACTTGCAAAAATATTGTTCAGCTGGGGAGAACACAGATGACAATATGGCGTCTGCACCTTGCATGCTGGGTACCTAAGGCTACAAACACTTACTGAGAATATGCAATACTTACTGCTTTTAAACGGCAACAATGGTTGCACGAAAGTGTCTCAATGTCACGTAATAAGTACATTGCCTGTCACGTATAAACGTGTGCTCAAGCTCTGTTTCATTTAGTGTCGAAACGTCTGTGTTAAACTCGTGAGCTCGGCTGTCACGGTTACCAGGCTCGTTGCTTGCATTGTGCTGCAGTTGCTACTCACCGGATGCCCCGCCGATATCCAGGGCGCGGGCGCGCAACACGCGACCAAATTCTCCTTCACCCAGTGTCTGGTCAATGATAAGTCGGCTCCTCGGGAACTCCCACTTCGGGTCCGGCTGTTGAGAAGTAGCAAAGAACCATTTTATCGAGTCATCCTTATTGTGTGGTGGCGTGAAAGAATAAGGATGTTTGGGCAAAGAAAATATTGAAAACACTGCAAGAACAAATTGTCTATCTTGTGGCCACACAGTCTAAGGCGTGGGTTTGCAACCGCTCGCTTGCTGGAATTGCGGGTTCAAATCCCGCTGGGGGGATGGATGTCTGTCATTTGTGAGTGTTGTGTGTTGTCAGGTAGATGTCTCTGCGATGGGTCTATCACTCATCCAGAGGAGTCCTACCGAGTGTTTTGTGTGTGTGTGTGTGTGTGTGTGTGTGTGTGTGTGTGTGTGTGCGTGATATCGAATCCTCGACGATGAGGACACCCAGGCCCACTAGGGCTATAGAACCATGAAAAATAAGAACAAATTAGTTTGTTGTCACGTAGTCTATGCGGCTGCAGGAGGCCTCAATATTCGGGAGGCCCCCTTAAGGACTGGTTGTTTTGCATATTTTTTTGTCCAACGTGCTTTGTACGTAAACTCTGTAAGAACTGTCAGGCCAGGAAAATTGTAGGTAATGCCCATAAATTGTAGGTAATGCCCATAAATTTGTTTCTTCATTTGGCCCCAGAAATTTCTTAAACCGGTGCTGCCAGTGATCAAAACAATCCTTCCTGTAACCGTATGCTAAAAGAAGAACGCAATTTATCAGAACTGATGACATTAGTAAAGTTATCCTGTCGCAATAATGGAGTAATATTGTGGTTAAATGGTTAAATATAACGAAGAGATATAAGAGTGAATGACTGACCACAGTACACGTATGGTTTATTAACCAACTCTGCCTTACTGGATGGATACAAAAATAAAATATATTTTATTTATAATATGTGATTCATCCTTGCTGAAAAGTAATAGGATCAGTCACATTAAATACACTGGCTTGGACAAGAAGATGCAGGTTGCCTAGCCACTCTCATAGCTGTATATAATTCTGTATTTTACTAGTATATTTTAAATGATTAAATAATGTTTATTTTGTCTGGTGTTGCAATAACGTGATCTTAGTACGGCACAGAATATCGGTGTTTACCGTACAGTAGTGACAGTTATACTTGGCCTATCAGGTACATACACAATTTAACTGCCATACAATACATGGCATATCGGAAAGTGCGTATTTATCCGTGATTATGGCACTAGTGGGCTGAAACATGTCGCTGGGTCAGCAGGTCTTACAAACTGAGAGTTGTAAAACGCTGTTGAAAATTGCATATTTTAAAGAACAAAATTCAAACATTTGTACATTTTTTGTTCACATATAAAATGTAAGAGAATGCACGGCAAGAATAACATAAAAACTATTTTTCGTACTATTAATAACTTAATAATAAACATAAACACTTTTGAAAAGACTGAATTATGCGGTAATGAAACTTAAGCCACCACACAAGGTGGACAGTTCTTGACTGGCTACGCAACTGTCAGCATCTCAATGATTCTTCAACATTGATTTAGTTGATAATTAGTAATCGTATCTTCACTGTACAAAATTTTATAGATCACAGGAAATTTAGTCAGACAAAATAAAAGAACTAGATTTAGGATTTGGATACGACTTGACATCCTCAGTAAAGTAACACAAGGCCCTATCATTTGTCTGCTTCTTCATCTTCTTAAATGGCCCCGTAGTTTCGTATGCAGATTCGCGTGCTGACACTCTTGGTGCACTTTGTCTATGTGCAATGAAACAAAAACTCGCATTACAGTAATCAGTTTCCTTTGTTATCTGGTTCTCTGCTTGGGAGGAAATTTGTACCTTTCCAAGATACAGAGATTTAACTGTAGACCCGGAGGGGAAGTGTTTATTCTCGCAAGGCGTTACACATTTATTGTTGTCAGGATAACTAACAACGCGTTAGAAGAAATGGCTGTGATTAATGGGTATCTATGGGCGTCTTCAAAATTAGGCTGTATTCTTTTAAAAGTTTTTAAAAGAAAAATATTTGAAGGTTCCCTTATGATAAATTATAATAATTTTGTTTTTACAGAATTTAATAACTTCATATCAAACCCAATTATGATTATGCATTTTGGCAACCTTGTAGATTTAATTTTGGTTTGATTTTCGCTCAGGTATGTTTTCTGCTGTGCATAGTTTTTTCCATTCTACTGACAAGACATTGCCCAGAATTTGGTAACGATCTCCATGCAGGTTTTCACAGCAGTGTTGTTCAAGATTCCATTCTTCTGGGCTGAGAGTCCCTCAGAAACACAGCATCACACCCTAGAAGTCCGGAGTCTTCATACATGTACGTATTTACTGGTAAATACCGAGAAATTTGTAATATGGACTAAATCGAAGCTAACCGATGATACTTGAAAGACCAAAAAGCTTAGAAAACTGGGTAAGAATACTTATTCTATTTTTCCTCTGTTATAACGTGTTTTTGTTATTTCAAAACGTAAAATAAAAATTCACGGATTAGACCGTTTTACAAGTTTTGATTATCAACTAAATTCAAAATAAACCATCTTCTGTTACGGATATGAACCCACGCACAGGAAGTTTCTGATATATAACTATGCCACGAATGATATTCGAACACACGGTCGCTGCTCTCTATCAGTCCCAGTGTATAGGCACCTAGCCAGTGTGCCATATTTTTATGGGCTAAACTATAAAACTACTATTAAATTTGGTTAGAGGTCAGAGTGGGATTTTGAGTTCTTTAATTTGGCCTTGGTATAGAGACTGGGCTTTCACCTCTGATGCCATTTAATGTTGCACGGGTTTCAAACTCAGTTTCTTGTACTTTATCACGACACAGTGGCACATCCGACTATTGTACATGTATAAATCATTTATATTTATTGGTTATAGGATCAGCTTGCTTAGCCAACTCTTATATCAATATTTGCATATCCTGTGTCAACTGTCATCGGTCACTGTAGTTCAGTGAGAACTCTTACCGTTTAACACTAAGCAGTAACAATGTACCACCTGCCGTAAAATTAAGACACTTTGAACTGGGGCCATCCTGTGTATTTATGCGTTACGTATGATCAAAAGCAACTGTTTTTCCGTTTTAACGGATTGGTTTTCTAAGGGAAATATTTTATGGTCTTTGTGAGACAGGAACTGATTTTATTCTATTCAGGAATCAATTTTCAAAGTGTTCGGATTATTCAGTGTTGTAGATGTTCCATGTATAAGGATAGCAGACATTTTGTGGAGCAATATTAATCAAATTTTGTATCTGACCACAAGGCCTAGTTTTCAAGTAATAAGAATAGTAGCAGAATGCAACCTTAATGTGAAATAGGAAAGGCAGCGATATAAATGGTCTTAGTTTGACTATCGCTGTGAAAATGAGAGTTGTCTTTCAGCACCATATTCCACAATAAAATGTGAGATATAATAAAGCTATAGATAAATAGAGACGAAAAATAATTGTGAGAGGCTCGGACTTAATCTCATACGAAATGCGAACTGGGGAATTTTCTCTGAAAATGTGGGCTACTAGAACGTAAGACTGTTGATTCATGTTATCAGTGTTGAACGTAAGGACTGAGCGACTTTACTTCAATGTACGTTACAGATATTAAAGTTCTGGTGCTGGAGGCTTGTATATTTTTATTACGTTGCTAGTTAAATATTGAATAAATGACAGTTTGACTTATTATTTTACGATGTAATTATGTTCGAATACATTCAACTAATTAATTAATTGACCAATCTAACCACACATTCGTTCACCCATTTATATGCCTCCGTATTCATTCAAATGTCTATCACGTAATTAAATAATAAATAAATAAATAATGCGGCCATTTATATATTTTTCTTCGCCTTATTTGTAATACATTTAATTTATCCTGCCATTAATTAACTAATTAATTAAATCGACCATTTATTTATTAAATTATGCATCGATATTATTTATACCTTAGGCCTTTTATTTATCCACTCCTATGCCCATCACCCACGAAACTCTTCATGGGTCCATTCGCCTCACTGGGGTTTATTCTATTTTATATACAGTTCATTATCCCTTAATAGGATTTTTTAAACAAAGACGTAGGAAATCATATACTACAGTAAGATCCACAACTCTTGAACCACTCTCTTTACATATAATGTTGGCCGAAGTACAATTTGACAAAATTTCACATAAACCCTACTTACTGAGCACCGGAGATTTAAGATATGGTGTATTGAAATCGTGGAGCAAAACTCCCTTGGTCCATTCTGAGATAATAGACCTGGCGAAACTGAGGAACTTTATGAAAAGCCTCGACAGTCTCCAGGCTTAAATTTGGAGGCGCCATCTCTTGAGTAAGATGAACAAACAAATTAACCCACGACGTTTGGAGAGGAGTCTTGTTTGTTTAAACAAAAGATAGAAAAAACTGACAATGTTTAATTTGGTGCTGTACATCCAAACACTTGCCCACATCTTACAAAATTTTCTCAGACAGAAAACTACATTGGATTTCTTTGAACCGACGTAAATTCAAAATATTAAAGTTTCTACAAAGAACCTTTCTTAGTTCCTCTACTCTTGTTTATCCCTATGTGAATTTCAGACATCCTCATCCTTCTATGTCATGATAACAGGCATCCAGCCTGTTCAGAATATATTCACTTCCAAACAAGAAACCCTCTAAATTTCCCTCAAGAAATACCGCTGGCGAGAAGAGAACAGAGTGCATGATTGATGTGATAAACACGGAGTGTAGAAACTTAAAGATATCACTGACGCTAATGAGGTCAAGTATCAGAATGAAAGGGGAATCGAACTCAACTGCGAAGGTGGCGATAAATGGATGCTGTATTCTGAAGAGTAACCATTGGACTGTTAGAATGGACGTAACGTAACCTCGTAAACAGCCGTATGTTATAAATGAATCGTGGCAAATTTTAAACTATTTCACAGCCAAGAAGTTGAAAAGAACATAATTTGGTGTTGTTTGAAATACTTATATTTATCTTTTTAATATATAAACTAAATATGCGGAACATAAGCTTTAATTCTACATTTATACTTCTGTTTGCTTTATTCTACATTAAAAGCAAAGAGAAAAATATATAAGAGGGCTTAAATACATAAGTTGGAAACTAAGTAAACGATAGATAAATAAATATGCAACAATTCAAAAATACATAATTAATTTGCTGAAAGAAATATTTTACAAATATATTTATTACACAATATCATCCGAAGGCTCTGTCGAATGAGTAAGCCTTCTGTTAGGTATTACGAAAGTAACAGGTTCAAATCTGGGCTGTTATCATTGAGAATGTTCGAGGTTTTACTTAGTACCAAGGTGAGATTCTTCAGCCGAACAGTGCAGCCTCACACTGTGCACATCAGACACAAAGTTATTGCAGATGTTTTGCTGGAAACTTCTTTAACATCTACTTTATTGCTTCGGCCGCTGCAGTAACACTAGGAAGTTCATGGATTGTACAGTAACGAGGAAGTAGAAACTGCTGTTCGAGAACGGTCGAGAGCGCAGAAGCCGACTTCTAACGTTATGTCGGAATTTTCAAACACGTGCCACTCTGAGACGTATCCGACGATATGTGGGGAGACTGCATTGAAAAATAATGTTACTTCAGTGGAACAAAACTGCTCCACACAACGCTGTAATCTGGTTTATTTTTATGAAGCAGGAACTGTACTTATTGGATATCATTCTTGAAGAGTGAGATTTAAATTCTCGCTGCGGTACGTTATCATGGTCACGGTGTTCATGAATTGGATCGAGTTTATTTAATAGGCAACGTTTTGGATTATCCTGCTACTGTCTTCAGTGTAGGTCGTGCTGGATACAGACAGCACATCTGTTTTAAATTTGTACCAATACCTACAGTTCTTTCTGTGTGGAAACATCTTACAGCTAACTCCAGTCATTAACTAATTTTTCTTCTGAGCCGATGAGTAAATGCAGATAGTCGAAATTCAAGTTGTTTGAAATTCTACACAAGTTTACTTAAATGCAAGTTGTATGTTTCCTTTGCCATAATTACGTAGCCCAAATGCCATCGAAATCTCATACGTTTGGTCAGGTCGCATATTAGTGACATTAATGATGATAGAAAGTAATCAAATACAAATTTCGAGTCTCTTTCTTGGCATAATATTTATAATGATTTTCGTGAAAATTACTAAATAATTTCTGAAGTTGTCAGAGTAATGGCACAGACCACCAAAATTGTCTCCTTATAAATAAAAGTATGTGGGAAAGATACTGAGTTGAACAGAAGGTATTTAATACGCATTACTTACCACTGTTCGCGGGTCAGTGGAGGCAATAGGATTTGCTGGATCGTAGTTGATGAATTGCCCATCGCCCGACTGCAGTGCCCTTTCCACGTAGTCCGACTGGACGCCCGGAAGGGACCCTACGCTTCCCACATACTTGCGGTCTCCTCTTCCTTTTCCAGTCATTCTGATTTGGTAGAGAATAAAACACTTGATAACTGAATAACTTAGCACATGATCGGGGCTTGTGGTCAGTAACACTCTTACACTGTAACAAGGGCAATCCATTACGATGTGAACATCAGGCAGAGGAAGGTTTCGTGAAGGCGACAGATCGATGTCAAGGCAAGGAAGTGAATGTCACGATGGCTGGAAAGTACCGTGAGACTCATTCAGTCCACGGCTGGCATAGGTACATGGCTGCTATAAGCGAACAGTGCTAAGTATGAATTTCTGCCTCAATTCTATTTGCGGTAGTTACAGCAAAGGCCTTAAAATCTCACACAGCTACCGCACACCACATTCTGATATCACGAGGTGTATTGTTTGGAAACTTACTAAGCATAGACCATAAAACTTAGCAAGTATATTTTTCGTAAATAATTTAGGTTGACTCGTGTGGTTGGGTTATCTAAAATCATTAGGGCTTGGGCAGCTGCCCACTTCATGCACTGACCAAAGCTGTCCTAATATAATACCATCAAAACATCGTTGAGTTTCAGCGTTGAATCAGTTAGTTCTGTTTATTGTTTACAAGCTGTCTCAGCAACTTAGTGACAAATTACAAGCAGCAAGGGCGGTGGTAGTGGTGGTGGTGGTGGTGATGGTGGTGGTGGTGGGGATGTTGGTGGTGGTGGTGGTGATGGTGGTGGGGATGGTGGTGGTGGTGGTGGGGATGGTGGTGGTGGTGGTGGTGGTAGTAGCAATAGTAGTAGTAGTAGTAGTAGTAGTAGTAG
>Ga0123353_10012904_pt1 | contig 11923 bp, 4 predicted proteins | sample TergutLab28metaG_3_FD_92763 | JGI IMG/M metagenome (GOLD analysis project Ga0123353, IMG submission 92763) | Labiotermes labralis P3 segment gut microbial communities from Petit-Saut dam, French Guiana - Lab288 P3 | ecosystem: Host-associated > Arthropoda: Insects > Digestive system > Gut ... | reverse complement strand
CACCCTTGTACAGGCACTGAGGCTCTGCACAGGCCGTACGGCCCATAGGGGGAGTAGAGGTATAGCTCTACTCTTTCTTGACCACGGCACTAGAAGGGGTGAGGGGTCAGCGTCACGCCCCGGCCGCTCTTTACCTCCGGGAAAGACCGGGTACCCATTGTAGAGGAGGCTGTTGGGGACAGGAATCGTGTTTTATTCTGAGAATAAAACGAAACACAAGAAAACACTGGGTGAGAGGAGTGAAGGGGTTTGGAATGTTAAAACAGGTGGTGTGCATTGTAGGCGCTTTGCTTTAAAAAATAAGTATGCTGGAATAAACAGACAAAGATAAAGCTATAGGGCGCATTAGTAAAGAAGAAACTGTCTGTGTATCCAAGCACAGCTTCATAAAGGCCCTCAGGTAGAGTACGAATACGTCCTGGGGGTAAAGGCGACCGGTGCGTAGGGCTGACAACCTGACCACATTCATGTACTGATTGTTTTGAAATCTGGAAGCCTCAGCCTCCTGGAAACCTCTGGGCTTGGATAAGCTTTTGCACTTAGAGCTTTACATTTTACAGATATAGTGAAATTTAAGCACTAGTCTCGTCACCGAGGCCATTTATCAGCTTCACGCACCGACTGCCAAGACCCTGGATGCTGCCGCATAACAAGGGTACTGCTTATGCTCCAGAATATGTAAGACTCAAACCGAGTTTTGTTCATAAGCTTTAATTGCGTATTTTATCCTAAATCTTCATAGTTGTTCGACATGAGAAATCCACACAATTTAAACTTGAAATTTGCAAAATATAGTAATTTTAAAACCCGAAGGGAAAAGAATTTTTGGAAAACCTAGATATGGGTGGGAAAATACGATTTAAGGGGGTATTACAATTAGGAAGGAGTGAGGGTGTGACAGACATTGTCCTTGTAAGGAAGGATAGGATTTAAAGATTTGTGAACACGACAGTATGGTGGTTTTATAACATGCATTTTCCGCATACTCCATTAAGTGCTATTTTAATCATGATGGCCTACTTAATTAATCGGTGGTTATGAATAAATAGAGAGAAACATGGCGAAAGTTACGTAAAATGAATTAAAAATGAAAGTGGTTTATTTTCTTACGGCAGTGAGGTGTTTGACTCCATACAAGGCGGAAAATGATTTGGAACAGCTGAGCGACTATTAGTTTCTCAGGAAGAGCTTTACTGCATACAGTGACTTGTTTAAAAACAACACCAACATTTTTAGATTTTAAACCATTTTCAGCCCTTTCGCGTAATGGCAAAAAAAAAACGCCCATTACTTTTACCATGCCCGTCTTTCAGTCTGCCTCTCCATCCTTCCGCCCCTATCTCTACGTATCAGTACGGCTCCCAGTGGAGACATTTTCGTGAAATTTGGAACAGGGAACTTATAACAAAATCTGTTGGGAAAGTCCAAATTTGGTTACAATCGAAGGGGGAAAAAATCGGTCTTTTTACATGAAGACGTAAGTACGTTTGTGTTCTTTTATATAGACGGAGGAATAAAATTACGAATTGGGGTGAGGAATTTTTCGAGGGGTTCACGTAAGTCGCGGAACTTGCATATTAACTTCACGACGTGTTTCCGCACGTATCATTGCAGTTCCCACTGGAAGAATTTTCCTTAAATTTGATATTGCGGGATTTGACGGGAAACTGTCGATAAACTCCAGATTTATTTAAAATCGGGCGGCAAAAATATTGGGCACTGTACAAAGAGACCTAAATATGCTTCATATTTTTAACAACGACAGGTATATATCAAACGTAAGAAGAATGTACATATTTGTTTTTTCATGAGAAAATATTGATGCGAATATGCCTACGTTGTTCTAGGATAAGCCGGTGTAGCTCAGTCATTATGTGTAACTACGGGCTTGATTCCCTGGTTCGATTCCTAGCAGCGACACATCTTTCCTATTTCACTTTGTCCAGACCGAACCTTTTGTCCATCTAACCCCGTCTTCAGTGGATATTGCGGGTTTTGCTAAGACGAAAGATGCCAGAATGTGGGGTTGATACTCACGTACACCCATAGTCGAAGTTAAGGTTGCGTGGATTTATATCTACTGGCTCTGTATGTCTCAGTGTCCATTTTCTTAAACACAAAAGAAGTTTAACTTCATCAATTCGAAAAAAAATATGAAACTGAAATTGAAAAGTGCGTAATTAAGCCACGAATAACTGTAGAGTGAGTTACATTCCCTGTGTTGCTTAATCTTGGTACTGTATGGAGGTGAATGATTGAGCTGCATGTCCACACAGCTTTATCTTGGAGAATGACGCTTCGATATAAGCAAAATAAGAAACTGGCTGGACTGCGGGGTTGTTCGTCGGAGATTAAAGATACTGAAAAAATGGTCTGTTTTTCGAAAGCCAAACAGAATATATTTTTCTTCCAGACCCTAGTGTAGAACATATATCGACTGAGCTACCAAGGCTCCAAGTAACATGTAATTTTGAAACTGGGTTATGTACACACAGCACCCAATCCTATGATTGCATGAGAGGTCAACGCTTTGCCTCAGGGGACAGTGTCTCTGTTACCTGTTTGACAGCGACCAGCGGGCTGATTTGGTTGTGACAATCAACGCAACTCATTCGACGACACCGACTGATAATGCTACTTCGGCCTTTGAATCCGTTGTTAGCTTCCTTAATCAACTTAGGTACTGAATGTTACGCGAAGCAAATCCATTGAAACTGTAGGTTGTTTTCAATAGGAGGCTCTGACTTTAGTGCTTGTGCCTTTGGACCTCCTCAGTGAGCGCTGTCAGTGATTTTTCTGCCCTCAGACAGCATTTTGAGTTGCACATTCTTCTGTGTCAAACAATGAATAATGTAAATTACTTTAAAATAGACACACAAAGAGTTTGATTTTGAAATGTTTTCATATCGTTGACTTCCGTTACAGGGGGTTCAATCATTTGAATTTCAAATCCTGCAGTACGCTATAGCAGGATCTCGAACTTAACGAAATTAAGAGAATCCACGGAAGAGGTAACAAAAAAAAACTGATGGAAATAATTCTTTGAATAATCAAAACGTTAAGGTCTGTATATTTGTAATCGTAATGCAATTGTGGTGAATTTTCTTCACATCAGTGCGGAGCGCCTATTAAAGTCTCCCTTTCCGTAAGTATTTTTGTCTGTAAGCAAAAAGTAATTTTATGAGCACTGAACGGAATTTTTAAAATACAAAACGTGCGTTGTTTACACTAATTAGTCTACAAGCTGCAAGTTTGGCGCAACCTGAGTATAGCAAAGGACAGTACATAAAAACCTACGTGATTTTCGGAACATATGTTGGAGGTACGTCTCTGAAGGTTTAACAACGCGAGAAGATTGTGGACGAAGAGATGTCAGAAATATCAGCAACATTTGTAAGAAATTTCCGTCTTTCTAGTTTCCGAAAAAAAACGCCGTGTTTATACGGGTTGTTTATTTGTAATGGTTTTTTTTGACAATGGTTGTACACGAGAAATATCAAAAGTCTTTATGGAAGAAGTTTTTTAAAATGTTGCTGATATTTCTGTAGTACCAAGGTAAAGGTAAAAGTAAATCAATTCCGCACAGGCCTGTTACAGGCCACAGAAAGTTGAGGCTCCCAGATTTCATTACAGTCGGCAACATGAAGGTGGTAAGGTTGTTAGCCCTCAGCACCGGCTGCCTTTACTCCGTAGCAAATATTCCTGGTACTCATTTCTGTTACAGGACGAGTCTACCCCAGAGCCATAGTACGGCCGGAAGGACTATGTCGACGAAAAAATTCCAAGTACACAATAGGGAATCGAATCCGCGACCTTCCGCCTTGTAGCGCGGTGCAAAACCAACCACCGTGTAATCCCATCTCGTATACACCCGTTGTCAAAAATGTGTATGTTACAAGAAGAAATGTCAATGAAAATGAAAAATAAGTTCTGTAAACAGTATTCGAATTCTTTTTCAATCAGTCCCTCGGCTTTCGAGAGAGTTGAAATGCTCAATCGCAAAAGATTTAATAGCTGTGCTCATGTTTCCTACATTCTGTTGTAGGGGCATGATAATGTTTGTACAGTATGACCGGATACATTGATGCTTATAGTTGCCTTGCAATAAATGAATTAACAATTGAACCACTTTTTCGATTATTCTTGTAATAAAACCAACGAGATGCACTAATATCTCAAATTTATTATTGGATTAGGACCCTACATGTTTCGGACATTTTCTCTGTCCATCATCATGGAACATCCTGATCCTGCTAGCAAGCAGTCAGAAAAACCTGTATGACATATACCTATTGCTGTGTGTACAGTGCTAGACTCCTGATGATGGACAGAGAAAATGTCCGAAACATGTATGGTCCTAATCCAGAAATAAATTTGAGATATTAGTGCATCTCGTTTGTTTTATTATAAGAATATATCACGATGCACGGCCCTCTGAACGTCAAAATACTTTTTTCGAGTAACGTATTCATTTCCCTAGTAATTACTTATTGTCTGATTGGTGTGACGTGGAGCTAAAATGTAACGAATTTTAATTATAAATTTTACGACACTGCCCTATACGCGTAGAAATTTAAAAAGTCGAACATGGAGGTTCAAAACCATCGTCTTCCTAGTGTGGAACACTCCGAAACTTCGGGCCAGTTTCATATGCGATAGAAACTGTCTCCGGTGCCAATTATGCACCGTCACCTACCGAATGGCAAGGCACAAGGCAAACTGTTTGTAGTCTTAATTAAACACATTTCGTGACACCGTAACTTACTGCAAGATGTTAAAATCATCTTGAGGCCATGCAACTGAACATTTCCCCGTGTAATAATCACTAACATAGCCCATTAAAAAGTAGCTTATCGACTTTTAATTAAAAAGTTTTATATAATAAAGTCTTTATTATACATCAAGTTGTGAAAGAAAAAATATAGGAAGAGTTAGTGGGCATTACTAAGTAGATCAGTGGATGGATGAAAGAAGAATGAGTTCTATTCCTGGTATGCGTAAGAGATGAGATTTTCGGCTTTGTGGGACGTCACGCAGCACGTCATTATTTAGTTGCCAACGTTTCGGGAAAACCTATCGGTCCCATCGCCAAGGGTCAGGCAGTCCGAGAAGAATCTGATGTATAATGGACCGTGCATCATTGTGATAAGTGAAGAATAAGAAACCAACTAGACGCCACTAATTATTTTATTGCACTTCTTATGGGCTCAACATGTTTCGGGCACTACTATGCCCATCATTAGGGCTTGCGATTATGATGTTGATTAACACATTGGTGGTTTCGTTCTTGGTTTGCTGTATGTTGGAGGTTAGGTGCGGTTAGGCTGGAGTAGTGTCCGGGTTGCAGGCAGCCTACAGCCCAGACACTACTCCAGCCTAACCGCACCTAACCTCCAACCTACAGCAAACCAAGAACGAAACCACCAATGTGGTAATCAACATCATAGTCGCAAGCTCCTGATGATGGGCATAGTAGTGCCCGAAACATGTCGAGCCCATAAACAGTTCAATAAAATAATTGGTAGCATCTTGTTGGTTGGAAACTTGGAAAATTGTATGTAGTCAAACACAACTGTGTCACATGAGGTGTATTTAATGACTATGTAATTGAAAACTACATGTTTCGGCCTGTACTGGCCATCTTCAGGTTGTCTTACGGGAAATTAAGATCTTACTATAAGCATGCATGCGCGTGCATGCTTAGAGTAAGATCTTAAGTTCCCCTAAGACAACTTGAAGATGGCCAGTACAGACCGAAATATGTAGTTGTCCATTATATAGTCATTAAATACACCTCATATGACACATTTGTGTCTGACTACATACAATTTTCCAAGTTTCACACACACAACGGGGATGAAACACTTCCTAGATCTAGTTGGTTTCTTATTCTTCAGTCCGATAAGAATTTTGATTCTTCTTGGATTGCTTGCGTATGAAATGTGGGAGCGATAGGTTGTCCGGAAACGTCTGTAACTAACTATCATTCTACGCTGTGTAACATCCAAGAAGAACGAAGACATCACGCAGGACTTTTGTCTCCTCAACAGCGCCCAGACAGAGCCCTTGATATGTGAACACCTCCCTCGCTATTACGGTGAACGACGCCTAAACCTGACCGCTTAGCAACTATTCGTGACAGGTTAAGAATGTGTGTTCATGGCGCGGTCCTTCTGTACGTTCAGGGACAATTTTAATTCGGCCATTTATGCATAAAGAGCGAACTACGAGTTTCGTCTGATTTAGGAGGCAGCAGATACCTCCGGAATGTTCTCGTGTTTCCGTCACGCCCCACGGTGTCGGCGAGTGCGTTGATATGGCGCTAACAGTCTGGAATTGTATATTGAATGTGTCCTGGTCAGAAATAAGTCGGCAGAGAGGGTACTAGGCGTACGTTTTTGTGATTTTCTTCATCAATGCAAATATTTTCCGAGATAGCACACCGAGTAGGCTGCGACGGCTCTTTTCCAAACTACTTCCAATTCATCCATCATCGTAACATCAACTATATATATTCCAAGAAGGTTAGCGCTTCGAAAATTAGATCACAGGAAAGGACGCAGCGTGAAGTGACAGGCACGGGGAAGGCTAGAAATTGGTATAAGGTTTAAGCTGGAAAAAAATGTTGGAAAAATCTATTTGAAAAAGCGTGGATCCTCTTATGAACGGACTAACAGGGGGAGTGGATGGTCCGATAATGTCGATTATCCGGTGCTTCTGAATTATGTATGTACGTATATATATATATATATATATACTCGTACATACATACATATATGTATGTACTTGTATATATATACACGAGTATATGTAAGTAGGCGTATATACATACTCGTACATACATACATATATATACACACGAGTGTATGTATTATGTATGTATGTGTGTGTATGTATGTATGTATGTATGTATGAACGTATATATGTGTGTACGTGTGTATGTGTATATGTAAGTATATATTTGTGTGTGTAGCCTAAAAGACCGCCAAACAACAATAAAGTACTTATAAATAACAGCAATGCACACTCACATAATACACAAATACACAAATACACAAATACACAAATACACAAATACACAAATACACAAATACACAAATATAGGTTACCTTGTAAAGAACGTAAATGATAAGGACAGAAGCCTATGTCTTTACTCTTATATACTTCACATTATCGCATTGCGGACCAAAATGTCGGAACCTACAGTTTTAGCCCGTTTTTTCCGAAATCCGTACATAATATGGTGTACCGTATCTGAATATATGTGGAGGTTTACTTCTGAAATATATCTGAAAAAAATGCCCGAATTCCGTACAAACACCTTTACAAAACCTTCTGTAAAATCATTCACCACTGACTACACCACTCGATATATTTGTCCGCTTTCGATCTAACTTAGCGTAATTAACCTAAATTAAGTTTATCTTGTCATCCTTACGTATAATAAAGAATACGAGTTTATGTCTGGACCGGTACTCGTATTTCTTTGCCCAATTCGTTTCAATTTCAGTTAAATTCAAGACCATTTTACAGGACGATTCAGTTAAATTCGTAAGTGAGCGTGTGTGTGTGTGTGTATCTTCCGAGGCCATGCAAAATTACGACAAAGTTTACGTTAGGAACTACGGACTAAATAAAAATAATCCGACAGATGAATTCAAATAATATATTCCTTTGATTTTTATCCTCTGTTACAAGCGGATTATAAAACCAATTTTGTTTTCTATATTCGAACCCAGTACTTTAAGCCAAGATCAAACGGACTGATATTTTTATGCACCTTAGTTTTTGTATCGGATTAAAATATTTAGCTGAGTGTGTTTTTTGAAAATATGAACCTATGCGAATGAGTTCCTGAAATTTTAATCTTGAATTATTAAAGGGATTCAGAGTTCTGCAGACAGTGTACGTTTTTAATACTATACTAGATTATATTATGACTTTGTTGAAAGACTGTTGTGTTATACGTACTTTACATGCCAGTACTACAGTTAAGTTGTAATTTCAATAAACATAAAAACATAGATATTTGCATTGAAAATAGTTAATACGAGATCACAGAACACGAAAGAGCCGGCAGTTTATTATCCGTACGAGACGCAGATATGAAGGAATGAAGGCGGTAATCATAGCGGCTCTGAAATGCAGTAATTAAAAAGTACTGTTGTACGTATGGAAAATTTTGTAACATAATTCTTCAGACGATATTGGGTTCACAAAGCACATATGAAAAAATCTTTCATGTTGCACTTGTGTTGTGGTATTAAAGCCGGTGCCATGAACCCACTTCGTGAATTAATACAGGCATCTAAAAGCACAGCCTGTCGTCTTGGTGACCACGTGAGTACACTCAACATATCTTTCTATGAGATCATTTTACACTGCCTCGAAAATTTAATGACCGTTAAATAATGTCTTTATTTTATCATATAAATCATTTAAAAAGACTTAATTTCTTGTTACTAGCATTACTAGCATTAGTGCAATGAAATAAACTCAGGATTGGGTACATCGTCGTGAAAGGGACTGATTTGAGTGTGTTTCTAACTGAGGAGTACAATGTTATTGTGAAAAGTGATGAATTAACTGGTATTACAGAATATCTGACGTTATAAACGAGGTATCGCATAAACCTATGTCGTTATAACCGGGTTCGACTGTTCCTTGATTAATATTTCAGCTAATACAAAAATACCCTTAGACTAACGAAATAAAAATTTTAAATTCATAAACGGGAATGTTATACAGGAAATGAGTGCTGAACCAAAACGACTTTAACACCTTCTGCGAAGGGTATGGTTTGGTTATAGCAAATTCATTGTATAGACTATGTCTCCCCTCATCTAGATACGTACAAAAATAATGTTACCTACAATACACGATGACATACTGCAAGCTGGACACGTTTCTCATATAGGCTGACAAATTTATGTGTTTAGTATAATTCTAAAAAAAAAGTGATTATTTCTTTATCGAGGAACAAATGATTAGTCTATAATGGAGATTATGAATGTTTCCTGTGAGGTGGGAACTAAGTTTAATACAATATTTAGATTTTTTCCAGGCTTCAAAAGTCTTTCCGATTTATTTTTTCAACAGTAAATCCCTTGCTGTATGGATAATTAAATTACTTTTTTAAATCATGCGTTTTAACATTAATCAGTAAATCAAAATCCCTCACCCCCTTTCTTAAGGGAAACCTCTCACCATTCAGAAGGACGAGCGGACGAGTCCTGCAAACTTTCTGAAGTATGATGCTCTTTTTCTTCCCCATCCCGAAATAAAATGTCTCTCACCTCTCCCATACTTTTTCCTTTCATCTTATCTTCTGCTATTTCTTACGTGTCTTACATTATCCTTCTCTCTCCATGTTTCGTAGCTTTCGAAACGGAAAGTCTAACGAAGTGGCATAACTCCTTGGTAATTGGTTTCTAGACCGTTTATTATCTGCAGGGAACTCTGAACCGTTGCAAGAGAATCTCACAGTCGACTGGATATGTGACACTCATGAGTCATATTCTGAAAGTCACGGTTTGAAATTCTGAACTGTACACCGGTTGTTCTGACAGCACTACGTGATTTTCTTCCAAGTAGTTAGGTAAAAATATTTCAGAGTAACATACTGTAAGTCTGAATATGGAGCAGTAGGTCATAGTATTTACAGCTAAACATCTACTAATTACGGCAGGTGAACCAGGTGGTGTCATTCATCGCTACAGGGCTATGATAGTGACGTACATAATAAGTGTTGCTGGCGGCTGTACTGTGTCCACTGTGCAGTGACTCTAACGTTATAGCCACAGCATTCATGTGCAGTATCGTCACATATAAATTAGAATACACGGCGTCAAATCGCAAAAGACTGCTCTCTTCAAAATCACCGCCATTAGAACTAAAAAACGACAATAATTTTCAGACCCCAAGCCCTCTGAATGTCTCAATTCCATCTCTTCACTGATTATTTCCTCCACCCTTTTCGAAATGCCCCTTTACATCCTACCATTTGGAGCGGCACATAAACGTGAATTCCTGTTACTCCTGAAAGATACTCACATCACAACTTACCACTTTAAAAAATGAGATGTATGTAATTTATTTTATTTATCCTTGCATAACGTCCAACTTTCTGCAATAAAATCAATTTTCCAGGCAAGGAGGCTCCTTTTTTTTTTTTAGATTTATTTCGCATTTCTTCCTACTCATGGCAGGCTATGATGAACGGGGCGGTCAGGATTTTAAAATGTGGTTAATGTGAATCCATACGTATAATTTGCGATGTCCGTCCTTCCATCGCGCTGTGTATCTCGGGCGGTAATAAACGTAGTAGAAAAGTGTAAATAAGAAAGTTGTGTATTTTTTTAGGGAAAACTCTTACAGTTGTCAACGTTACTTTTGCGCCTATGGTAAAACAATCGATAAAGGAGAAGATAAATTAGTGTTGTTTTTATGTTAATGTACCGCTCTGGGAACGCAAACCAGAGCTCTTGCTAGGACCCGAGTGACCCATGTCTCCGGAAAAATCTCAATGAGCCCCTTGGGTTAGTTTATGTAAAAAATACACCGATTGTGAAAAAATCGAAGTAAAGCCACTGTTCTTATAGAGGAACAAGACAGGAAATGTAGCATGAACGTAATGTTGAGGCCGGTTTGAGTAGCTGTTACTGCCGTGGACAAGCCAATATTTACTATATGTTATTAGTGTCTGTGTATTTAGCTTATTTATCTCAGAATGCAATACACGTGCGCCGTTTTACATCGTCATCTGTGGCCTGTCTGGCTGTACCATCATTTTCACATTATCCCATAAACGGCACGAATTTCGTAAAATAACATTACTGAACATAAAATTGTGTTGTGATTTTCTGTACAGCTTTTGCCTGAAACACTTTTTATTCCAAGAAAAATTGAGCGAGATATGATAATAAATGCCTATTGTCGTCATATAAAGTACTCATTATTCTTTTCAGACATTAAGGAAATTTGATTTTTTGACAGACTTTCGAAAAACATTCAAATATCAAATTTCATTAAAAATCCGTCAATTTGGAGCTGAGTTGTTCCGCGCGGACGGATGGACAGACGGTCAGAGAGACCTGACGAGGATATGTTAATAAAAATCCAGCCAGATGCAACAGTATGCAGATATTTATTTAATGCGTAGCCACTCTACATGTTTCGGGTGACACAGCACCCATCATCAGGACTACTAAAAAATGTAACCGCAGCCTCCGGTACAGGTCGTACTGTAAAATACAAGGACTAAGTGGAATGAGCTAACAGTGTGTGCTGGCTTGTTAACTTCTGATAGTAATGGGTGATGGTACATTAACATGTACACAAAAGTCTAGGTATATAATATCTTAGCAGTTTATAGGTTAAAAGTGTAATAGGAAGACGCAATGGATGGAGTTAGTTAATAAAGTACTCACATACTGGGACAGCTACTTCCCTCCAACGTGGCCTGATCGGGACTAGTTTGTGCGAGTCGTGTGGTACCACACACCTCGCATAAAACAGTCCCTATCAGGCCACGTTGAAGGGAAGTAGCTATACCAGTATGTGAGTACTTTATTAACTAACTCCATCCATTGCATCTTCCTATTACGCTTTTAACTATTAATATTTATTATCCGAAGAGCTTTGAGCTTTTAACTTATAAACTTCTACGATATTGTATACCTAGACTTTTGTAAATATGTTAATGTACCGCCACCCATTGCTATCAGAAGTTAACAAGCCAGCACAAAGTGTTAGTTCATTCCAGTTAATCCTTGTATTTTACAGTATGACCTGTACCGGAGGCTGCGGTTACAGTTTTTGGTACTCCTGATAATGGGTGCTGTGACACCCGAAACATGTAGAGTGACTTTGCAGTAAATAAATATCTGCATACTGTTGCATCTGGTTGGATTTTTATTAACAT
>Ga0123353_10012902_pt1 | contig 11924 bp, 9 predicted proteins | sample TergutLab28metaG_3_FD_92763 | JGI IMG/M metagenome (GOLD analysis project Ga0123353, IMG submission 92763) | Labiotermes labralis P3 segment gut microbial communities from Petit-Saut dam, French Guiana - Lab288 P3 | ecosystem: Host-associated > Arthropoda: Insects > Digestive system > Gut ... | reverse complement strand
GCCATCGGTATCCCGCCGGGCACAGGGCTCACCGGTGCGGCCACAGGCGCCGCAACGGGCGTCCCTGGCGCGGGATTCGGCGCCTGGGGCCCGGCACCGGGCGCTCCCGGCGCGGAAGCCGGCACCTGAGGCGCCACAGCAGGCCCACCCGGACCAGGCATCGGCACCTGAGGCGGCGCGCCTGGCGCCCCCGGCGCGGAAGCCGGCACCTGTGGGGGCGCAACAGGCCCACCCGGAATGGCAGTCGGCGCCTGAGGCGGCGCGACAGGCCCGCTCGGACTGGGCATCGCCGCCTGGGGCCCGGCACCAGGCGCTCCCGGCGCAGAAGCCGGCACCTGGGCGGGCACAACAGGCCCACCCGGAACGGCAGTCGGCACCTGAGGCCCGACACCAGGTGCTCCCGGCGCGGAAGCCAGCACCTGAGGCGCCGCAGCAGGCCCACCCGGACCAGGCATCGGCGTCTGAGGCGCCGCAACAGGGCCGCCTGCGGGTGGTGTCGGGGGGGTTGCGGGGTGGGGTGGGGCTGGGGCGGGCATCGCGGGGACGATGGCGGCGAGCAGGGCGGGTGGCAGCCAGGTGTCGGGGCGGGGGCCGGCGGGGACGGCCTGCGTGCACATGGCGGTGACCTGGGCGAGCGAGGGACGCAGGCCCGGCTCCTTGATCAGGCAGCGGGTGACGATCTCCCTCAGTTCGCCGGGGAGTTCGTTGAGGTCGGGCTCGTCCTGCTGGATGCGCGCCGGGGCGTCGAAGGGCGGGCGCCCGATGGACGCGTAGGCCGCGATCTGGCCGAGGGCGAAGACGTCGGTGGCCGGCACGGCCGGCTTGCCCGCGGCCTGTTCCGGCGCGAGGAAGGCCGGCCCGGTGCCCTCGGCCGTCCCGTCCGCGGCCGGGGCGGCGACCGCGGCCAGCCCGTAGCCGGTGACCTTCGGCCCGTCCGCGGCGAGCAGCACATGAGCCGGGCGCAGGTCGCCGTGGACGACGCCGGCGTGGTGCAGCGCCTGGAGCGTCTCGGCGAGCCCGGCCACCAGCCGCAGCACGACCCGGGTGGGCAGCGGGCCCGTCCCGTCCACCGCGCGGTCCAGCGGCAGCGCGGGCACGAACGCGGTGGCGATCCAGAACCGGCCGCCCTCCTGGCCGCTGCCGAGCACCGGCACCGCGCCCGGCGCCTGCACCCGCCCGGCGTCCTGGGCGTCGTGGTGGAACCGGGCGGCGAAGCCGTCACGGGCGGCGAGTTCGGGGTGGACGACGGTGAGCGCCACCGGCTGCCCACCGGGCGCGTGCGCGAAGTAGACCCGGCCGAGCGCGCTCGTGCCGAGCCGGGCGCTGATCCGGTGCCCGGAGACGGACGCCGGGTCGTCGCCGGTCGTCGGCTCGAACGCCGGCCCCTGGATGTCGGGGCCGCTGTGCGAAGCGCCCATCAGTCCCCGTTCCTCCCCAGTGCTCACCGCACAGGCGCCGCACCTCGCGCGACACGGCCTGACGATACCGGAACACGCCGCGCGGCCTGCGCCCTGTTCCGCCGCGGCGCCGCGCGCGGTATCCAGGAGGGATGGACGCAAAAGGCGAGGTGGCCGGACTGCTGCTGGCAGCCGGTGGGGGGCGGCGGCTGGGGGGCAGGCCGAAGGCGCTGCTGCCGTACGGGGAGCGGCCGCTGGTGGAGCACGCGGTGGCGGTGCTGCGCGAGGGCGGCTGCGGCGCGGTGCACGTGGTGCTGGGGGCGGCCGCGGCCGAGGTGCGCGAGCGGGCCGATCTGACCGGCTGCGTGGTGGTGGAGAACCCGCACTGGGCGGAGGGCATGGGCTCCTCGCTGCGGGCCGGGCTGGCCTCGCTGGCAGCCGCCCGGGACCGGCCGTCCGCGACGGTGATCGGACTGGTGGACCAGCCGGGGGTGACCGGGGCGGCGGTGGCGCGGGTGATCGACGCGGCGCGGCAGGGGGACGACCTGGTGTCGGGCCTGGTGTCGGCGATGTACGAGGGGCGGCGCGGCCATCCGGTGCTGATCGGCGCCAGCCGCTGGGCCGGGGTGGCGATGAGCGCGGGCGAGGACCGGGGGGCGCGTACGTACCTGCGGGAGCACGCGGAGCAGACCGTGCTGGTGGAGTGCGGTGACATCAGCGATCACGCGGACATCGACACCCCGGCGGACCTGCGGCTTCTCGCCGAGGCTGCACAGCGTGCCACAAAACGTTGAACTTCCGCACTGCGAAACCTATGCTCCACCTTGCAGAAAGCAGCCATCGCACGGACCGGTCCGGCACCGCGTGCCACACCCCTTGCGGTACCGGGCCGGGCACCCCTCTGGAGGAGTGACACCATGTCCGCAAGCAGCTCGTCCCCGGCGGTCGTCAGCCCGGCCGCAGGCCCGGTTCCCCGCGGGGAGGAGGTGCTGACCCCGCAGGCGCTGGCCTTCCTCGGCGACCTGCACCGGCGGTTCGCCCCGCGCCGGGCCGAGCTGCTGGAGCGGCGCGCGCTGCGACGTGCCGAGATCGCCCGCACCGCCACCCTCGACTTCCTGCCCGAGACCGCGCACGTGCGGGACGGCGACTGGCAGGTCGCCCCGGCCCCGGCGGCGCTGCAGGACCGCCGGGTCGAGATCACCGGGCCGACGGACCGGAAGATGACGATCAACGCGCTCAACTCCGGGGCGCGGATCTGGCTGGCTGACTTCGAGGACGCCTCCGCGCCCACCTGGGAGAACGTCGTCGGCGGCCAGCTGAACCTGATCGACGCCTACGAGCGGCGGATCGACTTCACCTCGCCCGAGGGCAAGACGTACGCCCTCAAGGACGCGGACGAGCTGGCGACCGTGGTGATGCGCCCTCGGGGCTGGCACCTGAACGAGCGGCACCTGACGGTCGACGGCGAGCAGATCCCCGGCGGCCTGGTCGACTTCGGTCTCTACTTCTTCCACAACGCGCAGCGCCTGCTCGACCTCGGCAAGGGCCCGTACTTCTACCTGCCCAAGACCGAGTCGCACCTCGAAGCGCGGCTGTGGAACGACGTGTTCGTCTTCGCCCAGGACCGGCTCGGCATCCCGCAGGGCACCGTGCGGGCCACCGTGCTGATCGAGACGATCACCGCCGCGTACGAGATGGAGGAGATCCTCTACGAACTGCGCGACCACGCCTCGGGGTTGAACGCCGGCCGCTGGGACTACCTGTTCTCCATCGTGAAGAACTTCCGCGACGGCGGCCCGCGTTTCGTGCTGCCGGACCGCAACGCGGTGACGATGACCGCGCCGTTCATGCGCGCGTACACCGAACTGCTGGTGCGCACCTGCCACAAGCGCGGCGCCCACGCGATCGGCGGCATGGCGGCGTTCATCCCGTCGCGCCGCGACGCGGAGGTCAACCGGGTCGCGTTCGAGAAGGTCAAGGCCGACAAGGACCGGGAGGCCGGGGACGGCTTCGACGGCTCCTGGGTGGCCCACCCCGACCTGGTGCCGATCGCCCGCGCCTCGTTCGACGCGGTGCTCGGCGACCGCCCGCACCAGAAGGACCGGCTGCGCGAGGACGTGCACGTCACGGCCGAGCAGCTCATCGACATCGCGTCGCTCCAGGCCAAGCCGACGTTCGACGGCCTGCGCAACGCCGTCCAGGTCGGCATCCGCTACATCGAGGCGTGGCTGCGCGGCCTCGGCGCGGTGGCCATCTTCAACCTGATGGAGGACGCGGCGACCGCGGAGATCTCCCGGTCGCAGATCTGGCAGTGGACCAACGCCGGCGTGGTCTTCGACGACGTCGAGGGCACCGGCGAGGCGGGCAAGGCCACACCCGAACTGGTCCGCCAGGTCGCCGCCGACGAGCTCACCGCGATCCGCGACGAGGTCGGCGAGGACGCCTTCGCGACCGGCAAGTGGACCGAGGCGTACGAGCTGCTGCTGCGGACCGCGCTGGACACCGAGTACGTCGACTTCCTGACGCTGCCGGCGTACGAGCAGCTCCAGGGCTGAAACGGTAGAAACCGTTGGAACGGCTGAAACGGCTGAAACCGTTGAGGCACAGCCTCGGCGGGCGGATTCGGGCAGGGCTTAATCCTTTGCCGGTGGTCCGCCCGCCGATGATGCTGGCCGCATGCTCATCCGCGACGTGACCGAGGCCGACTGGCCGCTGATCTGGCCGTTCCTGCGCGACATCTGCCGGGCCGGCGAGACGTTCAGCTACCCCACCGACATCACCGAGGAGCAGGGCCGGGCGTTCTGGCTGCTGTCCGCGCCCGGCCGTACCGTCGTCGCCGTCGACGGGACGGGGACGGTGCTCGGCACGGCGAAGATGAACCCCAACCAGATGGGGAACGCCGCGCACGTCTCCAGCGCCAGCTTCATGGTCGACCCCGCCCACGCCGGCCGCGGCGTCGGCCGCGCCCTGTGCCGCGAGGCCCTGGACTGGGCCGCCCGCGAGGGCTACCGCGGCATGCAGTTCAACGCGGTCGTCGAGTCCAACGCCCCGGCCGTCGCCCTCTACACCTCGCTCGGCTTCCGTGTCCTGGGCACCGTCCCCGGCGGTTTCCGCCACCCCGCCCGAGGCTTCGTGGGCCTCCACATCATGTACCGGGAGCTGTGACGGCGCCGCGTCACGGCCCGTTCGGCGGCGTTCCGGGCGCCCTGCGCTGGAGGGCGAACTGGGCGACGCCGACCAGCAGCTTGGCCACCAGTCCCACCACGATCAGGCCGCCGATCATCTGGACCGTGACCAGGACCCGGGCGGTCTCCGTCTTCGCGGTGATGTCGCCGAAGCCGACGGTCGCGAACACGGTGACGGTGAAGTAGAGCGCGTCCGTGCGGGTCAGGGGCTGGGTGAAGGAGCCGGGTTGACCGGCCTCCAGCAGGAAGTACGTGCCGGCGAACATCAGCAGGAACATCGGGACCACAACGGTGAGCGCCTCGATCTGGCGCAGCCGCGGGTGGGGCGAGCGGACGATCGAGTAGACCTGCCAGGCGACGGCCGCCGCGAACACCAGGAAGCCGATCACGAACCAGCCGGCCTTGCCCACCTCCAGGGGATGGTCCAGCGGCAGCGCGTAGTACAGCACCAGCAGGACGACCGGGGCGACGGCCGCCCGCAACGCGGTACGCAGCAGCAGCCGGCGACGGCGGCGCGGCTCCATGTCCTCGTACGGGGGCGTGACGTCGGCGCTCATGGACAGCGACTCCTCCGTCCGGCGCGGGGTCGCCTCGGCGACGGCGTCATGCCCTCCGGGCGCCGCCGAGGGCCCCGCTGTCGCGCAGGGCGCCCAGCAGCCAGGCGTTCCCTTCCGGTTATACGGCCGCGTCGCGGCCACCGCCGCGACGGATGCGCCGTAGGGATGACGGGCGGCCCGCCTTCGGCCGCGCGCCGCGGGTCGCTTCGCCGCGGACGCCGCCGCGGTCGCAGAATGCGGGACCGAGCGGCATTCCCGGCGACCCAGGCGAGCGAGGGCGGTCATGGCCACTGCGAGCGGACCAGGAGCAGGATCCGCTCTCCTGCGGAAGGCGACCGGCTGGTCCGCCAAGGTGTTCGCCCTCGACCCGGCGGGGCTGAACTGGCCGCGGGGCGTCGCGGTCCTCGACGTCCTCCTCGTCCCGCTGGTCGTCTTCTGGTCCATCGGCTACGAGCAGTACCTGCTGAGCGCGCTGTTCGCGGTGCTCTTCGCGGTGCTGGCCGACCCGGGCGGCGGCTACGTCCACCGGGCGTCGCACATCGCGGCCTTCGGGCTGGCCGGCACGGCGATGACCGCGCTGGGGTTCGGCGTCGGACCGGACGCCTGGGGCTGGTCGGTGCTCGTGGCCTTCGTGATCACACTGGTGTCCGGCCTCATGATCGCGTTCGGCACGCGCCGGTTCGCCACCGCGCTGCTGCTGAACCTGTGGCTGGTCGTCGCCCTCGCGCTGGGATCCAACCTCTCCCGCCACACCCGCGTCACCAGCTACGTCTGGGCTCAGGTGGTGGCCTGGGCCTCGGGGACGGCCCTGTGGATCGTGGTGGCGTGCCTCGTATGGCTGGTCGCCGGACGCCGTGAACTGCCGCAGCCGATCGCGGAGCTGCCCGGCGACACCGCGCGCAGGAAGCTGACACCACCGCTGATCGCGTTCGCGGTGATCCGGGCCGTGGCCATCGGCGCCTGCGTGGCGCTCGGCTTCGGACTGGACCTGTCGCACGGCTACTGGATGCCGATCGCGGCGATGGTCGCGATGAAGCCCAGCCTGGAGCAGACGACCCTGGTGGCCTCGCAGCGCCTGTCCGGGGCGATCATCGGCGCGGTCGCGGCCGGGCTCCTGCTGCTCATTCCGACGAGCGAGCACGGACTCCGCCTGTTCGCGGTCACCCGCGGGCTCGAGGTCGTCGCGCTCGTGCTGTTCGTCCACGGGGTGGCCATCCGCTTCTGGAACTACGCGCTGTACTGCGCGGCCATCGCCGCCGGCGTGCTCATCCTGGTCGACCTCGCGCAGCCCTCGGACTACGCCGCCGAGGGCTACCGCGTCCTGTGGACCCTGTGCGGGGTGGGCATCGGCACCTTCGCCCTCCTGCTGGCCGGCCTCCTCGCCAAGCGCCGCTCCCAGGGACCGTCGCAGCCGGCCTGAGGACGTCCCGAGCGGTGGCCGCGCGACACGCCGGGCCGCCGCAATCCGGGCGACGGCCGTACCGGTGAGATCCCGGCGGCCCGGGAGGGGCCTCACCAGGGCTGTCTCCCTTCGGCTGCCGGGCATCCGGCTGACCCCGTAGGTGCGTGCGCGCCGTGACCGCCCGATCGTCGGAAGGGACCAGGGCCGTTCCTTTCTGCCGGACGGCTGTGCCACGAGCGGTATGGAGCTGCACTGTGCGAATCACCGGGTTGGGGCACGCGGGACTGTTCATCGAGACGGCCATGGGGTCGGTGCTGTGCGACCCCTGGGTCTCGCCGGCCTTCTTCGGGTCGTGGTTCCCGTTCCCGGACAACAGCGATCTGGACTGGGACGGTTACGGCCGTACGGCCGACTACCTGTACGTGTCCCACCTGCACCGAGACCACTTCGATCCGGCGATCCTGCGCCGCCACGTGCGTAAGGACGCCACCGTCCTGCTGCCCGACTACCCCACCGACGAGCTGGAGTGCGAGCTGCGGGCGCTGGGCTTCACCCGGTTCCTGCGCACCCGCAGCGGCGTGCCCTTCGAGCGGGACGGGCTGCGCATGATGGTCACCGCCCTGACCGGACCCGGCGACGGTCCGATCGGGGACTCGGCGCTGTCACTCGACGACGGCGAGACCGTCCTGCTCAACCAGAACGACGCGCATCCGCTGGACACCGCGGCCATTCTCGAATTCGGCGAGGTCCACGCGCACTTCACGCAGTTCTCCGGCGCCATCTGGTGGCCCATGGTCTACCGCCTCCCCCACGAGGCGAAGCAGAAGTTCGCCGAACGCAAGCGCACGGGACAGTTCGAGCGGGCGGTGCGCTACATCGACGCGCTCCAGGGCGCCAACGTCTTCCCCAACTCCGGCCCGCCGTGCTTCCTCGACGAGGAACTGCTCCACCTCAACGGCACCGGCCGGGACGCGGAGAGCATCTTCACCGACCAGCGGGAGTTCCTGGAGCAGCTCGCACAGGAGCGCCCGGACGTCCCGGCGCACATGTGGCTGCCGGGCAGTGTCGCGACGGTCAGCAAGAGCGACTGCGAGGTCGTCCACCGGTACGACCCGCTGGAGATCACCTACCTCTTCGACCACAAGCCCGAGTACCTGCGCGCCTACGCCCGCCGTCGGCAGCCGGAGCTGGCCGCCGAGCGGGCCGGGCGCGCCCCGGCCCTGTCCCCCGACGCGCTGCTGGCTGCCCTCAAGGAGTGGTGGGAGCCGCTGCTGGCGAGGGCGGACCGGATCTGCGAAGGCGTCGGCGGACCCCTGCGGCTCGACGTCGACGGCACCTCGATCGTCGTCGACTTCCCCGCCCGCCAGGTCCGCCTGTGGGACGGGGAACGCTGCCGCTTCACGATGTCCACGGCCGGGGACCTGGTGGCCACCAACATCGCGGCGCGGGAGAACGACTGGTCCAACAGCCTGTTCCTCTCGCTGCGCTTCAGCGCCGAACGCGTGGGCGCCTACAACGAGTTCGTCTACACGTTCTTCAAGTGCCTGTCCGAGGAACGCATCGACTACGTGGAGAACTACTACGCGTCCGCCGACGACGACGGCGAGGACGTCGTCATCGACGACTGGCAGGTGCAGCGCCGCTGCCCCCACCTCCGCGCCGACCTCGCCCATTTCGGGAGGATCGAGGACGACGTGCTCACGTGTGCCCTGCACGGCTGGACGTTCGACCTGTCCACCGGGCGGTGCCTCACCTCGGACCGGCACGACATCCGGGCCTCCCGGACCGAGCCGGCGCCCGAGCCCGAGCCCGGCCACCGCACGCGGGAGGCCGGGCTCGAAGAGGCGTTGACCGGCTGATCCGGCGCTCCGGGTCCCCCTTGCGAGGGCGACGCCGCCCCCGGGGGATCCGCGCGCGGATCCGTGCCGGGGGCGGCGGGCGCCGGGCCTGCGTCGGGCAGGACCGGCCACCGGACCCTGCTCCAGGGCAGGGGCCGGCCACCGGCCGGGGGCCGTCCCTCCCCGGCCGGTCGTGTGCGGTGCCGCGTAGGGGCGGCGGTCAGGCGAGTCCGGCGATCTCCGCGAGGCGCCGCGCCTCGGTGCGGGTCAGCCGGGCCAGCGCGTCCTCGTCGGCGCGCGCGAGCCGGCCGTCCTCGACCACCGGCCGGCCGTTGACCAGCGACAGGGTGACCGGGGCCGGTGCGCCGAGGACGAGCGCGGCGACCGGGTCGGCGATGGACGCGTGGGCGAGGGTGTCGACCTTCCACAGCACCAGGTCGGCGAGCTTGCCGGCTTCCAGCGAGCCGATCTCCGCGGCGCGGCCCAGCACTTGGGCGCCGCCGTAGGTGCCGAGCCGCAGCGCCTGGCGGGCGTTCAGCGCCTTCTCGCCGCCGCGGAGGCGGTTGATGAGCAGGGCGTTGCGCAACTCGGTGTGCAGCTCGCCGGATTCGTTGGAGGCGGTGCCGTCCACGCCCAGGCCGACCGGCACTCCGGAGGCCAGCATCTCCGGTACTCGCGCGATCCCCGCGGCCAGGCGGGCGTTGGACGACGGGCAGTGCGCGACGCCGGTGCCGGTGCGGGCGAAGGCCGCGATGTCGGAGTCGTTCATGTGGACGCAGTGCGCCATCCACACGTCGTCGCCGAGCCAGCCGGTGGACTCGAAGTAGTCGGTCGGGCCCCTGCCGAACAGCTCGTGGCAGAACTTCTCCTCCTCCACCGTCTCGCTGCCGTGGGTGTGCAGCCGCACGCCCTTGCGGCGCGCCAACGTGGCAGCCTCCCGCATCAGTTCGGTGGAGACCGAGAAGGGCGAGCAGGGCGCCGCGGCGATCCGCAGCATCGAGGCGAAGGAGGGGTCGTGGTGCGTGTCGATGGCCGCCTCGGTGGCCAGCAGCGCCTCCTCGGTGGTCTCCACGGCGAAGTCCGGCGGCAGCCCGCCGGAGGACTCGCCGCGGTCCATCGAGCCGCGGGCGGCGGTGAACCGCACGCCGAGTTCGGCCGCGGCACGGATCTCGGCGCCCAGCAGGTCGCCGGTGCCACGCGGGAAGACGTAGTGGTGGTCCATCGCGGTGGTCACGCCGCCGCGGGCCATCACGCCGAGCGAGCCGGCCGCCGCCGCGTACACCATCGGCTCGTCGATCCGCGCCCACGTCGGGTACAGCTCGACCAGCCAGTTGAACAGGTTGCTGTCCTGGGCCAGGCCGCGGGTGAGCCACTGGTAGAAGTGGTGGTGGGTGTTGACCAGGCCCGGGGTGACCAGGTGGCCGGTGCCGTCGATGCGGCGGGTGACGTCGTCGAGTCCGGCGGGCGCCGGGCCGGCGCCGACGGACTCGATGAGGTGGTCCGCGACGACCACGTGCCCGGTGGCGTACTCGGTGTCCGCGGCGTCGACCGTGGCGACGGCGGCGTTCTCGATGACGATGCGCTGGGTCATGTGCGTGTGCCTCTCGTCCGTCTGCGCGGTCAGTCGGTCACCGGGATGCGGGCGTCGGCGCCGTCGCGCAGCACCGTCCCCTCGATGAGGCCGTAGGGGCGGTCGGCGGCGTGGTAGACCTCGTTGTCGTTCTTCAGGCCGAACGGTTCCAGGTCCACCAGGAAGTGGTGCTTGTTCGGCAGCGACAGCCGCACCTCGTCGATGCCCGGGTGGTTCTCGATGACCCGCGTGCCCATCGCGAACAGGGTCTGCTGCAGGGACAGCGAGTAGGTGTCCGCGAAGGCCGCCAGCAGGTGGCCGCGGGCCTGCTCGTACGACTCCTCCCAGGCGGGCGGCTCGCCTTCGCCGGTCCAGGAGAACCGCCAGCGGGCGGTGACCTCGGTGGCGAGGATCCGGTCGTACGCCTCCTTCAGGGTCGTGTACGTGTCCTTGGCGTAGCCCCAGAACTCCGAGTCGGTGGAGTTCAGCACGACCAGGTCCTTGAGCCCGGAGACCACCTGGAAGCGCTCGCCGTCGTAGGCGACCTCGGTGGTGCGGGTCTCCTGGCCGCTGCGCGCGAAGGAGTGCCCGGTCCCGCCGATCCGCTGCCAGGCGTACTCCTCGATCCGTATGCGCGCCCGGTGGATCTGCTGCTGGCTGGTGACGAAGTGCCGGGCCAGGTGGATGCCGAACGCCTCGGCGGACTCGATGCCGTGCTCCCTGGCGAAGGCGAACACGGTGTTCTTGGTGGTGTCGGTCGGCAGCACGCTGGCGTTGGAGCCGGAGTAGTGCACCTCGTCCATCTCGCCGGACAGGGCGACGGAGACGTTGAGGTCCTTGATGCGGTGGGTGCGGCCCTCGCGGACGACCCGCACGACGCGGGTCTCCGCCTTGCCGTACTGGTTCTGGCCGAGCAGGGTGGTGCGGGCAGGGCGGGAATCGTCGGTCATCGGTGCTAGCTCCCTCGGTATACGGAGTAGCCGAACGGGTTGAGCAGCAGCGGCACGTGGTAGTGCTCGCCCGGCGCGACGGCGAAGACCACCGCCACCTCCGGGAAGAACACCGGGGCGCCGCCGTCCCTTGAGCGGGGGGCGTCCTGCTGGGCCTCGGCTTCATGGGTGGCGTCCCGGTGCGGGACGTCTCGACGGGTGGAGTCCTGAGGGGTGAAGTACGGCTCGACGGCGAAGTCCAGCCGGACGTGCGTGGTGCCTTCCGGCGGCGCGGGCAGGTCCTTGCAGCGGCCGTCGGTGTCGGTGGCCGACGCGCCGTGCGCGGTCCAGGGCGCGTCCGCCCCGGCGCGGACCGAGAGCGTCACGGCGACGCCCGCCGCGGGCCGTCCGCGGCTGGTGTCCAGGATGTGGGTGGACACGGAAGCCGTGCCCGCGGTCGGGTGCGCGGACGTCATGCGGGGTCCTCCTCGGTCGCCGCGAGCCGGGTGAGCCGGATACGGTTGATCTTTCCCAGCTCGGTGCGGACGATCTCGCGCTCGGTGTCCGGATCGTTGCCGATCCGCTCCTTGAGGGCGGCGAGCATCTGCGCGCCGGTGCGGCCGGTGGCGCAGATCAGGAAGACGTGCCCGTGGGCGTCCTGGTAGGCGAGGTTGAGCCGGAGCAGCTCCTCGCGCTCGGCGTCCGCCACGCCGCTCTGCTCGCGGGCGGAGGTCGGGTCGCCGGGCCTGGGGCGGCCGATCGGGGGGTGGCCGGCCATCGCCTCGGCGAGGTCGCCGGCGGTCAGCGCGGCGGTCGCCGCGTCGCTCACCGCGAGGAGGTCGTCGAGCCGGTCGTACGGCCGGCCGGCGGCCACCGCGGCGCCCCACGCCGTGCTGGCGCACACCTCGTGCAGCAGGGCGGCGGCGCCGGGGCCGGACGCGGCGTTGAGCCGGGACAGTCCCGGCGGTGCGCTGGAAGTCACACCCGCAACGTAGGAGCCGCCGGCGCGGAACGTCAACAGTTTGTTGAAAAAATGCCCCGGGCCG
>Ga0123353_10012901_pt1 | contig 11925 bp, 10 predicted proteins | sample TergutLab28metaG_3_FD_92763 | JGI IMG/M metagenome (GOLD analysis project Ga0123353, IMG submission 92763) | Labiotermes labralis P3 segment gut microbial communities from Petit-Saut dam, French Guiana - Lab288 P3 | ecosystem: Host-associated > Arthropoda: Insects > Digestive system > Gut ... | reverse complement strand
GTTTGTTCGATTATGGTTTGGAGGTTTTGGTGTTTTGTTTCTAGTTTTTTGCGTCCGGCGCCTTTTTTGCGTATTCGGTTGTTTTCTGTGTGGGTTAGGTTGGTGGTGTTTTGTTGTTGTTGTAGTTCTTTTTTTGCTTTTGTTAGAGTGTTTGGGGAGATTTTTGTTATTTGGTGGACGATTGTTGCTCCGCCGTATCTGTAGGTTTTTGCGAGTGTGGTTGCGTATTGTCTTTTTTGTTTTTCGTTTAGTTGGGGTTTCATGTTGTTCCATAGTGTGTGTATTTCTTCTTTTTTCATTTGATGTGTCGATTAAGTGTGTTGTGGCATTGCCTTATTATATTTTTCACATGTTATTTTTGCACAGTTCCTAAGGTGCCTGAGGTTTGGTTGGGTATAGTTGCAGATATTTGACTGGTGAGTTGCATAAAATAAGTAACAAGTCTTCTGGCGAAATAATTTTGGGAAATCACAGATGTGTCAATGGCCGCTTTTGTATCTGTGGTTGAATATGGTAATGCAGATATGGTTATAGCTAACTTAATAAATAACGATAAACTCAAAGCGAGAACTGGTTTCTCGCAACCATATGTGGATACGCCACCTAACTGGGGAATAGGAAAGGAAAGTAATTGATTGATCTTGTGGATAGGATTTACAAAAACCTCATATTTGAAGATCGTTATTTACTGGTAGTTGAAGGTGTGAAAAACACCCTTATAATAGCGTTAATTGCTTGCATATTGGGGTGTTTGATTGGGCTTTTGATTTGCTCTATGCGAACCTCAAAAAATAAAGGTTTAAGCATTACAGCAAGAGTTTACATACGCTTTTTTAGAAGCACACCTATCGTGTTATTACTGTTGCTAACATATTATGTGGTTTTTGCAAACAGCCGATTGAGTGCACTTGTTGTTGCAATTATCGCTTTTGGTTTTTATAATGGCGCGTATGTTGCTGAAATTTTCCGTTCAGGACTGAAAACAGTTAAAGACGAGCAAATTGAAGCAAGTTATGCTATGGGTTTTTCAAAACAACAAACTTTTCGATATGTAATATTGCCCCAAGCTGTGCGAGTGATATTTCCCGTATACAAAAGTGAATTTATCAATTTAATTAAACTGACAGCGATTGTCGGCTATATTGGTGTTCAGGATTTAACAAGATCAATAGATATTATACGTAGTCAAACCTTTGATGCTCTTTTCCCTCTTGTCTTTGCGCTTATCCTATATTTCATAATAATTGGAGCATTAACCTTTGGTCTAAATATAATTGAAAAGCGGATCAACCCAAGAAAAGCGTGATGATATGATAAAAATTGAAAACCTCAAAAAAGCATACAACGATAATTACGCCTTAAACGATGTTTCACTTGAAGTTGCAAAGGGCGAAGTTGTGACGATTATAGGCAAGTCGGGCGCAGGGAAAAGTACGCTTTTACGTTGTGTGAATAGGTTAGTTTCGCCAGATAGCGGCGCAGTCTATATAGACGGTGCTATGGTTGATGATAGCAATATAACAAAAATGCGCCAACGAATTGGAATGGTGTTCCAAAGCTATAATCTTTTTGAACATTTGACTGTTATGGAAAACTTGACAATAGCACCAATCAAGCTACTGGAACAAAGCAAAAGCGTTGCGGAATCGAGGGCAAAAGAATTACTAAAAACTGTTGGCCTTGAAGCTAAACTAAACGCTGTCCCCTCCGAGTTGAGCGGCGGCGAAAAACAAAGAGTGGCCATAGCAAGAACACTTGCTATGAACCCAGATGTACTTTTACTTGATGAACCCACTTCTGCTCTTGACCCAATTATGACAAATGAAGTTCTTCGGATAATTTACAAACTAACAAAAAACGGTATGACAATGCTTATCGTTACACACGAAATGAATTTTGCAAAAGCAATATCTAACAGAGTAATATATATGGAAAATGGCGAAATAGTAGAACAAGGCAACCCAAAGCAAATATTTGATAACCCACAAGACGAGCGTACAAAAAGATTTGTAGAATTTGAATTGAACTATTTTGCGGAAATCAAACGACAAACAGAGATACAATAACCCAGGGTGCAGATAATGAAACTGCTGATAGCATATCCAAAAAAAGCTACAACACATATTGACAAACTGCAATCAGAGACTTATTGAATAACAACCGTAACTTTTGAGTTTTACCCATATGTTATGAAATCTGAGCTCAATTTGGGGTTATTTTTGTGGTTTTTCTTTGTTGAACGACTTTAAGTATGGTCACTGAGAGCCGTTACATGTGGGTAAATATATGGGTAAACAATCAGAGCATTATATGGTTTACTTAATCAAAATAACCCTAAATCACAGAAAAAAACCTGATTATATGGGTAAATTTCAAGAGTTCAGGTAACAAGTTAGTATTTAATAATCCCTAACCCGGATAAACCGGAAAAGAATACTTCAGTTCCTCTGCACTTTAGTTTCATAAGAGCTTAAGTCAGGACCTTATTTACTAAATATTTTCTAAAATCTTTTTTCCACTGCTCTATAGCATCCTTGTTATTTTTTGCGGACTTAGGTTTAATAACAATATGAACTTTTTCACTCTCATACACTACACCAAAAAGCTGATCTTTACTTGTATTTAATTCTTGATACACATTTATACAGTCATTACCGAATATACCCAATATATCTGTATAATTCTTTCTTATCAAAGTATCAAAGTGGTCTCTTAACCATCTAATAGGCATCTTAGTAATAATTACCAAAGGACAATTAGGAAAGCGCTCGCGCAACTTGGCCATGAAGTTAATACTCTCGGCGATATCCTCAATAACCTTCGGGTCATCTAAAGGTATATTGTTGGCTATGGGTTCCGTGTTCGTTAAATCGCATGTACACAAACAGTAGTCTTCTACATCAAATTTTTTAATGTCAGTCTTTCCCTTTAATAGTTTTTTTGATGGTTTAACACCTTCGGGTAAACACGCAATAATATCCTTATAGTCACCTTTTTCGTTTTCAAAGATGAGGGCATTCTTGCCTAACATGTTATTTTGCATATTTTGTCTCCACATCGGTATTTAAACAAATCAGACACTTGCGATCTAAGGGACACCACTTTCCAGACCCTAAATTGGCTATATAATGGAATTTATGACTTTTACTGGAGTATGGGATACGTACACCTTCAATGGACTGTAAGGAAGCACTGTGTTTGCGAATACACTTAGAAAAAAGGTCCTCAGATATTAATATTTTATCCTTACACAATGGCGAGTTTTGGCTACCAATTTCAATTAGATCACGCCCAGAAATATTTTCTATTTTTTTAGCCATGCTGATGTTTTTGCCTATGCCCGTATAAAATAAAGGACTACAGCCCAATGTCGAAAAAATCGCTTCTCCAGCACTAGCACCCATACCGAGACTTATCTGTTCAGCCGTTTCATCGCCAAATAACTTTTTAGCTAACGGTAATAACTCTTCATCAAATCGTCGTTTAACTTGGAACATTGTACAGATAGCACGAAAACATGACTCATCTAATTCTTCTCGAATAACTTGATTGAATGTAATTAACATACCACCGCCGAAATGGCAGGAGATAATTCCGTAATGAATGCTACTCACGTGCTCAACGGTTTCAGAAAACTTACGAATAAATTTTAATGCAAGTTGTTCGTGTTGCTTGTCACCGTCAAATAAACTAGAAAGGCCTCGAATATCCATAAATATTGCTATACAAGGAGTGTGACCCAATGGCACATAATCATTCATTTGCGTCACAGTGTTATTTTCTACATCAGCGTTATCTTTATCCGTTGACGATGAAATATTGCTAACAGTCTCTGAATAAACTTTTCGTTTAATATTTTTAAATACAAGTGCGCCATACATCAACCCATAATCATCTAAAATGGATATATCAGAAGTATGACCATATTTATTTGGTGCCTTCGAAGGTTTTTCAGAAACATTTTCAAAAACAAGAAAACCTAACGATCCTACAGGGGTAGATATTAAAGAAAAGCCTGTCTTGTTTTTATTCATTTCATCCAAAAAAAATGAGTCGTTTTTAAAGTAGTGATACCTTACATTTTTATCAAGCTCAGATGGAATCGGAACAAGAATTTCGCATTTATTCAAATATCTAAATTGATTCTTTTTACGATTATAAAGTATAACATTAACGTTCGTACAGACATATTTTTTCTTTATGTGCGTCATCAATTCTTCTGCTTGTGCATTATAGAAAACATCATAAAATGCTTCGTATGATTCATGTATTTTACCTGGATCTCTGTGGGAATTTGGCATTGCATGCAACAACTCGCCCAATTGTATAGTAGACAATGCCGCTTTTTTTCTATAAAAAAGCGAGGCGGGGTTTGTCTCTGGGTTTGCGACGTCTTCGTCAACATTATGCCATATCCATATGTATGAGTCGGATGGTGAAGCGGAAATATCCATATCCGCTCCACTTAACACAGAATCACCATTTTTTCTACGACCATAGTTTTGTCTGTCCCAATCTTGAAGTTCATCAACTAATTTCAACAAAAAGGCAAAAGGTTGCGCTTTATTTCCTTCTGCAAAGATTTTAAAGTTTCCAATACTAATGCCCAAAGAACATAACTCACGAGAGTTCACATCTGCAATTTTTATGTTATGTAGCGCAATGGATTGTGCTGCAGTTATAATAATGCTTTTAGCGTTTGAAGCCATTATGTTCGCATTAACATTTTCAACACATGAACGGACATCACCTGCAATCAAATTAGCTGTTGCAACATTACGGGCATTGTTAACGAACCGAACAATTTTGGTAATCATACTTTCATAATAAAACCACAAGTTTAGTAAAAGCAATGAACTAAAAATACCATGATCTATGTGTTTCTTTCTGTTGGCAGTGGGGTGCTGTCTTATAACGTTATATACTGTCTGAACAGCGTTAGACTTAAACTTTGGCGTAGCTAATCCAGACGCTATCCCTGCGGGTCGTAAGTGTTCAAATAATTTTATATTCGCTTCTAAATCAGATAATGCCTTAAGAGGTACATACTTTGTATTGCTATTAACATGAAAGGTATTTAACACAGTTGGATCCAATTTGGGATTAATCCCAGAAATGTAATTCAAAGAATTTTGGAACTGCACATTTATCTCGTTATATACATCCGTTAACAAGTTCGCCGACGCATCTTCTGTCATTTCATCGTTTTCAAACAAATACCCAATGTCATGCCATAACGAAACTACAGTCCAAGTGTCAATAAAGTTATCTTTGTCAGCAAACAAGCTTTTGATTTTTTGATTATTTTCATAAATATAGAGACCTAACAAATAAACCTTAAAAGTATGAGTAGAATGATCGCGATAATTAGGGTGATAAACCTGATCAGTTTCTAATTTACCTAAAAGAAAGAGATTTGGAGGGATTCCAAACTTCAAATATTTACTACGCCAAATAATGTCACTTAGGTTAATTGAAGCATAAAAACACTCGGTCTCATTTGGTCCAAGAGCTTTTTTCAAGGCATCTTCGTTTCCATCTAGCCAGCCAATGTACTTGATTAAACACGATTTTTTAGCCCAGTCGAAAAGTGTTTTGTTTATACCTTTCAGTCCATGATCTTCCATTTTATGCCTCCATAAGCTCCATCAAACTAAAGTGTAACAAAACATTTCCTCTCCAGTCTTCTACTGGAAATGTTTTGTCAGATCTATTTTTTTGCCTCAACTGGTTAAAAGTTGTCATCAATAACAGTGACCGTCCCTGTGGTTCCATCAACTTCAATTAACATGCCTGAGCGAAGTACCTTGGTGGCATCGCCCAAAGCAGTCACACAAGGCTTTTTTTTCTCTCTCGACACGATTGCGGCATGGCAAAGCCTCCCTCCCTCGTCAGTAGCATAAGCAAGGGCTACATCAAGCGCTGCGCCGATTTCTTGGCGAGTCATACTGGTGACAATTATTTCATTTGAAGCAACCACAGGGCTTGCTTCGCTCAGCGAGAGTATCCGTACTCGCCCCCGTACCACACCCGGTGATGTTGGCATTCCGCGAAGAAGATCCCCGTTTTTGGCTATATCGTGCTTTTTCTTGCCGAAAATACCTGTTCCTGTTGGCTGGTAGAATTTGATAGTACCGTTTACCAATGCTCGGCAATACTGCTCAGTTCGTGCTTCAAGGATTTCTTTTTGAACATCGCCCTTGCCTGTAATAGCCTGCGTGATCTCATCACGCGTCATAAAGTATACCAGGTTAACGGGTATATCAAGCAATTCTGACAGGCATTTAAACATTGGCGTGGCATAATGATCTGCTATCGAAAGCGTATCGGTACGTTCACCTTTCCAAAATGCTAATTCGCGCACTAATTCACCCAACTGCACAATATGCTCAGGAAATTCGTCTAATGATTTTATTCCGTGTTTAATGGGTGCAGTAGGTTGCTTCATGAGTTTTGCCGCATCTTCGCCTGAAGGTGGAGTCCCTAAATTATACGGGGTATACACAATCCCAAACGTGTTCGCGTGGAACGATGCAGCCGCCATGATTGCTTCATCATCACCTATGTCAGAAAAACGAGATTTCAATGCTTCTATGTTTTGCTGTTCTAAAGCGAACCAGTTGGGTTCAGAAGTAACAACAAAGGTCGGTAATGCGTTATCCACTTCTTCTTGAAACCCTGCTTTACGGAGTTCATCGATGAGACTGTTCACAACGAAGTTTTCCACCCCAAAGAAAAGGTACATGGACATTGCATGACTTTCATAAGCATCAAAGTAAGTGTTTAAATCCTCCAATAAATCCTGACGGAGATGAGAACTACGCCAGCGAGTAGGAGACGAAACAATCTGAGCTGTGCGAACCAATCGTCTTATATTACGCGCAGTAGTTGTAATGTATTTCTGTGCAACTACATCCGGTCTTAACTCTGGACTGAGCAATCGGATGAACTCGCTGTTTATCAGATCGAAACACTTCTCCGCAGAATCGTATACTATGTAACTAAAAGCAAAGTCAATCCCATAATTCCTCCGAAATGAAGGTGCGGTACAACCGCGCAGACCTAAATCTATGTACAGCACAGATTGAGGGCACTTTAAACCAAGTTGAACCCCTTTTGGCGGAGCTGGATAAGTTGGTAATGTGGACACTTGAATCTCCTCTCTCTAAATTCAGCGTATGTAGTTAGCGCTTGTTGTTTTTAAACATTTACGCACAAAACAGTTTAAAAACGGTCTTATTCCAAAATAAGTCCCCTTTTTGAGCTATCTCATGATCTCATGACTCATTACGTCACCATATAAACTGCATATCAACTATACCCAACCCCACCTCAGACCACAACCAACTAACAAACACCATCCGGTAACTCAGCAATATTCAAATCAAGAGCACATGTAACCTATCATTATACCAACACACAACTGGTTTACGCCATTTAGCGAAGGGGTTGAGCCTACGAATATAGTGTGTAACCCTAACTTCCTAATCTTAAGTAATGGGTGTGTGTTTTAGGTTTGGTTTTCGGTTGTTTTTGTATTAGGGGCTTTTTTATGGTGTTTTTGGGATAAAGTTATATTACTTATGTTAAGTGATATGGGTGTAACTCTAAAGTGGCAAATAACGCGTTAATTGTAAAAATAGTTGAAAAACAAGACTATAGGCGAAACATATTACTTAATTTCAGGAAGTTAGAGGTTTAAAACGCGTTACGCAAGGCCTGTGGTACAACACAAAATCTTTGGAACCGACATATGAGAAGGACACTAAAATTTACAAAAACTTGCTGACTCTAACAACCACACAGAAACAACAAAACCTCAACCTCTACAACACAATAACACAAAAACTAACAGAAACCCAGACCAAACAAAAAAGACAAACACACCCAATTTAGTTAATAGTAGTTATCGGACGTGCTTGTAAAAGCCAAAGGACTCCATCGGCATCTATGGCCCATTCTATGTCTGCAGCAAAACCTAAATCACATTCAACTTTTTTTGCTAAATTTGCGATCTCTTTAATTTCTCCATCGGTCAACGAACAGCGTTTTGAATCTTCTGTCGGAGTATCTTTTGTGTGAACACCATTATCCACAAGCGAGACTTGTATAGATTTACGTCCTATAAAAATCGTGAATGTTCCATCAGCCAAGTAATCGATGGAATCAGGCGTTACGTCACCATGTACAACAGGCTCACCTAGGCCATAACTACTCTCTATAATCACCTTCGACTCACCGGTAATAGGATCTCTGCTGAAAGCTATACCAGCACGGGTAGCGTTCACCATTCGTTGGACAAGAACAGCAATTTGTTCAGGTGGAACAACTTCACTATGGTTTATTTGAAACACGGCAGTTGAACCGCTATCTTTCACTTCTGCAAAAGCATGCTCTAAATCAGCAACTGATCTAATGCCCAAACGCGTTTTAAACTGTCCCGCAAATGCTTCTTTGGCAGAATCTTCATTGACAGCCGAAGAACGCACTGCTACAAGCGGCGATAGCGCAACAATAATTTCCTGCGCTATTAGAGCAAACTCATTTTTTGTACACATTCTGGAAACAGCAAAACCAGTCGGTACATTGAACCCAAGTTGGGCGGCTTTTGCAAGATTTGCCGCTTTTGCTCCATACAGAGATATATCAATTACACTTGGCGACAACAAAGACTGCGCTTTTATCATATCCACCAATTATTCCTCATGATTACTTGATGTGTGTTCTACCAGAGGCAGGTTACACTTTTTGTTTAAGTATGTTTCCACTAGTGTTAAATAATTTATTCCTTCGTGTAGTCTAACGTAGTTATTAACCAGTTTTTTGAAAAATATCGGGCGTGGACAGTTTGTTATGAGCTATTCTACTTACAACCTAAATTTCCGAATCTTTTATACCTACAATAACTAATAGGTCTGAAAAAGCCGTTAAACAGCATATCGACTTAAAAGCACCATTTTGCACCTTTGACGTAGTTATAAATTTAGTACTACAATACAAATAGAATTCACGTTTTTAAGTCCTAATCTTCATTTAACGAGTTTTTTAGGCTTTTTATTAATTGTAGTGATAATTTTTCGGGAATTCAGGTTACAACCAACACTAATACCCACTACCCAGCAAATCATCTTGATGTTGGGAAACAAAAAGTGGGAAACAGAACAAAAACATCTACACCATAATAGGGGAAATGAGTGGGCTTAACTTGTGTGCAACACAATTTTCTATTAATATACATCGCAGACAGAATTTCATCACATCATAAATAGTTTTCAAAATATTTTTCATAAAATTAAGACTTTTTCAAGTAAAAAATGGGGTTTAGATAAGGCTACACAATCATGTTCCTTTCCTAACCACCATCATAAACGGCAAGTCAAAATACGACTGTGAAAACTCGACATACTCATACACAGGGTCTATAGCGAAATTAGCCGCAACTATATCAGCCTTGCCCGATTCTAACGCCGAAGGTCTGGATGCAGTTAACGTGTCAACAAATTTAATCGGGCGATTCATATAGCTTGCAATTCTGTAAGCCAACTCTACATCCAAGCCAACCGCGTCACCCTTTGCATTTAGAAAACACGAAGGCTCAAAGTCTACCGAAATGCAAACAAGAAGCGGTTTACCCTCTGTTGGCAAAGAAATGTCAGGCATTGTATAGTTAGGATTCTCAAAATTATACCAACGGCTTATCATATCATCAAGAGTACCATCTGATTTTAATTCATCAATACAAGCGTTTACTTGATTTAGTAATGCCGTATTCCCTTTTTTAACACCAATGCCCACTCCCGTGGTTTCAACTGGTTCTTCAATCCACGTTAATTCCGGAATGTTTTTTTTAACCATAAAAACCGTGGGATACGATACCATTGCACCATCAAGATGTCCTGCTTGCAGAGCGGCTATCGCGTCCATTTGGCTATTAAAAGTGGATCTAGTTGCATTTGGGAAATGCTCTTTTCCCATTCTTTCTGTAATCCCTGCAAGAACATACCCTATTCGTTTATCTTGCAACTCCTCAAGAGATGTGTATGTTATTTGTGACGTATCCGTATTAACACTCCATGCGAGAAACACTGCTGATAAAGCAATTACCAAGACAAAAACACCTATCTTTGATAAAGTTTTTAAACTAACCATCCTTTCAACCTATTTTCATGAATATTGTATCAATGGACGGTTATAAACTTAAAGGAAGAAATAGAAATATGCCATGCGGATACACCACAAGTTGATGAAAATCTGTTGTTTTTGCAGGTAGTGGAAATCATAGAGAAACGTAAAAAACGTACTATTGCTCACGTCAGTCAAGAAACTACTCTGATGTTTTGGGAAGTAGGACAATATGTTAATTCTGTTTTACTGGGGGGCGAACGTGCGCTATATGGCAGACAAATTGTGACGACATTGTCGACACAATTAAACAATGGAATGTTAATATACCAGAAACAAATGGAGGTTTTTTGATGGAACAATTAAGGAATTATATGTATATGGATAGGGCTGGATTAGATAGTTTATTATCTCAAATTACGTCAGAGATAGTGGAAGAAAATCATATTCAGACAACTAAAAGAAAATCTGGCACTGCAAAGGGGGAAATTGGATTTTCTAACTTAGTAAAAAAGTTGTTTAAGGCAGACATAAACATTTCCGGCGAATTGGAAACTGTGGATAGATTTAACAAAAAAATAACTCAACCATATGAATCAAAAATACAACAAATTGTAAAATATATTGAAAAGTATGAAATAATGTTAAGAGACAGTGAACAAGTTGTAAAAGATTATCGAGATGGAAAGCAAAACTTTATTTTTACGGGCATGCCTTTTGATACTGATTTTGATTACAGAAATTGGTATAAGGCAATTGCGTTAGCTGAGCAAATTGGATATATTCCTTTCTACAAAGAAATGGCGTATAATAAAACAAAGATAGTTATGAACATGAGTTTAAAAAAGATGGAGCATTGTGGAGGTATGACATCTCATCTTTCCATCTTATTTCACGAAACAAAAGGAATTAATATTTCATTAGGGGTATTCGGTCATATTTATAAACTAACGCCCGATATTTACCAAATAAAGCCCTATGCAGTTTGGAGAGTTTGACGCAAGAACCACAACTGGAAAACATATTTGCCACAAATAATCGAACGGTGCTATACAACGCCTATTTGACTACCTTAACTTGACCCACAACGCTACCTCTACTTTTTGATCTAAGACAGATGTTGTTGCAGGTGTTGTATTCGCAGTAAAAAATCATAATTAATAACATACACCTATTTTGTAGCAGTAATTATCCACTAAAACGACCAAAAAATACAGCACACCAAATACAAACACCAAAACCACTACCAACCAACCAACCCAACCCAACTCAACAATCAACTATTAGATAAACTCACGAAAAGCACACAAAACAAACAACTTACTCAAACCCAACCAAACAACCTTAAGCCCAGGCAAACCATCACTAGGAGCACCCACAAACCCACCCAAAGCAGCAACAAAACGTATAGCATCAGCCATAGAGTAGGGCCTATCTGGCGCAACCACAGTACGCTTAACCGCCCGATACAAAGTCTTCCACTCACCCTCAGAAAACACTAACTCACAAGACAAATCCGGATACAACCTAGAAAAATAAGTCAACATCATAATATGAACAGAAATAAGCGAGTATAGCAACACCATAATCTCCAAACGATCAACACTATGCTGCTGCAACTCTTCAATCCTACAACCACTCTTCAAAACAAAATGAAACCGCTCAATCTTCCAACGCTGCCGATAATAATCCACCACCACAAGTGCATCCTCACAACATTTTAACTCTAAATTGGTAGCTAACATCCACTCAATGGGCTCCACGTCATCAGGCGGATCCTCTTCTGCAACATTGACTAAATTT
>Ga0123353_10012899_pt1 | contig 11925 bp, 7 predicted proteins | sample TergutLab28metaG_3_FD_92763 | JGI IMG/M metagenome (GOLD analysis project Ga0123353, IMG submission 92763) | Labiotermes labralis P3 segment gut microbial communities from Petit-Saut dam, French Guiana - Lab288 P3 | ecosystem: Host-associated > Arthropoda: Insects > Digestive system > Gut ... | reverse complement strand
ACTGCCACATTGTTTCCCCTACATCTTGTGAACACACTGATAAACGATTTAGATGAAAGAAGGTATTCATGACAGTTACAGCCTACCTGATCAAGGCACTGTGCCACCAAACAGGCACAGTTGAGGGTGTCCCTTATATGTGACATCCAATTGGATGATTCCAGGCGAGACAGCCACTTATCCATTGATGCTGTTGTGTCATTGCAAGCTGTGAAAAAAATGGCAATCATCAAGATTTACAACAATTCCATTCATGACTTTGTCAGGAAAGAGAGTCAGCTGTTGCACACAACAGAGAATTCCACACACACACTCTTCAGGGCTATCACCTGCTTAACTATTAAACATTTATTTATTATTCCATAGTGTACAGTAACACCTGCACATATTCAAGTCTAAAGGAACTTAAAAAACCTTTCTGTTCCAGAGAGGTGTCCATTTAACATCAGGCACTTACAGATAAATAACAATGACCAGCACAGGCATAACATTGGGGGGTGCAAGTGGGGGCAAATGCCCCTCCAACATTTTTTCTACCTAAGAACAGTTCTTTCAGGCTCCTGAGTTGAAGACTGGCAAATATAAAAACAGACATATTTTCAAGACAATTATTTGGGTGGTGTAAAGAAAGAAAAAAAATGAAATTAATCAATTTTTCCCTCTTTCTTAACTTGAATCCTTCATAAATTAAAGTTCCTTTTACCCATGGTTGATTTTGCCTCCCTTCCTCAGTGTTATCAGTCCAGTTATGCCAATGCTGACCAGCATATATGTATTCATCATTGACATACGCTTTGAATTACAAGACAGCAATTTATACTACGTGTGTACAGTACACTGTTACTATGTTACACCATTTTATTCTCCTTTATTTACATTTAAATTTTTCCTGTTCTCAATTAAGTACTTCCAAATATTTTATTAACAGTCTGGTTTAATTACTTCCTGTCTGCAGCAGTAATTTTGGTTCTCAGATATGCTCCAGGAAGCAAAACATAGAAACACATTATACAAACAGAAAATAGTGGGTATTAAAACAAATTTATTTTCCAGTAATATCTTTTTTTTCATTTTCTTCTACACACTTATCAGTTTCTGTTCATTTCAGATAATTTTACATAGCATTTCCTCTATTTCAGTGGGACAAGGAACATTTTCTGTTACAGGAAAGTTCAATTTTAAGAACAATAAATCACAAGTTTGAAACAAATTAGTACATGATGCTGTCCAATTATAATCATGCAGAGAAACTTCAGAATAGAAACGCATTACAAGCATACAACATAATTTTTGTTGAGTTTATCCCAGAAGGCTGATTTCAATTGATTACCCAGGACATACGTTTTTAAGAGTTCTGGACAAAGGAAGTGTTGTGAAAGGAAAATAATCCAGAAGACTTTGTACATCAAAGGTGATACTGACTCTACAGACAATCCTCTTTTGATGAATAGCGTTATTTAACTGCTGAAGTACTAAGCTGGAAAGAAAACCATAACCCACTGTTTGGAACAAGGTGAAAATGATACAAAATAACTTACCTTCAACAAGCTTTGCCAAAGAATCAAGCAGTACATGATGTCTATCAATGGGCTTATTGATTCGCCGCCACTGTGGATAGTACATCTCTATCTCAAAGCCACCTCCTCGAGACTGAAATGTGATGGCACAAAATCATAACTTATCTCAAGGAATCTTCACACCTTACAGCAGAGCATTACATGACATTCATGCCAAAATCTTCAAAATAATTTGCTGCCATGTTTGTGTTAAAACTGCATCCTTTCTCAAGCATGGTGATGGAGGTCCATACCTTGGTCTTCTAGATAATTACACAGTGTAGTCTGAGAGGTGTGTACCAACAATTCAGAGAAGCATACTGTTTCCACCTTCAGAGCAGTACCGCATCCTTAGCGTCATAACTGGATTGAGGTAAGTGGTAATCATCATGACCCTGCTGCTTTAACCCCCCCCAGGAAACACCCATTGTATAGAATGCTGGGTGGATCCAAGAGCCAATCTGGACACTTTGCAGAAGAAAATAATCTCTTGCCCCTGCTAGTAATCAACTTAATTCACCTTTGTGCCAGTTCCTTTCATTCAGTATTGATACAATTTATCTGCTACTAGTCTTTTCATCTACATTTTAGTCTCCAGGTAAGATTTTTTACTACCAATTTTTAAAAAAAATAATGCATGCAATTTTATTTTTGTTGTGCCTGATGAATGTCAGTGCCAACTTCCACAGTCACACAAACCAATGAAGGAAGTTATAACTCCTGATGACCAATTTGATCTAATTTACATTCTCACAACCGTTTTTCCCAGTATCCATGTTTATACCTTTCAATGCCTTCATTTTCAAAGTGTTCTCTTTTTAATGAAACTTTTTAAGTAAAGGTTTGTGCACATTTATATTCTGTTCCAGACATGTCATTTCCTAGCAGACAACCGTTTAGACCTAGGAATTATTTTTTTAAGACTACAGAATATAAAGTCTCATTATACAATTTTCTACAGAAAAACATCACAAGTAGCCTATGCAAGAAAGCTTGAGTATGACAATATGGTTTATATGCAGCCAAGAGTAGTGACCTAATTTTTGGATTCTAGGAAACAGCATTGAAAAACGAAGTCAGAGAAGTCAGCAAGTAAACAGACTTCAGCAACAACACCAGGACATCAACGTCATGGCAGATACACAATTTTGTGAATGCTGGCAACTGCCCTCATGTGTCTGCTCACTTACACTGGTCATCTAAATAATTACCTTCCATTTCACTTTTTTTACTTTGTAAATGATAAAACACACTTTTTGCACTTTGAAATTCACTAAAGAATATGTGAGAATTCCATTTCTATGTACACCTCCTTGCAAATATCAGTTACTGTTTAGGTAAATAATCTCTTATTCAGAGAATCGTACACAACCCACCATTATATTCCATGGCCAAAAAGTAGAGTTGATTAATGTGAAAGCAAGTGGCACATAGTAATGCTGTTTAGGTGAATAATTGTGACTTCAGGTTTCTGCTACGAAGTAGCTGAGAACTGCGTTCTTCTAGATTATGATGCAGCAAGTAGTGGCAATTACTTTCCGATGTATTGGGAACCTATCGGTCCCATCTTCAAGGGTCAAGAATCTTAGGTAAATAATCTCTTACTGTGAGAATCATATAAAATCCATTACTTCATTCCATGGCCAAAAAGCAGAGATTATTTATGTTAAAGCAAGTGGCACATAGTAACTACTGTATTTTGAAAAGTGAACATTCCTTACCAATGGCTTGACAATTGCAGGAAATCAGAAGCCATGAGGAGATCTGGGTCATCAAGTAAGGTACACACACTTTTCTTGCTACATGCTTTGCAGTTATTATATCCAACATACAGAACATATTATGGATATGTCTTTCCATCTATACAATTATCAGCAGCCATGTCTGTCTTACTTATACTTTTCCACATTTTAATGCTACGTGGAAAACTCTGACAGACAATAATGACAAAACATGAACTTTTGGACTTGCTTTATTTGTAAGCCTGAATGATTTAATTTTACTTATCACATTAAATACATATTAAATAAGAAATATTTCAGGTTAAAAGTACAACTGGGGAAAATAATGAGATAAATATTTTACACTAAATTACTATGAGTTTCAGAAATAAAATTAAATATTATATAAAAGTACTAAATTTTTCTGAACTCAACATTAATACATCTTTCTACTCTTAATATTTTAAGAGAATATTATGACAATAACAAACACGCATACATTTTGACTGCTGATCAGTTTTGAGCAATATCACTATAATACCTTACAAAAAAGTGCATATACAAACCAAATGTTTGAGAACTGAATTCTGTATTTTGAATTTCCCAAAGGAATCTCAGACCTCGTATCCAATGGAATATTACAATTTATGCACGAATACCATTACAGTCAAACATTTACTTTGCAGCTAACAGGATAGAAAATTCTGGTGTAAATGTCATATGATCCTTAACATTTCGGTAACACAAGGACAATACAAGTCCTGTCATCTTAGTGTGAAGGGAGAAGAAATACATGATGGAAGAGAATAAGTGTTCATTGTCCAAGTTTAACTCTTAGACACGGGGGAGGTTGAGACATGAAAAATCTTTCATACAGTGTTGCAAGAAACTGTACAACATGGATTTATGGACAAGAATAAAGAATGATCATTTTATTATTACTGCAGACAAATAGTAGGACTGGTACAGCACTAAAGTGAGTGCTGTTAAAATTAACTGAATTATACATTGTTCACTCTTATGAATGAAACTTATATGCAGGTTTGGGAATTCCTGTATGGGAACATTTTCATTTATTGTAATGCAACAGAATGACTGTTCTAATTCTCCATTCAAATCCACTGGCAGTTTCAGTCACAGTGTACTTATGGAAATTAAAAGGAAAAAGAGAGACAGTATGTAAATAAATGCAACATTAATCTGGACTGTGGACTTCCTCAGCTGGATGCTGTGAAGAGAATTAAGAAACTCTATTCAATTATTCTTATGCATATACATTCCTTGGAAACAGCTCTGTTCTGTCTTGTGTTATTTTGAAATAGTACTACTTACCAGGCTCTTTGTTTTGAGTGTACACTATGACCCAATGGTTTCCTCTCATTCCTGTAATTTATTCTGTGATATCATGCACTACAAGGACAGTACATGACCCATTGCCCACTGCAACGCATATAAAATCTGTTATTTATCCTTACATGCATGATAGGGATATATGAGTATTGGAAGAAGGAAACGCTACAACTCTTGTACTGGTAGCAGGAGACGTAGATCTCTCCCAGTCCAAGAGATAATCAGCCTGTAACTTTCCTAACTAATGTTAGGTACCCACTGAGGTTGAGGGCAGCCATTTTGGGCAGGGGTAATATTCCAACTGTCACCACGGGGATTCAAACCTGCAACTGTCAGGTTTGGAGTCGGATGCTCTACCATCTGTGCTACCCTGCAAAGCAGAATAATGGTCGACCCAATTACGATTAATTCATACAATGATGGCCATTTCTGGATAAGTCACATTCCACTTTATTCAAGCATGTTAACTAAGAAATTTCAATTCGTTTTCATAATTTATGCTACATCACTTCAGAAGCAGTTTTGGATCCAATGGTGTAATAGTATCATGCAAAAAGATCAGCAAAAATATAAGAGCAGCTGAACAATACAAGAGAAAGGCCAGCACACAGAAGTCTAATGGGGATATATTGTTTTGCATCCAGACAATTTTAAACAAGAATGAAGAGGAAGGTATATTACAAAATGCACGACTCAAAATGTGGAATAAATACAGCTACTTGGACAGGCTTCTGATGGTATTGGCATGCAACTTGCCAAATGCAAAATTCATAATTTCACTACTCAAAGCAAAATGCCTGGCAGAGTCAATGTACAAAGCAGATTAAGTATGAAAGGAAAGAACACTTACCAGGAACAGAGAACACCAAGTGTCTTGTTCACTCTGTGAAGAGATGAGATGAAGATAACAGGAAACAATCCTTCCAGTCCTCCTCATTATCAACAGTTACTGACAGTTTGTAGTTTAAAAGAGCACTTACCAATAAGTCTCTGAAATTAGAGCCTGAAGGTTCAACACCACTCAAACAAAATCCTGTCATTGGAGCACAACTTGAACCATTTCAGATTAAACCTATTCATCTAACATGCAGATTACCCCCCATCAGTTAATTCTCTTCAACTTTCCTGACAACTGGATGGATGACCACAGTTCAAATTCTGGCATGGGTAAGAATCTTTCTCTTCACTACTGTGTCCAGAACGACTCTGGGGCCCAACCAGCCACCAGTTCTTTGGAAAGTGGTAAATCTTTCCCTGGGAGTAAAGTAGCCAAGGTATGACGCTGACCACTAACTTCCACGTAGTGCCAAGGTTAAGAATATGTGGAGTTATGCATCTGCTCAGCATACACATTCCTGGTGCAATGGTTAAGAACATGCACAACTTAACTTTACATTCTTATTTATGTAGTTTAATAAAATACAACATTCTATTTTAGTATTAGTCTCACACTTCTATGTGTTTCCAGTTGCTACTCTTAAAGAGTAGTTTCTGCACCAACATTCTGTAGACTTTTCTATTTCCTCCATCTGAGAATTCAAAATAACATTAAAGTTATACCTCAGGACAATACGCCAAAGTAGCAGAATAATGCTGTCATCACTTTCAAATAAGAGCAAAAGTATCAGCCTGTCTCTTCCTATTTTAGATGTTGATTGGGTTTCTGATAGTACAAAAATGGAAATTTAATACTGCCTGTCCCAAAGCTTGCCATCAGACAGAATCCTGCACCAGTTCCAGTCATATACTATCCTCACAATCTACACTGTTAGGATCTATCTTAATGTTATCCTTCCATCTTCCTTTCCATCGTCCAAGTAGCTGTTTTCAAGGTATTCCTACCCAAATAATATGTGTATTTTGCCTTCCCCACCTGCACTGCTATAACCTAAAATTTTGATACCATAATACAAGATGACCTAGGAAATTGTTACGCTCCTTGTTATTTAAGTACCCTAACATGTCTGTGTCATTGATCTTATGTGCAAATTCTTTCTGAAGTAATCTGTTTTAGATATTCCTCCCTCACATTAAATGGTCAAAACAATCATTTTATCATTTTACCTATGTTTCCAAATATCCAATGTTAAGAAATTCAATTGGATGATACAAGTTCTCATAGTGAATAATAGCAAACACATCCTGAATTTAGCCTTCTGATTTCACCACAAACCCATATCATATTTCATGGAGTTGTTAAGGATGAATTTTGAAAACTGTACTGAAGTCTTAGAACAGCCTTCCTGATCACTTATAAACTTTTTTTTTAATCCAATGTCTCATTTTAGGGTAAGTTCACAGAGTGAACAAAATATCTTGTGTTCCCCTTTGGTCAGTTGGTGAGGGTACTTGATCTGGTCCTGTAGAATGCATTCCTGTATATGTAATATTGAGTTTGTTGCATACAGCATAAGTGTTCAACCACAAGACACAAACCAAAAAAAAGTTATGAAAGTGAACCACCAATTTAAAATAGCTTAATATACATGATTTCACAGTGTGGACTCAGAAATACAAGGTTTTAAAGAACAGTAGGAGTGTTATGTTACACAGATTCTGCATGCATGGTTACATGGTATGTTTGCAAACATATACAGTAACGTGCCTGGTCTCTTCTCAAACAGATTAATGGATTTTTTTTTAACTTTAGGGGAAGCATATGTTGATGCATGTATTTGTAGTGTCTCCTGGTATGCTTTGTATTTGACCTTCCTTGTACACCAAGCTACCTATGCAAGGACACAGAATCTATTTTTGAGGTGATGAAACCCAAAAGGCAGATTCTGTTACCTGCAATCACGTGGCGACTGTGAGAATTATGATCATCAGGGAGGACCTAGGCTAAATGCGGGCTCTGAATAATGCAGCAGGGGTGACAAGAAATGGAGTCCTTTGATATTTCTGAGTTTTATCATTGGCAGAGAAGGAAGTTTCAGTCTGTGAATAGGGATATCTGCACAAAGATCATATGAGGGATCAAAATCAGAATCCTTTAAATGTGAGTCCAGTGTTCTGTGCCGAAAACAATGGGTTCTCATGTTGAAAGAGGGCCAATTACTTATCTGTAAATGCACTGGCTGTTCTTGAAAATCAATATGTTAGGAGGAAAAGTGAAGTTTTGCTGAAAATACCAAGTAGTAATCCCAACTGATTTGTAACTTTAACCTTGGCTACACTATGATGTTTAACTTTTGGTTCTCTTAATGTATCCCAATATGGTAACTTGGAATAGCCATAATCACTTTCTACTCAGCCTTTCTGATTCCCTAACATACAATCATCGTAGCGATGGCGATAATTCATTGATAGACATATATTAAATAAATAAACAGAAAAAATCACAGGAGCCATAGTTGGTGAGTAGAGACGATGTGCCATTTGTGGAATACTGTGTTTAGCTGGAAACTGCTGCATAAACTAGGCTGAGTAGTCTGACACAATGTCATAGCCAAATTGCTACATATCAAATTCCAAGTTAAAACTGCATACACCATATCACACAGACACTTCAGGACTTGTAAATACAAATAAAAATGTGACCACATGTTAAATGTGAATGTGACCAAATCTGAACATGCAGCAGCATGTTATTACACCCAAACTGCAGTTACCTCCAAGTTCTGTGTAATTTACATGAGTGATACTTTTGTCTAATACTTTATAATCAGACCTCACACACATAATGACTATGAGAGGAAAATATTATCTGGCACTTACAAACCACCACTGGCCTTAAAATGGGTATAAAAACACTGATGGGAAAAACACTCAACAATCAAGCAGGACTGCATACCTCTAATGGGGCCAACACTGTAAGTGGTTATGGGTATTTGTTAGAGTAAGAACTGGTTCATAGCTTCAAACTTAATATTTGTTTTGGGGCATACCTTAGCCGCTTGAGCCAGTGTCTGTGTACGTGTGTCTATAATGTAGCCACGTTTACCAGGTCCCAGAACGGAGTTGATAAGTCTCTCATCTTCTTTGCATCGTTTGGAAGTAGGGCCTGTCATGGGCTGACTACTCCTCATCAAGACACTCTAAAATTGTTCAAATATAACAACTTTATATTTCTTTTATAAACTGTAAACTAATAATTATTAACTGACACTAATCAAAATGGTAATAAATTTGTAGCAGGTGATTAGCCCAGCAAAACCCATGCTTAAAACTAAGGTCTTCTGTAATGTAATACCATGTAGTCTGGTAGATGTTTCATAGGAATCTGCTGTCTCTGTTTTCCATGACACTGGTACTTATTTAGCAAATTACAAGGCATAATATCCCAGAAGACTGCATACTTAACATTCACTCTGCTGAGACCTCAAAGCCAGTGTTCTTTGTCTTTGGTGTAAATACTTGAAATGCAGCTCAATATGTTTTCCAAGTTTTATCCTCCATTAACACTGGTTGTGGTGATGATGACAATGATTAATGTAACTGTCCTGGCCACTGCCATCACAATAATCATTATTACAGTCATCATTATTGCTGTTGTTACTGCACTCAAGACATAAGATAATACATCTTATTATCTGGTAATTCAAACATAATGTGTACCAAATACTGTATCCCAAAGGAAATAAGACAGAAATACCAATTTTGTTGTAGCTTACTCCTCAGTTTGAAGAAGGTGCCTAGAAGTAAAGTCTCCTAACTCTTTTTTTTTTGTAATGGAAGGAAATCAGTGAGTAATTTTTTTTCTTGAATGTCATTCTGTAATTTTACACCATTACACACCGATTTTTTTAACTCATACAGTTTCTGCTTTTATTCAATAACAACACTTATAATAAACACTGCTAGGTTGAGATCTCAATTGGTGTAATAATTGTGTCTTGTATTTGTGTTCCTTCTTCTCATATTTTTAGTAGCACTTGATGATGGACTATAAATAAAGCCAAAATACGCTGCACACTAAACAATGTAATACTGTTCAAATACAGCTGTGACTGGTGTCTCATTATTCATCCATCTATTTTACATATCACAATGGGATATCTCACCCAAAGATTTAAGACAGAGGTCTGCTAGACACAGACCTCCTAGTGTATTGGAGTTCAAAGAGTCTGTAGCTTATATGGCAGTGATGACTACAAGCACCACATGCTCTGATGTTGAATAATTAAAAAACATACCATTTCACCCACAGTTAATTTGTGTGGTTCATTCTATTCTCAGAATAAACAACTGTTTCTGCAAACATGACTGATCTTTGCAAAGGGGATACAATGGTTTCTACTGGAATATCAGTTCTGTGTTTTTACAATGTATTCATAATATAGCAAGATGATATCAGTACTCTATTTGTACTACAACTTCAAAGGATATAAAACTCCAAAAACTCTCTCAGCACTGGAGGGAGCATCATTAATATGACATAGCAACTTAACAACTCACCCCGCCATCATGTCTATAGCTGAGTACTGGAAACCGCCCACTTTCCCGGAAATTGGCAGCAGCTACGATTGTGTCATCATCCACACACTTGGGCACCACTACTGCACTTGGGTATGTGGGACAGACCTACAGAACACAGGTGAACCTCAAAAGAATATGCACTTATAAGAGGAAAAATCTTTTAAAACATCTCAAACCTATGTAGACATTTGTGTGGCTATCACCTACAGTCTGCATTCCAATCCAAAATTATTAATAGTCCAGAATGTGGCACTGTCCCTTACCTTCACATTGTTTATTTTCTCAACTCTGGTGAAAGTAAATGAGGGTATATACACGAAAAAGATGCAAGTTTATACACAGAACAGTTAAAAGACCTGTTCAAGGAAACTTCCACCAGTTTATTAATATGAAGGGCATGCAGTGGCACAATTGGTTGAGGCACTGCACTACAACCCAGAAGGTCACAGGTTTGATTCCTGAAGGTGTCACTGCAATTTTTTATTGACATTGCCAAATTTTGGAGTATAGCTTTCTATGGTGCTAAAACTTGGACACTTCAGAAAGTAGATCAGAATACCTGCAAAGTTTTGAAATACAGCACTGGAGAAGGATGAAGAAGATCAGTTGGACCGATCATGTGAGAAATGAAGTGTTATAAAGAGTCAAGGAGGACAGGAATATCCTACAAACAATACAAGGAAGGAAGGAAGGAAAGTTAACTGGATTCGTCACATCTTGTGTAGGTACAGCCTTCTGAAACATGTTCAAGGAGAGATAGAGGGAAGAATAGAAGTGATGAGAAGAAGAGGAAGAAGATGTATGCAACTGCTGGATGACCTTAGGGGAAAGGAGAGGACACTGTAAACTGACAGAGGAAGCACTAGATTTCACTCTGTGGACAGCTTACTTTAGAAGAGGCTATGGACCGTTGTAGCACAGATGACAGTAAGAATGAATAATCCTTCTGGCCACACTATGGCCCTGGAGTTGACTCAATTTGCAGCAGAAATGAGTACCAGAAACAGTTTCTGGGGGCTAAAGGAGGCCAATGCATTGGGCTGACAACCTTACCATATTTGTGTGCTTACTGTCTCGAAATCAGGGGGCCTCAACCCCCTGGAATCCTCAGGGCCTGTCCAGGCCTGTCCCGGCCTATACAAGGATTGTTTTACCTTTACCTTTTATTAATATGAAAATCTGGATTTTATACTCCACTTTCCACAATCTTCATCATACAAAATTAGAGTTTCATTGTCTGTGCAACAGGGTTTGTGGTGAATGTTACAGCAAAAAACTTCAGTAAAGGCTTTTATGTACTGTAATCTGTAATCTTGCCACAGGCAGCGAGTTTTCACTTAAATTCCCAAGGCTGTAAATGTGTTCATTATATTCACCAACTACATCTCAGCGTTTGGTGTGGACTATTTAAAATGGATATGTCACAATACTTGTGTTGTGAGTGCTTCTCATACATGTCAAACCCATCATGTTTGTGATGTTGCTAGTACAGGTCAATGAGAAGAGGAGAGGGGGGTTGATAAGAGAAGTAGACAAGAGGTGAGGGGAGGACAGAAAAGAAGGAAAGAGAAGAGAAGAGAAGAGAAGAGAAGAGAAGAGAAGAGAAGAGCAGAGAAGAGCAGAGAAGAGAAGGGGCATGTTAAGTTCATTATTTTGAAGTTTGTGTTCTTACCTCAGTATAAGACACCACACTTCAGCACCATGAACAGCATTAGCTAAAATTATCTGAATATAAACAGGGTGTCCCAGAAGGAATGTGCCAGACTTTGGGAGAGTGTTCCTTATGTTAAAGTATACCGATATAACCCAAAACACCTATATCCAAAGTTGAACGGTTACGGAGATAATGGCCAGAGAAGTTTGAAACTTTGACAGCTGTT
>Ga0123353_10012897_pt1 | contig 11925 bp, 11 predicted proteins | sample TergutLab28metaG_3_FD_92763 | JGI IMG/M metagenome (GOLD analysis project Ga0123353, IMG submission 92763) | Labiotermes labralis P3 segment gut microbial communities from Petit-Saut dam, French Guiana - Lab288 P3 | ecosystem: Host-associated > Arthropoda: Insects > Digestive system > Gut ... | reverse complement strand
TTCTGGCGGCTACCGCATCAACCGCATGTACTTCGTCGGTGCCGACTGGTACAAAGGCATCAGCGGCACATTCGGCGATGTACTGTATGTCGATCCTGTGGTGGGTTCGGGTACACTTGCTCCGGCTCGCGCGAGGAACAATATGTCTTACGGAAAAGCGATTGCTGGTGTAACGTTCTTGCCGAGGAGCAACGTCGGGATCACCTTCGCTGGTGAAACATTGTTCGGCGATGTGAACGGTTACGGCTTGACCGCAGCAGCAAAGGTGGCGTTCTGACGCAAAGGAGTAAGGTGTTCATTTTGTGAAAGAAATAGCGGTTGGAATCAAAATTGCCATTGGCACTCTTACCGGCATACTTGCGTATGCCGCTCTTTTTTTCGCAATCCGACGACCCATAGCTCTGTTAACTGCTTTACAAAATCCCCGGTTCTTTCACTTCAATTCCCTTGAGTGCCATCTTGAGGGCTTCGAGGTTCGGAGCAACTTCAAAGGCGGTTGGGCGGTCAATCTTTTTCATCTGGACCAAACTTTTCAGACTCTGCGTGAAGTCTTGCATTCCTTCGACCTGACCGATTCGGATCGCATCAGAAAGTTTTTCATCCTTTTCATCAAGGATCAATTTTTTAACAGTCGAATTGAAAATCATGATTTCGACGGTCGGTACCCGACCCGAACCTGTCGATTCAAAGAGTTCTTTGGAAGAAGGAAGCAGTTTTTGCGCCACAATGCACTTCATATTAAATGCCAATGCACTTCGGATCGCCCGGTGCATCGACGAAGGGAAAAGGTCGAGAATACGACCAATCGTACTCGGAGCCGATGAAGCGTGAATCGTCCCGAACACCAAGTGTCCCGTCTCGGCAGCATGAATTGCCGTCTCAAACGTTTCCCGATCACGCATCTCCCCGACCAGCATCACGTCGGGGTCTTCACGCACCGCATGCTTCATGCCGATACTGAAGTCCACCACGTCTTGACCAATTTCACGTTGATTGACAAGGCACTTTTCATCAGTAAAAAGAAATTCAATCGGGTCTTCCAGCGTGAGAATATGCTTGTAGTAATTTTGGTTGACATAATTGAGCATCGAGGCAATCGTCGTACTTTTACCTGACCCCGTGACGCCCGCTAAAAGAACCATTCCCTGATCGTGGGTGCATTGCTTGTAGAGCGATTCTGGCAGATGCAGTTTTTCCAGTACCGGAATGACATTATTGATTCGCCGGGCGACCATTCCAAGATGCCCCATCTGTTGCAGAACATTGACTCGAAACCGCCAATTCACGCCATCGACTTCACACTGATGCGAAAAGTCTGCTCCGCCCGTATCATTCAGAATTCGCCGACATCGGTCATCCATGATTGCCAAAATGATTCGGGTCATTTCTTCGTCTTCAATGGGACCACGTTTCAACGCCTGCAATTTTCCCCTGATTCGGACAAACGGCGGACGTTCCGCCTTTAAGTGCAAGTCGCTTCCTTGCAACTTGACAAGTGCCGTAAAGAGTTTGTCGATCTCGTAGTCTTTCTTCTTCTTGACGTATCGTTCGGTCAGTGTGTTAATATCAATGGACATTCTAGGGGGTCTCCTTTATTTTCTTTGGTTTCAGGACTAATACAGGGCAAAGGGCACGCCGGACAACACTGTACGTTGTCGAGCCGAGCAACATTTCCGAGAACACTCCACGACCATGCGCGGGCATCACAATCAGACCGGCGTTGCACTCTTCCGCAAATTGAACGATTTGCTTGACCGGTTCGCCCGTCCGAATGGAGATGTCCATCCTGGGATAACCATGTTCCTGGATGAACGCACTCATGGCGGCTCTGGTTTGTTCGTCCCGATATTCATGTTCAAGGACGGGACGGTTGATCGGCGGTAAAACATGCACGATGCGAATGAGGGCAGTGTCGCTCGCCATTTCTCGTGCTGTCGCGAGCGCGTTGATCGAAAACTCCGACATGTCGAGTGGCACTACAATCATTCGATCTGTCATCCAGGCAGTCATACTCTAATGGAAAAAATAGAATGGGAAACAACAGCGACCATTCTACCGAAAAAGAGCACTTTTGGCAAGTCCTGTGTTTTCGTCTATGGCTTTCGCTGGAAAATAATTGGTCGTTTTTCCCTTTCCCCTCCCGGAGAAAAAGGAGTGAGGAGTGAGGAGTCGCATGCGGTGTGGTCAATCCATTATCGAACGGTGCGGTAGCACTATTCTAACTTCTAACTCCTTCTCTTACGGAATGGCGACTGCAACAGAAAAGGGGGAAAGTTGCTTTCCAGCGAAAGCCCTACCGAAAACCACACCAATGGATCCCCTCCAACACAAGGTGAGGTTTGAATTGGGTTGTCGGGATGTTTTGAACGAGTCCCGGAAGGAGATACTCTGCATCCCCCCCCGATAAAATGAGTGGGGCATTCTGTTTCCTCAGCGTATCGTAGAACTGTCGAATTGCCCCGATGGTTCCCCAATAGAGTCCACTCTGAATAGCCTCTTGCGTACTCTTGCCGGGATAGACGGAGCGGGCTTTTAAGTGAGCATCGGGAATGGATACGAGCGGCAAGTTCGCCGAGATGTTGGGATAGGTTGCCGCCTGAGCCGCAAGACCGGGCAAAATCGCTCCGCCGCAAAATGTTTGGTTTTGAACGAGATCAATGGTGATGGCAGTTCCCGCATCAACGATGAGCATTGGCACCTCGCCATGCACTTTCACCGCTGCATACGCGGCGAGCAGGCGGTCAATGCCAACCTTTGTCGGAAATTTCACGTCCCTCTTCAACGGAATCTGTCGACGGGTCACCATCTTGAACTTATCGTTCGGTCTGAGGCTGAGAATCGCCTCCTGCCATTGTTGCCACGGAAACTTGCCTGTCTGGGCGATCCACCATGCGAGAGGTTCGGGATACGCAACAGCCGGTGCCGCGATCTTTCGATTGCCCCGATCGACCCTCAGGTTCGTCAGCGTATCCCAGCGGAGCATCGTTCGCAAAAAAGATATGCTAGGCTTGAACCCTTTCGCAGGACATCGCCAGACACCGCAAAGTTCACCATTCAGCGTAAAGATGCCACATTTCAAGTCGGTATTGCCAATGTCGACAGCAATGTTCGCGGGGGTACTGTTCGCGAGGGTACTGTTCATGGGATCAACGGCAGCAGATACTCGACGGTGCTGTTCATATCGCCGAGTTTCGGATAGTCTTCTTCGGGAATCTGGACCCGATAGCGTTTGCGCAATTCCAGCACAATGTCGAGCAGGTCCATACTGTCCATCTCGAACTGCTCGCGGAAGGGCACGTCGTCCTTAATGGCGGAGAAGTCCTCGTCGGGGGCGATATCCGAAAGGATGTTGATAACGGCTTCTCGTATTTCGGGTCCGGTCATAGAAAAGGGTTGGTACTGGATTCCACCATCTCCATTGTCACCGATTAGAAAAAAAAGTCAATAGAGACCCGAGGCTGTCTCGACAAAAAGCCAACCTTCCGGCAAGTGAGGCTTTCACCAGAAATGAACACGTTGTTTTTTCCCGTCTCACCTTCAGGAGGAGACAGTAGTCAGGAGACAGGAGACAGGGGACAGGAGACGCAAGCGGTATTACAACATCGCCGAAAAAACGGTGCGGTAGCACTATTCTAACTCCTTCTAACTCCCAACTTCCCTGTTCTACCGCCCGGAATGAGCGAGACCACAAAACACAGCAAAACAGCAAAACTGGATATAAAACTTCCCTGCGAGAGCCTCTATCGAACAATTCCCAATCGGCAAAGTTTTTCGTAGCATTCGTCCCGTTCCCGGCAACGTTCGAGTTCCGACCAGGCGGGGTCTTGCACTGCCAAAAACTGTTCCTGTGTTGCGGGGATTGTTCCGTTATGGGCAAGACGACGCACGATCTCTTGTTCGAGTCGGCTGAGCCACAGTGACTTCAACTGGTAGTCCACAAACGCTTCCCAACAGTGCGGAAAAAGTGGTTTGACGATCTTTTCTCCGATCGTTGTGGCGTATTCCCGAATTTCGCACTGCGCATTCGACTCCATCCTCAGCCCGAGGAACCGGAACAAGTTGTGCAGGTCCATTTTCCAGTAGGCTTCGGTGTAAGTGGAAAGTGGTAAATCTTTTCGTGCCTGTTCCCGTGCCACTTTCTGTTCGAGGCGTTGGTCGTAGACATCTCGCATGAGACGATGTAATTTTTCCTCTTCGTCAGACAGGGAACGACCCACCTCGTGAGCAAGAAAGCCGCAGCTGCCTTGCCGGTTCGTTTCCGATTGGATTCGCCACGCATCCGGTGTGGTCGTGTAGGCGGCATCAATCGCCACGGAGTACCGCGTACTGTATTCGTTGACCGAGGCGGTGCGATGCCGAATCCATTGCCGCCAGCAGTCCATCGGTACACGTACCAGCAGTTTGATCTCCGCCATTTCAAAGGGTGTCGTGTGCTGATGCCGCATCAGATAGCGGAGCAGAGTTCGGTCATCGGAGACCTTTTTCGTCCCCTCCCCGTAACTGACCCGCGCCGCCTGAACGATGGAAGAATCTTCCCCCATAACATCGACAAGGCAAACGAAGCCCTGATCCAAGACGGGAAATTTGTGCCAACGGAGTGTTTCAACGGCGGAATGAGACATGGTGCAGTAAGATTAGCGTTTCGGGAAAGCGGGGTATTATACCATAAAATCAGTGCCGTAATTTTCCCCGTAAGCCCACCCCCCGACCTGGCGGCGGGTCTGTCAATTCCCACGAGAGCGAACGACATCATTTCTCAAACAGTATTCCTTTTGTTTCGCGCGGAGACACGGGGAACAAGGAGAAGATTGCCACTGATATTCCATCCACTCCGTGCCCGCTGTGCCTCCGTGAGAGAAAAAAAAGGAACATGCTGAAGCCGGTTGAAAATTTTGGAAGCCGGTTGTTTTAGCCCGACAACGAGAGACCGACGCAACCCGAGGCGGCTGAACGAGGGCGCATGCGAAAAATGACCCGCTCCGGGTCCAGCATTTGCGAAACGGTGTCCTACGTTACAATCTCATCATTCCATAACCGCTTCATAAACACTTGCCACGGCATACACCAGATCGTGCCTTCCTGTCGTTCCACGGGGTCGTGAGAGACACAGATGAAACTGTTATGCGATTTTTCTTCCGCCAAGGCAATAAGACCGCGTAAATCTTTCATGCCAATTTTTTTCGTGGATTTTGCCTCAATGGCGCACTTGTTCGCAATGACAAAATCGACTTCCTGCCCGTTTACAGACCGCCAAAAACAAAGGTCTGTTTGTACCCGCCTGTAACTCAAATACGCACGGAGTTCCATGGCGATCCACTGCTCAAAACTCTTGCCGAACAGGTTGGAATTTCTGTCCAGATGCTCCGTGCCCGACAGGGTGTGCGTGACTCCCGTATCAAACAGATAAAATTTCGCGGTCTGGATGGCTTTACGTTTTTTCGATTCTCCCCAAGGTTCCATGGTAAAACCGATCAGCGTATGTTCCAAAATGGAAAAATATTCGCGAACCGTCGATGCGGCAATGGCACAATCACTGGCGATGGCACTATAATTGATGAGTTCGCCGCTGCACAATGCCGCGACCTTCAAAAATCTCGCAAACTGCGGCATTTTCCGAATGACCCCTTCTTCGGCAATTTCCTCTTTGAGATAGGTGTTGGTATAGGCGGACAATTCCTCTTTGGGAGCAGGCGAAGGATAGACCTGCGGCAGACCACCATATCGCAAATATCGCGTCAAATCAAAATCCGGGATTTCCTTCCAGACTAACGGAAACATTCTCGCTTCCCACGCCCTGCCAGCCAGTAAATTCACACCGCCCCTTTTGAGTTTTCTTGCGCTGCTGCCCGTGAGCAAAAACTTCACCTGCAACTCCTCAATCGCCAAATGCACCTGGTCGAGGAGGGTCGGAATTTTTTGTATCTCATCCACAACGACAATTTTCCCCTCTTTCACCGCCATGGCAGCGGTTTTCGTGAGGAGTGATGGCTCAGCCGAATATCGTAAATAGGCATCCCCTTCCAACAAATTGATGAGGACGCTCTTGTCACGAAGTTGTTGGCGTATCAAAAAAGATTTCCCCGTTGATCGGGGACCGAATAGGAAAAACGATTTCTGAGCCAAAAGACTGTCTAAATTCAAGATTCGTGTGTATGTCAACATTCCATAATACACAGCACTACCGCTGATTATTGGACTTTTTCAGCATTATAATTGTGGATTGTTGGATTGTCAACGCCTGTTTCAACGGAATCGCCAATGGGAAAAATCGTTGTAACGTTTATGCACCCATTGTTTCGGAAGCCAATATCGGGTACGATTGCGTCGTCCCGTGAATCAATGGAGATTGAAAATGTACTACAACGCATTGCTGTTGGGAGTCGCCCTCCTTTTTTCGGCAGCGGCAGTCATTCATGCCGAAACACCGTCGCCCACCGTTGAAGAAAAACTTGCTTGGTACGATGCAGCCTGCTGGGATGCCGAAGGCAAAGGCTGGAACAACACATCGGAACATTTTACCCGAATGCCGAAATATGCCGAAGAAACGGTGCCAAAGCCCGTGTGGAATTTGGCGCAGCAATCGTCAGGAGTGAGCGTTCGCTTCAAAACCAATGCTCCCACGATTTCTGTCCGGCACAAGGTGGGCGGCAGCCTGACGATGCCGCACATGACGACGGTCGGCTCCAGTGGGTTAGACTTGTACGCCAGAGACGACAGCGGTGTTTGGCGTTGGGCAGGAATTACGAAACCCGACAAACAAGAGTATGAACAGGTGATGCTCAACAATGCACCAGCACAACTGCGTGAGTATCGAATCTATCTGCCGCTGTACAATACCACCAAAGCCCTCTCTATCGGGGTGCCAAAGGAGAGTCAGTTTGAAGCCCTGCCGCCTCCGGCTGAAAAACCGGTGTTCTGGTATGGTACCTCCATTTTGCATGGTTGTTCCGCTTCGCGTCCCGGTGTCACGATCTCCGCGATGGTGGGGCGACGTTTGGACGTACCGGTCATCAATTTCGGTTTCTCCGGGAATGGTCGTATGGAACTCGAAATGGCAACACTCATTGCCGAAGTGGATGCGTCCGTATTTATCCTCGATTGTATGCCGAATATGACGCTTGCTCACGTTCAAGAGAATACGGAACCGTTCATTCGGGAACTTCGTCGAGGAAGACCCAATACGCCGATTATTATGGTCGAAACACCACATTATCCGTATGCATGGATTCAACCGCAGTGGGAAGCGAACCGGAAGAATAAATGCAAGGCTTACCGGGAAACGTTTGAAAAACTACAACGCGAAGGAATGACCGGATTGACTTACGTTTATGGCGACGAGTTGTACGGCACTGACGGTGAAGGCACGGTCGATGGTTCTCATCCCACCGACCTCGGAATATTCCGCAATGCAACGATCATGGAACCCATTGTGCGGCAGGTGTTGAAGAAGTAGACCCGCTCGGGTCGAGAACAAGTTTCGTTTGTTGGAGGAGATCAAAACAATGTTTACACGCAGAGATTTTTTGAAGACGACAACTGCGTTTGCCGCGATGTCCGGTTTCGTTCATGCTGCGGAAGGTTTGCCGCCGATCCGCAGAATCACCAGCGGACCCAAGTTTCATTGGCGTGGGTATTACGATATTCTGCTTTCTGATTCGTCGAACCGATTCGTCTTGGCAAACGAAGTTGATTTTGAACATCGAACGCCGCAGCCGGAGGACACCCTCCGAGTCGGAATGATCGATCTCGAAGAGAGTGATCGCTGGATCGAACTTGGCTCGACCAAAGCGTGGAACTGGCAACAGGGCTGCTTACTCCAGTGGATCCCCGGTACGGAATCGACTGTCATCTGGAACGACCGCGAAAAAGATCGTTTTGTTTCCCGAATGTTCAATGTTAAGGAGCGTAAAATCCACATGCTCGACAATCCGATCTATGCACTTTCGCCGGACGGAAAGTGGGGGTTTTATCCCGATTTTCGCCGTCTGAATAGCACACGCCCCGGCTATGGATATACCGGCATTGATGATCCGAATGCGGACAATCCGGCACCGGACGATGCGGGGATATGGCGTATGGAGTTGGCAACCGGCAAATCAGAATTGATTGTTCCCTTCTCGGCACTTGCCGCCATGGTGCCGCCCGACGGCGGATTTTCCACAGGCGCAAAGCATTGGTTCAACCATCTGCTCGTTGCGCCGGACGGCAAACGATTTTTGTTCCTGCATCGTTGGCGTGGTGAAGCTGAGGGGAGGAGTTGGTGTACGCGGCTCATCACGGCGAATATCGACGGCAGCGACTTGTTCATCTTGAACCCGCATCGAATGACCTCGCATCTTATCTGGCGGGACCCGAAGCACGTCCTGGCTTGGGCACGGCATCCGTCGCACGGCGACAAGTTTTATGTGTTCACGGACAAGACGGGTGAAGTCGAACTGGTCGGCGGCGAGGTGATGACGCGGGATGGACACTGTACATATCTTCCCACGACGAACAACGACTGGATTCTTTATGACACGTATCCCGACAAAGACCGCAACCAAAATCCGATGTTGTACCATACGCCGAGCGGCAAAGTCGTTCCACTGGGTCATTTTTATTCACCGAGAGAATACGCCGGAGAATGGCGTTGCGATATTCATCCCCATGCCGACCGAAGCGGTCGTTTCGTCACGATAGATTCCGTTCACGAAAATCTGGGCAGACAGGTTTATCTGATTGATGTTCGAAACACGATCGGTACGCAATAATGCGGAAGGCGAGACTTTCGCTGGAAAGTTTTATACCCAGTTTTGCAGTATCTCCCATTCCGGGCGGAAGAATACAGGAGTCAGGAGACGCAAGCGCAGAGGATGTTGCCGCACCGCATGCGACTTCTGACTCCTGACTCCTGACTACTTTTTCCAGCGGGTATTTGACTTTTCAGCGAAAGCCAGAGGACTGTCACGACCTGCCTGTGAGACCCGCAGCGGATCGGGCTGTAGTAGACTGCGTTCTCGCACAACCCCCACCGCCTTTTTTGCTCAACTGCTCATTCCGCGTCGGAAGGCATCGGCAAGGGCTAGCGGTACCGCCGCTTCCGCTTCAATCACATGGGCACGATTTTCTGCAACCTTTGCTTTCATTTCCTGCTCCTGTGCGAGAGCCTGTGCCCGCCGCTCTTCCGCCTTGGCACGAGCCACGCGGGTGTCCGCTTCCGCTTGATCCGCTTGCAACCGTGCTCCGATGTTCTGTCCCACGTCAATGTCCGCAATGTCAATCGAGACAATCCGAAACGCTGTCTGCGAATCGAGTCCCCGTGCAATCACCGCTTTGGAAATGTTGTCGGGATTTTCCATCACTTCAAAGTGTGTATTTGCGGAACCGATGGCGGTAATGATCCCTTCGCCGACTCTCGCAATAATCGTCTCTTCGGTGGCACCACCGATGAGCCGTTCCAAGTTTGTCCGCACCGTGACCTGTGCCCGAACATTCAGTTCGACCCCGTTTTTGGCAATCGCACTGAGCATCGTTTGCCCCGACTTTTTGGGATCGGGACACACAATCACTTTCGGATGCACACACGTTCTCACGGCATCGAGAACATCTCGTCCTGCAAGGTCAATTGCCGCTGCCTGATCGAAGTTCAGATCAAGCGATGCTCGATGAGCCGCGATCAATGCACGAATCACATTGGGTACATTCCCGCCAGCCAGATAATGAGCCACAAGTCGGCGTGTCGTGATCCCCATCGGACCGCTGACGGGCAAGCCCGCCTGCTTCGCCATAATTTGTGCCTGCACAATGACCCGCGAGCGAATTTTAAGCAGACTCATGCTCACGAGATTAAGCATGCGTATCCTCGCCCCTGACATATATGCCTGAAACCAGAGTTGTCCGTAAAAGAAAAACAAAATGCAAATGACCAATAAAATCAGTCCTCCGCCAATCAGAGACGCGAAAAGCAAAAAATTATCCATGATCTTTCAGGAAAATAAAAACCAGCGAACAGCCATGGTAACAAATTTTCGGGGAAGAAGAAAGCCCCCACTGAGGCTTTCGCTGGAAAATAGACCCGGAGCGGGTCATTTTTCGGCTACGCCCTCGTACATCCGCCCTCTCGTTGTCGGGCTAAAAAATTCGGCTTACGGAATTTTCAACCGGCTTCAGTTTGTATAAAAGGACATTTTTGTCGGGGTCACATTCCGTAGGAGAGGAGTAAGGAGAAAAAAATACGGAGAAAGAAGTCGCATGTGATGCGGCACCCAGACAACGGGCACCCTGTTTCGGGCGAACACTGCATTTCGGGCGAACACGTAGGTTCGCCCCTACGGGTGATGGAATACTCGCCATTCTTGCTTTTCTCGGCATTCGCCCTACAATGTCGTTTTGGTGCTTTTGCAAAAATGTATGCGATGCCGAAGTGGTGGTTAAAATGAAGATAAAAAAGATTGTCGTTTCCGCTGCAATATCGTTAGTAGTCATTGTCGGCATTGCGGTGATTGTCGGTTTATTGTATTGGCGGAGCATCAGTCGCCACGATTTCAAGGCAATGGAAGTTCCCATGACCGTTGCTGTTATGGAGGGCAGTCGAGAATCCAGCGGCATGCAAAACTCCCATTCGCAGTGGCGCGGTGAAAATCGGGACGGCATCTACCACGAAACAGGACTCCTCAAAGAATGGGATGCAAACGGTCCAGAACTGCTCTGGTACGTGGAAGGATTGGGCGACGGATACACTTCTCCCGCGATTGCCAACGGAAAGATATACATTACCGGACTTGACGGCAATCATCTTGTTCTTTTCGTGTTCGATCTTGATGGAAAGTTTCGCAGCAGAAAGGTCGTGGGGAGAGAGTGGAATAGCAGTTATCCGGGCACACGTTCCGCCGTTGTGGTGAATGACGGCAAACTCTACATCTTCGGCGGTCGGGGTACATTGCATTGCTTGGACGAAGCGACGCTCAAGGAAGTGTGGAAAAAAGATGTCATTGCCGAATTGGGGGGTCGAAATATTATGTTTGGCATTACCGAGTCTCCGTTGATTGTGGGGGACAAGATTTTTATCACTCCGGGAAGCAAAAAAAACAATATAGTTGCACTCCACAAAAACACGGGGGCGTTGATATGGTCGTCGCCGGGTACAGGCACGTTGGCAGCCTACTGTTCGCCGCAATATATCGACGGCTATTCCATTCCCATCATCGTGACCTGCACCGAAAATGAAATCGTTGCCGTTAGTGCCGAAACAGGCGAAGTGCTTTGGATACATCCCCAACCCAGTGGAAATACCATTCATCCCAACACTCCGCTTTATAGCGACGGCATGATTTTTTCCACGACCGGCTATGGCGGCGGTTCTTGGATGTATCGCATGACTGACGACGGAAAAGGGGCGGAACTCGTTTGGCACAATGATGTGGACAACCAAATGGGCGGAGCCGTGCGGATCGGCGACTATGTTTACACTTCGGGGCACCGCAGAAGAGGCTTTGCCTGCATCGACTGGCACACAGGTGAAATCAAGTGGCGAGTCAACCGACTTGCACCGAATGCCATTATTGCTGCTGATGGGATGTTGTATGTTTACAGCGACCAAGGCGACGTGGGATTAGTGAAACCCAATCCCGACAAATTTGAACTGGTGAGCAGTTTTGAAGTCACATTGGGAACGAATCAACATTGGGCGCACCCCGTCATTCACGACGGCGTACTGTATATCCGACATGGCAACGTCCTGATGGCTTATCTGATCAAAACATTGTAGAAAGACCTCACCGCCGAGTTTGGCAAAGGTTTTTCGCAACGGAGCCGCTGTGTCATTGCCCGGTGATTGTTACTCAAATTGTTAGTCATAATAATTCAAACTGTAAAAAACACTGTAGAGACGCAATGCTTTGCGTCTCCCCGGTGCAGATAACGCAACAAATTCATGGGAACGTGTAT
>Ga0123353_10012896_pt1 | contig 11926 bp, 11 predicted proteins | sample TergutLab28metaG_3_FD_92763 | JGI IMG/M metagenome (GOLD analysis project Ga0123353, IMG submission 92763) | Labiotermes labralis P3 segment gut microbial communities from Petit-Saut dam, French Guiana - Lab288 P3 | ecosystem: Host-associated > Arthropoda: Insects > Digestive system > Gut ... | reverse complement strand
CTTAGGCGACGGACAGTGCGAGCAGAACTCCGCCCACGCCGCCTCCATCGGCGACAGCACCGGCGCGGGTGGCGGCGGAGGCGGTGCCGGCGGCGCAATCACCGGCGGCGCGGGCTTGGCCTTGGCGGGCGGGAGTTTCGGCGGACTGGCTGACGCAGCCGGTGCGGTCGCCGCCGCGGGTGCGGTCGGTGTCGTCGGTTTGGACGTCGACGCTGCCGCCGGTGTGGTCGGCGCGGCCGGTTTCGGTGTGGTCGCCGTCGGCGCGGGGCCGACCATCGCGCGGAGTTTGGGGCCCAGGCGGGCGGCGATGGATTTGCGCGTCGACTCGTCCGCCTTCGTGATCGTGCTGCCGCCGGTCGCGCCGTACGGGTTGAGATACTGCACCTTCAGGCGCGTCTTGCCACCGTACTCTTCGAGCGCCAGCTTGACCTGCACGGCGTGTTTGGACAGGTCGGTGTCCTGGAGCCAGAACGGGTCGCGGCCGTCCCAGTTGAACGCGGCCCGCAGCGCGTCGACGGTGATGCTGTTCGCCCCGCCGTCTTTTTTCTCCAAGTAAAAGTAGCCGGTCACGTCCCAGTTCTCGCCGGAGCAATCCGCCCACTCGCCGCCGGGCTGGAGTTCCTCGAATAACGCGAAGAGGATCGTCGCGGTGGCCAGCTTGTTCGGGCCCGTTTCGCCAACGCCGATGTTGACGGCGTACGCATGGAACAAACCTTCTCGATTCGGAATCATGGGGGTTAACTCCTCGTCCGCGCGTCGGGCGCGAACAGTTGGGTCCAAAGGGTGGTGTCGAATTGCACAAGTTCCAGCGGCTCAGCCAGCGTGCGGCTTTTCGCCATGCACCACGGCATCTCGCGCGGGTAGAGCGTGCGGCTGCCCTGGCCCTTGGCTTTGCCGTCCATCTGACGGGTGCATTCCACGTCGTAGCCGATGAACAGCAGATGGTCGAGCCACTCGCGAAGCCGCAGCCGTACCGACGCCTTGCCGCTGGAGGGGTTTTGAAGACGCGGCTCGTACCGAATCCAATCCTCGCCGCGCGGGTTGGGAACCGAGGCCGTGCAGTCGTGCATGATCAGCACGACGTTCCGCCCCGCGCGGACGTGGGCGTCAAGGTCGCCCAGCAACGTCAGGAACGTCTCGTACACATGCTGATACCCTTTGCCGAATCCGTAGTCCTCGATGCGGCGGATGATAACGCCGTCCTTCTCGTGTTTGACGTTCTTGAGCGTCCAGTCCACCGCCAGTTCCTCGGCCTTGGTCGCCGAGTCGATCACGATGGTTTTGATCTCGTCCCAGCCGGGGCTGCGGAGCACGTCGCGAATTTCCTGCCACGTCGAGACGCCCGCCACGCGGCGAATGTCCAGCCCACCGAGCGACGGCAGCAGGATCGGCAGGCTGTCGTCCAGATCAATCACCGCCACCGGCCCCGGCGCGGTCATCGCCACGGTCGTCTTGCCGATCCCGCCGGGACCAAAGAACCCCACTCGATGTCCCTGCGGCTCGATCTTCCCGAAGGTGACTTTTCGACCGCCACCAAAACCGGGCGCGACACCGGACGGCACCGGCGGCGCGGAACTGGGACGGGGCGGCACGGAGTTGGGCCGCGTGGGCACAGCACCGGGCACCGACGACACGGAGTTTGGTCGTGTAGGCGCATTCATGCTTGCACCTCCCGTCCAATCGGGTAAACGGTGAACGACATCGCCCCGAACACCAGGCCGACCAGTGCCGTGAAAATCCCCGCCACATCCTGGCCGACGTTCGTCGACGCGTCGACCGCGATCGCGCACAGCACCGGGTCGGTCGCGTACGCCGCATCCATGCGGACCCGCACCTCGCCGTGAATCCCCTCGGCCGCCACCAACGCCAGCCGCAACGTCGCCGCCGCCTGACGCAACGCCTCGGCACTCCTGAACCTGAACACATACCCGTCCGTAATCATCGCTGATCCTTTCCGGGGCACCACGAATTGGGTGCCCACGTCGGGTTACTTATGCCGGCCACGAAAAACGTGTCCGCGCGCGCAAAGAAAAACGGGCCAATGGCCCGTTTGCGATGACGTAAGTGGCTGTGACGTGAAGGCTAACGCCGTTCGAGAATTTTTCTTCCTCTGGCGTGACGTTGTGACGCGACCGTCCGCGCGACGGATGGGGTGTCCATGCTTTCACGCAACGCCTTCGTGCCGCCGGCTCGGGTGACCGCGGCCTGGACTTTGTCCTTGGACGTCGGGTGTCCAGCCTCCGTCAGCGCCTTGGCGGCCTTGCGGGTGGAACCATGCAGCCGCCAGGCGGCGATCAGGGCGTCGTCCTCCAGGGCGGATTGCTTGTCAGCCTTCACCTGTCGGCGGACCAGTTGCTTGAGCACCGGCCCCAACGTCAAATCGACGACCTGGCCGACCGGCTGGCTGGCAATCCCGTCGGCGGTCCGCATGAGCGACAGGGTGTTGACCAACGATTTGATTTGGAGACGAGCGGTAGCGGCGAGGCGATCCTCCTCCGCCGAGCCGGGCAACTGTTTTGCGCAGCACGCGTCCAGTTCCCCGGTCGTGTGGAGAAGGGCTTCCAGTTCCGCGCTGATCCGGTCCGCCAACAGGGGTTTGCCGATGGCCACCAGATGAGAGGTGAACGCTCGCAATACGCCCTGTTCCGCTCCCAAACCCCACGTATTGGCCGGCTCGGGGGTGCCGTCCGCCCGAGCGGACCGTTGCGGAACCAACTGCAACCACTCCTCGAGCCCGTCGATGACCGCATGCACCGCTTCCTGCCGATCCAGATCGAGCCCCTCGTACCGCCGGGCGACCTCCATATATCGGCGCGACCAGGCCGGTGCCGCCGGACCCGCCGCCCCGGAATGCAACAGCTCCGCCGGCAACGGGAACAACGTCAACTGCCCGTTGGCTGATTTGGGCGGCCCGCCAGACAGCCCATCCACGATGCGGCTGAACCTGCGCCGAAGGTACTCGCGATCCGCCTCTGTCAGGGGACGAACATTCGACACGATCTCAACGAATTCCGCCGACGCCCGCTCCTCCATGACCACTGACAGCGATTCGTCCCTGATCGCCGGCAACGATTTATGCACGGGAAGCCCTCCCGGAAGGCCCAGTCGGCCCACTACCACTCCCTTATCCGTGCCACGCGGACAAAGCAGGCGGGATTCGCTGGACGGATAGATATTAGCATAATGTTCTACCTAGTCAATACCTAACTATTCGCCCGTCAAATCCTCTCGTCCGTAGACGTCGTCTCCGTCGCGCCCCCGCTGTCGCGTCGCACTGTCGCAAACCACTGTCGTGTCGCAAAGACGCGACAGCGGGAAATTTTTTTGCAATTTTTATTAGCCACGTCCGCGCAGCTACTTGCGCGAATCGCATAGGTGTCGCACTCACGTTTTTTCCGCGCCTATACTCGACACCGCAGCCTTCGGGCGAGACCGACGAGGTCAGGCCCGGAATCAGCGTTGTCGCGGCTGTGTTTTTCGGACGGCGTGTGTCGCCGTCCCGCAGTTTTTGACGCGGCGACGTTGATCTCGCCCGGGCGGTTGCCTCCGGCTCTCGGAGGCAGCCATGCATGCGGAACTGGTTCACGCGGCGGTCACGTCGGACTACGTCAAGGAACTGTTGTCGGTCAAATCGTTCTCGGTCTGCCGCAAGCCGGGATTCCGGCGAGGCGAACGGCAGGACATCGAGCAGGAACTGGTCGCCCACATTCTGCGGCAGGCCCATCACTTCGACCCCGCCCGCGGCGCGGTCAACACGTTCATCGTCCGCGTGGTCGAATCCGGCGTGTGGATAATCCTCCGCGCCCGGCGGCGACTCATTCGCAGGCCTGGAGCGAGGGCCGCTTCGCTCGAACAGACAAACGTCGAGGACGGGCAGCGGCCAACGTCGCTGGCCCAGGTCGTCGGCGAGGCCGACCGCCGTCGCCTCAACGGCGGCGACGTCCGCGACGAACAACTGGATTCGGACCTGCTGGCCGACCTCACTCCCGCCCTGGCCACCACTCTGGCGGGGCTGACGAAAAAACAAAAACAGATCGTCAATGCCCTGATGGATCAACCCCAGCCAGCGGTGGTCGCGCGAAAACTAAAAACCTCGCGCCGACAAGTCGCAAACGTCATCGCCGCCATCCGACAACACTTCGAGGACGCGGGCATCTCCGCCGACCTCTTCGGCCCTTCAGTCGACCCTTCGAAAAAAAATCTCGCAAAAAGCGGACACGGATTTCGCGGCCGGCATAAGTAACCCGACATGGGCATCAAAAACCGCGTGCCCGGGAGAACACAAAAATGGCGACCAACAAAATGAAGAACGGCGAAACGAAACCCCGCGAGGCGAAAACCTGCGAAGTAATCAGTTGCGAAGCCTGCTGCCGGGATTTCCGCACCGGCCGCGGAACGGACTGCCCTTACTGCGGCTACAACAACGGCAAGGGCAGTTGGCCGCGATCCAACGACCCCGACGGCGTCGCCGCCTGCCAAGCCAACGAAAAACAGTTCAAAACAGCCCGCCGCCAACGCCTCCAAGAATTACGCCTGCGTCGGCAACGCGAATCGGCCGCCGAAGCGCCAGCCGTCACAGCCAGCGCCACGGCCAGCGAAACGGTCGTCGGCACGCCCGTCGCCCCTGTCGTGCCCAGCAGCGTGCCCGACCTCACATCTGCCGCCGTCCCCGTCATCGCGCCCGTCGGGGTGACCGCCGCCGTGCCTTTCGGCGTCACGACCGGCGGCGCAGCCGCCGGAGCGCCTGCCGTCGCGGAGGTGGCCCATGTCTGACCAGCCTCGCGAAAAGCAAATCCAGAACGACATTCTCCGCGCGTTCGGCACGCTGCCGTGGCTGCGAATCTGGCGGGCGAACACGGGCGTCGCCCGCATCGGCGACCGCGTAATCCGCTTCGGTGTGCCAGGCCAAGCCGACCTCACCGGCATCCTCCCCGATGGCCGCCGCCTGGAGATCGAGGTCAAATCCCCAACCGGCCGCCAAAGTCCCGACCAGCAGGCGTTCCAACGGATCATCGAACGGTTCAACGGCGTCTACATCCTCGCCCGTTCCGTCGAAGACGTCCGTCGGCAACTCGCCGCCGCCGGTTTTTATGGGCAGGAATCACCCGCGGCCAGACCGCAAGCGCCGACAGTCGCCGCTCCGTACAGCCAGCACCACGAAAAACGTCACGACCCCCGCCACCATAACGGCAACGGCAGCAACTGAACAGCAGAAAACCTCTTTTGTTCTGAAAGGAACTGAAAATTATGAGTACGACAACAGAAAATCCCTCGCGAGTCTTTGACCTCACCTCGCTCACCGACAATGTCCGCCACGGCCACGCGGAGGGCTGGTCGTTCACGCCGTTGGACGGCAAACGCCCGATCAACAAGGCCTGGCCGTCCGCGCCGCGCGAAACGCTCGAACAGGCCCTCGCCTGGGCGGCGAAGGGCAACGTCGGCCTCCGTACCGGCCAGATCAGCGGCGTGGTCGTGATCGACGTCGACCCGGGCGCTGACTTCGAATCGCTGAACCTGCCCGGCACAGTGACCGCGCTCACGGGCCGCCCCGGCGCGTTCCACCTGTACTTCCGCCACGACGGTCCTCTGGGCAATTCCTCCGGCAAACTTGGCCCGCACCTCGACGTGAAGGCCAACGGCGGTCAGGTTGTCTACCCCGGTTCGGTCCATCCCGACACGGGGGCCGTCTACACATGGCTGGAGGGTCACGAACCGTGGGCGGTCGAACTGGCCGATCTGCCGGAACACATCGTCACGCTCCTCACCGCGCCCGACAGGCCCAAGCCGCCCACCGCGCCCGCCCGGCCCAAGCGTCCCACCTCGTCCGCCCGGCCGAAACGATCCGCCGCGAGTCGACGGTCGTCCACGTCCAGTGACGACGAGGACGCCAAGGCCAGGCGTTACGCCCAGACGGCGTTGAAGCTGGAATTGCATGCGCTGACCAGCGCCGTCGAGGGCACGCGAAACCAATCCCTCAATCAGTCGGCGTTCAATCTCGGTCGGTTGATCGGCGGCGGTTACATTGACCGCGCCGAGGTCGAAGCCGCCCTGCGCGGTGCCGCCCAATCGATTGGCCTGGAGTCGCACGAGATCGACACGACGCTCCGCTCCGGTCTGGATTCGGGGATCGCCCAACCGCGGACGATTGAGTTCAAGCCGCCGCCGGGTGTCTCGGTCTACTCGACCGAGTACGTGCTTCTGCCCGGCCCGCACAAGGACGATCAGAACAATTACATTGAATGGTCCATTGCCGACTTCGTGGACGAAGGCCTGGCCCGCCTGCCTGCCGACACCGTGTATCGTCGCGATTTCATTCCCGGTGAAGTCATCGGAGCGCCAGGCCAGCGGAAGTGGGTGGAACTGACGGCTGATCGGATGCGGATCATGATGGACAATCACGTCAAACTCGGCAAGTGGATCACCTGCCGCAAGACGGAAGAGCAGGTTCTGCTGTACCAGTCGTGCTCCAAGGATGCCGCCGGGCTGCTGGCGGCCAATGCACGGGACGCCACGCATATTCGCGAGTTGGACCGGATGGTGCCGTATCCGGTTTATGGGCCGGACTTCGTGCGGATCGAGCCGGGGTGGCACGATGGTTTGTATTACGATGAACCTGAAGCCCTCCGCGACCTCATCCCCGAAACCGAACGCGAGGTCATCCACACCGTGCTGCACGATCTGGTCGTGGACTTCCCGTTCAAGACGGAGGCCGACCGCCAGAATTTCTTCGGCCTGTTGCTCACACCGATCATCGCGCCAGCAATCGAAGGCAACCGTCCGATGCATCTGCTGAATGCCCCGTTGGAACGAACCGGCAAGAGCAAACTGGTTAACGAGGTTTTCGGCGGAATCATCATCGGTCGGGACACGCCGTCCATGCAGATCACCGACCGCGAGGAGGAGCGCGAGAAGCGTATTTTGTCGACGTTGATTCAGGGTGAGACGCTGTTGCATATGGACAATCTGCCCAGCTACATTGACTCGCCCTCCCTGGCCAGCCTGCTGACCACGCAGCGCTTCATGGGACGGCTGTTGGGTCAGTCGTACAACATCGCTTTGCCGAACCATCTTACGATTGTCGGCACGGGCAACAACGTTCAGGCGTCGGGCGAGATCGCCAAGCGGATCGTGCCCATTATGATCGAGCCGACTTCGTCGAGGCCCGAGGCACGCACCGACTTCCAGCATCCCGACATCCGCGAGTACGTTCGTCAGCAGCGTCGGACGGTGCTGGAGTGCCTGTTGGGCATGGTGGAGAACTGGATCGCCGCGGGCAAACCGAAGCATACCAACCGTCTGGGCGGGTTCGAGAGTTGGTCGGAAACCATCGGCGGCATTCTCGAAGTCAACGGTCTGCGGGAATGGCGTGCGAACGAGGGCGTTTGGCGCAAGCAGGCCAATCCCCGCGGCGTGGAAATGCTTCACTTCGTCGAGCTTTGGCATGAAGCCTTCGCCGTCCGTGAAGCCTCGCCGAAAGAGCTGCTCGACCTGGCCGAGCGGAACGAACTGTTCGGTGGCATCTTCGCCAAACAGACCCCGCGTGGTGTTGCCGTCACCTTCGGGCGAATGCTCCAGCGTCACGTCGATATGCCCGTGGGCAGGTGGCACATCCGCTACCGCAACACGTCCGGTCGGCCCGGTTATCGGTTGGAGGTCGTTCATGGGGCTTGAGGATGTTTGTCGCCGCTCCCGTGCAGGACTATGCAGCACTTGCAGGACTCGGTTTTTTGAGTGCTGCACGCCGTAACCAAAGCAAATACAGTAACTTAAAAATGCCGTGCAGTACTTGCAGTACTTTTCTATAGCTATACACATACACGGGCGCACGCACGCGCACACACGCCCGCGCATGAGAGTACGGCGGACAAATGCTGCAAGTACTGCAAGTGCTGCACGGCCTGCGAATCTCGACGAATCTAAACGAATCTCAAACGGGGAGATTAGCAGGGAAAAACCGTGAAAAATAAGGCGATTTTCAATGAAACACGAATCTAACGAATCTTTTTTACAGCTATACACACGCACGGGCGCACGCGCACACGCGCCCGCACGCGCCCGTACGGTGGAACCCGGTATAAAAGTATCGTCATTTCCATCAAATTCGCACGCTGTACTTTCCGGTACTGTACCTCCGCACGTCCCCGGCCAGGCCACCGTTCTGAAACACTGCCGCTGTATGGACTGCCGTAAGTTCAATACAGAAAACTACTTCTGTTCGGACGCAATCGGCGGTACAGCGGTCTCGTGGTCGACCGGCCAGCGTTCGTGTGACCCGCTACCCGACGTCTGGCACTACTGCGCGTTCTACCACGGCCCGCAGATCAGTCGGGACGTCTTCGTATTCTCGCGCAGGTCGCACGAGGTTGGCGCAGGTTCGAACGTTACTGTTAAATCGAGTCAGTAGCCGACCTTATGTTCGAAACGCGGCACGGTGCGACTGGTATTGGGGCCCCGGATGGCATGGTTCCTCCGCCGGAAACGAAAAAATGCTGACTGCGAGGGAACGGTCAAGCGTGGCCTTTTTCTTTCCGCCAGTAGCAAACACACGTAATAACTCCGAGTAAAAAACAATGAATACTGAAATGCAATTCAGCCAAACACAGCAGCTTATCCTCGCCGGAATCCTTCGCGATCTGCACGGAATTATTAGCCGGAATTGTGAAGTTATTACACCCCGTTCCGGCGGTAATTCGAGCCTGGCCGGCGGCTGGCTTGGCCGGGGCGGGAAAGGCGGTCAGCCTAGCGGAAAACGCGGCCCGCTTGGCCAGGCTGGCTGGCATGGCGAAACCGGGCAAGATAGAGAACATGAGTCACGCGGGCAACGTGAGCGAAGAAGGCGGCGTGTCCGGCTGGCGTTGGCGGGGCTGACGGCGGTGAATCTGTGGAGCTGGCTTCGCCGCACCCCCAGCAACGCCGACCGCGTGAATGGCCACCGCGAACTCCTCCGCCTGGAAGCGTCGGGCCTGCTCATCCGACAGCCAGGCCCCTCCGGTCGCCGGACAACGCATGTCCGGCTGACTGAAACCGGCTGGCAGACCGCCCGCCACCTGCTGGCCGAACAAAACGCCCTCGACAACGACGCCGAACCGTTCGACATCGAAGACATTCCCATGCTACCGCTCGACTGGCCAATGGAAGCCCAAGCCGAGCCGGGCGAGCCAGATGAACCGACCAGGCCAGGCGAATCGACCACCCCGCCCTCGTCGCCCACCATCTCGCTGGCGGGCCAGAACGAACCGGGCGAAGCGGTCGCTTCGTCATCGCCGACCGACATTCCGCCGACGGCGTATGCCTCGGCGTAGCGGTGAACGTTCTCCGCCAACTCTTCGGCAGGCCATTGCAGAAAAAATTTTCAAAAATCCGCGCCGAAAGCGGACACGGATTTCACGGCCGGCATAAGTAACCCAACATGGCCACCAACAAACCAGCCGCGAAACCAACCACACAGGAAACCAACGTTGTCCGCCACCGGCGGCGTGCGCCGGAAACGGGAACGCTGGAACCCATGTTGCTCGCCATGGGCGCGCGGTGAAACCAACCGCACCTGAAGCCGTTATACCCGCCACCAGCGGGCCGTGACAAGAGAAGGAATTTGAGAAAGGAAAATTTTATGAAGATCGAGACGCGAGATGTTAACTCCATTCGGCCATACGAGAACAACCCCCGCCACAACGCCGAGGCCGTGGACGCGGTGGCGAAATCCATCGAACAGTTCGGCTGGCGACAGCCGATTGTGGTCGACGCGAACGGTGTCATCGTCATCGGCCACACGCGGCTGCTGGCCGCCAAGCAACTGGGGATGACAACCGTGCCCGTCCACGTCGCCGAGGGGTTGTCGGATGCCCAGATCAAGGCGCTGCGGATCGCCGACAACGCCACCGGCGACATCGCCACATGGAACTACGACCTGCTGCCTCTTGAACTCAAAGACCTTCAGGCGGAGGACTTCGACCTTTCGCTGCTTGGCTTCGACGAAGCGGAACTCGCCAAACTTCTCGCCCCCGAGGGCACGGAGGGCCTGACCGACCCCGATGCGGTTCCCGAGCCGCCCGCCGAGCCGATCACCCAGCCGGGCGACCTCTGGCTGCTGGGTGCGTACACCACCTGTCCGCACTGCGGGGAGCGAGGTGAAATGTGAATACTTCCTGCACATGCGCCCGATGTGGCAAGCCGTACACGGCCCCGGTGCAGTCGAAGCACCGCCTCATCTGCGGCGACGCCACCGACGCGATGGCCGTCGAACGGCTGATGGGCGACGTGCGCCCCAGCCTGTGCTTCACCTCGCCGCCGTACAACGCGGGCAACAACTCCCTCGGCGGAAACAAAAACCGTCAGGACAGCAAGTACATCGGCGTCGGCGACGACCGGCCCGCCGACGAATACCGGCAACTGCTGGTGGACTTCACCGCCCTCGCGTTGGCGTACTGCCAGACGGTGGCCGTGAACCTCCAGTCACTGGCAGGCAACAAGGTCACCATCATCGAGTGGATTCACCAGTTCCGTCATCACTTTGTGGATCGGATGTGTTGGACGAAGGGGCAAGGCCAGCCCGCCATCGCGGCGAACGTGATGAATTCGCGGTTCGAGGATATTTTTATCCTCGCGCCCGAAGAGAACCCATCCCGCGCCATCCCCACGGGCAGGTTCCAGTCCACCGTGTCGAACGTGTATGAAGGCCGGGGCGCGAGCGGCGAGAACGTCGCGCCTGAAATCCACGCGGCCTCCATGCCCGTTCACCTGGCGCTGCATGTCCTGTCGTCGTTGGACGGCACCGGCGGTGTTACCTACGACCCCTTCGGAGGCACCGGCACGACGCTCATCGCCGCCGAGCAACTCGGGCGCTCATGTTTCGCCGTTGAACTCGTTCCGCAGTATGTCGATGTCATTGTCCGTCGCTGGCAGGGCTTCACCGGCAAACGCGCCGTCCTGGAACGGGCGGGCGAACTGCTCCGCCTGTCGAACGACGGCTCGTTGATTTCCGTCGAAGGTACCCCCATGAACCATGTCGCGGACAGCCCGGAGGGCAATCGCACGGGCAACCAGATTGGAGATAAACAATGAATTCACCAACAAAAACATGCATCTGCCACCGTTGCGGAAAAGATTACGTCGCCCCCGTTGAATCACGCCACCGTCTGTTGTGCGGCGATTCGCGAAAACCCGATGACATGGCCAGGCTTGCAGACGGGCGATTGGCGGACATGGCTTGGACGGACCCTCCCTATGGCGTCGCCGTCGGAAGTCGGGTCGGCATGGGCGCGGGGGTGTCGTCGTCGCAGGCCCGAGCCGAGGGCGGGCGAGGGATTGCCAATGACGATTTGGACGTGTCACAGCTCACGGTTTTTCTCCGCGAAGCATTCACATTGGCGCTCGACGCCTGCAAGCCGGGCGCGGTGTGGTACGTCGCCGCCCCGCACGGGCCGATGGGTGTTGCGTTCAGCGTCACGTTGCATGAGTTGGATGTTTGGCATTCGAGCCTCGTCTGGGTCAAGGACTCGCTGGTCATCAGCCGTCTCGACTACCACTACCGTCACGAAGTTTTGTATTACGGATGGAAGCCGGGCGGTGCTCACCATGCCGTGCCCGACCGCACGCAGACGTCCGTGTTCGAGTTCCCGCGCCCCAAGCGATCCGAACAACACCCGACGATGAAGCCGGTGGAGCTCATCCGCAAACACATCGAAAACTCCTCCGACCCCGGCCAGACGGTCCTCGATCAATTTGGGGGAAGCGGGTCGACACTCATCGCCGCTGAGCAGACGGGCCGCAACGCATTGTTGATGGAGATAGACGGCCGGTTTTGCGATGTGATCGTTTCGCGGTGGGAGGAATTTTCTGGGCACAAAGCCCACCGGGTTGCGGTGGCTGACATCACGGCAGGCGAGGTCGCGGAGGTGGGCACATGACTGACTTTCACGATGTCGAG
>Ga0123353_10012890_pt1 | contig 11928 bp, 8 predicted proteins | sample TergutLab28metaG_3_FD_92763 | JGI IMG/M metagenome (GOLD analysis project Ga0123353, IMG submission 92763) | Labiotermes labralis P3 segment gut microbial communities from Petit-Saut dam, French Guiana - Lab288 P3 | ecosystem: Host-associated > Arthropoda: Insects > Digestive system > Gut ... | reverse complement strand
CCGCTGAAGGGCGAGCGCCTGCGGGGCGTACTGGACGGCTCGGTGGAGCTTTCCAAGGAGAAGGAGTACCTGCGCCGCTACAACGACGGGAACCTGGTGATCCTCAACATCGAAAGCCGCGTGGCCGCGGACAACCTCGAATCCCTGCTGCTGCCCGGCGTGGACGCCGTGTTCATCGGCCCGCATGACCTTTCCATCAACCTGGGGATCCCCGAGGAATACGACCACCCGCTGTTCCTCGGGTATGTGCGGTGGATCATCGAGGCCTGCCGCGCCCATGATGTGGGCGTGGGCTGCCACAGCTCGTGGGACCTGCCCCGGCAGGTCGAGTGGGCGAAACAGGGGATGAACATCGTCATCTGGAACAACGACCTGGGGCTGTTTATCCGGGGCGTCAACGAGGATTTTGCGCACGTGCGGCAGGAATTGGGGGAGGGCGCGATAGAGGGCGGGGGCGCGGTGACGGTGTAAAATGTAGGGGCCGCTGACCACAGCGACCCGCATATGGATTACACTTTTTCGCGGGTTCCCGCGGGCGGCTGTGGCCAGCTTTTTTCGTGGGCGGCTGTGGTCTGCCGCCCCTACAGTGACAGCTTATCCTTCGCCCCGCGTATACTCCAGCAACCCCCCTGCCAACAGGATTTCGCGCTGGCGGGGCGACAGTTCGTGCCGCAGGATGTAGCTTTCGCCCTTCGTGGCGTTCTTCATGACCAGGACCTCACCGGATTCCAGCCGTGCGCGCACCCCCTCCAGGGCCAGGGCGTCGCCGGTTTCGATGCGGGCATAGTCGTCCGTGTCGGCGAAGGTGAGGGGCAGGATGCCCGCGTTGACCAGGTTCGCCGCGTGGATACGGGCAAAGCTCTTTGTCACAACAACCTTGACGCCCAGGTACAGCGGCACCAGGGCGGCGTGCTCGCGGCTGGAGCCCTGCCCGTAGTTTGCCCCGCCGATGACGATGCCGCCCCCGGCCTGTTTGCAGGTCTGCGCGAAGTTGGGGTCGCACTGGGCGAAGCAGAACTGCGACAGGTAGGGGATGTTCGAGCGGTAGGGCAGGATTTTCGCGCCGGCGGGCATGATATGGTCGGTGGTGATGTTGTCGCCCACCTTGAGCACCGCCTTGGCCGCGATATCGGTGGGCAGGGGCGTGGCCCTCGGGAAGGGCTTGATGTTCGGGCCGTATTCGATTGCCACGGCGTCCATTTCGGCCTCTGGCACGGGGGGCTCAATCATGTTGTCGTCGATGAGGAAGCGTTCCGGCAGGGTGACCGCCGGGGCGGGCCCGAGACTGCGCGGGTCGGTGAACACGCCGGTGAGGGCGGCCGCGGCGGCGGTTTCGGGGCTGACGAGATAGACTTGCGCGTCCACCGTGCCGGAGCGGCCCTCGAAGTTGCGGTTGAAGGTGCGCAGGCTCACCGCGCCGCTGCCCGGGGACTGCCCCATGCCGATGCACGGCCCGCAGGCGGATTCGAGAATCCGCGCGCCCGCCGCGAGCATATCGGCCAGCGCGCCGTTCTGCGCCAGCATAGTGAGCACCTGCTTGCTGCCCGGGGCGATGGCGAGGCTCACGCCGGGATGCACGGTCTTTTCCTTGAGGATGGCCGCGACTTTCAGCATATCCTGCAATGACGAGTTCGTGCAGGAACCGATGCAGACCTGGTCCACCTTACGGCCCGCCAGCGCCCGCGCGGGTTTGACGTTGTCGGGCATGTGGGGGCAGGCGGCCAGGGGCTCCAGGGCGCTCAGGTCGATTTCGACAATGCTGTCGTACACGGCGTCTTCGTCGGGCAGGAGCTCGAGCCAATCGTCAGCACGGCCCTGGGCCTCGAGGAAGGCGCGGGTGACTTCGTCCGAGGGGAATACGGAGGTGGTGGCGCCCAGCTCCGCGCCCATATTGGTGATGGTGGCGCGTTCCGGCGCGGAGAGCCCCGCGATACCCGGCCCGCCGTATTCGATCACGCGGCCCACGCCGCCCTTGACAGTCAAGCGCCGCAGGACCTCGAGGATGACGTCTTTCGCCGATACCCATGGCTGTAACTGGCCGGTGAGGCGCACCAGCGTCACCTTCGGCATGGGGATGTGGTAGGCCCCGCCGCCCATGGCCACGGCGACGTCCAGGCCGCCCGCGCCCATGGCCAGCATGCCGATGCCGCCGCCGGTGGGCGTGTGGCTGTCGGAGCCGATGAGGGTCTTGCCGGGGATGCCGAAGCGCTCCAGATGCACCTGGTGGCAGATGCCGTTGCCCGGCCGGGAGAACCAGATCCCGTGCTTGCGGGCGCAGCTGCGGATAAAGCGGTGGTCGTCAGCGTTTTCGAAGCCGGATTGCAGGGTGTTGTGGTCGATGTAGGCCACGCTGCGCTCGGTTTTCACGCGGGACACGCCCATGGCCTCGAACTCCAGGTAGGCCATGGTGCCGGTGGCGTCCTGGGTGAGGGTCTGGTCGATGCGCAGGGCGATGTCGGCACCGGGGGTCATGTCACCCTTGAGCAGGTGGGCCTTGATGAGCTTTTGCGTCAGATTCAGCGGCATAAATAAAATCCTCCTATTCCAGTATACTGCTCACCGACTATAAAACCAACAAAAAATCAAGCGAAAACTTTAACATATGATTTTTGCGCAGATTTTTTGGCACGGTTTTAAGGCGGTGAGGAGTATAGTATACCGGAAATGGGAGGGGGTGTCAAGTCATTTGATATTCTTCAGCCTTTCCAGCCCGGCCCCGCCGCGGGCAAAGGCGCAGGGCGCGGGGGTTGGCAGGATGGGCAGGATGTCTTCGTCGTAATTGGCCAGGCAGTTGAGGGTGTAGATGTCCGAATGGCGGGGGCTTTGCATGTATTCGTCGCTTTCGTCCCCCGCGGTGAAACGCCAGCCGCTGTCCCAATCCCCGCAGGGGGGCTCGCGGTAACAGTAGCCCACGGGCGCGCCGTCCACCAGGATGCGGTCGGTGGCGAGACAGCCGGCGGGGCCCTCCCAGCCGAGAAGCAGCGGGCGCAGCTGGTGCTTGTGCAGGAGGCAGCGCTTTTCCGGCGGGGGCGGCGGGAACAGGTTCGCCCGGGCGGTGTCCAGCACGGGGGACAGGGCCCCCCGGGCCGCCATGCGGTCCACCAGGGCCTGCGCGCCGTGCTTGAGCTTGAATTGCAGCTCCTGCCCATAGAGGGGGAACAGCTGGTAGAACCGCACGCTCTGGCCGCCGGGCAGGGCGAAAACGCAGGGGTCGCCGTCGTTTATTTCCCCGTCTTGACTTGGTATAAACGCATCCAATAGCAGTACTGAGTCGAAGTCCGTGTTTTCGGCGAAGGGCTCGCCGCCGGGCACGGTGTGGCCCCAGCCCAGCCAGGAATCCTCCTCGGCGGGCAGGCGCGCCAGCAGCTTCAGCCAGCGCAGGGGCCAGTACCAGCACTCGTCGCGGCTGCGCAGCTCCCAGCGCTCCGGCAGCATGAACACCAGCTCCGCACGGGAAAGCGCGCCGGCGCCCTCCGGCACGCGCATGTCCCGGGCGCCCATACCCCGGGTGACCACCGTCTGGTAGGCCCGGCCCGGCCCCGGCGCTACGACGCACAGGTCCACGCGGATGTCCCGTGACACGACCTCCCGCAGCACCTGCGAGATTTTCCCGAAGCGCGATTCCACGGCCCGGGTGACGGCGGCCTCCTCCTCCGGCGTGTAGAGCTGCGCGGTGATGGTTTCCTGCATAGGCAACCCCTCCTACGCATGTGTATGCGGGGGAGGGGCGGGGTATGACGGATGCGGTTATTTCATCCAAAGCCAGCCGAAGCAGAGGTAGCGGAGGAGCCATTGGAGGAGGCGCTGATACCATTTTTGCGTGGGCTTGGACTCCCAATCAAAATTGGAATATTGCCATTCGGAATTTTGCGTAACGGAAAGATCGGTTTGGAATACTGAGATGCCCACGCCGTTGGCTTCTGCATCTACCTGAAAGCCGTTTTGGGCGGATATCACTTGTCCTTTGCTGTTCACGGTAACGCTGGCAAAGCCATTGTAATAACGCATGGTGGTATCAGTTAAATTGACCGTGATATTGACCACGTCGGTAAGTTCCGCTATGACCTGTTCGCGGGTAGCAATGGCGGCAATGCGACCGTGGGCGCTATTGAGCCCCAGAGCAGGATTGATCTCCTCCTGAACAAGCAAGGCAATGGCCCAGTTATCACCCTGCTTTTCAATGCTGATGGATATAATGTCTTGCGGGCGTAAATCGGAGGCGTTGGCGTTCTTGGACAAAAACAAGCCTACGTTGGATTGACCTGCCGCAATGTCGCGTTGTTCCCAGCCGCCGGGCATGAGATTCTGCACAATAGTATTAATGATAGCATCAGCGATGCCTCCTGAAATAGAGGTGCGCACACCGACGATTTGCAGGCACTTGCTTTGCCGGAAGCCGGGACGCTCACCGCGCACGCGATTCACAACGAGATTGAAATACGCCAACTGTTCGGCCTGACTCAGCTGGTCAAGATTGGCCGGTGGCTCATAGGAATCCGCAGCCCCGGCAGGCACCATACCCAATAAACCTGCCAGCCCCGCCGCCATACATACCGCCAGAAAAACAGAAACGATTCTCTTCATGGGTAATGCTCCTTTTCGTAATGATATTCAACATTTCTTTGTTGGTTCCAGGGCGGATATTCCTCCTACCCCAGATAGAATTTTAGCCATCTTGGCAGATAGCTCGGGGCCAGCCTGCCGCCCAGCCAGGCGTTGTTTTCTGGCTTCGGGGCCGTGGCCTGCATGCGCATGAACGCCGCGCGCTGGCGGTAGCGGGCAAGGCCCCGGGGATCGGCCAGTGCGGGCGGGGTGAAGCCTATGCCGGGGAGCCGCGCCAGCCAGGCGTCCAGCCTGCGGCGGAAATCGGCGTAGTCCTTGCGGGCGGGGCGGGTCCAGGCGGCCTCGGCCAGGGCATGGGCCCGGGGGAAGGCCATTTGGGCCAGGCGTTCGGGCGTGGCGATGTACTCCGTCCACACGCAGGCCTCCATCCCCAGGGCGGGCAACGGTTGCTTTGGCCGGTGATACGGCAGGCCGGGCGCGTAGGCGTACACGGCCTTCAGCGGGTTGGAGCCGTGGGGCTGGTCCAGGTAGACGCGCAGGTAGTCGGAAAAAATCATGGCGCCGCCGGACTCCCAGAAGCGGCGGGCGGGGCCCTCGGTGTGCATTTCGGCCCAGTACTGGGCGATGAGGTCCGGCGCCTCCCGCTGCAAGTGCGCGGAGAGTAGGCTTTCGTTCCAGCAGACGGGGCGCTTGCCGAGCTTGCGCAGATGCGTCGCCAGCCGGGCCGTAAACCAGCCCTGCAGCTCCTCGGCGGATGCAAGGCCCTCCTGCTCCATGCGGCGGCGGCAGTCGGGGCAGGCGAGCCATTCGCCTTTGGGGGCCTCGTCGCCGCCCAGGTGGAACAGCGGCGCGGGGAACAGTGCGGCGACCTCCTCCAGCAGGGGCAGCAGCAGGTCGAACACGGCCTCTTTTCCCGGGCAAAGGAGCACCGAATAGATGCCCGGGGCGTCGCCCAGGCGCACGGTTTTACCCGCGCAGCCGAGCTGCGGCAGGACGGACAGAATGGAGGTCGTGTGGCCCGGCAGGTCGATTTCCGGCACGATCTGCACGCCGCGGGCGGCGGCAAAGGCCACGATATCGCGGATTTCTTCCTGGGTGTAGAAATCCGGCGAACAATTTTCATGCAGCGCGGGGAAGCGCTTGCTCTCGATGCGCCAGCCCTGGTCGTCGGTCAGGTGCCAGTGCAGCGTGTTGATCTTCACCAGGGAGAGCGTGTCGATGAACACTTTCACGGTGTCCACAGGGAAGAAGTGGCGCACGAAATCGAGCAAAATGCCGCGATAGGCATACCGCGGCCGATCGGTGATATCGCAATACGGAAGCCACCCCACAAAGCCTGCGGGCTTCGCGGGGACCCCGGGCCGCCCGCTGTCGATCAGGGTATACAGGGTGGCCAGGGCCCAGCAGAGGCCCTGTTCTGTCGCGGCCTCGATCTGGATGCCGCGCTCTTTCGTCACGCGCAGGCGGTACGCCTCCGCAGGGAAAGCCGCGTTGCGATAGAGCCGCAGCAGGGGAGGGCCATCTTCCACTGACGTCACGCCCGCCCGCTGCGCGAAGGCCTCGAGGGGGCCGTGCGCGAAATCGCCGCGGGCGACGGCCAGCACGCGGGGCAAGGGAAGGCTCCCGCCAGTAAACCGCGTTCTGCCGTTGGGCCGGGGGATGAGCGTATGTTCCATTTGACTATCGCCTTTCAATATGTTACTATTATTTTACAACCAAATTGAGCGCATGTCAAGGAGGGCACACCCATGAAAACCATCTCGCTTTCCGGCCCCGGCTGGACATTCTCGCGGCGCGGGGGGGAACCCATGCCCGCCGTGGCGCCCGGCTGCAACTACCACGACCTGCTGCGCTTAGGCGAAATCGAGGACCCCTTCTTCGGCGGCAACGAGCGCAAGCCCGCCTGGGTGGGCGAGAGCGATTTCGACTACATGCGCGCGTTTTCGCTGTCGCCGGAGGACCTACAGGCCGACCACATCGAGCTTGCCTGCGCGGCGCTGGATACCCTGTGCCGCGTGTACATAAACGACATCCCCGTGGGCGAGGGGCGCAACGCCCACATCCACTATGCGTTCGACGTGGCGAAGGCCCTGAAAGCGGGGGAGAACAGCCTGCGCGTGGAATTCGATGCCCCGGTGCGCTACGCGCAGGCCATGGCGAAGCAACACCAGACCCCACCGGATCTCAATTTCCGCGGGCGCACGCACATCCGCAAGGCGCAGTGCCACTTTGGCTGGGACTTCGGGCCGCGCCTGCCCCTCAGCGGTATCACGGGCGAGATTTGCCTGAAGCTCTACCGGGGGGCGAAGCTGCTGCCCATGGAGATCACCCAGCGCCACGAGGCGGGCAGGGTTACGGTGCGCGCCAGGGCGGCGATGGAGGCGTATCAGCCGGGGGTGAAACTGCGTCTGACACTGCTTTCGCCCGAGGGGGAAATCCTCGCGCAGGGGGATGACAGGCTTGAGGCCCGCATCGAAAATCCACGGCTGTGGTGGACGCACGATCTTTCAACCGAAGCGGAGCAGCCGCTGTACACCATGCGCGCGGAGGCCGTTTTCAACGACGAGGCCGCCGACGCCATGGAGCGCAAAATCGGCCTGCGCACGGTCGAGCTCGACCGGGAGGCCGACGAGTATGGGCGCAACTTCCGGTTCGTGCTCAACGGGGTGCCCATCTTCGCAAAAGGGGCCAACTGGGTCCCGCCGGACGCCCTCCCGGACCGCGCAACGACGGAAATCAAGCGCGGGCTGCTGGCGCAATGCCTGCGGGCGAACATGAACATGCTGCGCATATGGGGCGGCGGCATTTACGAGACGGACGCGTTCTACGATATGTGCGACCGCATGGGCCTGTTGGTGTGGCAGGACTTCGCCTTCGCCTGCGCGCCGTATCCCTTCGGCCGCCCGGATTTCCTGCGAAACGTGCAAGACGAGGTCGTGAGCAACGTCACGCGGCTGCGCCACCACGCGTCCCTGGCGTGCTGGTGCGGCAACAACGAGTCGGAATCCATGGCCGTCGCGTGGCTGCCGTACCGCAGGCTTCACAGGGGCTCAGGCGCATTTTTCTGGGGCACGCTGCCCGGGTGGATGCAGGAACTCGACGCGCAGACGCCCTATGCCGCCACCTCGCCCACGGGCGGCGCGTTCATGAAGGGCGTGGAAAGCGACGGCGAGGGCGACACCCACATCTGGCAGGTGTGGCACGGCTTGCAGCCCGTTGCGTATTTCCGCAGGCGCATGACCCGCTTCTGCAGCGAGTTCGGCATGGAGTCCCTGCCCTGCGCGGCCACGGCGCGGGCGATGGCCCCGCCTGAACAGCTGCGCCTGCACAGCCCGGCGCTGCTGCAGCACCAGAAATGCATGAACGGCAACGGGAAGATCCTCTATTACATACTGGCGCGGTACAGGTTGCCAAAGGGCTTCGACAGGCCCCCGGGCTTCGCGGCGACGGTGTATCTCTCCCAGCTGACGCAGGCCGAATGCGTGCGCTTCGCCACCGAGCTGTGGCGGCGGCACCGGGGGCGCTGCAATGGCAGCCTGTTCTGGCAGCTGAACGACTGCTGGCCGGCGGTCACCTGGTCGGGCATCGACCACCTGGGCCGGCGCAAGGCCCTGCTGTACTGGGCGCGGCGCTTCAATGCGCCCGTGGCCGTGTCCATCGGCGGCAATAAGATTTACGCGCTCAACGACACCACGCGGGCCCGCAGTCTCACCCTCGTGCAACAGTTGATGGATTTCGACGGGCGGGCGCTTGCCTCGCGGGAATGCCCCGTGACAGCCCCGGCGCTCAGCGCGCTGGCCGTGGGCGATACGATCCCCAATGACCATGGCCACAATGCCGTATTGCGCGCGCAATTGAAAGACGGCGGCGCGGTGGTCTCGGAGCGCACGGTGCTGTTCGGCAGGGAAAAGGACCTCGCCCTGCCGCGCTGCGCGTTCACATCGCGGGTGCGGGTGGAGGGCGGCACCGCCTATGTCACGATACAGAGCGATAAATTCGCCCGCGGCGTTTTTGTGGAAAGCGAGCTGGCCGCCGGCGAGTTCAGCGACAACTTTATCGACCTGTTCCCCGGCGAGCCGGTTACGCTCGCGGTGAAGGTCAACGGCGCGGGCGCGAAGGAGATGCAGGATAGCCTACGCTTTACCACCGTGGGCAACATCGAGGCGCACGGGCGGGCGCGGAGCAATCTCAGGCGGCTGCGGCACTGGGCCTACCCGGCCCATCTGGCCTCCTGGTTGCTCTTCAAGGTCAGGAAAAAAGTGCCCTGACAAAATCGCGACAAAATTGATAGGATTCGGAAACATTTCTGAAACAATTTTGTGCTATACTTATATTTCAGCATAGCGTTTGCGGAAAGGAGAGGTTTCTTTTGGGATACCGGGTTCTTATGGTGGAGGATGAGCCCTCCTTCGTGGAAGAGGTCACCGAATACTTCAGCAAAAACGGCATGGAGGTCATCGCGGCCGATAACAGCGTGAAGGCCCTGGAATTGTTCGGCCAGCATACGTTCGACCTGGTGCTGCTGGATGTGATGCTGCCCAACGGCATGGACGGCTACAACATCTGCGCGGTGATCCGTGGCGGCGGCTCGGATGTCCCGGTCATATTCGTCACGGCCCTGGACGACCTGGACAGCAAGCGGCGCGGCTACGGCGAAAAGTGCAACGACTACATCGCGAAGCCCTATTCCGTACAGGAGCTGCTGCTGAAAGCCAGGGCATGCATCGAAAGCCATAAAGGCCTGCTCAACCCCCAGCAGGCGCTGTGCTACGGCCCCATTGAGCTGCGCCTGACCGAAAACACGGCCTATGTCAGCGGGCAGGCTGTCAAGCTGACCCCGAAGGAGCTTGCCATGCTAAAAGTCTTTCTGGAGCGGCCCAACCGCATGCTGGGCAGGAATGAGCTGCTCAACCTTGTGTGGGGCTACGATTTCTACGCGGATTCCCGCGTGGTGGATACCACCGTTTCCAAGCTGCGGCAGAAGCTCGGCGAGGAAAGAGACATGATCCAGGGCGTGTATGGGGCGGGCTACCGGCTGAAAAAGGAGGACAGCGCGTGAGAGAGGCATGGAGTGTGTGGATGAAACCCTTGCCGCCCGGGGTTGTGCTGCTGATTGCCATCACCGCGCTGACCGTCGCGGCGCTGGTGCTGCTGAGCATCCGCCACTGGCGCAAGCTGGAAAACGAGCGACAGTCCATGCACGCCAACACGCGCAAATTCATCGGCAGGGCCGTATCGGTGCTCCTGGCGGAATTCCTGGTGTTCGCCGCGCTTATGATCGTGCTTGCCTTCCCCTTCGCGCGCAGCAACGCGCTTTTGCTCAACGACGGGACAGAGATTGTCGGAATAATCAAAAAATCCGTTTATTACAAGGAAGCCTGGACAGCGGGAAGTCATCAAACCTCATTTTCCCTGGCAGCACTGTTGGCGTATAATGATAATTTCCACAAAATTTTTAAGGGTATGTTTACAGGCATGTACGTTCAATACGCGCTGTACCGGGAAAATGGGGAGTGGGTGGAGGATCCAAAGGCGGAATTGCTATCGGGCGTTTATTTTCCGTTTTCCAGTTTCATGGGCGTCGAAATCGGCGGGGGCCAGTCCGAAGCCGATTTCCGCAAGGCCCAAAAAGCTGTGTACCGCCGCACTACGGAGGATGCGGCGCTTTCCGGTTCCAATGACCCGCTTATAAAATTCTTGCAGTTTTTCACCTCGCATCCCAAAGGCGATGAGGTTATATACCGCTCGCCTGACATTGCCGAATATATTCCCCTCAAATTCGAAAACACGCAGTTCGACTTTGCGCAGAAGGTGCTTCTGGCGCCCACCGGCAGCTATGACGAGGAGCAGGCAAAGCCGGTCTATGAGTTCATAGCGCTGGGAAACGAGGATGTTGATAAGATCGTTCAAGAGAATCCCGCCATGGCGGAGCATGTCCACATACTCTACGGCAAGGGGGATTACCCGTGGGCGCAGCTGCTGTTTGTCAACAACGGGGCGCGCATGGACCCTGTTGTGATACCCACGTTGCTGTTGTATATCCTGATGATCTTTTGGTTTGTATCCATCAATATCCGCATGATCGGGCGCCGCGAACGGCAGATTCTGCACCGCCAGCAGGAGCATCTGCCTAAGGTTGTGCATGAGATGAAAACCCCCCTTAGCGTGCTGCGCCTGCTGGCGGAAAAAGTGCAGCTGGAAAGCGACCCGCAGAAAAAAGAGGCGGCGGCGGGGCAGTTGGTGGACAGGGCGGACGCCATGACCGCCATCGTGACGAAAAACCTGAGCGAAACCTGGCTGGAAAACACGGAAATCACCCTGGTGCCCACGGAATTCTCGCTGCGGGACACAGTGCAGGCCTGCGCGGAGGATTACGCCGTTCTGCTGGAGGAAAGGGGGCTGCGCATGCGCCTGCTGGGAATGGAGAAGGACACCGTGGTCTTCGCCGACCCCATGCGCATCAAAGAGGCGGTTTCGAACCTGCTGACCAACGCGATCAAATACGCCCAGGCGGACAGCGAGATCACGCTGTGCCTGAACGGCTCCAAGCGGGGCGTGAAATTCAGCCTGCGCAACGATTGCCAGGCGATTGACAAGGATGACCTGCGCAGGCTGTGGGAGCCCTACTTCAGGCTGAACCGCGACAAGGGAGGCGGCGCCCGGGGCGCCGGCCTGGGGCTGGCCATTGTCCGCAGCCGTGTGATGCAGCACGGCGGCCGCTACGGCACGAAAAACGTGCCCGGCGGCGTGGAGCTCTGGTTCTGGATTCCAATCAGGGCGAAGGAGAAAAAGGCAGGCAGGCCGTAAAGCGGCGAAAACTACATTTTTCAGGCAAAGAATTATTCCCCTGCCATAGGACACGGCAGGGGGATAGTTCATTTTACTCTTTTAGACAATTGTAGGGATTTTTCAGAGACGGGCGGCTGACCTCAGCCGCCCCGGTTGGCGCGCGCGGCGCAGCTATGCCCTGGGGCAGACTATCGCCATCGCCGCCGACGCCCCCCTGCCGGGCAGCGGTTCAAGCAGTGGGATATCAGCCCGGCGGTGGCGTTTGTCAGCGGCGGGCCGACCAGCGCGGCGGCCAGCTTCGCCATGCCCTCGGGGGCCGTGACCGCCACGGCGGTGTATGAGGACATCGCCTGCTCCATCACCGTAGGCGGCATCACCGTTACCTACCCGCCCGGCACGCTGCCTGACGGCGCGGAGATGCATGTTGACCAGGGCGCGGCGAACAACAAAATGATAGTTTTACAGGCTTTTGCCTATAGCGTTACAGAATGACCCACCAAAGGAAGGGGAAAAGCAGCAGACCGAGGAGCACGCAGCCGAGGATGACGAACCAGGGCATGGTAGCCGTGCGGGCGG
>Ga0123353_10012889_pt1 | contig 11929 bp, 9 predicted proteins | sample TergutLab28metaG_3_FD_92763 | JGI IMG/M metagenome (GOLD analysis project Ga0123353, IMG submission 92763) | Labiotermes labralis P3 segment gut microbial communities from Petit-Saut dam, French Guiana - Lab288 P3 | ecosystem: Host-associated > Arthropoda: Insects > Digestive system > Gut ... | reverse complement strand
TTTCGTGGCTATTTGCGTGTGATTCGTCAGATGGGACTTCCTGTGGAGGAAAAGGTGGCGATGGCGGAAAAGGCAGTCGCCGTTGCCGATGCCGTCGGTCTCTCCGATGCCGATAAGGAGCAGGCGGCGGAAGTGTTGGAGCGTTTTCGAGCGATGGTGAAGGGGCGACCGATTTTTGACGGTAAGACCTTCGACGGCTGGGAAGTCCTCGGCGACGCGGACTGGTTCCGCATTGAGGAGGGTGCTATCGTCGGCGGCTCGCTGGATGGGGGGAATCCCAACAATGGGTTTATCTCGACGAAACAGGAATATGGGGACTTTACTCTCTATATTGAGTGCAAAGCCATCGGACCGGGTGCGAACGGCGGGGTACAATTTCGGTCCTTGCGTGCCCAATCGGGGAATCAAATGATTGGTTATCAAGCCGACTTGACTTCCACAACGCAGTATTGGGGAAGCATTTATGATGAGAATCGCCGCAATCGTACCATTGCCGAACCGTCCCGCGAATTGATCGAACGGCTTTTCCGCCCAGGGGATTGGAACGAGTATATGATTGTTTGCAAGGGGAATAATATCAAAGTTTTCCTCAACGGCACATTAACGGTCGATTACACGGAAACGGACGCGGACATACCGGCACGGGGTTTTATTGGCATGCAAATTCAAGGCGGGGCAAATGAAGTGTGGTATCGGAGTATACGGGTTGAGGAGTAGAGGGTTCTCGTATTTCAGACATCACTTTCGTGTTCCCGCAGGATCAGGACAATCGCTTGATAGATCGGCAAGAGATGCGGCTTGGTTCGTTCAACCACGTCATCACCGACTGGCATCCGGTCTTCGGTTTCTCGTGCCGCTCCACTCCGCAATAGCCTGTCGGTGCCGGGAGTGTATAGTCCGTTTGCATCGTGAGCAATCGGGCTAATGCGCAGCCGTCCTTGCACTTGATTGCCCACAAAATCTGGAAAACGTAAAAATTGTGCTTGACATGTCCTCTTTCGCATGCTACAATCACGCTGGACTGTGGGGCGGTTGTGCCCCCTTTTGACACCTCTAACCGCTTGGATAACTATGAACACACTTAACAACTCCTTTTTTGCTCCTTCTTCTTCGGGGGGGGGGGGTAATCGTAACCCATTAGTGAATAAGCACTTACGAAAACGAGGCACGGCGTTTACTCTTGTCGAACTTCTCGTCGTCATCGCGATTATCGGGATGCTCATCGCCCTTCTTTTACCTGCTGTGCAGGCAGCCCGCGAAGCCGCACGACGAATGCAGTGTACCAATCACATCAAACAGTGGACACTCGCTGTTCACACTTTCTCGGATGTCCACAATCGTATTCCCAATAACGCTTGGGACCAGATGTGGTGTGTCCCTGTGAGGGGAGAACCGTGGGAGCGGCCCCACGGGGTCGATGTCTACAGTTGGCGGACTCTGCTCCTCGGCTTTGTCGAACAAATGGCATTTGCGGACGAACTTACGGCGGGAATCAAGTGGGCTCAGGCTCAGGATCCCTATCCGCAACAGAATGAATGCTATATTGGGCACGGTGGTGGATGGCGATGGGACTATCACAATCAGGACAGATCGGTTCACGGACATCCGAACCTCCCTTTTGCTTTCATTTTCCCTATTTTGGGATGTCCTTCTGACGGAAACTTCAACCACAGACCGAATCAGCCCAATCCGAGTAATTACGTGGGCTGTGGCGGCGATGTTATGATTGGGTGGGACTGGGGTGAAATCAGAAATAAGCGAGGGATGTTTGCTTCAGGCAATCGGAATCATGCAGGGGTCATGACGTTAGCAGTTGCCTCGGATGGTACCAGCAACACGATGTGCTTTTCGGAAACCTGCATAGGTCGCGGCAGCAGTGATCGAACGATCAGGGGAGGTGTTGTCTTTGCCCCAATTCATGGGAGTGCTGCCTCGGTTTGTGCGGCAATGCGCGGGCAAAATGGTCAACTGCTGGGAACCGATTTCTGGGGTTCGCAGAAGGGCGGCGGATCAGCTGGGGGATGGGGGGATTCGCGAGATCCTTTTTCAATGTTCCAGGCGGCTTTGCCCCCCAATAGCCCCTCATGCAGGAATACGAGTAACCACTGCTCGCAAATTTCAGCGAGCAGTTATCATCCCGGAGGAGTGGTTGTCTCTATGCTGGACGGTTCGGTAAAATTTGTTACCGACTCGGTTGATTGCGGCGACATTACGAAACGGAATGGTGCCGGTGATCGAGATCAAGGGGGAACGGGCGATCAAGGAGGCTTTGGACACCAATGGACTGGTCCATCCACAGCAGGTATTTGGGGTGCGGCGGCAACCCCCGCAGGTGGTGAGTCACGATCGCTGTAAAACCCTGTTTGTCGTAGATGGGTGCGCGCAAATTCAGTTGCGGAGCCGGAAGTGAAATGGTACTCCGCAGACTTTCCAGATAGTGTCGGCGTAAGTATCATTTCAAATTTCCAGTTCTCCTTTAACTACTCATTAAATTATGCGAAACATTTTGCTATTTGTTACGATTTTCACTGCCCTCACCCTGACCATTGGTTGCGGCGACGGAAAAATTGCCACCTTGAGGGTAACGGGCACGATCACCTTTGACGGTGAACCACTTCCCAATGCGAACATCAACTTTACCCCCAAAACGATGGGGCAAGGCAATCCGGCTTATGCCGTCACCGATGAAAATGGTTTTTACAGGTTGCAAACGCTTTTGGGAGCAGCCGAAGCGGGCACAACAGCGGGAGAATATGATGTGTACATCACATGTATAGAAAGGGGAGAGATTTGGGATCCGCCCCCGGGTCCCCCGCAAACACCCCCTCCAAGTGCCATGAGAGCGCCAAGGAGTATCATTCCTGAAAGGTACGGAAGTACCGCGACATCGGGACTCTCTGCAAAGGTTGAAAGAGGGAGTATTGTCCACAACTTTGCGTTGACGAGTGACTGATCGCTAGGTCGTGTTGGTACTACTCTCGCACCAAACCGGCGGGCTTATGCTCCTTTGCAGATATTTTCCCTTGACTCGCTTCTCCAATTTTGGCATGATTCCCGGATGATACGCACCACGCTGACATTCGGTTTGCTGTTATTGGTAGCATCGCTCCACGCGCAGGAGGAAAACGCCTATCTGTTGCGAACGGGCACTGTTTTAGAAGGATCGGCAACGTTCGATGGCAAACAGTACGTCGTCCAGACGCGGTTCGGTACGATGAGCGTGCCCGTGCAGAATGTCGAGTTCATCGGCAAAACCAGGGCAGACGTATATCTGTATAAGCGGAACAATGCCGAGACCACCGATTACAATGCCCTTGTCCGACTTGCCGAATGGTGTATCAGTCATGGATACCGCGAAGAAGGTATTGCCGAATACCAACGTGCCGAACAGGTTGCTCCCAATGCAATGTTCGCCGGCATCGTGCAACAGCGATTACAAACACTCCGCCAACTCGACACGACGGAACCCGTCCAAGCATTACCGACACCGCAGACGGTTACTCCTTCGCCGGAAATTCCGGTGTCCCGAGCGGCGTTTGAAAGTTTCGCACGTCGGGTTCAGCCGGTGCTTGTCAATCGGTGTATCGCTGCCGAGTGCCATGGACCTCACGGCGAGCGGGAATTCAAACTTGGCTTTCCGCAAGATACAATGGGAAGCACGGCAAGGCGCAACTTGCAGGCGGTGTTGACGTACATTGACCGGGACTTTCCGTTGGAGAGTCCTATTTTGGTCGCCCTGGCAATACCTCACGGTGGTTCCCGACCAGCATTGGGGGTTGACTCTATGCCTTTTTTGCAAACGGCGCAGTGGATCCAACAAGTATCGCGGGAGTTACCGCCGGTGCAACGTAATGAGTTGGCAAGAGTTTCAGAATTGCCGGAACTGTTTCGGCGTACCCTGCCGCAAACAGAAAACAGGGAAACTCCGAGAGTCGATCCGCTCGATCCCAAGATATTCAATGACCGGTATCATCGAGGGGTGCGATGAAGCGCAAGAGCATTGGGCATAAGCCAGCCGGTCTTTAGTCGGTACTCCGTGTGACCAACCGGGGGCTAACGCCACGCCGCTCTTGCGCTACGCTTCCCTTGTTTTGTCCCTCTAAACGGATACAATGGGGCGAAATCTAATAGGGTTCCGATATTTGCACTATGAAAAACGACGATCTTTTTGCCGAAACTTCTATGAGTTTTGGGGAACATCTGGAAGAACTCCGCATTTGTTTCATCAGATCGATCATCAGCATTGCAGTTGGTACCCTGCTCGGCTTCGCCGTCGGTGCAGAAGTGATCAAGTACATCCAAATTCCTGTCCAGCGAGCTGTTGAGTCCTACAAAGAACAGCAGGCAATGCAGAAAATTGATGCCGAAGCCGACGTTCTGTTGGACGAGGGATATTCCAGTGAAATAAAGACCAAAATGAAGGAACACCGTTTTGTCCCCTTCGAACTATGGATTTTTCCCGGAGAATTTGAACGAATTCTAGCATGGCAAAGCGACGAATCGAACACGAAATCCGCACTCGATAGCGTGGATAATTTGCTCCTCCGAAAAATCGAACGAACCGAAAGGCGACGAGAAGTCGGATTCATGCGTGAAGATGTCCAACTCCATGAGCAGCCGATTCGGTTACACGTCTTCCGAAAATCCGAAGAACTCGCTAAGATGCAAGCACTGGGCGTGTATGAAATGTTCAAACTGTGGTTGCTTGCATCCTTTATCGTCGGCATGGTCATCGCTTCGCCGATGGTGATCTATCATCTTTGGTCGTTCGTTGCCGCTGGACTGTATCCGCATGAGAAAAAGTACGTCTATTACTTCATCCCCGTCAGCGTGTTTTTGTTTGTCGGCGGGGCGGTCTTTGCATTCTTCTTTGTGTTCAAATTCGTGCTCGATTTTCTCTTCTTCTTCAATGCGTGGATGAACGTAGAGCCCGATCTTCGGATCAGCGAGTGGATCAGTTTTGCTCTGCTGTTTCCGTTGGGTTTCGGCATCAGTTTTCAGTTGCCGTTGGTGATGTTCGTCTTGGAACGGGTCGGGATTTTTACTTTTCAGCAGTACCTTTCCCGATGGAAGATTGCGATTTTGGCGATTTTCATCCTGGCATTGTTTTTGACCCCTGGAGACCCTGGAAGTATGCTACTCATGGCGGTTCCACTTACGGGACTCTATTTTACCGGCACGTTTTTCTGCTGGTTGATCCCTCGCAAGCGAGGATTGTTCGATGTTGATCCCGATGATGTTTAGATGTGATTTTTCGACAGGATTTACAGGATTTTCAGAATACTATGCGTCGCATCAAACTTGAAATCGCCTACGATGGCACACGGTACAGCGGTTGGCAGCGGCAGCCGGATGCTCCGAGTATTCAGGAAACGCTTGAAAAAATACTCCTGAAAATCACTGGCAAACACTCTGTCGTTACTGGAAGTGGTCGCACCGATGCGGGAGTTCACGCCCTCAAACAGGTTGCCGCCTTTACAACGGAAAGCACTTTCTCGTCCGATGTTTTCTACCGCGCCTTCAATGGCTTTCTCCCCGATGACATTCGGATTTTGAGTGTCGAAGAGGTTCCGATTAAGTTTCATCCTATCCGTGATGCGGTCTTAAAACGGTATCGGTATTTGATTGATGATCAGCGTCCCTTTTGTCCGATCACGCGGAATCACTGCTGGGTCTATCGGTCGGAACTCGATGTCCCGACGATGCAAGCGGCGGCGGAATATCTGCGGGGAACGCAGGACTTTATTTGTTTTCAATCGGCAGGTTCCCCTAGAGCAACGACGGTTCGCACTATTTTCGATGTATCGGTACAACGGATTCCCGCCTCGCTACTGTTGCCGACGCTGATTCAGATTGAAGTCGAGGCGGACGGTTTTCTGTACAACATGATGCGGTCGATTACTGGCACACTTGTCCTGCTCGGCACCGAAGGACAGCGCGGTCGGGCTTGTCCTGAACGGATGCGGGAAATCATTGAGTCACGCAATCGGAAAATGGCAGGACCGACGGCTCCGGCGAAGGGGCTTTATTTGGTGGACGTGATGTACGGAAAGGATCAGCGGCACAAAAGTGAGGGGCTTCTCCTTCATGTTGCCGCGCTCCCGGCTTGCATTGACGCGCAATCTTGACAACTCCCCTCCCAACGGCTACACTTTCGGCATGGTACTCAAGAAACGTGTTCGTTCCATCCTCATTCGTTGCGCTATTTCGCTGGTGTTGCTTGCCGTAACAGGACTTCTCATCAGCAGAATGATAATCCCGGAAGAGATTCCGCACGTCGCCGATTCCGGTGTGGTGCTCACGACCGTTGAAGTCGTTCCCATTCGGCAACACGATACCGGCATTGACTTCTCTGTGGACGGCGAAGTGGTTCCGCGTCTCCGCATCGATCTCGTTGCCGAAGTTCAGGGGCGAGTCATCTACAAATCGGAGCAGTGCCGACTCGGAAAATACGTGGAAAAGGATGAAATACTATTGGAAATTGATCCGGTCGATTATCAACTTACCGTCGATCAAGCCGAAACCGCCGTCAGTCAGGCGAAAGTTAATATCGACGAAAATGAAGTCCAAAAGACAAACGTCGAAAAGGAACTCGCTCTCGCCCAAGAACGGCTGACATTGACCCGCCGTGATTACGAACGTTATCAACAGTTGGTGCAACGGAATTCCGCCACGCAAGCGGATTTGGAGAACGTACAAAACAGTGTGCTCGCAATACAGGAAGTTCTCCAACAGCGTGAAAACCAATACCGGGTACTAAACACGCAGACAGAAAGGCTGAACGTGTTACTCCGCAGAGAAGAACTCGCTTTGGAGACTGCCCAGTTGAATCGTGATCGCACCAAAATCAAAGCACCGATTTCGGGAATCATTACGGAGGACTCCTTTGAGGTCAATTCGTTTATCCAAAAGGGGGCAAATGTTGCCAGGATTCTCGACACATCGCAACTGGAAATCCAGTCCAGTTTGCACATGCGGCAGATTCAGTGGATATGGCGGCAGTCCGGCGAAAGTACTGGCTATGTTTTTGCCCCGACACCGGTTACGATTGTGTACGAAATGGACGGCGAACGCTGGGCTTGGGACGGTGAACTCAAAACGCTTGACGGCGGGATAATGAATCCCATTACACGAATGGTGCCGTGCCGGGTGCGAGTTGATAACCCGCAAGCAGGAAGATATTTAGCCGGTACTCCGCGTACTCCCCCGACGCTTTTTGCGGGAATGTTCGTAACGGTTATTGTTCATTCCAAGCCAGAGATTCCGTTGTATCGGATTCCGGAGCGGGCATTACTGCCAGGCAACCGAATCTGGACGGTGGTTGACGGTACACTGCGTCAACATTCGATTCGGCTTGCAACCACAACACCGGAGGGGGTGCTGTTCTATGCCGATTCGGCGGCAATTCGACCGAACGATCTCGTGGTGGTTTCTCCGCTTGCTTCGCCGACGGAAGGGAGTGCGGTACAGATCATACAGCATTTAGCCGGTACTCCGGCTCGTTTCTGAGGCAATCATGTCAAATATCGGCACGGTGCTCACGCAGGAACGCAATCGTCTTGAGAAGTCCTTGTTTTTTCAGTGTGGCGAGATGCTCATCCGTTTATGGCATCCCGTCTCACCTCACCGACCAGAGTCTCATGTTATCGGTAAAGAGTCGGCTGACCGATTCGTTGCAGTGAATGCGCCGGATCGCTTCGCCAAGCAGTGCCGAGACGCTCAACACCTTCAAATTCGGCAGTAACTCCTCCGGCAAGGGGATCGTGTCCGTCAACACAATGCTTTCAACAGGGGCACTTTTCAGATTTTCAATGGCATTGCCGCAGAGCACTCCGTGAGTAGCGGCGATGTAAACTTTTTCCGCCCCATGCTTACGTACCAGATGAGCGGCACCGCAAATCGAACCACCGGTGCTGATCAAGTCATCGAACAACACGACTGTTTTACCCGCAATGGGACCGCCGATGAGATGCGCTTGCTCTACCCGATTGCCGGAGCGGCGTTTGTCAATGACCGCCAAACTCCCGCCGAGCGACTGTGCATGAGATGCTGCCCGCTTGATGCTCCCCTCATCAGGACTCACAATGATCAACTGTTCCGGCGGTATCCCTAGTGCCCGAACGAAATGTTCAAGCACTGGGGCGGCAGTCAGATGATCGACTGGAATGTCAAAGAACCCCTGAATTTGCGCAGCGTGCAAGTCCATTGCCAAAATACGGTTAGCACCGGCTTGCGTCAGCAAATTAGCGACGAGTTTAGCGGTGATCGGCACCCGTCCTTCGTCTTTTCGATCTTGCCGGGCATATCCGAAATAGGGAATCACAGCGGTAATCCGCGCCGCACTTGCCCGCTTGAAACTTTCGATCAAAATCAAAAGTTCCATGAGGTTTTCATTGACTGGCGGGCACGTCGGCTGGACAATAAAAACGTCCTGTCCGCGGACATCTTGGTCGATTTTGCACTGGATTTCCCCGTCCGGAAAATTGCCGATGGAAATTTGACCAAGAGGCAACCCGAGATATTCGCAGATTTGCTTCGTCAGGGTAACATTGGCGCGACCGGAAAATACCTTCAAAGTGATCATGGGAGGGCAAAATCAATGTGCAAAACGTGCGACCCATAAGTATACCGAAATGCCCGTCGGTTACAATACGCCACCCAAACAAAAGCCGGAATGAAACGTAGCACAATGACGGCATCTTTCACCGATGATAAATCACCACCATCGGCGACAGCAAGGTGATGCTGTGCGGACCGGTGCCACTGCGAGTACCGTCGATGACCAATGAGTCAAAACGAATCGGATACGCAATCATATCATCAGGCACGTTGCTCTCGGTGCCTCCCCAGTGCGACACACTCGCATCATTCAGCGGGAACGAAAAATAATACGGCTTCTTTTCCGTCATCGCACCGCCATCAGGTTGGTAAGTCCGCCCCCTCGCATCCGTAAAACGCAGCCGCACCCTGTTGCCACTGCCGTCCCCTTCGATGAGAACGCCCAGTTCCTTCGGATATGCACCATGGTGTGCTTCAAGTTTTGCCCAATCGATTGCCGTAGGGGGTGCCTGCCACGCAACATTGACAATATCGTTGCCTCCAGTGCCGATCCCAGTGCCGACGTTACTTGTTCCGTCAATGCCGCCGATCATCACAACAGGTGTTACTTGATACTCCCCCGGTTTTTTTTCTATGACCTCTCGCCATTGCGACTTTCCGTCGTCGGTATTGGGAGCGGTCTTTTCCGGGTCAAATGCCGCCGTTGAAATGCCTTGGAAATCGGTCTCCTCTACCAACGTTTGTACCACGTCTGGTGTAACGGTTGCCTGCATTGCGTTATCGTTGAACGCCCAAAGCATCACCCATTGCCGCTGGGTTTCATTGCCTTCGCTGTCGATAACGGTGCGAGTTCCGCTGGTGGGCGCACTCCATTCACCCCCCCAAGACTTTTCCATGACTTCGGTTGTTATTTGATATGCCGTCGCACTCTCCGAAGCATTAATGGGAGCGCGTTCGTCTACCATCTGCAATGCTGCATTCTTCGGAGCAAGACGCAGAAACTTCCAGCCATCGTCGAATCGGTAAGTGATTTTCACATGTCCGTCTTCCGTCATCTCGATTTTTTGTTCCGAACCGACGTTGCGGTCGCCGTCGGGCAAGACTTCCCAAGCCGCGTTGAGCGTCTGCGTGTTGTATCGGGAAAAATCGTCGAGCGGACGCATCGTCCGGGGCGGGAAGATGACAAAATCGCGCGACAAATTTACGCCCAATTTATATGTGCCCGTCGGTTTCGTTTTGACAGGAAACAACAACGACGTTGCCGTTTGCCCGGGGTCAAACTGAAAAGTACGGGTCGTTTCTGTGAGTTCCAACCCTTCCACGTTCGTAATGCGAACAGACTGAGAGGACAATGCTTCGCCGCCCGGATTATCCACAAAAAGCACAAGATTGTCCCCGTGTAGAAACGGCACACCGAATTTGAGCGGATTGGCACCGATCACTTCCGTGCGTTGGCTAATTCCATTGACCGTATGCCCCTGCAATCTTCTACCATAGAGCCGTTCGGACATCTGATCCCGATAAACCGCCAACGGAAAAGATTCGATCTTTGCCGCTTCGTTCCAGCCCTCCGAATTTTCCGGTATCAGGTAAATCGGACCATCGGAAACCGTCAACGTGAGTTCGCTTCCGTTGAAGCCACTCCACAAAGACAATCCTCGCTTCCTTTCAACGACTACATCGGGAAGTTCTTCGCCAAGATAGGAGATGGCTTTGTACTTGCCGGGAATCCATGTGGTCGTGATAGTCTGTGCTTCCCTAGCCGTCGTCCATATTGCAAATTTCACGGCACTGTGATCATCGTTACTAAAAAGAATGATGAACACATCACCACGACTCTTGACACTAAACAGTGTGGATGTTTCGCACATAATCCGCTTGTTATACCGTAACCCCCGAAACGTTTCCGTAAACGTTTTAGCAGCAATATACGCTGGTTTCGGATCATACACCGGCGAGCGGTCTCGAAAGTACGCATAGTTCACTGTACCGAAGTGGTGTTCCGGCTCCCTGGGGTCGGTGCCATCGTCGTGCCAATCGTACCAGATCGAGACCGGTATGTCGCACGCCAAGTTGATCATCCATTGCCGTGGCAGCATTTTGCCTTGCCGCTCGTCATTGTAACCACCCCACACCGACGAATAACCCCATTCGCCGGAATGAATCGGAATATGTTTCCCCTTCGGTGCATACTTGTCAATCATATACCGCAACTTGGCGTACTCTTCAATGACCGTCTCCGGTGCGGTTTGCCGATAGGGATGTACCGTTACGGCATCCCAGTATTCGAGCAGTCCCCCTTGGAAACATTTTTCCAGAAAGTCGAAGTCGATTTCCGAGGTTGCCGGTCCAACGTAGAATTCGTCCGGCGCGGCTTCCCGCAGTGCTTTGCCGACTTCGAGTGCCAACTTGATGTAATCGTCCGCATTCACTCTCGGCTTCCAAAATTGGGAGAGGTTCGGTTCGTTGTACATCTCCCAGAGGATACCGCGTCCTTTGAAATGTACTGCCGCTGCCGCTGCCCATTTGGCAAAGGCGTGCCGTCCTTCGTCACTGTACGGCGACAGTCCGTCGTCATAAAGTCTGTTGGAATAATCGAGAATGTACAGCGGCACCATCTTATGTTGTTCCAGCGAGTCGGTCAACCGCTCAAAGGCGGAGAAATTATAGACACCCTTTTCCCTTTCGGTGCCATTCCAACCGAAGTCCATACGGATGATGGTCGCCCCGGATTCGGCGATCATTTCCATCTCGCCGGGTCGGGCATTGGTAAAGTGGATGTTGTAACCCAGTCCTTCGGGGATGACGGGATTAGTCGGCAACGGCTGCTTACCGAATGCCATGTTGCTTGCCGAGAGGACCAAACATCCAATGGCGAGAATTGTTGCAATGAGGGGACGTAACATCATTGTGAGAACTCCTTTGCGATAGAACAGTGCCGATGTTACCGCGTGATTCGTTTTTTGTCAAGGTGCCAGAACAGGGCGATTGCAAGTTTCAAAATAGGTAGGTTGCCGACCGCCGGGCGGTGGGTGCGGTACGCCGCACTTGGACGACCGATACGTGTCCGTCGTCCCAGTCGGCTGTCGCCGACCCGTCGCCCGGCGACAGGCGGGCACCCTTTGTAACGTTGAACCTTACCATCGACCAAACATGTCAACAGGCACTCCGAATTTTCTCCGGTCGGTTGGAAGGCACTTTTTCTTTCCCCTCTTTGTGCTCTTTGTGCATTCTTTGTGTCCTTCGTCTAACACTCTGACCTCATTACCTTATTCTTTCGGCAATGGAATGAGCCGCTTGATCTCCGTAAGCGAAAGCCCGGTGGTCTCGGCGATTAAAGTAGCGTCCAACCCCTTCTTCTTCATGTTCC
>Ga0123353_10012888_pt1 | contig 11929 bp, 12 predicted proteins | sample TergutLab28metaG_3_FD_92763 | JGI IMG/M metagenome (GOLD analysis project Ga0123353, IMG submission 92763) | Labiotermes labralis P3 segment gut microbial communities from Petit-Saut dam, French Guiana - Lab288 P3 | ecosystem: Host-associated > Arthropoda: Insects > Digestive system > Gut ... | reverse complement strand
GGCAGCAACGCGCTCACGCCCGCGCCGACGTCCGCGAACACGCCGAAGTTCTCCATGTGGCTCACGCGCGCGTCGATGATGTCCCCGGGCATCAACTTGTTGATGTAATTCTCCGTGCAGTCGCGCTGCACGCTTACGCGGCTGAGCAAGGCCAGGGGCTCGCCGTTTTCCTTCGTATCGAAGCCGACCACGCGTACCATCACCGGCTTGTTGACGCGCGAAATCAGCGCGATGTCACGCACCTCGCCCTCCGCGATGCCCAGCGCGCCCTCCAGGCGGGGCACGAGGCCCTGCATGACCCCCAGGTCCACGTGCAGGTTATGTTCGTTGTCGCAAAGCAATACGCGCCCCTCAAGCACCGCGCCGGAGGCCTGCGCCTCCCGCAGGCCCGCCTGTGAGGATAAATAGCGCTGGTTCTCCGGGGTGGCCAACAATTGGCCCTCTGGCTGGAAATTAAGCATATACATTCATTCCTTTCCCTTACGGCTCTTTTTCTCCTCGCCTTATCTCTATGGCCGAAGGTGGTGTAATATTCATCCATCGGTACCGGCGCGCGGGAAATTCTTGCGGCCATATTTCTTCTAGAGTGAAACGTTTGACATTCGGCCGTCCTTATGGTATAATTGCCCTGCCCCGGCTGCTTTGCATACATCCCCTTCAAGAAAACCCACGCTTTTGCGCACAAAACCATCACATTGCAAAGGAACTGTACACTACATCAAAGTAAAAGTGCAACATGATAAACCGTGAAAAAGTCCCCTCTGTGCGCAAGATATGGATCGTCAACACTATATTATCATAAGATTTCCTGCCAGTCAACCCTAATTTAGGAAAAAAGCAGTTTTTTTTGAAAAATATTACTGCGTCCGCGGGCAAAAATAAAACATTGTTCATTCGGGGAAAAATTATCGTGGAGGAATTGCTATGTTGGAAAAATTACAGCAGGTGGAGCAGCGCTGGGAGCAGCTGCAGGAGCAGCTGTGCGACCCGGAATGCATCGCGGATCTGGCCAAATACCGGGACGCGATGCGGGAGAGCAAGCGCCTGGAACCCCTGATAGAGACTTTTAAATGTCATAAGGCAGCCTTGCAGCAGGAAAACGAAGCCAGAGAGCTGCTGCGCGATCAGGATCCGGATCTGCGCGCCCTGGCCCAGGAGGAGCTGGAGCATGCCAAAGCGCGGGCAGCGGAGAGCTGGGAGCAGCTGAAGATTCTGCTCCTCCCGCGGGACCCCAACGACGACAGGAGCGTCATCGTGGAGATACGCGGCGGCGCGGGCGGAGAGGAGGCCTCCCTGTTCGCCGGGGTGTTGCTGCGCATGTACGCCATGTACGCCGAGGGCCGTGGCTGGAAGGCCGAGACGATTTACGCCAACGAGACGGAGCTGGGCGGCTACAAGGAGGTCAGCTTCACCATCGAGGGCGACGGGGCCTACTCCAGGCTGAAGTTCGAAAGCGGCGTCCACCGCGTGCAGCGCGTACCCGAGACCGAGAGCCAGGGCCGCATCCACACCTCCACCGTCACAGTCGCCGTTTTGCCCGAGGCGGAGGAGGTTGACATCGAGATCAACCCAGCCGACCTGCAGATCGACACCTTCCGCGCCAGCGGGGCGGGGGGGCAGCACATCAACAAGACCGAGTCGGCCATCCGCATCACCCATTTGCCCACGGGAACTGTAGTGGAGTGCCAGGACGAGCGCAGCCAGCACAAAAATAAGGACAAGGCCATGAAGGTGCTGCGCAGCCGCGTGCTCCAGGCCGAGCAGGAGAAGCAGTCCGCCGCCATCGCGGGCGAACGGCGCGCCCAAGTCGGCACTGGCGACCGCAGCGAGCGTATCCGCACCTACAACTACCCCCAGGGCCGCGTGAGCGACCACCGCATCGGCCTGACCCTGTATAAGATCGAGGCGATCCTGAACGGGGATTTGGACGAGATCGTGGACGCGCTGATCACGGCGGACACGGCGGAGAAGCTAAAGAGCAGTGGGGAATAGAATTATGACCACACAATTACTCGACGCCTCCAATCCCGCTGACATCGCCCAGGCCGCCTCGCTTCTTCGCGCCGGCGAGCTCGTCGCCATCCCCACTGAGACTGTCTACGGCCTGGCCGCCAACGCCCTGGACGAGGCCGCCGTGGCGAAGATTTTCGCCGCCAAAGGGAGGCCCCAGGACAACCCCCTCATCGTGCATATTGCTGATGCGGAACAGGCCTGCACGCTTGTAAAGGCTTGGCCCTTTACAGCACAGCGCCTCGCAGAGGCATTCTGGCCCGGCCCCTTGACTTTCATACTGCCCCGTGGCGAACATGTGCCGGGGATTGTTAGCGCGAGGTTAAGATCTTTGGCTTTACGCGTGCCCGCCCACCCGGCGGCGCAGGCCCTGCTGCGGGCGGCGGGGATCCCTTTGGCGGCCCCCAGCGCCAACCACAGCGGCTCGCCCAGCCCCACCCTGGCAAGCCACGCGCTTTACGATTTGAATGGAAAAATCGCTGCGATCCTGGACGGAGGCCCCTGTGTTGTTGGGGTTGAGTCCACAGTGCTGGACCTGACAAGGGGAACGCCTTTACTCCTGCGTCCGGGCGGCATCTCGGTCGAGCGGATCGAGGCCGTACTGGGGCAAGCAATCGAGATTTCCCCCGCCATCGCCCGTGCCACCGAAGATGACACCCCCGCGCCCTCCCCCGGCATGAAGTACAGGCACTACGCCCCCCGCGCGGAATTGACGCTGGTGCACGGCCCGCTGGAGGAGTTCATCGAGCTGGCGCAGCGCGAACAACCCGACGGCCTGCTCGTATTTGACGCAGATATCATACCGGAGGGCTGGCCCGTGTTGCGATATGGGGACAGCCCGGAACAGCAGGCGAAGCAATTATTTGCAAGACTGCGCGAAATCGACGAGCTGGGCTGGCAAACGGCCCTCGTGCGCTGCCCGGCGAGGGAGGGCCTCGGCCTGGCGGTGTACAATCGGCTGCTGAGAGCCGCGAGTTTCCGGGAGGTGAGCTAGATTTTCATAGGTTTGACCGGCCCCACCGGCGCGGGTAAAACCACCGCCGCGCACATTCTCGAAGGCCTGGGCTGCGCGGTGATCGACGGCGACGCCCTTGCCCGGGAAATCACGCAGCCTGGCTCGCCTGTGCTGACGCAGCTGGCCGAGCGCTTCGGGGAGGACATCTGTAAAGGCGAAAACCTTGACAGATTGTTGCTCGCCGAACGGGCCTTTGCGAGCGAGAAAGCCAGGCGGGACTTGAATACCATCACCCACCCGGCCATTACCGAACTGGTCCTGGCAAGGGCAAAAGCTTTACAGGGATACAAGGCCGTCGTGCTCGACGCCGCGGCCCTGCTCGAGAGCGAATTGGCGGCCCTGTGCGGGCATATCCTGATCATCACCGCGCCGGAGGAACTGCGCTTGCGGCGAATTCTGGCCCGGGGCGGCGTGACCGGGGAGGCCGCCCGCAGGCGCATCGAGGCACAGCGGCGCATGGATTTTCACGTCGGCGCGGGGCGCACGGTCATTCAAAACGAGGGAAGCGAGGAGGATTTGCGCCATGCGGTCGAGAAGGCATTCCAAGTGGTGGCTGGCGGTTCCGGCGCTGCTTCTGGCGGCGCTGCTCCTGTTCCTGCTGTGCCCGAAGCTTGAGGAGATCGAGCAGGAGCTGTTCTATCCAATGCACTACTTCGAGCTGGTGGACGCCACGGCACGGGAGCACGGCTTGGACTCAGCCCTGCTGATGGGCCTGGTGTTCACCGAGAGCAGCTTCGACCCACAGGCCGTCTCGTCCGTGGGCGCGCGGGGCCTGACGCAGATCATGCCAGAGACCTTCGAGTGGCTCCAGGGCAAAACCGGCGAATCCCTGCCCCTGGACGCCCTGTTCGAGCCGGAGATCTCCCTGCGCTACGGCGCGCTGCTGCTGCGCTATCTGCTGGACGAGTTCGCCCTGCCCGAGACCGCCCTGGCGGCCTACCACGCCGGGCGCGGCCGCGTGAACCAGTGGCTGCGCGACCCCGAAATCTCCCCTGACGGCCACACGCTGGCGCACATCCCCTCGAACGATACCAGGCACTATGTGAATAAAGTGATGCGGGCCTATGCCAAATACGAGGAGATTCTCCTGGAGGGGCAGGCGGAAGATGATTGATATTCGTTTGGCGGACAGCGCCGACGCGCCGGAGCTAAAAAAGTTGAATGACCTTTTCAATGGCGACGGAAATAATACGGCAGAAGCGATCGAGGAATCCCTTGCAAAAAACGGGCAGGAGGTTGTCTGTGTTGCCGTCGACGGAGACAGGCTCGTGGGTTTCTGCTGCGGGCAAATCTTGAAATCCATGTGCTATTCCTATCTATTCGCTGAGATTACGGAGCTCTATGTGATAGCTGAATGCCGGCGGCAGGGGATCGGCAGGCAACTTTTGAGGCTCACAGAAAATGAACTCAGCAAATGCGGAGCGAACCATTTTCATATTCTCACCGGCAGCGATAATTTCATAGCGCAAGCGCTATACCACGCATGCGGATACGGCGATACATCGGAAATATTGCTTGACAAATCATTATAGCACTTAGAAGGAGAACAAACCCATGCCAACCGAAGAAAAATCCCAGGCCGACCAGCTACGCGAATCCCTGTTCCGCCGCCAAAAGCACGCCTGCGAGGCCGTCAGCGCCGAAGAAATCGCCCAGGCGGACGAGTTCTGCGAGGGCTACAAGAGCTTCCTCAACCTGTGCAAGACCGAGCGCGAATGCGCAAGCTGGTTCATCGCGCGGGCGGAGGCCATCGGCTTCGTACCCCATGAGGAGGGCAAGATCTACGCCCCCGGCAGCAAGATTTACGTCAACAACCGGGGCAAGGCCGCCATCTTCGCGGTGCTGGGTAAGCAGAGCCTGGAGAGGGGCCTGCGCCTGTCCGCCGCCCACATCGATTCCCCCCGCCTGGACCTGAAGCCGAATCCCCTCTACGAGGACAAGAATCTCGCCTTGTCCAAAACCCACTACTACGGCGGCGTCAAGAAGTACCAGTGGGCGGCCATCCCCCTGGCGCTGCACGGCGTGGTGTGCAAGAAGGACGGCACGACCGTGCGGGTGTCCATCGGCGAGGCCCCCGGCGAGCCGCGCTTCTGCGTCACCGACCTGCTGCCGCACTTGGGCAAGGAGCAGGCCGACCGCAAGCTTAGCGAGGGCGTGAAGGGCGAGGAGCTCAACATCGTCGTCGGCAGCCGCCCCCTGATGCTCGACGGCAAGGCCGAGGGCTTCAAGCTGCACATCATGAAAATCCTGAACGATACCTATGGCATCACAGAAGAAGATTTAATCAGCGCCGAGCTAGAGGCCGTCCCCGCCTTCGAGGCCTGCGACATCGGCCTGGACCGGGGCCTCATCGGCGCCTACGGCCACGACGACCGCGTGTGCGCCTACCCCTGCATGGAGGCTATCTTCCAGTGCGACGCCCCGGAGCACACTTCTGTAGTTGTGCTTGCCGATAAAGAAGAGATCGGCTCCTGCGGCAACACCGGCCTCGAGGCGAACTTCCTCCTCGACTTCATCTCGGAGCTGTCCCTCACCCAGGGCGTGAACCCAAGAAAGGTTCTCCGCGCGTCGAAATGCCTGTCCGCCGACGTCAATGCGGGCTTCGACCCCACGTGGTCGGGCGTGCTGGACCCCCTCAACGCGGGCTATATCGGCCAGGGCGTGGTGCTCACCAAGTACACCGGCGCGCGCGGTAAGTCCGGCTGCAACGATGCCAGCGCGGAGTACCTCGCCTGGCTGCGCCGCGTGCTGGATGATGCGAAGGTACTCTGGCAGGCCGGGGAGTTGGGCAAGGTGGACGAGGGCGGCGGCGGCACCGTGGCGGCGGACCTAGCCCGCCTGGGCTTCGACGTGGTGGACCTCGGCGTGCCCATCCTCAGCATGCACGCCCCCTTCGAGCTGGCGGCCAAGACGGACATCGCGATGCTGTTCTGGGCCTGCGCGGCATTTTTTGAGGGTGAATAATCTATGAACAAAACGCCCCGCTTCACACTGAAGCGGGGCGTTTCCTCTACATAGATTATACCACAAAAATTTTTGAAATACAAGACTTGTAATGAAAATGATTTCGTCTATAATGGAGAACAGCCAAAACATATCACGAAAGGAGCAACACCATGCTGTTCACCACCGAACTCCAGGACGTCCTCTTTTTCCGCGAGCACGAGGCCTATGTCCGCTTCAAGGAGGAGCTCGACGCAAGATATCCCGACGAGCGGGACGCCCACGCCGCCGCCGCGCGGGAATATCGCCTGGAGCGAATCGGCTCCAGAGAGGGCTTCCTTGCCCGCATCGATGACTACGCAAAAAACGGCTGCGTGGACGTCCGCGAATTTATCCCCCTGCGCCGTGAGGACATCTTCGAGGCCCTGCAAAACGGCACGGCCGAAAACGGCGCGGACCGCTGCGCCATGGCCAAGGGCATCGCGGACGGCTGGGCCGTCCACCTGCGGGATTATGGAGAAGCAGTCAACTTTGCCGATGATCTCGCCATCCTGGAACTCGGCACGGGTGCGGGCATGGGCACCTGGGCGGTGGCGAGCCAGCTGCGGCCCGGCAGCGCCTTGGTCAGCACGGATTTCGACCCCCTGTGCATCAAAAATGCGGACGCCATTGCGTGCCATCTCGGCCTCCAGGACAGGATCACCGGCCTGTTGGCGAATTTCTGGCAGCTGCCCTTTGCGGACGGATCCCTCGACGCCGTCTGCACCCACTACGCCCTCGACGAGGCCCGCGAGGTCCCTGCGATTTTAACCGAAGTCGCGCGTATATTAAAGCCCGGCGGCAAGTTTGTCGTCACCGCGCGCATAAACCCCTGGCACCGCCAGCGTACATTCATGGAGCCCTTCGGCATCGCCCCGGAGGAGTGCGACGCCCTGCTGCAACGCGCCCGCCTCCAGTGCGGCCCGGCGGGGTTGATCGAATGGGCGGCGCAGGCCGGGCTGGCATTGCTGGACAGGGCGGACTACATCCCGGAGGGCAGCCATGCGAGGACGGTGATGGTGTTCAGTCTTCCGCAAAATCCTCCTGCACCGTGTACTTGAACAGGTACTTGTAGAGCAGCTCGTCCGCCTTCCCGCCAATTTTGTTGTAGTGGTGGGCGATGGAGCTGGTCCGCAGCTTTGTGATTGTATCGGCCAGCCGGTTGAATTCGAAGCCGTTCAGCACGCGTATCTCGCTCTCTTCGAAGACGTAGTACGGCGTAGGCTGGCGGCTCAGCTTCGCCAGCGGCCCATCCTGCGCCTCCTCCTCCATCAGGTGCCTGTACTTTTCCTCCGGCACGATGATCTGGGAATTGTTCAGTAGCAGCTGCGCGGCGACAAAGGCCTTTTTCTGTTCAGTGTCCACGGCGCCCTTCTCGCAGATCGCCATCCTGTGCGCCGTGGGGCGGCGGGCATCCCCCACCGAAACCGTGGACACCGAGGCCAGCCGGGCCCGCATCGTCCCCTGGGAGAAAAAGCAGTGGTAGAAAACAAAACTGCACCTTTCGCCCAACCGCCGGCTTTCCACATAGCAGTAGCAAGCGTGCTGCCGCACCGATATGGCCATCCGCCCGGTGTATTCCTTCACGGGGTGCTTGCCGGTGTCCAGGCAGATATGAACCTTACAATACTTGTCCTCCACATTGGTCAATTCCATCGTCCCGCGGATCAAATGGTTCTCATTTGAGTTAGTGGACCAAAAGAAAATTTCGTACTCCCGGTCGATGTAGCCGAAAAACGCGTCGTCCGTGGGATTGCTTATCAGCGTTTCCATGCCAATGCTCGGCTCGCCTTCGCCGAAGCTCACGTTTTCGCCCTCCCCGCCGTAATCGCTGCCCTGGATGGCCAGTAGGCCGGGCTGGCTGATCCCCAGCACCTGACAGATCGCGCTGACGAACACCGCCGACATGTGCCCGCCCTCAGAGTGCAGGATCTTCGAGATGGTGCTTTGGGAAATCTCAATCCCAAAGCGGCTTTTGCATTCCTTGGCCAGATGCTTTTGCGTGATGCCCTTGTTCTCCAGTGCCCTGTTGATCTGCTCGGCCACCCGCCTGTAATACGCAGTGATCGTGTCTATGGCGCAACGCCTCCCTCGCTTTAGTCGAATGCATTATACACCATGCGAAATAAAATTGCAAGATAAGAATAAAAATTATTTTGCCACAAGAATAATTTCTTATTGCGAATGCTTGCGTGGGAGAGGAAATATTCTTGCTTGTGCGCGATTTTGCTATTGACAGTGCGAAAGCGGCGTGCTAAGATAATAATGAAGCACGGAGGCTTCGACATAAATTCGTTGGAGGGGGAGGGAATCCGCATGAGATCGAAGATCAAAAACAGGGAACCCCGGTTCGAGGAGCTGACGTCCCCGCAGCAGCGCGCCGACCTCAACGAGGTGCTCCGCGGGCAGTTCGGCGCGCCGCCCGGCACGGAAATTGAATACAGGGCCTGCCGCGTCGAGCGCCGCGGCGGCGTCTACTGGGCCGACCTGCGGGCTATGTGGGAGGGCGCCAGGCTCGATTGCAACGTGAAGTTCGTGAACGCGTCGGGTGAGATGACCTATTCGGAGGGCTGGCGCCTGAAGCGCGACGAACCGGTGGAGATGCGCCTATACCGCGGGGCGTGAGCGCAAAGCACGCATAACCTAAGCGAGTGTGTTGACACATGGTACAGTACATGATATAATAGGAGCAAGAAAAAATGGGAGGCTCCTATCATGACCAATTTACGTTTGAAGAAATTCCTCGCCGCGCTGCTGTGCGCAATCCTCCTTGCGGGGGCCGCCGCGCCCGCCGCCAGCGCCATGCGCCTTGAGACCCCGGAGGGGTGGTATCCCTATCTCTACAACACGCAGGTCTCTCTCCAGTGGATATTCGGCTTCAACAGGATGTACGACGCCCTCGCCTTCCTGGCCGCGGCGGACATGGATACTCTGCGCTGCAAATTCACCTACGAGGGCCGCGACTGGATGGTGCAGATCTGGAAAGGCGCCTATGCCGCACGCTACGCCATCGGCGGCGAGATCGGCGTCTACTCCAAGCGGCAGGGTTGGCCCGTGGAGCACTACGGCGCGGCGCCGCGGAAGGACTGGCTGGGCATGGAGATGAGCATCTATGATGCACTGGACCGCCGTCTCTTCACCCGCCCCTTAGAGTCCACCTGGTGGTGCACCGGCTACAGTTTGGACTATAATAGAAGGCCCCGCGACTGCGGCATGGTGGCCCGCATCCAGTTCAAGGACGCCCCCATGGCCAGCCTGTTCGCCGCTTCGCTGGGTTCCAAGGGTTTTTCGCAGACAAAACAGCCCCCGACGATCAAAACGCCGGAGACCTATTATGTCAATGGCGACACGGTTCATTTTTCGTGGCGCACGGCGTCGGAGCGCGGGCGCTAAATCCCCAACGCTCTCTTGAGCCCTTCCAGATCCCGTGCCTCGAAGCAGTGCCCCGCAATCCCTACATACGTTGCGCCCTCGATGTTCGCCCGCACGTCGTCAATGAAAAAGCACTCTGCGGCTTGCAGATCGAACTTGCGCAAAAACAGCCGGTAGATCGCCGGGTCCGGCTTGAGCAGCCCCACGTCGCACGAGGCGAGCATGCCGTCGAACAGGTGCAGATGGGGCAGCCGGTATTTCTCCCTGTGGAATGCGTGCGGCGCGTTGGTGAGCAAATATACCCTCTGTCCCCTTGCCTTGAGCAGGGGGATGAGTTCATTGGCCGGCAGCGGCGGCATGGCCTCAAAGTAATGGGGGATCATATGCCGGACGGGCGCGTGTAAAGCCTCCGGCAGCAGCTCGCACGCCGCGCGGGCCATGCCCACCTCGTCGAAGTCCCCCCGGTCCATGCGCCGCCACAGCCCCGAGGTATACAGCGCGCCGTAGATTTGCGCCTGTGCCTGCCCGGAGAGGTGCCCGAAAAAATGCGCCATTTGCCGCGCCTCGCTGAAATCCAGCAGCACGCCGCCCATGTCGAAGATGATGTTTTGATGCATGCGTTTTTCCCCTAAGATTCTTCGTATACCATTCCCGTCGCCGTCCAGGGCTCAACGATCTGTGATCCGGATATCGTGATTTGCTTCGGGTGATCGAACCGAAGGACGGCCGGCAGGCGCTCGACATAAAACTCGTTATCGGATTTCGGGATGAGCGCTCTGGCGCATCCGGTGGGATCGATCATGGTGAGGCTGTCCACAGTGATCTCAAAATCCAGCGCATCGTTTCGATAGACGCCGCTCGGAGGGAGGCCATCCGGGCTTGGCATGCGTTCGATCTCCAAAAAAGAGAGCAGCTCTTTTTTACAATTGGTCCAGTCATCGCCGAAAATCTCAAGAGACGCTTTTCGGCATGACGCCGCGTCAAACAATGCTTGCGCCATGGTCGCGTAATCCCTCAGAAAACATTTAAATCCCTCCGCCCCCGCGGGCTTATCACGGTAGTAGGGCATCGCCCTGTCCCTTTCCCAGATGTTCGACAGGTCCTGCGTCCCGCGGTCCTTTTCCAGAAAATCAATCGACGCCTCCGCATCCTCCCTGTAGAGATATAGCAGGCAGGGCTTCAGCGGCGCAACGATGCTGAATATCCCGCGCACGAAATTCTGCAGCTCTGAAGCATGCGCGTTGTTCAACAAAAACCAAAAAATCGGAAATTGAAAGACGGCGCTGTCAAAGATGTAAAATTCATTTTGATTGCCCAGCGCTTTTTCGGCAAAATCGGCCCACTTTTGCAGAGCGAGCCGCTTGTATTGCTCGTCAAGCAAAAGCCCGTCCGGGATAAAGATCGTCGGGTGCGGATCGGTCACCTCATGGAACCATTGCACGCTACGGCCGTTCCGCTCGAGCTGTATCTGCAAAACCTGGGAGATTGTCGTCTTCCCGGTCGCTGGCAAGCCCTCTAAAATAACTAGATTTGTATCAATCATACCTCAAACCCCGCGAACTGCGCGCTCACCCCATCCTCCTGCTGCCCCGGCGCGAGCGCAGCCATGCCCTCGCTGAGCACATCCCCGATCTTCTTCCCCGGGTTCTGGTACAGCAGGTTCAGCAGCTCCACGAAGTCCCGTATCACCTCTCTGGGCGTGATGTGCGTGCCAGCCCCCACGCGCCCGAACTCGGCCTTGAGGAAGGCCAGATATTCCTCCGGCGCGATGGCGCACTCGTAGCCGTAGAGCCCCGCGTGCAGCGCGGCGAGTTTCTCGGTGAGCACCATCATCTCCTCGTAGGTCAGCGGTTCAAGGCGCAGCACCGGGGCCAGCAGGTCCCGCGCGCCGGGGGTCGAGAACCGCCCCTCCGCCAGGCGCGAGCGCAGCGCGTCATAGCTGAAGACGCCCTTGTCGGGGTCCTCCAGGCACTGGGGCGTGGCGCACATGAGGATGCCGATATGCTTGGCCTTGCCCTGCAGCGCATCGTTGTACATCGCCAGGATCTTCTCGTAGTTGTACTGCCTTGTCACCCGGTGGGGGATGCGGTAGATATTCACCAGCTCGTCGATCATGATCACCATGCCCGCGTAGCCCGCCCGCACCAGGAAAGCGGAGAATAGTTTTAGATAGTCGTACCAGTTGTCGTCGGTGACAATCGAACCGACGCCCAGGGCCTGCCGCGCCTCCGTCCTGGTGGTATATTCCCCCCGCAGCCAGCGCAGGACCTTCGCCTTGCCCTCTTCGTCGCCCGTCCGTCCGGCCTGCCAATAGCGCCCCAGCGCCAGCCCGAAGTCGAACCCATTGACCATGTCCTCCATGGCGTGGATCACGGCGTGAATCTTCCGGTTGACGGCATCCTCGAAGTCCGGCGATTGCGCGTCAATGCCCTCCGCGATCACCTCCGCCTGCACGGAGGACAGCCATTTTTCCAGCACCAGCGGCAGGGCCCCTCCTTCCGGCCGCGCGCGTACAGACATGTTGCGCACCAGCTCCCGGTAGGCGGCAAG
>Ga0123353_10012887_pt1 | contig 11929 bp, 9 predicted proteins | sample TergutLab28metaG_3_FD_92763 | JGI IMG/M metagenome (GOLD analysis project Ga0123353, IMG submission 92763) | Labiotermes labralis P3 segment gut microbial communities from Petit-Saut dam, French Guiana - Lab288 P3 | ecosystem: Host-associated > Arthropoda: Insects > Digestive system > Gut ... | reverse complement strand
GTAATTGTATCTACAAATTATATACTGTGCATTAGTTGGATAATAAAGTGTTTAATTATCATTGATGCACGGTGCAAACATGAAGATCCATGTCATCCTTTATTTACAACACATTTATCCCTAGTTAAGGTAAAAGCAATATTAAAGTCGCCCCTGTACACTGCATGAAACATATACTGGAAGTGGTGGCATAGCTCCATTCATTCATAACCTTGGTGCTAGATGGTGGTGAGTGGCCAGTCTCACGCCCCAGCCACTTGATCACCAAGGACTGAGTACCAACTTAAATAGAGGACGGGTTGACACCACAGCCATCAGGACGTTTCGGAGAAAAGCTAAATCTCTTTTACTCCTGCCGGGATTCTAACCCCGGATCGTCCAGTCCATAGTCCCTCCACTGCACCGACTACGTAACTCCGGCTCCTGTAATTACACCCAGTCGCTCATCTTCTTGCTGCTGATTTCAGGAAGAACATTAAATTATTCTGTGACACTATACGTTGTATGCTGCTGAACACATAAGGCAGGGTCTTTACAAAGGTAGATTTTCTCTCCGCACATATTTCCATACCTTTCTCTAGGCTTTCCATGGTAGGTAGTGTAATCCTTACAGAAAGGGAACTAACGTGTATTGGACGCCTGGATCAGTTCAACATGTCAAAGTGAAGTGCCCTTAATTCTCTTCAACCGAATGGCTTTAATTTCACAGAGATAATTCTGGTATATTATGAAGCCATTGTAAATGTAATTATTACACAACCATCATAGTAAGCCTTGAAGAATTATAGCAAGATGACTTAACAAGGGTTCGCCTTTAATATAATTCAGTTTATTGACAACACAGTAAAGGGATGAAAGCTAAATTCCACCCCTTCAGTCCACAAACACAAGGCGCGTGCGCGCGCGTGTGTATGTGTGCTCTATTTACATTACAGCTTGTCAGCAATTTTTCCACTCATTTAGAGGATAAGCAAACACAAAAGAAAAATTTTGCCATACTGAACCATAAATAAGTCGCGTCAGTATTTTGCCACCTTCGAAATGACAGTCACATCTACTGGGCAAGATTTGGCATTAGCAAATGAAACATCAGAATCAGTCTAAGTACTCTGGAAATAGACAAAACAAACCATAGATTAATTTTGTTCCATTTAATTAAAATTACACTCTGATTACAGATGGGTACTGGGTTCTTTCCCGAGGAGTAGTGCGGAGAGCGGTCGGAATGTGACGTTGAACGCTCATCTCCATCTGCCGCCGATTTTGAGAGTAAGTGGAGCCGAACCTCTGCTTCCTCTCTGTGCCTTCATGGTCATGTATTGGGCAACTGCAGACCCTAATGTTTAATATAGTTAATCTTTATACCCAGCGCTAACTACAAGCACCACCTGCTATTTATGTTACGAAACATTGAACTTTGTCACACAGTACGTTTATGATTATCGTATCATTCCCATAAATCAACACCGATTATTTCCCTAAACAGCATTAGCGGACAGGTCTGTATAATGCCAGTGTGCACTGCACTCTTGTGTTTCAGGACAGAATTGGTTAGGCAAAGGACTTTCAGCTGCAATCAGCAGGGGAGTGGTTCTTGACTAAATTAGCGATTATTATATTATCAAACGCGATTTTGGTCTACGGATTCAGATGAATGTTTCGAACATAATAGAGGATCTACATTAATCTATACAATGTGCACGCTATTAGTGACGTTTACAAGAAACAGATTTATGCACTTAAATGTGGAAACACGCGTGCATAGTCTAGAAACAATCCACAGGCAATCATTAAAAACATTTTGAAAATAAGGTGCAATGAAATATAAATTACGCTTTATGTGTGTCGCATTGGAGTTTATTTTCAGAATTTTTGTAACAAAGGCCCGATGATGGTCTATCAAATCGAAACACGTTGTCATTTTTCTAAATAAGGTAAGGGCCGATTCACACTACGCGTCACATTTCTGTTCCGTCACTGTTCCTTCTTCTTTCCGTCAGAATGGTACTGTCTGTCGTGTTACTCAATTATTACACCAACCACTGCAAATATATAAAATTTATAAGATTTACACATTAAAACATTAAAAACGTTCCGACATGTTTCGGACCTAAGATCATCATCAGGGAGCTATATATTCCTTGCTAAAGTCACTCTAGAAATAGTCACAGATTAATTTCGTTGTACAAGTTGGGTGTTGTGGCAGCATGCTGCCCTGTAATTTGGGATATTAACAGAACTATGAAGATAACATGAGGACTACAGTGGCACAGTGGTTAAGGTGCTGTGCTACAAATCGGAAGGTCGCTGGTTCGACCCCAGCTGGTGTCAGTGGATGTTTATTGACATAATCCTTCCGATCGCACCATGGCCCTAGGGTCAAATCAGCCTCTAACAGAAATGAGTACCAGGAGCATTTCCTGGAGGTAAAGGCGGCCGGTGTGTAAAGCGGACAACCTACAACCCTCCTGTTCTGTTGTCATGAAATCTGTGAAACTTAATTTCCTGGAACCCTCTGGGCACTTCTGGGCCTGTAACGGGACTGCTTTACCTATAAAGAGAATGTATGAAGCCGCAGTTACACTGTCCAATACAAGTATACTGCACGTGACCTGATGAAATGCCAGTGCGGGTGACAGACTGGTCACTTCAACTCAACACCTTGAGCAACAGATTATCTTTATCTCGCGAAAATATTTGCCTTCTAAGCAAAACTGGAGCCAATAACAAACGATGTCATCATTAACTGAAGTGTTAATCTCGTTCTCAGTTTCCACAGAACATTTGAAAATTAAACTGGCACACGACAAGGTTATTAATAATAAACTGTCAACATTGGTAATAGAGACAATTAGTTTTTTTCAGGATATAAGAATCCAGGATTAGCCTCTGGGTACCCTTAAAATGTATGGAAAAAGTCCTACAAATTTCAGATCAGTATACTGCTTACTATACACTATCTGGCGGGTGCAGTGAGAAAATATATTTCAGCAAACTGAAAGGCCATATCTGGCCGTAAAACTAATTTTTTGCTCGAGAGAGCAGTTACGGCGTTGCATAATAATTTAACTCTAAGCCAGTTTAGAAGCATTCGCAAAATTGCGAAAAGTGACTTTTAGCTTCGTCATGTCTGTCCTTCCGTCCGTCTGTCCGTCAGCACGCAACAACTTGGCTCCTATTTGGCATAATTTCATTAGATTTGATATTTGAGTTTTTTCGAAAATCTTTCGATAAAATTCAAATTTCATTAACATTTGGCAAGAATAACAGGTACAGTACTATACATAAAAATCAATGTACATTTCTGATCATATCTCGCTCAGTTCTTCTCAGTATGAGAAATATTTCAGACAAAAGTTGTAAAGAAAATCAAAACACAGATTTTATGTTCAATAACTCTATTTTTTATCGTGTCGTTTATGGAATAAGGTAGAGAAATTTTGTTGCGCCGGACAATCTACAGACGACAATATGGCACATGAACATTGCATGCTGTATACGTAAGGCCAGTGTTTCTCAACCCATGTGAGACCGCGTCCCGATAAATTCTTCTTTCTTAAGAAGAGGGCCCGGTCCCAACAAATTTACTCGCAAATACCTTTCCATTTTATACATTAAAGTAACATAAGTATTAATAATTAATTATTGCATAATCATAAAGATTGTTAATACACTTATGTATACGGTGTGGCATGTTGACAAATATAAAATTACATTTAAATTAGTTATTAATCACTGGACTAACGAAATCTTGTAGCATATTTTAGTTTCCTCAGGCCCAACATCTGGGTCTGAGTTTTTCGACACATTCACGAATATTATTCTCCTCAGAATATTTCCACTATAAAACATTTATTCATGAAAATTGTTTAGAAAACTAAAATGACAGATTCCAGGAGAACACTCGCGGCCCGATATAATTGATGTGAGAGCCCGGTACCGGGCCGCGGCCCGGCGGTTGAGAAACACTGCGTAAGACTACACACACACACACACACACAAACACATACACACAGTATGTAATATATCTTGCTTTTCCTTTGCAATAAATGTTGCAAGAAAACGCCTCAGTTCTACGTTATACGTACATTGCCTGCCTTGGTATATACATCCTACTTCCACTCATTCAATGTGTATGTGGTCATGTACAATCTGCTTAGTACAAACTTAAAGGGTTCTACCCTGCCACTGGTGTATATGTTTGGCATTGCTGATCGGATCTGTTTCCAATTACAGACATACAGCAGATCTGTGTTCCAGCAGACTGTATTCTAGGGCACAGACTGTCACCATGCAGAACTTCACATTGCGACGCAACAAAAAATTTGTTTTGAAGCCAAGCAAATTCCGTGTCAACGACACGAAGACACGCGAGATGGTAGGGCTATGTCTGTTTATTCTTAAGCTGGATACAAGATAGATTTGAGCGGTCAGATTCACGCTCCGGCTGCTTTACTCTTGGGGAAAGGGCCCGATATCAATAGGATAAGAGACTGTGGTGGGCGATAAGCCGGTATGAACGCACCTCAGAATAGATAAATCACTTGGCCGTACTTTGAACCGTAAAGTTCCGCAGTTGGTCAGTCAATATCCTAGGCACCACACCGACTACGCTATCCTCGCTTGTCTTTTTTCTGAAGTGTACGAATTTATTCATTTATTTATTTAAAGCTCAAAGAAGGCGTTCTAATCGTAACATTCGCCTTCGTGACAAGTCCGCGTCTCAAAGCAATATTACAACTTCCGTTCGGAATATTCTGTTCCTGGGTTCAAAATAAGCAAGAACACAATTAATACCTCACTACGTGAACCACAACACAAAGGAAAACTTGTGTTAAATTACTTTCAGTGTCCAGTATTACTGACGAATTTGTATTAAAATTACTCACAATTTTTTTTTTTTACTCTGTAATCATAGTTCTTCTAAAAATTACTTTCAGTGTCCAGTATTACTGACGAATTTGTATTAAAATTACTCACAATTTTTTTTTTACTCTGTAATCATAGTTCTTCTAAAAATGCTACCATAAAAACAAAGGGGCTCCTCCCTATTGTGTATATTTAAAAGAAACCAATTGCACATGTAATAATTACAAAGATATTACAATATTTCGCTACGTAATGTGTTACGTATTTAGGCGATTAACAGCCATCCTCAGGAAGAACAATTAGTACGAAGAAATTATGTAAATGTAAGTAGAGCTCATCGTCCAAATATACGCCCGAATATATTTGTATTTACAATAAATGATTAAAACATATGAATTACATTAAAGTATTATGATGTTGGATGTAGAGTAAATACAATGTGATTAATTCTGCAGATAACCATATACATGTATATATATATATACATACATATACACTTGGATGCTACAAGCGCTAACGTAATATCAGCGCATTGTTACTTGTGTATATCTGCAATATTACTCTCATTGTATTTACTCTACATCCAAAATCACAATACTTTAATATAAAATATAATATAATATATTTCCTTCTTCCTTTCGTTCTTCCCTTTTTGTTTCCTCCCTCCCTCCCTTCCTCCCTCACTTCCTTCCTTCCTTCCTACCTTGATCTTGCTCATTCCCTTCCTTCCTTCTTCATGCTACGCTGCGGGGCCTAATATAAAAATTCCATTAATAAAAACAAGTTTCAGTAACTGGACACACGAATCGAATAAAAACGGTGCGCAATAAATAATTTCGTTCCTTGCAAGGAAAAACGAGGCTTTAGAACTTACTATTCTTCCTGGTAGTGACGTTGCTGTGTGCACGTGTCTGTGTTTCCAAATTTAAACTGCAGCAAAATATGACGGATATTCGCGGAATTTGTTGCAACTGTGATGTAATGTGAGCCCAGCTTAATACGGCTCTTTATTGTAACTACTACTGCAGCAACAGCAACATGGTGGGTGTGCGAACTTGTGAAACGAGAAGACGGCTTCGTGACTTATGATCGGCAGAAATCCACAGTTCCAGGAAACACAATCTTCTCTGATTGGATACGGGGAAAAGAGCACACAAATTTTTATCCTACTAGAGAAACCCAATCATGGCTCAACTGCGGGCTGTTGTTAAGACAAGGAAAAGCACAAATTACTGAGTATAGAGTTTTGTACGTGGGCGAATTTCATCGTTCATACTGAAGGCTGTCTCACGACAGATCCATACCCTTTTCCAAAGCGAGTTCCTCAGAGAGTGCGATCTAGTGTTTCCTCTTTCAATTTCAAGTAACCTGCCTCTTCCTTAAGGTCACCCAGTCGCTTCTTACGTCTTCTTACTCGTCTTCATGTCAATTCTATCCTTCCCTCTTTCATTCAGTAAAGTATTTTAGAAAGCAAGATGTAACCAATCTAGTTAGCCTTCCTTCTTATTAGGGTCTATTGGACATTCCTCTCCGCCTTGCCATTTCTAATACTTCTCGCATGAACGGTCCAACTGATCTCCATCCTTCTCCAGCACCATTTTTCAAAATTTTATGGGTACGTTAGTAGTAAATAAATTCAAATTTCATTTACCGTGTCCAATACGCAAGGATCAATATGCGTATAGAAAAAAATATACAATCACATTAACTAATTTTGTGACAATATTAACAGAGTGAAATAAATTTTCATATTTTCTTCCAATTGCACATAGATTTTAAGAGTTACATGCGAAATTCTTTGTTTATGTATTCTACTGAAACTTTTGTTTCATTTTTCAAATGGAATCTCTTTACCCTCTTAGAGCACTTACCACCCCCCCCCACACACACACACACATACATACACAACCTGCTGTACCATGCACAAACTCCATTTTCTGCCCACACATTCTATCGCTGCGCTTCTTGTGTTTCTCAGAGTAAACAGAGTAAATAAAATAAATATAAGAGACAGCAATACCGGACGGTTTTTAGAACGCACATTCAGCGTTTTATTGTGAGCCGGGAAACATTTTTAAATACTGTTAGACGCTTAGACGCGTTTCCTGCTGAAAGAGTGTGTAACGATACGTGCCCTATGGCGATGGGTTTAGTACACCTGTTCTAGGAAGTGTGTCATCCCCGTTGTGTGTGTGAAACTAGGAAAAGGTATGCAGTCAAACTCAACTTAATCACTGAGGTGTATTTAATGACTATGTGATGGAAACAACTACATGTTTCGGTCTCTATTGGCCATCATCAAGTTCCCTAGACAACCTGATGATGGCCAATACAGGCCGAAACATGTAGTTGTTTCCATCACAGTCATTAAATACACCTCAGTGACTAAGTTGTGTTTGACTACATACCTTTTTCTAGTTAGCACACCTGTTGTTACTTGTCTATTTCTCTTCAAGACAAGAGTCGTTAGACAGTCAGCCCTGTCTCCTATCAATAGAGAGAACGTTGATTTCTACATCCTGCGGAGATAACGAAGCATTCGTCAGAGTATGTAAATTCTACCTCGCAAAGTTACTGAATTTTCCATTGTCAAACATTTCATCATATCCTGCGCATAGATGTATGAATATAAATCTACCGCACTGGAGTGACGTTGTTTAATGCATGCCGAAGACTCATGCACTAGAGACAGATTCAGGCTCCCAATTTATTTACAGCACCGTGTCGGTAATTTTACAAGAAATGAGAATCTCGTTACAGCGACTATGAATATTACCGACTGCTGGGTCGTAAAGCAATGCAGGCTGGTAGAAATTTACTGACATATTCGAGGAAGATGGGCCGGGATAGCTCAGTCGGTATAGCGACTTGCTACGAGTTGGACGGTCCGGGGATCGAATCCCGGTGTGGGCGAGATTTTCCGCACTTATTCAGAAGGTCTCTGGGGTCCACCCAGCCTCCTATACAGCAGGGACTGGGTCTTTCCCGAGGGCAAAGCGGCCGGGGCGTGACGTTGGCCACACACCATCTAGCGCCGAGGTTAAAGAAAGACTAGAGCTATACATTTACTCCCCCTCTAGGCCTTCGTGGTCTGTTTCAGGGTGAAATTTGCCTTTACTTTATCTTTACATTCGGGGAAGACACTATATCCTTTTTCAGGGCAAAAATGACTTTGGTACCACGCATAATGACAACCAAGAAGGCTAGGGGATCATTCTCCAAATTGAGAAAAGTGTGGCTAAATAAATCATTACGCAAAGATACCAAGATTAAGATATTTAGTGCCTGTGTGAAATCTGTACTTTTGTATGGATGTGAAACTTGGCTTGTTACAAACGAAATCCAGCGTAAAATACAAACCTTTGTGAATAGATGTCTACGATATATATATATATATATATATAGAATATGGTGGCCAAACAGCATTTTCAATAAGGACCTATGGAAAGTAACAGGACAGGAAGATATAAATTTAGAAATAAGAAAAAGAAAATTGAGATGGATTGGTCACACATTAAGAAAAGAGGATGGAGAGATAGCAAAGACGGCCCTACTTTGGAACCCTCAGGGAAATAGGAAGAGAGGAAGACCGAAAAACAGCTGGAGAAGATCGATAATTAAGGAAGCGGGTAGAGGCCGGAATGAACTAAGGTTCTTAGCAGCCAATAGACAGAAGTGGAAAGGACTCATAGACAGCCTATGTTCCTAGAAGGAACGATGGACTGAATTAATTAATTTATTAATAATGACAACAAGACATGCAATACTGGTATAATGTGATATACCGTTGCGCTCTCACATGATTATTATGTAAATAAAGAGTCGACGAAACTTAGTGTTGAATTTTTATTTACATAATATATTAATCCGTTTAGCTTTAGTTATTCAACATGCAATGCGCATGCACCATATTGTCATCTGAGGCCGGTGCGCCTGTACCATATTTTCTCACATGACCTCATAAACGGCACGATTTCCGAAACAAGTTATTGAATATAAAATTTGTTTTAATATTCTATAGAACTTCTGTCTGGATCATTTCTCATTCTAAAAATAATTCAATGAAATACTATAATAACTGTACAGTCAGTGCATGTGAAGTACCCGTCATTCTTGTCATATTTAAATAAAACTTGAACTTCCTCTACAGATTTTTTTCCGAAAAATGCTCACATACCAAATTTCATGAAAGTCCGTCCATAGGGAGCAGAGTTGTTCCATGCGGACGGGCGGATAGACGGACAGACATGACTAAGCTAATAGTCGCTTTTCGCAATTTTGCGAACACGTCTAAAACAAGCTCAACCTAATCGTCTTTCAGTTTCAAACTCTTTAACTTTGTAAAAGACCTCAAAACGGTGACTTAAGAATTTGGATGTTTATAACCTTGAATCTATTCAAACCTTCCTTGCGAAATTAAAGCGCAAATGCACATGTTTACATCGTCTATACGTGAGTCGCTTACTCCGAAATGAAATACCTCTACACTGCCTAATATCGCAGGACACCGAAGATCTTATTTATATGGTGGCGGAAGCATGAAACCACTCGGAACACATCCTCGTTTGTCACGTTGATATAATAACTGAGCAGTTCGTAAGCTATGCAACACAAGGGACGCCGTAATACAATTATTACTGCCTGGAGGCTTTCCATGAATGTCCTTTTTAACGAATATTATTAATTGTTCAAAACATTGTCCTACACTTTTGGAAACTGTTTGCCTACGCGTGCCAAATCGAAATTTTAGAGACTTTAGTTTGTTCAATGTTGACTTCAAAAGTCGAACTTGCCCCTAGTACAGTGCACCTTTCTACAGGTACTGAGGCTCTGTACAGAACTTACGGTCCATAGGGGGAGTAGAGGTATAGCTCTACTCTTTCTTGACCACGGCACTAGAAGGAGGTGAGGGGTCAGCGTCACGCCCCGGCCGTTCTTTACCCCTGGGAAAGACCCGGTGCCCATTGTACAGGAGGCTGGGTGAGCCCCAGGGTCGATCTGGACAGGTGCGAAAAATCTCGCCCCCACCGGCATTCGATCCCCGGACTGTCTAGCCCGTAGCTCAGTCGCTATACCGACTGAGCTACCGGGCCCACCCGAACTTACCCCTCGGCTCGATGCGTTTCGGCGGCAAATGCCATCGACAGCGATATCGATATATTGTATGGACGTTCGGTCTGGGTTAATAAGACTGACTGGCATCTGATACTTTTACTACATAATTCAGGACCTGTCTAACCTCTGATCCTGCAGTAAATATAGCCTGCACGTTTGTTTAATGTATTGGATTCTTTTTATTATATACTTTTTGCTTGTTCTAAAACTCTCCCTGTGCTGGTGTGTTTGCTATATTAGTCTGTTACTTCTGTACATTTTGTGCCAGTTCCAAAACTGGCCTGTGCTCTTAAACTAGCGCGTTAATAAATGAGGAATCATCATCATCATCATCATCATCACCATTATTATCACTATTTATGAACATACTACAACATGTTCGGCGAATGGTTAGAGAGAGAGACTGCTACATTAAACATTTAAACGCCGAGTATAATCCCATCTGCCCTTTACTAGCATTATTCGGAGCTCACCATATTCTCCACTTTAGCAGGTAAAGGGTTAATTATGCAATACCAACAGTGAGGGAAAAGAGACCAAGGACGACCCCTCAAAAGACTTCTAGGGTGTTAATGTGACCCAAAACCCTGAAAGCTACATGATGACGGTGATGATGATCAAGAAGATGATAAGGATTATGATGATCACCTTACTGGGTATTTACAGTCACATACCTGAAACAAACCATGTTTCCAGGGTACGTAATGTTGAAGCCCATTCTGTGGTAAAAACATATGGTATAAGTAATGTTATTTTCCATGACAAACGTTTTTTACTTTACACTACTTTCCGGATTGTCACCATAGCGACTAACTACACGAGAGCAGCGCGGCCCTCCTCTCTGACTGTTGAACACTAATCCCTCCCACACGACTTTGCGAATTCGTGAAGTCAATAAAGGCTTGCTGACTGAACTCCAGGGGCTTTATGAAAGTTACAGTAATATACAGCATTCTATTTTTCCTTTTTTACGCTCTTTCCTTGTCTTTCCTCGTCTTTCCTTGTCTTTCCTTGTCTTTCCTTGTCCCTTAAATCTTATCTCTTGCTCCAGTTTTATTTCTCTTTTCTTTATTTCTAAATTTTTTGTGCTATTCTAATTTCTTTCCCTTTTTCTCCCTTTTACTCTGTACGTCTTAACACGTAAAGTGAACTAAAAACTTATTTGATTCCACGTTGCATTTCAGAATATTACTCTTTGCATATAATCATTTGTGCTGTGTGATCAAAAATTAGTTAGTGTTTTTAAATTTTGTTAGTTAATCGTCGGAATACCAAAATGTTTCACTGATGTTCGTTGGGACAAAGTATTTCGTTCAGTTGATGTGATATTTCACAATATTAAGAGCAGACAAACACACGTACACTTTGCTCATAAATTAGTGCTGTATTTTATTATGCCAAATACTTCATGATAAAGCACTGTGTAAATGTGTTTGATTTTTCATTCCCTCACGAATTCACAAATACTTTTAAGTACGATAACGCGCTCGTGTATGTGTGAGTGTGAGTGTGTGTGTGTGTGTGAGTGTGAGTGTGTGTAAGTGTGTGTGATTGTGTGTGTGTGAGTGTGTGTGAGTGTGTGGGTGTGTGTGAGCGTGTGTATGTGTGTGTGAGTGTGTGTAAGTGTGTGCAAGTGTGTGTGAGTGTTTGTGTATGTGTGTGTGAGTGTGTGGGTGTGTATGTGCGCGTGAATGTGTGGGTGTGTGAGTGTGTGCGTGAGTGTGTGGGTGTGTGTATGTGTGTGTGAGCGTGTGTGAGTGTGTGAGAGAGCATGAGTGTGTGTGTGAGTGTGAGTGTGTGCGGATATGTGAGTATGTGCGTGAGTGTGTGAGCGTGTGTGTGTATGTGTGAGTGTGTGTGTGTGAGTAAGTGAAAGAGTGTGAGTGTGTGTGTGTGTGTGTGTGCACGTGCGTGTGTGTGTGAGTGAGTGAGTGAGTGAGTGTGT
>Ga0123353_10012886_pt1 | contig 11930 bp, 6 predicted proteins | sample TergutLab28metaG_3_FD_92763 | JGI IMG/M metagenome (GOLD analysis project Ga0123353, IMG submission 92763) | Labiotermes labralis P3 segment gut microbial communities from Petit-Saut dam, French Guiana - Lab288 P3 | ecosystem: Host-associated > Arthropoda: Insects > Digestive system > Gut ... | reverse complement strand
GGCGGGTTATCACCCGCCGCTCGTATTTGAAGCCGGAGTACCGGCTAAATGTTTTCATGCAACGCCGCATATCAAAACATATTCACAAACTTTTCATAAGCAGTGTCCCAAGCGGAAATGCTGTTCGGGTTCGGCAGGAATTCCGCAACTTCAAAACTGCTGCGGATGACCTGACGCGCCTGTTCAATGTTTGAAACATCGCCCGCCGCTACCGCCTGCATCATTATGTTGCCGATGCCCGTCGCCTCAATCGGTCCCGTTATGACCCGCCGATTACAGCAGTCCGCAGCCGCCTGACAAAGTTGCAGATTCTTCGTGCCGCCGCCAACTATGTGCAACGTATCAATTTTCGTTCCAGAAATCTTTTCACACATTTCCAAAGTCCGGCGGAACTTCAACGCAATACTGTCCAGCGCACAGCGCAGAACCGCTCCTTCACTTTGCGGAATCGGCTGCTTCGTTTTAGCACAGAAATCCGCTATCGCTTTCGGCATATCCGTCGGACCTAAAAATTCTCTCGCATCAGGGTCAATAAACGAAGCCAGCGGTTTCGCCGCCTGCGTCATCCAGTTGAGGTCTTCCCAATCGAGCGGCAGTCCCGTTTTACCGGTGCGTCCCTGCTGATTCCACGTTCTCCGGCATTCCTGTATCAGCCAGAGACCGCAGATGTTTTTCAGAATCCGCATCGTGCCGCCGACACCGCCTTCATTCGTGAAATTGAAATTCGATACCGTTTCGTTAACTATCGGTTGCGGCGATTCAATCCCCATCAACGCCCACGTTCCTAAACTGATGTACGCCCAATCGGTTTGACCGGTCTTGCTTGCAGTCGGAACAGACATTACTGCCGATGCCGTGTCGTGCGAACCCGGCAGTACAACTTTGGTCTTCGTCAAACCGGTTGACTCCGCAATATTCTTGCGAAGATTGCCGAGTACCGTTCCGGGCGGCGAAACCTTGCGAAGTATCGAAGTCGGCAGCCCGAAGCGGTTCAGCAAGTCAACTGCCCAATCATTTTTGACGGGATTGAAGAACTGTGTTGTCGTTGCATCTGTAAATTCATTGCTTTTTTCACCGCTCAAAAGAAAGTGAAAGAAGTCGGGCATCATCAGAAATGATTCCGCAATATCGAGCAGTGGATTTTGCGCCGCCTTCATCGCAATTAACTGATACAGCGTGTTAAACTGCATGAATTGCAAGCCGGTCTGTTGAAAAATCTCGCTTCGCTGAACCGTTTGAAACGCTTTTTCCATTACGCCGTCAGTTCTTGCGTCCCGATAACAAACCGGATTGGAGAGCAGCGTATCGTTCTTACCCAGCAGCGCGAAATCAACGCCCCAAGTATCGACACCAACACTGGTTATGTTATCACCGAAACGGGCTGCCGCCGCTTGAAGACCGGTTTGGACGCTTGACCAAAGACCGGGAAGATTCCAAAACAGTGTACCAGCGATGTTCGCTGGACCGTTTTCAAAGCGGTAAATTTCTTCAAGAGTTAAAGTTTCACCGTCAAAATGACCGGCAAGATGTCTTCCGCTGGAAGCCCCCATATCAACGGCAAGATAGGTTTTCCGTTTCGGCATTATTTTGTCTCCTCTGTCATGTCCTGCTTCGGTTCTTTTGCATTTTGTTTTTGTTCTTGGTCCGCACTTCTCCGCAGGAATGAAACGTCCTGAATGGTTTCACGGCGGATAACTTCGTTAGTTATCCTGCGCGCTGCGGCTTCCGCTTCCGGAAAGTATTTTTTGTCCAAATGGATGTAAGATGCGGTTCGCTGCAATCGGTCGCGAATTACCGGCTCGTCAATCATCACTGAAAAACCGATGGCATCGGAAACATAGTCAAGTTGAATCATTTTGCGGATAATCCGGTCTAACTCTACATCGCGCTGCCGCCAATATAAAACAGATTCCATGTCGCCTCGTTTCATCACGAAAGATTCCGAAACCGTCGTTGCCATCCGCTGAAATACTTCTCTGGCAGTATTGTGCTGTCCCAGTAATTGAACTATCGGCGGAATGGTGAGCATCACAGTAACGGTCTCCGTTTTGTCGGATAATTCATTTGCCGTATCTTTCGCTTCGTCAAGCATTTGCATTGCCGCTTGGTTCCGTCCAATTTGCAGAAGGATACGTCCCAAGTTGCTCAAGGCGGTACCGCGGTCAAGTGTTGTTTCCGCTTCATTTAACAATTCGACAGCAATATCAATGCTGTTTCTAACGTCGGTGTAAAGTTTTTTATCGTAGTCAACATCGACAAACGGCAGTTCGTCCGCTTTTCCTCTTATAACCCTCTCAAGAGCAATTTTCTGAAGAAGCAACTCCGTTATTAACATCGATTTCACTTCCGCCGGTGTGCCGGTTTGTTGACAGTTAAGCGTCATAAACGGCGAAGGAGCGGCAAGCAATTCGTTCACTGTTTTTATGAGTATTCCTTTTAATCCGTCAATTTTTTCTGCTTCCGGCAGCATTATCGCAACGATTTTCTGCTGCAGTTGTGAACGGATTAAAACATCAGGAATGCTTTCGGAGAGTTCAAAAATTTGTTTCTGAAGATTTGCTCTGACGGTTTTATGCTGTTCTGTATCACCGTTATATGCAGTCCAAAGTTGCAGATATTCGACAGCAATCCGGGAAAGATTTTCGGACTTGACTTTGATATCACTTATTTTATAGACAACGGAAATTGTCGTCGGAAGCAGTCCCCGTCTAATCAGTTGTTTGATGCACCGCACCAAGTCATCGTCATTCTGCAACTGTTCTGTCCAAGACACCCTTAATGCTTTGAGGTGTTCTTCGCTTGCAGAACCGAGTCCCTTCTCAAGAACGGCAAGTATATGTTCCTTCTCCGATTTTATTGCCGCATCGTTTATTTTTTCGATAACTTTTTTCGCCTCGTCTATGAGACCAACCTGTATGAGTTCCTGCACTAAAAAGTCGTAATTGTCATCCCGAACGGTTTCGGAATCAATGTACTTAATTGTATTGAGTGCGTCGTCAAAAAATCTTGCGACGATTTGCAATCGGGCTAATTCCGACAGGCGGCTTTCAGAATAAACAACGGTATCTTCGTTTCCTGCTGTCAATAATGCCGGTCTTTCTGATGTTTTCGGCGGCAACCCAGCCTCCAATAAAGTACTTCGTGCAGAGTTTATGTTGCCCGCCCCGATTTGCAATTCTGCGATTGTCAGCAAACGGGCAACCCGTTCAGCCGGGTCTTCCATCCCGTCAACAATTTCTTTCGCTCTTTGGATAACTTTGACGGCATCGCTGTTCCGCGATGCAGATAGATATCCTCTTGCCGTTCTGGAAAAAATACGGAAAAAACGGATGTCGGAAATCTGTTTAACAAGTTCGGGAACGAGAACATCGTTGGCACCGGCGTATGCTCCCCAACTGACATTCCAGTTTTCTTGTGCGGTGTCTATGTTTATCTTTACCCGTTTCTCTTCCGGCAGCGGAGGCATTTTTAACGCTATGCGGATTGTTTCCGACTGCGGTTCGTTCAAAAGACGAAGAGCAGATTTTTTGATAATGTCATCAATTTGGTCGTTTCCTTTAAGAGCATCTTTAAATAATCTGTGAATATCAGGGTCGCACATCATCTGTGAACCGCTCAATCGGACTAATATATCAATCTGTACGTCGACGGACTCGGAATTAACAATAAAGTTGATTATCTCATTGATGGTGTTTATCACAAATTGTTCATTTTTTAGCGGCGGCATCATTCCCGATTGCAGTACCGCTGCGGACATAACGGCAGGTCCAACCGGTTTGATTTCCGGCGGTCTTGCCGACAGCGAAATAATCAGTTGACAGGCGCGGCAGAATTCCACCGCATCTGTTATGTACTTGAGCGTTTCAATTGCTTGCCGGCTGCGTCCGACTCTTGTCAACTCACCGGCAATGATGCGGACCGCCCGCATCCTTTTATCGTCACCTATCCGATGAGAATAAGCCAAATGTTTCTGGAATAAATCGTTTAACGAATTGTTGTCATCTGAGAGAGAAAAAATCGTTACTGCTCCGCAGAAAGAAAACTCGTTGATTGCAGAATCCAGTTTCAAATCATTGGTAACGAACAGACGCATGTAGTCCGCAACGGCGGTTCTTGCTGCCGTGCGGTTGTTGAGACGTAAATGCATCAATGCCTGCGAGATATAGATTCTGCCGCAAATCTCGTAAGCATTATCCCTGTCTTCTATTCCTCGGACTACACTGTCGATGTTAATGTCAACATCGTTTTCTGCAAGCGTTAGAGCAATATCAAGCAAGGCGCGGATGCGGTCATAAGGCAATTCCGAACGACTCAAGGTCTTGATGTCATTCAACACCAAGGTGCGCAAATACTTTGTTTGTTCCGCTTCCGGCAACTGTTGACTGCGGACATAATCGATGTTGAATTGGGTTCGTTCACGCCAGTATTGCGGCGATTCTGTTTCAAGATTATCGTATTTGGGCGGAACAAATGTTTCGGCGCGGCGTGAGTACAGCAAAGCCCCGATTACCATTCCGAGAACCGCCAATACAAGGAAAACAATACTACCGGCAAGGATATATCTTTTGCGAATCGCCTGCCTGTATTCTTTTTCGAGAGATTTTTGTTCGTTATTTTCCGACAATGGGAAGTCCTTCAAAAAAATTACGTGAAAAATACCGCTAAGAATGCACGACTAAAAACTCATTTTAACGAATTACAACAAAAAATCAACTCTTTTCCTAGTATGTGTAAAAATTTTGTCGGCGGGTAAAAGTTTGGTCGGTATTTTTGGCGGCTGCCATCGTTTCTTGTTTTACGAGAAAAAACTGCTAAAATGTCGGGACAATCATAGTGGTTCATATCTAGACATCGTAAATATCGATGAAACTTTTCACATCGTTTCTTGCTTTTCTTATTCTTTGCGGCGTTCTTTGTGCTGCGGAACAGCCCAATATCGCGGTTTTTCTTTGCGATGACCTCAATCGGACGAAGCCGCTTTTCTGGTATTACGTCAACGCTCTTGGTCAGCCGCGTGTTTCGATGCGGGACGGCGATTGGAAACTCGCTGCAACGCTTCAAGGAAATCCGCGACCGCAACGGGGACCGGGTGCGTCTCATTCCGCCGAATGGTCCGTTAATATCAAGACCGCAGTGCTTGAGCGGTTTGAACTTTACAATCTTGCCGAAGACCATCGGGAACAAACCGATGTTGCGGCAAAGGAACCGCAGTGTCTTGCGGAAATGAAACGGAAAATGCAGGTGTTGTTTGACGAGGTTCAGAAAGATACTCCGGCTTTGGCAGGATTAGAAATCCTACGATAAATTTAATTCCAAATTATACCCAAGGAGAATGTTCATGTTAAAAACGTATTCTTTCGTTTTGTTTTCATTTCTTTCAGTATTATCGTTTGCGGCGGAACCGCAGATTCAACTGGAAATCAGCAGCATACCGGCAAACGGATTGGTAGTCAAAACGCTCGACCTCTTGCCGATTCAGCGGTTGTACGGTTTGAATCCGCAGACCGCTTTTACAATGCAGCACAACGGCAAAGAAATTCCTTGTCAGTTCGCAACTGCCGATTCGGGCATAATTCTCGTTGCGCAATTTCCTGATGATTTAGTTGCGCTTTCGCAAACGGAAACGCTTCGCTGCAATTTGATTGCAAGTAATAATTCAAAACCGGTTAAAAAGATTTTGGCGATTCTTACCGAAACACCATCTTATCAGATTTGCCAGAATAACAACATATTTGCCGGTATGCCGTACAAGATAGTTTTCAACGGCACAGGAAAAGTTCTCGAAACGCACCGCTGGCAGGACCGCTTGCATCATCCGGAATATCCGGGATTTGATATTAGGAGCGGAACAGCCGAAATGGAACTCATCGATGACGGTGAGGTCTGCCGGATTGTCCGCAATACCGTACAACTGCAAGGCAGCAATCTGCCGAAAGAACAGCATCCGAAAATTGTTTATACTTGGTTCTTTTTCAAACAGCACAGCGGCTTGATTTATGTTACAGCAAACTATTCTCAACCGATTGAAAACGTATGGAAAGAGCGGCATTTTCTCGAACTGCACATTGCGGACGGTTCTTTCGGAGAATACTTCGATTTACAAAAACCGGCGGAGAAGAAAAAATTCACCGGTGATAAATCAACGCTTTCGGCAAAGGGTGCCGCGTTTTCGGACGGGAAAAATCATATCGCAATGTTCGGCAATCCAAGTGTTACCGTCTATGACGGCTTAAAAGTTGGTTTCGGTCCATATCTTCTTGCAAACGGTCAAGGTGCGTGGTCGCAATGGAATGAAAAAACCGGCACGGAATCGAGTTGGCTTCATATCAGTGCGGATAGTGCCGCCTTGCCCGATACTGCATCATACCAGCGAAGTGCTTCCGTTAAAATAACGTTGCCGGAATTGGATAACGATATTAAAACGTGGCTTGACACCGCCCGAAACACACTGTTCTACTCCGGCAGTATCAAAACGAAAGAAGAACTCAAATCGTTTAAGATTGATAATGAACGCTTTGGAGTAATCCAATCAAAAAGAACCGGCTTGCTGTTGGAACAGATTCAAAGCGAAAAGAGTAAAGGAATACAACTCGCTGCGCTGGTTGACGTTCCATCAAAAACGTTATTGACACCGCTCAAGGCGCAATCAATTTTCACAGTAAAATTGCGGGAAAAGCAAGACGGCGAACCGAATTGGAAACTGCATACGCTGACTTCCGACAGCAACTGGAAATCGGCGGACTGGAAACTGGATAAACTCACCGGCACTTTAACCTGCGTCTTTACCGGTCTCAATGGGGTACCAAACGGCGATAGAGTCCAACTGCAATTATCAATCAGCCCGAAGACCGCAGCCGGCGATGTGTGGTACATCGGTTCAGGGATAACCGTCAAATGGACAGGATTTATGCTGCCGATGAATTTGTCGCTGCAAGACGCAGCGTTGTTTCCGCTTCGGCTGTCCGCTTTTGGCAACAATATGAAGGGGTTTTATCCGCAGGCATCGGGCATTGCGGTTGACTCTCCTTTTACGAAGTCAATAAGTTGGTCGGGGACTTATCCGGGCGGCTGGTGTACTATGCCGTGGTTTGCCGTCTGGAATGATGCCGCTGACAAGAATGTCGGTTTATACATTGCCGCTCATGATGTCAATGGTACAACGAAGAAACAATCATTCCGCTCTAATGTAAATGATGAAACGGTGCAGATTGCGCTGGAATATCCGGCAGAGGATTTGGGGCAAAAAAATTCCTGCTTCGCTCCTTGTACGATAGTTATTGAAACCTTTAACGGAGATTGGTACGATGCAGCCGTGATGTATCGCGAATGGGTTCGCAATGAAGCGGTGTGGTATCCGCGCAGTAAAATCACGGCAGAAGGGCGAATTGACACGCCGCTTTGGGCGCGGGAATTAGCAGTGTGGAATCAACATGGGCAGCGCAATCCGGCAAACATGCTGGAAGAATTGCGTGCTTTCCAAAGTCCGCTTAACATTCCCGTTGCGGTGCATTGGTATAACTGGCATAAGGTTCCGTTTGACAACGATTATCCGCACTATTTCCCGACGCAAGACGGTTTCAAGAAAGCAGTTGCTGACATACAGAAAGACGGCGACCTCTTCGTGATGCCGTACATTAACGGTCGTCTTTGGGATACCCGTGACAAGGAAATGGAGGACTATCTTTTCACAAAGGAGGCGTTTCCCGGCGTTACCAAGAAGGAAGACGGAACTCCCTACACTGAAACATACGGCAGCAAAGAGAAGGACGGCAGTCCGGTTGTACTCGGTGTGATGTGTCCCGCAAGCGATGTTTGGAAAAACAAACAGAGCGAATTGATAAAACGTCTCACCGGCGCACCGGACGGCAAAGATGACAACGAAGGAAACATGGGGGTCAAAGCCGTCTATGTTGACCAAGTTGCTGCTGCAAAGCCGGAATTGTGTTTCGATAAGACGCATGGACATCCGCTCGGCGGCGGGGACTGGTGGGTACCGGCTTATCGAGATATGTTCGAAAAGATTCGTGCCGAACTGCCGAAAGATGCGATGTTGACAACAGAATGTAATGCAGAACCGTTCATTGACATTTTTGACGGTTATTTGACGTGGCATTTTCAGCATGACAACGAAGTCCCGGCTTTTGCGGCAGTGTACGGCGGTGCAGTACAGATGTTCGGCAGGGCTTACGGCGGCGGTGCTGACCACGTTATTGCGGCGAAGATGAAACTTGCGGAGTCGTTTGTTTTCGGAGAGCAAATCGGCTGGATTTCGCCGCATGTTGTTAAAGACGCGGAGAAATACAATTATCTCAAGAAGGTTGTTGCGCTTCGGTATAAGTTTCGCAAGTATTTTTATGCAGGCGAGATGTGCCGCCCGCCGAAACTGATTGGGGCAATGCCGCGGGTAACTGCCGACTGGCACTTCAGCGGACGACCGACTATTGTGACAGCAAACGTTATTCAAACGGGTGCTTGGAGGATACCGGCGCAGAACTCGGTGATACTGATGTTTGCGAATTTTTCCAAGGATACCGTTGAAAATCAGATGCGGTTTGATGTCAAAGAAATCGGACTTGAACCGAATAAAATCGCTATTGTCCGGCACAATCCTGACGGCACAGAATCGGTACTGCCGGAGTTGCCGACGACTTTGAAATTCGGTGATGAAGAGGTTTTCGTGCTGGAAATAAAGGCGAAGTGATACGAAAAGAGAAAAGAAAAGAGGCGGGGGCTTTAGCCCCCGCAATTGTATTGTTTACGTTTGCAACAACTCCAGATAACTGCTTTGAACGGAGTCCGACAAGCCCAGCAATGATGCTAATTCTTTCACGGCATTGCGCGCCGATTCCCAATCGTCAGAATGGACTAACGTTTCCAACTCGATAAAATGTGAGGGCTGATTCCGCTTTGCCAATTCCGGCAGTTCATCCAAACAAACATTAAAAGAACGACCGGCGTAGGAAAACGTTCCTTCCTGCCGAAGTTTATGAACGAAACCGCTTTGCCGAAAACCCAACGCCGTGAAAATTTCCTTCATACTTTCGAGATTTTCAGGATATGCTGTATCCGCCGCAATCGGAATTTCTATTTCCCGCCGGGTTTTCGTTTCTTTGTCAAGTTTCGGTCCCTTGTATGTCAAGGTACAGAACTGCGAACCATTTTCCTGCATTGCTTGCCGAATCCGCAGTGCTTCGTCGGTCTGCCGAAAGTCCCGCTGCGGATGCTGATAAAAAATGTCATCTTCGGTCATTATCGGCAGCCAAGCGATGTTGAATCTTTCCAACTCGCGCTTCAATGCCGCCGCATCGCCGACAACGAATTTGATTTCGACTTCGTACATTTTCTCTTGCCGCAGCCCTTCGGCTTGCGGCTATTGTTTTATTTTCCGATGTACCAGCCGTAAGAAGGTAATTCAAACGACAGATGTTTAATCTGTTTGCCTTTCTCGAAAAGAACAGCAGTCGGCGTTATCTCCGATTCCACATCTACCGCAACCGGTTCGTTCCGCAAGTTAATCACGACAAGAATCTTTTCGTTGTCTAACTTGCGTTCAAACGAAAGTACCATATCCGGTTTGCTGTTTTTCGTGAAGGTGATTGAACCCGCTGCTTGCAGCGCAGGATGTTTTTTGCGAAGTTGAATCAACTTTTGGCAGAATTCAAACCGGCTCTTTGCTTCTTCGGTGTTTGCTTTCGACCAGTCAATCGCAAGATTGCCGAAGATACTGTGCCGCTGTTTATCGGCAATTTCCTGTCCGTTATACAACAGCGGAATACCGTCAAAAGTGAAACACGCAACTAACGCCGCCTCCACACCGTCTTTACCCCAATGATGTTCACGCCGCTTTTCGTAATCGTCATTCGTTATATCATGATTGTCAATGTAATGAATAAAACGTCCGCCCTTCGGCTGCCGATTCAGTTGCGTCTTCTTCGCTTCCGCAAGATGTGAAACGGGATTTTTGCCGTCCATTACATTTTTGATTGCCGGATATATCGGGAAACCGTAATTCATATCAAAGGCAAAGTTTTGAGCATCCGGCTTGCTGCCTTCGTTTAGCATCGCAAGGTTCGGTTTGATTTTATCAATGCGTTTGCGTCCTTCAACCCAGAAGTCAAGCGGGATACCGTCTCCGACATCACAGCGGAAACCGTCAACATCGAATTTCTTGAGGAGAAACTCCATATTGCCGTAGAGATATTCCCGCAGTTCTGGATTATCGAAATTCAATGCCGGAAAAGCCCACGCAGCATTGACGGCATTACCGTCTTTATCCCGTTTAACGAAGTCGGGGTGGTCTTTGATAAACACCGCAGCCGGTCCGCAGTGCAGATAAACCAAGTCGAGCAGCACTTTTATGTTCAGTGTCTTGGCGGTTTGAACAAATTTTACTAAATCATCGGCGGTTCCATATTCGGGGTCAACACTAAAGTAATCCTTCATTCGGTAAGGATTGCGGGGACTATTCATTCCCGACTTTTTCTGGCGCGGACTCCAGAATTCCTGCCGCATATCGTCATCGGCGGTGAACATCGGACAGAAATAGACGATAGTGATTCCCAACTTCGCCAAGTCCGGCAGTTTTGCTTCGGCGGCTTTGAGCGTTCCTTCTTTGGTGAAAGCACGCAGGTTAATCTGATACATAATTCCGCTGTTAACCCAATCCGGTGCTTTGCGCGCTTCGGTTTGGTTCACCGCCGACGGCTTCGGAGCATCAGCGTTTTGAGCGGAAACGACAAGCGTTAGTCCGCTGCTCAACAACAGACAACATAAAACGAATAGACGGTTCATGTATTTCATCTTTCAATTTAGCCGGTACTCCGGTATTTAGCAGGGACTAAAGTCCCCGCCTCTTTAAACTATTTCATAAATTCATTCAAAATGAAGTCCTTCGGCAGTTCCTTTTTCTGGTCTTGCAGAGCTTTGACATAACCCGCTGCCAAAAGTTTCAACTCCGCATAATTCTGCAAGGTCGAGTCAAGCGGTATCAGCGGATACTTGTCCAAAAGCGGTTTCCACAATTCAATCGACTTGTCAAACGCCGCCTGCGCTTCCGCCGCTTTGCTTTCATGCAAAAGTTGAAAACCCGTCTGCGCCGAATTAACCGCAGCCGCAAACGCCTCATCATGCTTCATCATCAACTCAACGTAACTCCGCAGCGGCAACGGTTCCGGCAGCGGCTTATCTAACTTCCGCAGCGTCCTGATATAATAGGCATTCGCTTCCAGTGCTTTGTCCCGCAAATCCGGCAGCGGAGCAAGTTTCATAAACTCGGTTGAAAAATTTATCCCTTCAAACCGATTGCAAATTCGGCTGAAGTATTCTTCACACTTGGCATAATCGCCCTTCTCGAAAGTCCCTTTCGCATAATCCAAAGCGGCCAAAACCTCATCTGGGTCGCTGTCCTGCTTAAGTTTATTGCGAATCAGTCCTTGCAGCGGTTCTTTGCCGGTAAATATCTCGTTAATGTTGTCGAGAATGATGACGAACTTATCAACTATCTCTATGATTTCACGAATGAACTGCGAATCAATCGAAATGTCGGCAAATTCTTCCTTGTTGAGTAGGTCTTGCCAACTCTGCATAGCGTCAACCCAGCCGTCTCTAGCGGCACGCGGGTCGCCGTCATAATACGCTTTTCGAGCAAAATACCGCTTTTTACGAGCATCATCGGCTTCCTGCGTCCGTTCCACAGCAACTTCACGGAAACGGTAATCGTAATTCAAAATATCGCGGTACAAATCAGAATGCCGGGTTTTCTGTTTCGTCTTGTCGATTTCTTCGGCAATGTCTCTCGCTCTGCCTTTTGCTTCACGAGGAACATCAAGTCCCTGAATTTCTTGGGCGAGAACTTTCGGACCGGTTGCTACCATACCGACAGCCCGACCGCCGACTTGACCGACAGCACCATCCGCTTTGGTAACTATGTC
>Ga0123353_10012885_pt1 | contig 11930 bp, 7 predicted proteins | sample TergutLab28metaG_3_FD_92763 | JGI IMG/M metagenome (GOLD analysis project Ga0123353, IMG submission 92763) | Labiotermes labralis P3 segment gut microbial communities from Petit-Saut dam, French Guiana - Lab288 P3 | ecosystem: Host-associated > Arthropoda: Insects > Digestive system > Gut ... | reverse complement strand
GCTTGCTGCTTCCATCCTGCAGGGTCAAGGTGAATAGGGTACATATGTGGTGAGTTATGTAGGGGGGTTGTAAGGAAAACTCTTGGGAGGTGGCAAGGCAGTAGATCCCACTCCAGGCCGATGAAAACAGTGGCCAGGAATGTGAAGATACAAAGCAGCCCGTGCACAATATTTCAGTCTTAAAAGGGGACTTGAAGACCATAAAAAAGTAAAACATTGGAGGAGAGCCTTTTTCAGGGCCACAGCAGATGAGCATCAGGAAATGAGGCCTAACCCTTGTTTGAGGCAGTTGGTATCCTCTGATACAACTACATGGTCTTACAAGGCAGAAGACTAACCTCATTTGTATAATGTTTTGTCCCAACAGGCTTATAGATGACTGGAATTGTTCACATCTACAAATTAAAGCCAGGGTATATTTGTTGACTTCAACAAATATCTGAATTCACACATAGTATTATGGCATTCTCTCAGTTGAGGCAGATTTTGTATGTATTAGTATATTAGAGAAACATTCTTCCTTCATACAAGCAGTAGAGAGAAGGCCCCTAATCATGATCCTGAACACGCCAGCTGTTATCAGAGCTTTATCACATTGGAGTTTATATCTGCTGGGAATTTAAGAGTCTATTTTTCCACTGCAATACGACTTATCTTATTTCGTAAAAGATTCTAGAAGTGCCAACCTCCAGCTTCTAAGCACACTTCACACCTTGTATTTCTTGACCCACAACTGAGCTGTTTTCTTGAAATAATGGTGTGTATTCTTTGAATATTGTCCTTTAGGTTCTTGTAGTGAACATGGTTGGGTCACAAACTCTATCTTTCTGTGTCCCTGACAAATCATAATTTCATGGGTTAAAATCTGGATAACTAGGAGACTTCAGTGGGCTAGGTATCAACTGTTTACCATATAGCTCTTTTAGGTTACCTGTTTGAGAATATTGTTGTGTGGGCCGTGGTATTGTCCTGCAAGAAGTAACTATACATTTTTTTTCTGTTAATTCTGTGATAAATTGTGCCAGAATTAACTGGATATAGCAATGTTAATTTAAAAATGGGTAGGTTAGGATTTCGTTCTCTGATCACACTGTGGCACTGAGTCATCAGTCCTAGTGTCTTAAAGAGAAGTCCTAGAAGAATTTTTCTGGGATCTATTGACATTTGAAGATGATGGTACTTCATTCCTTTGAAATGTCGGGATCTAATTACTTGGTGACATGGCACCATATTGCAGAAAACAAATCCTCGAAATTTTTTCATATTTTCTTTTTGTTCAGTTTGAACTTGTCATTTAGAATTGTTTGTCTGTTTGTATATTGTTCCTTTGCATAGTACAGTTGACACAGGATAATTTTTTTTAGAAAACTTTGAGTGTCATTCTTTCTGTGCTGCTGCATTTTACAACACTGTCGCATATGAACACATTTGGATCAACATAAAACATTTTACACATGCCGTGACCACTATCTCTAGCAAAACACTTAACTGACAGGGCTCCTGTCCAATGTTTCAGCTTTAATATGAAGGTAAATTTCTGGCAGTTGCCTTGTGTAAAGGAGCTGGTGTTGTCGTAACTAGGCTCAGGGGCACAGTTAGTGGGATACTGTGTTTTGTTGTTGTTAGAGGGAACCAGAAAATAAGCCATTTTTATGCAAGGGCAAGGAAAAAATTGAAAGATGTTATCATTAACATTTTCCAAGCCTTTAAGAAAATCCCCATTCCCCCCCCCCCCCCCCCCCCCCCCCTCTATACAGAGAACTTCTTCCATCCAGTAAAGTTGTGGCACATTTTATGGGATTGTTGTTTGATCGCTATGTGTTGATGTTTTAGGAAGGTATATGAATATTTTTTGGCATGTTGCTGATCATATTTCTGTCTTCTGATATCAAAAGAAAGAAGCAACAAGTTAATAAATGAACTGACATTTTAACGTTTGCAGATAAAATCTCAGGCCCATCTTTTTTGGGTTGTATGATTTTTTTCATAAATACAGTGGTTGGGAATAGCACATTGACTTTTATTTGAATTTAAATTTTGTAAATGCTAATATCTTTATGCTGTTTCAGTGTAAAGCATGTTTAAATGTTATTGTTTAATATCTGCAGAGTTTGAAAACCATCAGTAGGCTTCCAGTAATCTGAGAGCATTGAAGTAATACTGACTGTGCTTTCTCCATCTTAGTAGGACAGCATATTAAAGACTGATGCTTCATCCACATATAAAATGATAGATAACCATTCTAAATAAGTGAACAGTAATGTATGGATGCTACGCTGCATATTATTCACATTATTGAATAGTTAAACAAAACATAAATTCCTAAAAAGGATTCCAAGTAGCAGTGAATTACTCTATGAGCAATTTTATGGCCCTTTCAGCTTTCATGTTGCCTGAGTAATGTGAGAAATTACAGGCACCATTACACATGCATTGCTCCCCAGACTGAACTGTTATGAGCTTAATGGTAAGGAAGCATGGAGAAGAAATCGGTGTAATAATAAAAACAAAATAATGGTCTTCACTTTCTGTAGTTCATATCTGTTGCAGGTAGGATTACAAGCTCTGTACTCATTGTTGGAGTCAGTCTGGGCTGAATTATATCTCAATGGTGTTGTGAACGAATTGAACCTAAATGAGCTGTCTAATAGACTTACTGTTAGATCTGTTATTGTGTGTTACATTCTTCGTGTTCTGTTTGTGGTGGGGAATCAAGAAATAAAACTTTCAGTCACTTGTTTTGCGGTGTTTTATTTAGAATATTTTAAGTTGGCCCATCACACAGTTTATTTGTGACACTGTATGGAAGAGTAGGTCAGTAGGTCCATTGAGTGGCTGCTGTATGTACCAGGTGTATCCAGTCAGCATTGTCTTCTTCAGTCTCCCACATACTTTTAACAGGTACCATTTGTTGCTCACTGTACTTCCACTTGCTGCTTGTCAGTGGAAGATTGATAGCAGCTACTGAGTTAAACAGTAAATTACTCGATATTTGTTATTCTGTCCAAATGAAGTCAGCATTTGGCAGTAAAACATTGGTGTTGATGAAAATGAGGTTTATACAGTATTTCTCATATCAGGAAAGTCATAAGAAGGGGTTGTTAATAGTGATCATTAATAAGGTACATTTTTGTTACCAGTGTTCCGAAAAGAAGACTGGTTCGTTATTCTTAGATGATTAGGTCCCTTACATTTTGAATTTTATTTAAATAATAAAGAAATTTGCATTTGGGAGTGAAAAAAAGGAAAAAGTGATTTAGTGAGAAATTTTCCTGGTTTCTGATGTTCACTGTTCTATCATTCAAATTCATTTATGGTGATTTCACATGTATGATATTTTATTTTATGTTCATAGGTTCTCACAGCTCACTCATTCAGAGACTATAGAGTTTTTTCAGTCTCTTATGTGTTTCGTTGACTTTCAAATAACATAATTTGTGCATTAGTTTTGCAGTGTATGAGTATCATATGGGACATAAATGTTAAACTTTTAGCTTTAACAGGCATTTTTAAGTTCCAGCATTAGTAGTGTTTATATATAGGTATTAAGAATGATATATAATTAAGAGCACTCAACCAAGCAATAAACTTAAACACTTGAGAATATTACTGGACAGAAATTTATTTTGAAATGTGTTTGTGAGTTCCAGTAACATGAATGGTTTTGTGATTGGTGTAGTATTTGGTTAGTTCTCACTCAACCATGCTTCAGTACCAAAATACACATTTGGTACTGTTTGATACCTGCTCAGCTCTTCAGCTTTTATACTGACTTGCTTAATAATTGGTATGAATTAAATTACGATTTAGAGAACAGTGCTGTGTGTCCAGTGTTTTGTGTTCAAAGATATCAATCCATGAATTTTTTATTTATTGGTAATTTTGCCTTCGGAACGTTCTTTGTCTTTGATTTCCTTGTGGGTGTGTGAGGCTGTCAGAATATATTGCAGATAGGAATACAGTAAAGCATCAGTTTGGAAAATAGAAACTACAGCGAAAGATTTCATTTCTCATGAATTGACGACTTGAATTGACAACATTCTTGAAGTTGTTATCCCTATATAATAATTATCCAACCCCATTATTGTGATTTTAAAACACTGATGTGTCTCTTACCCCCTGCGTAGGAATGACTAGTTAAGCCACCAACCAACCTACCTACCAACCAACCAACCAACCAACCAACCAACCAACCAAGTAACTAACTGGCTAATTAGCTAACTACATGCAACAGAGTCGCTCTTGTTGGTTTGATTATTCCTCATCTGAGCGTGAAACACTGAGCTTTTTATTGAATACAAAGACATATTACCATGGTCATGAGATCCTATGACTGGGCCATGTCCTGTGCCAGTTTAATCCAGCCACAGCCTTTTACTTTATATTTGTGCAAATTAATATTATCTTAATGCTTCTACTTTGGTCTTAGGTGATATCTTGATGTGTTTATTCCTGCATTCTGGTGTGAGACATCAGCATATAAGCCAGACTCATTACAGACATCTGATAGAGAATCTGTGTTCTTCATCTTGGCATTTACTTATGTCTTCATCCATGAATTAACATCATGTACAAGAAGTTGATGTGTCCAGTCCATTCTGATTTTCTTGAACCTCTGTAATGGTTTATTCTGAAGCAAAGATGAAATGCACTGGTGACAAAAATTTTTTGTGGTTTCAGACTGTTATGAGCAGGAGATACATCAAACATGCTTGTTTACCCATGTCAGCTCCTTGCCTGCTAACAAAATAGACTTAGCCTAACTAGTTTTGTAGGCATACCAGATTCAGTGCTTCTCCCCCAATTGTGTTGTAGGCTGTTTTGAAGTGTCTAATTACTTGTAGCTTATGCACGTGCCATTATAGTGACCTCTGTTCTCCAGTATCTGATCCACACAACATACAAGATGAGTGGTTAATCCATCATGTCTGATCACCATTGCTGATACCCATAGTTAAACACAAAATAAACCTCTGTAGTAATTCAAGATCTAAGTATTTTTCCTGACTAAATTAGTGCATTATAAAAGTACATCTTTGCAATAAAAATATAGATATATTTGACTTTTCCATTCTCTGGAACGCAGTTCAAGCCCAAGTAGTAGAGTCATTGGTACTCAGTAACAGGTGGGCCAATAAAAATTTTTGTTGATGCTTCAGTTACTTTATTGAAGTAGTGGCAATAATTTTTGGTTCTGTGCTTACATCGTCTGAATTATGAACGTAATTTATGTTTGAAAAATGTGTGTAAAGGAAAATAGCATTTACGACCTTTTGTTGGTACAAATAAATAGAAAACAGCTGTCCTTTGATTGAGTCACTATTTTAGGTATGTTTCTCACAGATGTCTTCCATAAAAGCTCTTGAAACATCCACAGAATTGAACGTTGTCTTATGTACTTGAAGAGTTGCGTGCATGTTCTAGGAATGGAGCATACTGTAATGCAAATATTGACTGAAAGAGCTCTTCAGAACAGGCGGCAGCATTTTGTCGGTGGTCCTTAATTCTCTGCAAATGCAAATTTCTCTCCCATTTGCCTCTACAGTTTATTTGTATTTTTGTAATATTACTTTCATTACTGGACACAGGCTGGATGGCCATAGAATTGTGGTTCGATTCCCAGTGGGGACAAGGGATATCTCTGTTCTGCAAAGGGTTCAGACCAGCTGTGGCGCTCACTTAGCCTCCTCTTCAGTGGGTACCAAATGTGTGCTCGGGAGGAGGGGAGGTAAAGTGTAAAGTGACTTGTCATAAAGCTGACCACTCAACTCCATCTAGTGCTGAGGTTGAGAACAAGTGGAGCAACACCTCCACTTATCTGTCTGCTTTGCATGATGTGCACAGGGACAGCATCAGTTATACCTTTTCGTCTTCTGTGAAGTGACGTGAGCCGTTCATATGAGGTTGTTGTAATACTTTCCAAATTTCTTAGTTCAATGTATGCACTATGAAAATCATCTCTTTTCTGAGATTACCATTGTTTTGAAGGAATTTGTTGACCCTTTAGGATAGTAGGTTTCTCCAAGAAGTTGGTGAGTTTGTACTAAACTCCATGGTATCACATGCCTGTGTGAATCCCCATTCTGAAAATCTCACATCCTGAGTGTGTGCACTGTGTATTGTTTGAAGTTTGCTATTTACTGTGATGTGCAAATGTAAAAAATTTGCAAGAATTAGTGACTGGGCACTCTGGAATTCAATTCCTGGCAGGGGTAGGAGATTTTTCTTGTCTCCAGAACGTCCAGACCAGCTCTCAGGTCCACCCAGCCTTCTAGTCAGTGGGCACCTCATGGGGGTTCTTTCCTCCGAGGGACAAGTTTCAGGGTGCAAATTTGACCACCAATCTCCATCCAGCATTAAGAATGCTTGGTACTATATATCTGCTCCCCCTGTGTGTGTTTGTGGCATGGACAGGGGCAGATTTACCTTCTTCCCTTTACCTTCCTGTTGCTAGTTGAGGTCTGGTAATAATTAGAAAATGCAAACCTTTAGTAGTTTCCAAATTTGTGGTAAATTACAGCGTTCAGTTGTCAGTGCCTGACTTGCCATTTGGAGCATAGGATTCCTTCTGTCCTTGTTTTAGCCATGTGTAATAAGAGTTCTCAGGATGGGCTTCTTTGTCACATACGATTTCAGTTTGACTGTTAATTCATAATGTTGCACACTTTTGCTTTAAAGCTGATAGATGAAACTCTTTATATTAGAAAACTGATTGTTTGTGTGTATGGTTGTTTGTTTGCCTTGTGTTTTGCTTGCTTATGTGCTAGCTTGCACCCACTGTTTGTTTGTTTATTTGTTTGTTTGTTAGTTAATTCACTCATTCACTTGAGTTCATTAATGAAATTCTAAACCCTGTCATAATATTTGTTGTTTTGCTTCTGCCTGCAGGACATTGAATATCACTTAAATGTGAATTCTTATGTATGTTCATGATATCAAAGTGTGGTTTCCTTTAATAGAATTTGTTTATCATATTGTAAGTGATAACAAGATATGAGTAATTCATGAAGTAAGTTTTGGGCAGAATTATTTATAATGTTATTTCCCAGACTAGTGGTTATAATTTGCATTTCACATTTCATTTGGCACCACAATATATGAATACTACCATTACTGCTTTATACTGTGAAGGTCTTCTTAAGCAGATGAATAGAAGATTAATAATGCATAAAAAGTGTAGACTAGAATAGATTTAGTTGTGATAAGTACTAAATTACTGTGACCATGGTTATTGTAAGTGGACCTTGTGAAGTAGGGCCCTCCCACTGGAAGAGGAGGGAGGGGAGAAAGACGATGGATATAGTGGTGAGGAGGAGGGGCAGGTAGTATGACTTCCCACCACAGTCCTGTAGTGTTTTCAGAGACTGTTGTTCTGATGTGGTGATTTGTCTGTGGGCATTGCTTCAAGTGATAGGTAAAGGGATGAGGAAGGGAACTGTGATGATGGTCAGACAGAAAAGGAGTAGAGGGAGGAAGGGAGGGAAATGCAAAAGAGGACAAACCAACATCATACATGCCTGAAGAGGAGGAAGAAGAAGATGAAGATGAATAGTTCATGTTGAATACAAAAGACAAACATGGCTCATCTTCTCTTCAACTTCTTGACGATGATGGCTCGGCCTTGTCCCGTGTCATCTCATGTCCCCTCTGGCAATAGAGTTCCTCTTGTGAAGAATTGTACTGCATGGTCACAGTGCTGCATGGTGTAGCCAGCAGCTCCATCAGTCTCAGAGGTAACCGAGTAGGGAAATGTGTGTCGGGGGCCGTCAGGCTGCACTGGGTCACTGCAAGTCTACTGCTTCGCAACTGTTGTAGTGTATCCATATAGTACTGTTTTATTGGATTGTTGTCTGAGGTGCATGTGTTATATGTGTGACAGTGAGAAATTTACTGTTGTTTTGACTACAGTGCCTCTGCTGTATTATAGTACATTATGAAAATAGAAAACAATTGACAGTGATTATTTTTAAAATTGTTAAAAGTGGTATAGTTGCATCTAATAAGTGGGATATTGATTGTGTACAATGCGATCTGTGCTAAACAATTGAAGTAGTTAATTTTGACTTCAGTGTTCTGGATCTGTTCTCCATATAATGTGTGTGTTAGAAGTGTGGAAGGTTTTTTTCCCATGCGTTGCTTTTCACTGGACTGTGCTGGACTCTGTTTGATGTACTTAATTCAGGAAATGCTATAAATTATCATTTAATGGCTGATCTGAGTTTCAAGATGAGAAATGAAGTGAAACTGCAGTTATGATGTTATGACATAGACTTGAAGTGGACACAAATTTGTGGGACTGTAAAGTAGTTTTTGGTGCAATTTTTCACTAAGGAAAAACTCAGTTTGATTCCATGACCGGGAAAGTGGAGTTCCCTGCAGACAATTCAGCATGTTGGAGGCACATTTTGGAGAAAGAAGGGTTGTTGCAGGTTAGTGTAATTAGCAGCTCAAGGAAACAGCAGCACATGCCGTTCATGCTGTTCATGCCATTTATTTTATTTGTTCATTTCATTATCATCATCCATATAATGTTCTTGTTGGCACACTTGTATGCTAGAGACTGATAGTGTTTCTTATTAGGACTGGTGAAGGTACAGACATGCTATATTAAAGTAGAGACCACTCTCAACCACAGCAATTTGGTCTGTCAATGAGTCTGAAATTTTCCAGTATGCATCAGATGAAGTTGTATTTATATGTGGGGAACTGTGAGAGCCTTCTGTCCTACCTATTTGATACATCTGCAGTGGCATCAGAAAAGTACTTTTATTTGGATGTGTTATATAGAAGACAATGCAATGCAAATTAATTTTCTCACTTGGTTTGCATATTTTTAATGCTGTACCACATATAAAACAGGCAATATATGTATAACATAGCATTGATGTATTCTGAGTGTGTATGTGTAGCCTAAGTTATCCCAGCATGCAAAGCGCATGCACCGGATTATGTCATCTGTGGCCTGTCCTGCTATACCATATTTTTTTCACATTATCTCATAGATGGCAGGATTGTTGGGGAAAAAAGTTACAAAACATAAAATGTATACTTCGATTTTCTGTGCGACTTTGGACTGAAACATTTTTCATTCTATGAAGAATTCAGTGAGATATAAATATACTTAGGTCTTCATGTAAAGTACCCGTTATTCTTGCCAAATTTAAAGAAACTTGAACTTCCATGACAGAGTTTAGAAAACTACTCAAATACCAAATTTCGTGAAAATTCGTTCAGTGGAGTTGAGTTTTTCTGTGCGGACAGACAGACAGACATAATGAATGTTAGTTGCTTTCTGCAGTTTTGCATATGTGCCTAAAATTCCTGAAAATGGTCCTGAGCATACGTCTTTATAATATACAGATTTAGCAACGCAGTTGTAGCTACTGAAGTGGGAACTGGCACATCCTGTTTGTATTAATGGCTATCATGAAAAGAATTGGCAGCAAGTTGCCCTAAAGTACTGATAAATTATGACCACACTGTGTAGAATGACATCCCAAAAGATTTTATTCCTTATAGTCAGTGCTGTCAGAATTTTAAATCTAGCATGAAAGTGACCTGTTACAGTAAGGTAATTTGTTTCTTAAAGTAAGGATTTATACTAGTGAGAATGCAGCTGCACAGTTGTTCACATAACACAAGAAATCATACATAAATTAGTAGCAAACTGCAGAATGATTTTGTATTAAATGTCTGCAGTGATGTAGGCCATGTGTTTACAGCAAATACATGGATTATTTTCTTTGTATTTGGAAGAGGTCTGAGTGCAGATTGACATATTCTGTATGATGTGATACATGTGTTTCTTCTTTTAGTTGCATAATAATTAATTTTATTATTAAACCTGTTGAAGAATGGACACCAGGTACATTTTATCACCTGTCTTTTACATTAGATTGAATTGATGCTTTCTTGGGCGCAGAAAATTGTAAATGGTTTCTGGAGGTGTTGTAGCATAGACAGACACTTTTGTTATTGTCTGCAAGTTGGTCCAATTGATAGACGTGCATGGCGCAAACAGCACTGTGAAATTTGTAGACCCTTCTGTGTTCAACATGAAACACACTAGCCTACCATAACCAAAAATCCAGAAGACTTGGCAAGGAGCACTTTCCACTGCCATCAACCACCCATCACCCCCCCCCCCCAACAAAAAAATGTGAGAATCTTTTTCTGTCAAATAATATGAACAGTGTAAAGTATTTTGCCCATTTCTCTAACAAAATTAAATTATAGTTTGGTTTTGCATTTCTTATGAGCATCAATATTATGTACAGAACACTGAAGAGAGGTGTCTATGAGAGTGGCATTGCATTCCACCATCACTTCCAGTAACAGTAACACACCCCTGGGTTTTACTTGATGATTTTGGATTGTTTTTCCTGACAACTCGTAATGCCATTTCCCGTTACGAGCATTGTTACTTATGTACATGCATGACAAAGTAGCTCAAGAAAAGCACTAACATTCCCAAAACTGACCTGTCAAAATTTGTGATGAAGGCTGTTTAAGTCTGAAAGTATTAAGGGGCTGTACTTCCGAAATCCAAACCGGCAGTTTGTGGGTTCGATTCCCGATGGGGTCATGAGGATTTTTTAATGCCTTAATCCTTCGGACCACACTGTGGCCCTCAGGTCGACTCAGCTTCTATCAGAAATGCGTACAAGGGGTATCTCCTGCAGGGGTAAGGTGGTCGGTGCATAGGGCTGACAACCTTACCACCTTCACGTGCTGATTTTCTAGAAATTCTGGGAGAATCAACATCCTGGAGCCCCAAGAACCTGTCCAGGCCTGCACTAGGATAGCTTTACCTTTACATCTGTTATCACTCTTTTGAATAGCACTGATGACACTGTGTCTATATTTTATGCATCCTCATTTTAGCCTATCTTCCCGTTATTCATGTACAAGGATAAATTCTTGGATTATTATAGTGATTATTTGATTATAATAATCTCACAAATGCACATACTCCCATGTTAGATTTAATATATGTGATGTTACTGGGATATTTCTTTCTTCCATGTAGCCACATGTGGCTTATTACACTGAACTGGTTTACCCTGGTCCATAGTTAGCTTTAGAATATCTTTAGGTCAACCTTATATTCAAACTGACCTTGAAGTATGAAAATGATGAGAGAAAAGTGAGAATAGGAGAATTATGTAGCAATAGACGGCTCTTTAGTTGTGGGGATGTTAAAGAGAAATTAATTGGATTGCTGGCTGTGAGGAATAGTGTCCTGTCTTCAAAGGGAAGGTTTACAATTGTTAACTGTGTGTGAAGCGCAATAAGTAGAAAGAAAGAAGCGTAAGAAAGAAGGTGCTAATCACACAAGATTGTGTGGCCTTGCTGCCTTGGTGGTTGTTGGACTGTTGATGGCCAGCCACAGGGAAAAGTGACAAGTATAATTAATGGTGCCTTGATTACACACACACACACACACACACACACACAAAAACACAAATTGATGTCAGTGCTATATTAGGCACCTCAGTTGATGTGCCCATTCCTTATTGTCTGATGCAGAAACTGTGGAGAATGATTGATCTGAAGGACTGTTGACATCACCAATGTTATAAAAACTACAAATCCAACCAACTTAACTTCAAAAAAAAAAAAGCAAGTTCTGTGATAAGAGTTAATAATGAAGAGAAACATGGCGCTACTGTAGCACCCTGAAGGACACCTGTTTTAAATACATAATTAAATACAGTATAGTGGTAAAAGAGAATTGTGTTACCTTCACAGTGTTCCTTGTCAGGGAGCTTGAAGTATGAAAAGTCGGTCATTTTTACCATATCCCGGTTGTGTAATATAGAAACAATTCAGGAAGGATAATGAATAGATTTTTGCAACTTATGTGTATGTGTTTGTGTGTGTGTGTGTGTGTGTGTGGGGGGGGGGGGGGGAGGGGGAGCGGGGGGGTG
>Ga0123353_10012884_pt1 | contig 11930 bp, 7 predicted proteins | sample TergutLab28metaG_3_FD_92763 | JGI IMG/M metagenome (GOLD analysis project Ga0123353, IMG submission 92763) | Labiotermes labralis P3 segment gut microbial communities from Petit-Saut dam, French Guiana - Lab288 P3 | ecosystem: Host-associated > Arthropoda: Insects > Digestive system > Gut ... | reverse complement strand
TGGTAATCAACATCATAGTCGCGAGCTCCTGATGATGGGCATAGTAGTGCCCGAAACATGTTGAGCCTATAAGAAGTACAATAAAATAATAAGTGGCATCTAGTTGGTTTTTTATTCTTCAGTAATGCACAGTATGTAATTTGTAGATACATTTAAAATTATAAAATATTTAAAAGTGCTCCAAAATGTTTCGGATCACAGAGGATCCATCATCAGGGAGCCTTGTACAGTACTTGGCTAAAAATTACAAGAATGGTTCTATCGTGTCCGTTGATATGGACGTGGTTGGTGCTATGGCAGCATATTCTGACCCGTTGTACGTGTGTGTAGTTCACTGTATAGGAAGGCAGTGCCACTTCTACCACAAATCCCACCTGGAATGAAATGAGAATTAGCCCGGGCCACAACTTTAAAAGAATGTCGACAAACCACCTGAGCCACGGCACGCCTTCCTCCACCCAAAGAAGAAATTTAAATACTGTAATTGCCCGAACATATTTGTATGTCGGGAAACTATAAATTTCTGCGAACATACGTATAAGGAAAACGAAGTTTTAGGCATTCTTTGTTCAGCGAAAAAGAACGCCTCTCTCCGAGACCTCATTCGTCTGTCTGTCTCTCTGTCTGTGACTAGTATCAGCGAATAAACCGTCTGCTTTATTTTATAAAATTCTTAATTGGACTTATTTGCAAAAGGTTGTTGAGTAAGGTCGAGTTTCGTGAAAAATGACTGATTGACATTTGACATATGTTACTTAATTTCGTCTATATTTTCCATGCTTCTCGACCGATTTAGATGAAATTCGGTATGCAAAATTTTCGCTTAGTTCCATTGAGTACTCGTGATTTTCGTAAAATTCGGTGCGGTGAACTCTGTACTTTTTAAAGGCGAAAAATGTACCTTTGCCCTTATTTTCTACACTTTTCGTCCGATTTGGATTAAATGCGATTAATGAAATGTCCACAAACACGTATTGAGTGATTGTAACTTACATGAACCTCGACGAAATAAAGGCCGTCAGTGGACTGCAACCCTGAACTTTCCATATTTACCGTCCGATTTCAGTGATATGCGGTATAAGAAATTTTCTCAATTCTTGTGAGCATTGATGAGTTTCGTGGAGGCAGGCACAGAAAAGGCTATATTTTTCTTACGGGTGTAATGAAATTACATTGACTTGAATACCGTGAAGCTGTGCAATGGTAGGGAAAGTACAGAACGCTTTGGTACAGGATGTGAACATTGTTACGTAATGCAACACTAGCAGTCTTGTTAAAGAATAGTATGTTTATTCTTCAGTGCAGTTTTGTGTGTGTGTGGGTATGCGTGCGTGCGCGCACGTACCAAATTCTTATTTGGGCACACGTGTTTCCTATTTATTTGCTTGCCACGTTTTGCTGTGCACGAAAAAATTATGTGCTTTTAGAACTACTTGAAGAGAAATCCCATACAAATTTACTTCCATTACACGAGTGAGTTTACTGCAACACTTTACAACCAGGAACTACCTAACGGACTTTGAATCTGGAAGAGAAAACAAAAGCAGAAGAGAATCTGAATTCACATAAGCTACGGACACTACTGTAAACATTAATGGCAAAAATTAAAATGGGAAGATCCGCCCCAAGGAAAATACCTGTGTGTAAGAGATGTAACGTATGTACATAATGATAACGACAGACATTTTAGCATTTAGATGCACAGACAAATATAAAGGCAGAACTAGTATTACTCTATTACGTATTAATCTTTCATGCAGAGAAGGAGGAGTTCTTCACGAAGTGAAGAAAGAAAAGCGTTTTGTGGGGACCACATCCTTCGGGCTGTCTGCATGCGACCTAGTATCAACGACTAAACCATTTGTCGGAATTCCGCGAAGTTCGGAATAGGAGTTCTTCAGACAAATTTTAAACCTTTAAATCCTACTGTTTACAGTATGCTCCACCAGTTTTAACATTCAATAATACTACAGGCTACACACAAAGCGTATTTATGTTTTTTTTATGGATCTCAGAACAAACAGCGATTATTTCCCTACACAGCATTAACTCATTGGTTTTTATAACCGAAATGTTTTGTATTTACTGCGCGGTACGAACTGAACTTTTATAATTACGGCGAATTTTTTTGTAATCAGCCGAGTTACAACCATACGATTCTTAGGGACGTATGTGAATTTCTGGACGTGTTTTCCATGCGTCTTCTTCGAATTTGATGGTGACGTTCTGACTTGTAAGATTTTATGCTCTCGCGGATAACAAATATGATTCTTGCTTGGCTGAAATCCCTGTCGGGACATCGGCCATCATTATTGTGCCTTTTGATGGTCTCCGTCAGTCCCATTAGGCAACTGCGGTTGTAATACTTACTTGACATTTCCGTCCTCCATCCTTCTTGTTTTCTGCACATGATCTTGTTATGTGACTCTAAATGGCGGCTGAAGTTGCGCTATGGCGTCGTTAGATAACAAATTCATGAATACCTTCTCAAACTCAACTGTGCTCGCCCATGATCCACCTGGTCGCAAGTCATCTGTTTATTTCAGTATGTGACCCTGGCATTCCTATGGTGACAGCTACAATCGTAAACGAGTAATCATAAAATTGAACTTGGGTGGTATGCTAATGACAAACGCGACGAGTAAGAGAAATGGATGCCCGCAGCTGACAAGTAACGCCAGATACAAAGGTGACGGATATGGAAACATTTGTTGTGTGTTTTTTTTATTATTATTACAATGAGTTAAAATGAAAAATTGTCGTGTGTGTTGTTTCTAATATTAGTGTGTGACATCCCGTTGTATTTGATAACATTAAACCAAGAATTCAGTAAACGTTTCTTGGCCAGAACCAAATCTGATCAATTTTAGTTCTACCAAACCATCAGCAACGACCTGAAGAAGGGGACGGAGCCAGTTCCTGAAACGAGGGAAAACTTTCACACTTTGACGCGGCTGTCTGCCCGAGAAAATTTCGTTGAATTCTGTCGCCGCGAAAGCTTCAAGACTTACATGAAATCAAGATTTTTTGGGGGGCTCAGTCGGATGCATATGCATTGGTAAAGAAATTCATTTTGTTTAAAATAAATAGCTGTATGTTTCGGCGTCTATACGAAAGTCATTATCAGGCTAAACCACTATGAAAATGAACTACGGAAACACCTTATATCACGTCATTGCAAATCCAATATGGTAGTGAGATCTCACGTCTCACAAGAATTTGTGTACCAATAAATTTGTGCCGACTCAGTCAAAAAAGGCTACATAATTCAAACATTTCTTTTTCAAGTGTCTAGTTCAAATATCAGTCAAATTACTGGCTATCCTGACTAAGTTTTCTGTCGGTATGGTTATCTTTTAGACAAAACCTAACACAATGGTACCTGAAAGGACGCCATGGCTGTTTTCATTCTTATTATTACCAGCTCACCGTTCGTGATCATATCTGAAGCTCATTTGACGCTGCACTTAAATAAGCGTCATTTAATAACTGCCGAATTTGTCACTGAAATGCCATTTTCTTCAACGTCCGCTTGAATAATGTCTTCCCCTTTAAGCCTCTCAAGTGACTTTTTATAACGATTTCCGACTAAAGTTTTGTACAATTTTTTTCTCTCTTCCTTGCATATGATGAGCCCTACCCATATCACGTGTAATGAAAACTAGCCATTTAATGTACGTGCTGTTGAATCGGCGCATAAACAGAGGAAAGAACTGTGCCGCTGGGGAACTCAGCAAATGTTTTACCAGTTCCTGATAACATTATTACGGAAATCCGCACTGAAATACACTGAGGATCATTATTAAATTGCCGACCATTTTAATTTGATGTTTCTTTTGTAAGATAATTTGTTTTTATATTGGTACTTTTCAGTCAAATATTGCTGGGAGTTCCATTCGACGGCGTTATGTGTAAAGATGGCGCCCTAGACCACAGATCGAAGGTTGTCTGGTGTGGCAACATTGTTTAACTGTGAAAGTGCCCTGCAAGTGTAAAGAAGTTAGGGAGAGTGTAGTGTTTGTGATGCTCCAACAAGAAACTGTAGAAGGGGTTTTAAACAGCAATTTGAAGACACTGTTTCTGTTATTCTCAGAGGTGTCGTTGCACGCAAGCTTACGTACTGATAATGGAACAATTAAACACATGTGGAAGAATAAAGTTCATAGAAATCCAGCCGTTTCTCATATAAAATACGATCGAAGGACTTAGTAAAATGAAACGCCGTGCTCCTGATCCGAATGTTATTCTCGGCCAATAGACAGGCCACCTGAAGTTTCTTGTGGTTGTCGTCATTGTCTTCAGGTAAATTGGGGTTGCTGCACTGCGCTGCAAGCCGGATGGTTGCGGGTTTGAGTTTTGGTTGGGTCATCGAATTTTTCATTGTTTTAATCCTTCCAGCCGCACTATGTTCCTGGGGTCGACTCAGCCTCTAATATAAAAGAGTATCAGGGGTATCTCCTGGGGCTCAAAGCGGCAGGTGCATAGGGTTGACAATCTTATCACCTTCATGTGCCAATTGTCCGGAAATTCTGGGATCTTCAACCTCCTGAACTCTAAGAGCCTGCCCAGGCCTGTAAAGGGATAGCTTTACCTTATCCGTCAGGTAAATTACAGAATGTGTATTACGAAATAATGTTTATCCCTTCTACGTGCCTGCCAGTTTTACCTCTTCGTCTTATCTTTCTTCGATAACCATTCTGTCATCCGACTGTGTACAGACATTCACAGAGTTACACAATAAATACGTTTCAGAAGGTCCGGCGCAAGTCGAAACTGAGTATATGTGGTCAGCTCTTTGCGTATATACAGGGGAGTCCAATTGAAATCCATCTCCCAACATAATGGTATGTGATCAGTCGCAGCATATTTGCCCCATCTCCTGCGTTATCGCCCAGCAGTATTCCTCCGTCATTCGCCCAATTGCATTCTTTATGGAAGCCACCCCGTTGTGTTTATTACTACATAAACTACACTCATTCGGTCTGCCACAACACGTGTTTATTTTAATTCAGTTTGTTTCCTTGAAGTGTGTGCTAATTGTTTTGACCTCAGGCCTGTCAATTCAAAAGTCTTAGAAAGGACCTTTGTGAGACTTTTGTATTGAACTTCCTTTGTAAGACTTGCATTGACATGTCAAAGGATGGCCTAATTATAGGTCGAAACGTGTAGCACGCATGTAAAGGTAAAGAACTGAATTAAAATAAACACGTGTCGTGTTAGACTGAATAAGTGTGGCTTATTTAGTAATAAACACAACGGGATGGCGTCCATAAATATTGATATTACCAACCAATATTCTTTCACTAGTCGGTACAAGAATCTAAAAAGGGGTATCCTAATTATATTTTAGCAAACAGTGTGTTAATAGAAGATACTTATTATATCTTCCTTATGGTTTTTGTATTGAAATGCCTGAGGATGGCCTCAGTATAGACCGAAACATGCAGCACACATGTAGAGGTAACAAATTGAATTAAAATAAATAAAATAGAATAAATATACTGAAAAAGTGTCTCGTCTCATGGCGCTTACATTATCCCAAGGAAAAATTCGGTGCCCGTTTACAAAAATATGATTTCATATTATTTTACGTTTTTAAAAATTGCGTAAGTCGTGTAGTGTCTGATCGGCTTAAGTAATTCCGGATGTGTGTTCAGTGAAGTAAAATTAGGGCTCTCATCACGTGAATTCTTCCCTCGAAAACAGTATTGAGCATTTCGAAATATTTTAATACAGAAGCTTCATAGATTATTTAGAGGTCACGGGTTCTACTCTTTGACCACCTGGATTGTCCGGCTGAAGATGCGAAGTCAGCGCATCTCTGATGCTATCGTTGCCATGTCGTCAGTATTGGAGGCTGGCCAGGTGTTGCACGTGATTTCTATTTTCTTTCTTGTAGACTCAAATACATCGTAAGCAAGTATCCCAGTGTATGTGCTTCTTTCTAATTCAGGCCAACCATGACGACCAGACAGGCCGGGCGCTCCCTGTTTTCTCTTTCCGTAGCGATTTTAATAGCAGCTTCGCATGGATATAAATGCCCCTAAAAATGTATGTATTCAGTTTGCACCTTCCGCCTGCCGCGAACCTAACAACAAATACAACATTCACTCCGAACTGTAACTGCGGTGTGCTTTACCCGAGACCGTGTGACATGCAACTATCCCCCCCCCTCCCCCCCCCCCCGTCATCATTCCTAACATTTGTTCAACTAAATGTGTATTTTAATTGCTTTTGATGTTCCATTAATTTTATTTCTTAAATTTAACTCCGCCCTAATGCCACTGAGGAAACTGTTCGCTTCGTTGCACGTAGGTTGTGACAGTGACAAGGAAAGAAACGATGTGCCTCTCGAGGTACGGTTACCTCTGCTAGTTCCGTATAAACAAGGAAGGTAATGCTAAAATGTTGGGACATAGTTCTGTTGTCAGTAGATGAAAGGCAGTGCTGGTTCATTGGCTACAAACGGTCAGGAGCTAATGGCTGCTACATCCGTCTCGTACTAGTAGACCCTGGTCTAGGACACCTAGCTGCGGTGTACTGGGGTCTCGGGCTCAAATAATACGCGAGACAAACGGATAACTTTGTAATTTAAGGCGGTCTTCATATCATTTAAGCAATAAATATGATCAGTATCTTCATTAAAAATAGACACGTTATTGAATAATTCATGCTCTTAACAACAAAATCACAATATGTTTTAGGGACTGGATTAAAATATCATTTTATTGTTATCTCTGTCTGCTAACGTGTCAACGTTGTACGTTACCACCCACGGAGAGCAGACCGTTATGTGCCTTCAGGCCCGTGACGAAAAACATTTTAAATAAAACAAAAATGCCTTTGACACTGCGCGGGGCCACAGTCTGTGACCGTAACAAGACGAGTGACGGGGACGCGAGAGTGACACTGCTGAAGAACTTGTAGCCTTTCTGTACAGGTCAGAACGATCTGGATCTGCGCGATGCTGCAAAACAAATTAAATTCTTTTGATATATGTTTGTCCGTTCATCGTTTTATATGCGTAAGGAAGAAAACCAACTAGATGCTACTGAATGATTTATTGCATGTATAATCTGCTCAACATGTTTCGGCCACTTATATGCCCATCGTCAGGAGCTCGAGACTACACTTGTGTTAATTACCGCATACGGTGTGTAATGCTTTGGTTGCTGGTGGTCGGCGGTCAGGTGCAGGGCAGCAGGCTATGCGTCCGGGATGAGGGAAGCTGCTCGAGCACCTGCACCTGCCCACCGACCACCAGCAACCAAAGCATTACACACCATATGCGGTAATTAACACAAGTGTAGTCTCGAGCTCCTGACGATGGGCATACAAGAGGCTGAAACATGTTGAGCAAATTATAAGTGCAATAAATCATTCAGTAGCATCTAGTTGGTTTTCTTCTCTACGCATAAATTATTTTGTTTAGGGTTTCCCATAAAATTGTCGAACGTTGGTATTCGTAGAATTCGTTTCTGCTAATATAAGTTTGTCTCAATGGTAAGTCCAATTAAGCTAAGTTTTCGCGAAACATGTGTAAGGTCGTAAATGATAGGTATATTGTATACGTCTAAAAACAAAATCAGCAGTAGGTCTAAACTTAGGTCATTGTCCAAAAAGCGCGATTTATGGTGCGTTGTAGTGCTTTTGATACTTCGAGCTACACTCTACGTGTGACAGTTTAAACACCAATAGATTTTTTAGGTCGTCAACCTATGTGTTACTTTTGCAGTGGAACAAGAGATACTGACAATGTCAATTTAGTAACTTTTCTGGCGCTTGAGTGAAGATAAAAGGGAAGAAATGGTTGGCCGCAGAACTGATAACATTAACTCTGTTCTGGGGTAAAATGTATTGACATCTGTCCACAGTGCTTAACATGGCGCGCCGTGTGGTATCACAAAGATTAAGCATCACTTCCATGCTCAATATGCCTCCCACGATGTTAATGATAGTGTCCAGTTTGTAAATCGAAGATGGACAAGATGCAAGTACCTGTTCATACGCCGGACGATAGTAAACCTCTGAATTCTGGCGAATTGTATGCAAATATTTTAATAGACCATAAGTTTCCTGCCCATGTAAGGTGGAACTTGAACAGAAATAAATCTAAGTACCAGTTTCCGCTTGACTCTTTACTGCTTACGGTTTCATAAATACCAACACATCGAAAATTGTGAGATTTGGGGTTCTCATGCTGGTCCGTTTGTAGACAACAATCATCTGAGATGCGACGCCCTATAGACAACTACCGAACTTAATGGAATCACATCCAAGGTTATGCTGTACTGCCAAACTTCAAACTTGCAGGCGGAGACAATGTGTTCTACCGAAACTCTGGTATCTACCGCCAAGACTACACGATGTCACTACCCCGAAGACCATAATATGAGCTGTAATAATGTTATTTCTTCCTCGTAATTTTATTGCGTAGTAAATCAGTCACTAGAAATTTTACAGACGTTCTGGTGGTTGGAGCATGAAACAGACAAGCTATACATCAGCGGGATATGGTGAGAGTGTTGCTGATCAGGCCTGCTGGTAGAACAGAGATGTGATGTGCGCTGTCCTTAACAATGTCATTACGGTGACAGCATCCCAGGGAAACTAACTTCTTTCTTCAGAATAAGGGAAATAAATTTCATCGACATAGCAACAAACAAGTGTGAGATCTTAGCAGTCCCCTGACCCTAAACCCCGCACTGATCATAATTTGACTTTCACAATTGTGAATTTTCTTTTGTTGCAGGTAAGTTAGACACGAAGAAACAGTCTGATAAGTCGAATCCAGATCTTTTTGGATATCGATGGAGATTAATCAGAATTGTAAGTATGGAGGATTTTAGAATTAAGTTTAGAGTGTACTAGAGTCATTGCACAAATGAACTGAACTGTCGAAATATTTACAAGGAAGTCTGCTACTGCTACAAGATATGTGAAACGAATTCATTGCTTTCTAAGGCGTGTTATATGTAGGCCATTTTGTTGGAACTAGCGAGTACTGCGTTTCAGGCTGGTGTGATATTAGCCATTTTCTGTTCTGTTGTCAACCTATGGAGATTAGAGATACGGATTATCAGAAGAGTTTTGTTTGTTATTTCCTTGATATGGTGACACCGTGATTTCCAATCAGCTTCATAGTTCGTTGTTCTAATTTTCCTTACATATGGCAATGAAAGGCGTAGAAATATGGCTCGAGTTACATTGTTTGTAACCACGGAAAAAAAAATATGAAAATGGGTGGGAGAAGTCTGTTTACTGCGCCGCGATAACCCAGTAAACGATATAATGTCGAGTGAGAGTAACATTTGGCACATACCAAGTTGATCAAGAAACCGGTACATCGCAAACAGTGAGGCTCAGAGGAATTTCGCATGAGGTGACATGCGGATGTTTTATTGAAATTTCGGTGCTGTGTCATCTGTAACTGGTCACTATAGTCACTCGGTCTGATGTCCGCGCTGAACGGGGTCGTTGGTTTAATTCCATACGCCTCCATGCCCAAAGAGTGTCCAGTAAGTACACAAAAATAAAACTACACACCATAACTGACAGAACTGCTGAAGCGATTCCCAGACTGTGGGTTGGAATGTACCACGGCGCTCACCGGAGGGAATACGTTATGGTAGATTTTCTACGTACTAGTAGCATTTTAAAGCAAGTTGACAAAAAAATAAAGGTTTTGTTGTCTGATTTTATTATATATTTTCCTGCTGTTCGAACTGGATATTTAGAACAATTGCTGTTCTAGTGTCTTCGTAATTCAGAAAAAAATATTGGCTACAGAACGTCATGCAGTTACGGAAATGGACTGGATCGAGTGGATGTTTGTAAGGGGAGAAAAAGGACGTAAATATATTGAAAGTAATGATATTTTTTTCAAGTCCGGCTTTACTGAAATGGACGTTGGAATCACTGATTCCCTGCATGACCCGAAATTGAATGAAATGTTTTTACTAACATTTTAGCCGTTCTTATAATAAAATCAACTAGATGCACTAATTTCTCAAATTTATTTATTTATTAATAATCTCTACATGTTTCGGACAGTTCCTCTGAGCAGGATCAGGGTGGAACTGGTTCCGTCCTGATCCTGCCCGCAAGGTGTCAGCAAAACTGTGTGACATATACCATTGCTGTGTGTACAGTGAAAAAACTCCTGATGATGGACAGAGGAACTGTCCGAAACATGTAGAGTTTTATTTAAAAAATAAATTTGAGAAACTGGTGCATCTGTGTGGTTTTATTATAAGAATATATCACGATGCACGGTCACCTGAACGTCAAATTTTAGCCGTTGTCGATGTTCACGTTGCAGTAGTGACCATAAGGTATCAGGTGATAAGTCTGCAACTGCAGTCACGCGTCATGAATTAGTCATATGTTGACCAATGCGTATCTCGCAAACGGAAACGGATTTGAGTTGTGACATAGCATTATGTTTCTGTACTTCCTTGTTTCACATTTTTACTGCGAGCCTGTGAATAAGATGTAATGACTTAAAAATATCGGTTGTGTCCCCGAACATTTCAGCGTTAACTTTTATAATTATTTCATGGATAAGGAGTTTTACTGTTTTGAGGTGTTACATGATACTATTTAGGTGAAAAATTCCTACGGGTGAAATTGATGAGACATGTAGGAAGCGTAGGGAAAACAAGAAATTCATAATGAATTTTGGTTGGAAGTGTCCAAAGGTTCAAACTTTCTGAAACACCGACGCGAGGCAGTGGGTTGAAATGTCTTCGGAGAGCGTCACTTGTCATCTTACATGTACTGTACAAGGTACTGAACTCTCGATTTATATAAAGACGGCACGTTCTAAGCAACCGAATAACTATGCCCTGAACACAGGGTACAATGTGTTATGGAGTTAGTCACTAATAATGACAGTCACAACAATACTGTAAAATTAATTTTTTGTGTCTAGACACTATATATTTACCAACTGTGGTGTGGCCAGCTTCAAGCTGTGGCCGCATTTACTACTCAGGAAATTAGTACAAAATTCCTGATAAACGGGTTTCTGAGTAGGCCTCAGCCAATTCTAGCCAGCGCTAGGCAGAAAAATTCCAGCGCCTTTGACTAAACGAATCATCGCCAGCCGAATACTGCTGTTCGTGTTGTTGTAGTCTAGGTAGTCCGAAAGCGTACTGATTGGAACAGCTGTGAGAGATCAAAGGTACTTTATGGTCTTTCGAATTAAAGTCAATTACAAAAGACACGGAACTCATAATTTTTAAATTTTCTGTTCCTTAGATATTTATTTTGAAATAAGTAAATTACCTTCAAATACATAACTAAAAAAAATCCTTTTAAACTGAGTGATACACATTAATCTGTGACACAGCGTTACAGAAAAGATTAGATAAAAGAATGCGGTTAACATGAGCAAGGGTAATCCCAAGTAAATATGCTTATTGGGGCTGCTGATATTCCGCTAGTTAAAGCATAATTAAACGTCTTTACGTATTGTGTATTCCACTACATGATGTTGCGATTAGCAGCGGATATCTTTAATTAACAGCAGAGATGGACGCCCCAGCTTGAAGATTAAAATATTGTCTCCGAAAAAAAATATTTTTTTCATATAAATACAGAGTGTCCCAGGAGGAAAGGACCTAACTTCGGGAGAGTGTTCCTTAGGTCAAACTATACCGATATAACCCAAAACACCTATATCCAAAGTTCAATGGTTACGGAGATATTGGCAAGAGAAAAGTGTGGATGTCTTTTGTGTCTGCGTACTGTATTCTGTCCGTGACGTCATACTAGTCATATGCACTTGACCTTCTACGCTCTAATCCTGCAGTAGCATCATACACACAACGGGATGGACCCCCTCTCCTTTGGCTGCATTCCTGCGCTATCGCTAGATACAGCTCACAGCGACCTTGGCGAGCATCTGCTCGTAGTGTATAGTGGTT
>Ga0123353_10012883_pt1 | contig 11930 bp, 15 predicted proteins | sample TergutLab28metaG_3_FD_92763 | JGI IMG/M metagenome (GOLD analysis project Ga0123353, IMG submission 92763) | Labiotermes labralis P3 segment gut microbial communities from Petit-Saut dam, French Guiana - Lab288 P3 | ecosystem: Host-associated > Arthropoda: Insects > Digestive system > Gut ... | reverse complement strand
TGTTCCTTTTCGTTGTCTGCGGTTTCTTCAAAGAATGCCGCAACTTGCTCAAAGCCTTCTTTCTTGGCTTTACCCGCATAGTAGGTGTATTTATTACGAGCCATGCTTTCGCCCGCAAATGCCTCCATGAGGTTTTTTTCAGTTTTTGTACCTTTCAAATCCATATCAAAAGCATACACCTTGTATAAAAAAATTACAAGTCATTTTGCGTCTAAAAACTCAAAGAGGGTTTTCTTAGTCCGATTTATAATTAAGTTTTCGGGGAAATTTATTTGCTCGAAATACCTGCATAACGCATTGAAGTCGCCGATTTGAGTGCAAAAATGTGCATCGGAACTTACCACGATATTTGCCCTTTTCTCCATGCATTTATCAATCAACAATTTTACGTTTTTTACACTTTTTGGGTTAATGAAGTGTGAATTATTAATCTCGATAAGTTTATTACCGGATTTTGCCAAATCAATTATTTTATCAAGATATTTTAAATGCGGGCATATCGTAATGTGTCCTAGTATGTCAACCTGCGGATTTAACATAACCGCCTTGTAGGTTTTTAAAAAATTCTCGTCGCTATCAGGTACAAAAGTTGGCACCAAAGGCAACCGTGACGGATGGCATGAAGCAATTACAATATCAAGGTTATCCAATGTTTGCTCGTCAACGCCTAGTTTTCCTGTTTCATCAAGAATATTTGTCTCAACACCTTTTAACAGCGTTACTCCGTTAATTATTCTTGGTATATGCTTTAAACTACCAAAATAATGTACATCAAGAGTACTTGTAGTATGAATATCATGGTCTGTAATTGCGATAAGTTCAACACCCCTTTCCGCCGCACAATTTATGTTTTCCATAAGCGTAGAATGTGCGTGCCCACTTGCAACTGTATGTGTATGAATATCTGTTAATATTTTCATGATTTATGATATCATAATCTTAAAGCAATACTATAACAATTACAAAACTTTCCAAAGCTTAAATTTTATTTTAGCGTTACCATTCGTTTCCTTAGCTCCGTTTTGGTTTTCGTGATGCCACGATAAATACTTTGAAAATTTTGTTTTGGTTTTCATCGAAAGTATATAGACACTCTGGGTGATATTTTACTGCAATATTAAACCTCTTTGTAGGGGCTTCAATGACTTCTATCCCACCTTGTTCGTTTGTGGCGGAGCAAATATAACCATCGGGAACTCTATCCAATTCGTTCTCATGTAATGAGTTTACAAGCATTTCTGCCTTGCCAATAATTTCAAAAAGTTTTGTGGTTGGTTTTATGAACGCCTTATGTGCGTGTTTGCTGTAATGAATTTTGTTGTGACCTTCCGCTTTTTTGAACCCTGAACCAAACGCAACCCCGACACAAGATTGCCCATTGCATATTCCAAGAAACGGAATATCGTTTTCAAAACAATACTTTGCAACAAATACTTCGTACCAAAAACCTGTTTTATAGCCTTGAATAATAATTCCATCACAAAGTTTGATTTGTGCAATCATAACTTCTTTATTTGCATCGCTTAGTTTGTAGTCTTTTTCGATTTTCCAATTATGAACGCCTTTGTCAGATGGCAATAGTGCAATAGGTATCCCGCCATTATCAATAACGGCGTCTTTGATTTCATCACGGCTGAATGTTGTTTGTCCCATTGGTGCACACGCATCACACAAACAATGTTTTGCTACAATTCCAATAATTGGTTTCATAATATTACTACCATAACACTTGGAACAAGTATTGTAAAATGATTCGGAGTTTCAAAGAATTGATGGCGTACCAATGCGTTTTCCTGGCTCCAATTCAAAATATAATATACAAAACAAAGAAAGAAAGGTATAATTGCGTATGTGCATTTTCTGTGAAATCGTAAAAGGTGAAAAGTCTTGTCATAAAATCTATGAGGACGATTTGACATTGGCATTTTTGAATATCAAACAAACTTGCGAAGGTATGACCGTGGTCATTCCTAAAAGCCACTACAAAAATATGTTTGATTGCCCGCCCGACATTTACGATGCAGTTGTTAAAACAGCAGTTAAAGTAAGTAAACATTACAAATCACTTGGATATGATGGGATTTCAATTTTAAGCAATAACGGAAATACTCCTGTTGGAACAGGACAATCCATTGCTCATTTGCACTTCCAAATTTTCCCACGAGACAGCAAAAAACCATTCGTGCTGATAAATCAAACTCCAAATCTTGAACGCGATTTCAATGCCGAACAAAAGAAATTCGCTCTCTAAAAATTGGCTCCGAATTAAAAGGCAATGGATTACATTATTGTTTCGTTGGCTCTTTCATTGTAATTGTCTGCAAACTTGTCCGCGGCGTCCGCCAGATTGGCGACTATCGAAAGTGGTGCAAACGCAGTGTGAAGCGCAACTTGGATGGCTTTATCCTTCAATTTAGGTGCTTCTGCAATCGAAAGCCACATCGCTTCCATGTCACGGCTAACGCCGTCTACGAAAACGCCTGCTGGCTCCTTTATGTACGCGGTGCAAAAACTCTTTTTCATATTTACCTCCAACAGATAGTATCATAAATTTACAAAAAAGCAATCCCCGAATTCGGAGCTTCAAATAAATTTTGGCGTAGCATACCCTAGTTCTAGCCAACTTCCAAGCGATTGCGAAATTTTGTTGGAATATATGATTGTTTAGTGTATTAGCGCAAAACCATATCGGGTTGCGAAGGGTTGACTTGGCTCCAACCAGGGCCGTCGTTCTTAACCCATTCTTGCGGCCCTATACCGCTTAATTCATTTGCGTAGATTCCGGGGTCATATTCTTGAGAACAGAATTCCTCTAATGAACCATCGTATTCACTAATCTTAAATCTATGTGCGACATCTTCGGGGATTCTGCAAAGATTGCTGCGTCCGCCGCCTTTCTTCTGTTCATCCTCGCCGAGGTCTTTCTCATCTGGCATCATTGAGAACGTCCGTAATTTTTTCAGTTTAATCATTTTTTCTCCTTCCAAAAGTTGGCTTCAAATCATCATTGGCGTTCCCGAGAGGATTCGAACCTCTGACCCCCACGTTCGTAGCGTGATACTCTATCCAGCTGAGCTACGGGAACAAATTTTTTACGCGTATTCTCTTTGCGAAGATGGACAAGGTTCTCGAAGAGGTTCTTACAGGGAACAAAGCGATACGGGTCATTATACTCGAAAACACACTAAATGTCCATATCTTTCATATATAATTGAAAGTGGAAAAAAAGTTCGGACGGATTGAAACCATTGGTAATAGGTGTTTTGTGGACAGAGGAATCTCGTGTATTGTGGCAGAACAGTCATTCGAGCCGCCGAAAATAATAAAGAAAGAGATAACGGTGCAACCAAGGAAGAAACCCGAAAAAGTGAATTTGAAATTTGGAAAAATCCGTGTCGCAGTTACGGGCGCGGATCGCGTCAAAGTCAAAGAAGAGCAAAATGCGCTTGTAATATTATTGAGTGATACTTCCTCTTAGATGCAAATCTTGACAAATTACTTAATATATGCTATACTTCCAATGAAAGTTTTTTAGTATTGGAGGTTGTAGTGAAGTTAAAAAAGAGTAATCCGGCTCCTTTTCCAAAAACCGCAGTTGTAATGGGTTTCTTGGGGACCGTAACAGCATATTTTACGATGGATGAAACGCCGAAAGGTGTTATTGAAAATCCTCTGCCAGCTATAGTCCAAGTGGAACAGCAAGATCTTCCGCAACAGCCACCACCACTACCTAAATATACTAAACAAATACCAACCGAGCCCGCACGTGTATTTCCAGGACATGCTCCAACAGATATAATTTTAAGATAAAAGGCTCTTACCTTCGGCGAGCTAGCATTAGCGCCAATCCAAGGAATCGCATGAAGTAAGCAAGGCTTACAATGAATGCTGCGACATATGTCATTGCGGCGGCACTCAAAACTCTTGATACACCGTTGTATTCTTCGTTATCGGCAAGGATACCCTTATTAAGCATTTGTTTGGCTCGTTTACTTGCATCAAATTCTGTGGGCAGAGTTATCAAACTGATAAGGAATGAAATGCCATATAAGGCACAAAAAGCAATAATTAAATAGAACCAAAAATTTGCCGATTCTATACCGAAGATTAAAGGTGCTGTTACAAAAATAGATGCAATCACGCCGATAATTATAAGCGGCAACAAAAGTTTATTTACAATAGAAGTATAACGGATAACAAGCTGACGCAGCATGAGCGGGGCATATTTAGTTTGGTGTTGAATTGCATGGCCGACTTCATGTGCGGCAATACCAAGGGCGGCCAAAGATGTGGAATCGTATACGTCACCGCTTAAGCTGACAACTCGCTTTTTGGGGTCGTAATGGTCGGACAAATGTCCGCGTGACCGTTCAACCTGAACGTGTGAACAGCCGTTTTCGTCCAAAAGCCTGCGAGCAAGCTGTGCCGCTTTCATTCCTTTTGCGGAAGGGATTTCGCTGTATCTGTTAAATGCGCCCATGACTTTCACTTGTGCGTAAAGACCGAACAGTATTGCCGGAATTATAAGTATTGAACCGATTATGTACATAAGTTCTGCCATATCCGCTGCTGCCAAAAGTGTTGTCATATCCATATTATAAACACTATTGACAAATTAATCAAGATATGTTATCATATCCTCAGAAAATTTATAATTAAAAGGGAGATTACTATGGAGAGAAATGAAACAACACAAGCGGAGCGCAGTGTTATGGGAAAACTCACAAAATATGTTGGAACAGTTGCTATTGCAGCAGCTACATTACTTCCGATTAGCGAAACATTCGCACAAAGACCAACGGGCAGCAGCGGCGGTTCAAGACCGTCTGTCAGCGCACCTAAAGTTAGTGCACCCAGAGTTTCGGCACCTACACCAAGGGTTTCCACGCCATCAGTCAGAACCAGCGCACCTTCGGTTCGCACGGCACCTTCACCCTCTGTTAGGACAAGTTCACCAACACCATCTGTAAGGACGAGTACACCTACGCCTACACCGTCGGTTAGAACCGGCGCGCCTTCGCCATCGGTAAGGACAGGTTCAGGTTCAGGCTCATCTGTGCCATCAGTTCGCACGGGTACGCCTTCGCCTTCTGTTCACACACCTTCTGTTAGGACAGGCACACCATCAAGTACACCATCAGTGACGCCATCGGTAAGAACAGGTTCGGCGCCCTCGACAATACCATCGGTGAAACCTTTAGATACTACAAGGTCGACAGCAGGAATTTCAACCACTCCATCATCAACACCAACGGCAAGAACTTCAACAATACCGTCGGTAAAACCTTTAGATAATACAGCGTCAACAGCCAGACCAGCACCGACCGCATCTGACGTGGCAGCTCAAAGGGACAGAGTCCAAAGGCTTACTTCTGGAATAGCCAATGCGCCTCAACCTGCAGTTAACACAGGTACAGCACCGCAGCCTTCCATAGGCGCTCTTACTCAACCTATTGATCCCAACAGAAATTCGCAAAGCGGCAGTCCAACACAACCAGGCTACACTCAACCAGGTAATGGTATATCGGGAGGCAGTTCTGTGCAACCCATAGACCCAGGAAATCAGGGCGGTCAATATAGTGCTCCGACACAGCCGGGAATAACTCAACCTGGCGTAAGTGGTGGCGGCGCGGTCCAACCTGGTGTAACTCAACCTGGCACAGGTAGTGGCGGCGCGGTTCAGCCGGGTACTAATCCTGGATATTCGGGTGGTTCTGCTATCCAACCAGGTACTCCGGGTTATCCAGGCGGCACATCTGTTCAACCGGGCATTCCCGTTCAACCAGGTCCAGGCGTTCCCGTCCAACCGGGCACTCCAACTCCTCAAAGGCCTGGCGTTCCTGTTCAACCTCCAAAACAAGGAATAGTGTATGTTCCGTACAGTGAAAAATACTATGGTATGCCCGTCTATTCTTCTTATAACGGCGGCGGGAATGTGGTTGCAATTAATTTCGCTTTTGGAAATAATTTCGCTCCGGGATATAGTTACGATCCTTATGGTCGTCCTTATCACTATTATGATGAATACGGTTGCGGTTATTATGATGAACACGGCCGCTATCATCGTAACTATGAAGGTGGTGGACATTGTCATGAGTGCTATGAACAAATTAAAGAGTTAGAAAGAAGTCAACAAGCGCTTGGCGAAAATCAAAAAGTATTGGATAAAAATCAACAAGAACTTAATGACAAACTAAAAGGATTTGATGCCGACCAACAAAAATTGTTAGAAAATCAGAACCAGTTAGAAAGAAACCAACAGCAATTAAATCAAAGAACATTAGAGGGAACACCTGCAGCAGACAAAGATAAAGACGATACCTGGCCGGTAAAGCTTGCGTCATTTGGTGTATTGATGGGAGGTTTAGCGTTTGCATATAGATGTCTGAGACATGACAAAAAAGAAAAAGCAGGGAAGAAAACCGAAGAAGAAGGAAAAAGAAAATTCCAAGGATTTGATGATAAATAACTAGAGAAGCCGATTTTCAACATCATTCCAAGAATTTACACGGGTTAGCTGAAAATACATTGTATTTATCGTTGAGCTTTTTAATAACATTAACTGCATTGGGCTTTATCTTGATTACGCTATCGCTGTACATATGCATTGACGTATTCAAAATCGGCGTAAGAATATTTTGTGCCGAAGAATTCATTAATGAACGGAAGCTCAAAATCATATAGAACTGTATCATCAATATCTATAAGAATTGTTTTCTTCTCCAAGAAGTTTCCCCCTTTTTGTAAATGGAGCGGCGGGACGGTCCAAATCCGAACCAACCTTGAATTCTCGACGACGACGTGACGGTTCATTTTCGAAAATTGCTGGCGCACCCGCAGGGACTCGAACCCCGAATCTACGGCTTCGAAGGCCGGCGCCATATCCATTAGGCCACGGGTGCATAATTTTTCTCCTCGTCATAGGCCACGGGAGCAATGCACACAGTATACCTTAAATTATTCAAATGTTCAAGGCTTTTTGACGCGGGCGCGTGAACCTTTACGGTAGATTACTTTGCCGGTTTCTACTATGGGGATTATCAAAAATGCCAATCCGAGTGCTATTGAAACTTCAACCAGTGACAGCGGCTCAAGCGAGAATGCTGTTGCCATAAACGGCACATAGATTAAAATTAAAGTTATTGCAAGCGATATTGCCATTGCGCCCCACAGCAGTTTGTTTTGCTTTTTCATTGTGAATACGCTTTGACGGAGGCTTCGTAGCGTGAATGCTTGGAATATCCCGCACAGGGATAGGGTAAAGAATGCCGCGGTCATGGCTGCGCCATGAGTACTTATAGCGTTGATTGTAAAAAATGATGCAAGTGTAAGTGCTGAGATAAAAAGACCTTGATATATTATGCCTATCCCCACACCATCGGAATAGATGCTTTTCTTTGGGTCACGGGCGGAGCGTTTCATTACGTCTTTGCTGGCATGTTCGGTGCTTGCGGCTATAGCGGGAACAGTATCGGTTACCAGATTTATACACAGCAGGTGAATTGGTTTAAAAACTGTAAACCCTAAACATGTTGCAATAAGTATAGTCAGAACTTCGCTGAAATTTACCGAGAGCAGAAATTGAATTGTTTTTTGAATGTTATCATAGATACGACGGCCTTCTTTTACGGCACTTACAATAGTGGCAAAATTATCATCGGCAAGAACAATGTCCGCAACATTTTTTGTTACATCGGTTCCCGTTATCCCCATTCCAACGCCGATATCACCCGACTTGATTGCTGGTGCGTCATTTACCCCATCTCCCGTCATAGCGGTGATAAAGCCTTTTTTCTTCCACATATTTACAATCCGGACTTTTTGGTCGGGCTGGACACGGGCATAGACGCGGATGCTTTCAATGCGCTGTTCAAATTCTTCATCACTTAAACTGTCAAGTTCCGAACCGGTGACGGCTTGGGTGTTGTCGGTAATTATTCCAAGCTCTTTCGCGATGGCAGACGCCGTTTCTTTGTGGTCGCCGGTTATCATGACGACTCTGATACCGGCAGTACGGCAGGATTCCATCGCCGCCAAGATTTCCGGGCGTACCGGGTCAATCATTGCTTGAAGTCCCAAAAATACAAGTCCGCGTTCAATCTTTTCCGGTGTGCAATCCGCGGGAACGGCATTTAGGTTTTTGTAGCCGCATGCCAGGACACGAAGTGCGCGGGCAGAGTATTCTTTATTTTTGTCAATAATGCTTTGTTTAATTTGCGATGTCAGTACAACTTCTTTACCGTCTATCAAAGCATGAGTGCAGACTTTTAACAATTCGTCGGGTGCGCCTTTTGTGTATTGGGTAATTTTGTTGTTATCTTTGTGGATGGTGGACATTAACTTGCGAATGCTGTCAAAGGGTACTTCGGCAATTCGTGGGAATTTCTGCTCAAGCGCAGTCACATCAATACCTTGTTTCATTGCGAAGTATATAAGAGCGTTTTCTGTGGGGTCGCCGACTGCGGTGCCATCGGCGGAAAGGCGCGAATCGGAGCATAGCACCATTGCTTTGGCAAGTAGATGTGTATCTCCGAAATGTTCGACAACGGTCATCTTATTTTGTGTCAGTGTTCCTGTTTTGTCCGAGCAAATAACTTGTACGCAGCCCAGTGTTTCTACCGCGGTTAAACGTCTGACAATTGCGTTTTGCTTTGCCATTTTAGTGACGCCTACGGATAAGGCAATTGTAACAACGGCAGCAAGCCCTTCCGGTATGGCTGCAACGGCCAAGGCCACCGCCAACATGAAACTTGCCATAATGCCGGAGGCATTGTATTGACCGGTGGTTACCAAACGGACAACAAAAACTACAACACAGATGCCCAGAATAAGGAAACTTAATACTTTGGAAAGGTGAGAGAGTTTTCTTTGCAGCGGGGTAGTGCCTTCTCCTGCGTCATGTATAAATTGCGCGATTTTGCCAACTTCGGTGTTCATGCCGGTTTCGGTAACAACGCCTTCGCCTCGGCCGTAAACAACGGTAGAGCCCATGTATGCCATATTCTTTCGGTCTGCAAGCGTAATCTTGCCGTTTGCGTCAGGTGCAATTGCCTCCGCAGTTTTGTGGGTGGGTACCGATTCACCCGTCAGTGAAGATTCTTCTATTCTAAGGCTTGCACAATGTGTGAGCCGCATATCTGCGGGAATTGCATCACCCGCTTCAATAAGAACTATGTCTCCCGGAACAACGTCACTTGCGGGGATTTGTAAAACAACACCATTCCGCCTGACTTTTGCTGTTGCGGCGTTCATTTTCTGCAAGGCTTCAATTGCTTTTTCTGCTTTGCTTTCTTGAACGACGCCCAAGATTGCGTTAAGCAACACAATCGCAAAAATTATAACAGCCTCCATGAAGTCCGTGACTACGCCCTTTTCAACTATTGCAATAACAAGCGAGGCCATAGCCGCAATCGAAAGCACAATCAGCATTGGGTTAATAAGCTGCTGGATAAAGCGGCGGACAAGAGTTTTTTTCTTGGCTTTTTTAAGTTCGTTCTTGCCGTGCTCCAAAAGCCGTTTTCCGATTTCTTCATCATTAAGTCCCACAGTGCTTGTGTTAAGATTTTTTAAAACAACTTCAGAACTTTCAAGGAAATGACTCATGCTTGAAAAATATACCACACCTTATAGCATCTGCCAACAAAACTTAAATGCGCCACGAAGTGGCATTATACTTCCATGCAGTGATTTTTGTACTTTGGGTTGTCGTCTATTTTAGTTTTCAACGTGTCCCTTAATACATCGTATGCTTTGTCATTAACTTCCACCCCATAGAGTGGGTCAGCATATTTATTTGCGATTTCGGATTTTAAGATTTCCAAGAATTTTTCGTGGTCTATCCTTAAATAAACAAGTTCAGAAACCATTTTTGCAAGATAGCCTTTCAAAATCTTGCCACGCTTGGTGTTATTGAACTCTTGACCGTCATTTACCGCAATGGTAATAGATTTACCCAGTTCTGAAAGTTTGTATATCTTGTCTAAACACATAAGCGTTGTCAAATCATTCATTCCAAGAAGTTTGCTTATTCCTTCTTTCATATTTTCATAAAACGCTAGGTTATAAACACTGTCAAGGTTTTGTGTAACATAATCAAGCCGTTCCATGCCAACTCCAATACCTACTGCTTTATTCACTGTTTTATTTAATTTCCCCTCTTTACCTAAGTATTCGTATATATTCGAACTCGCAATCTCGATAAGTTCTCCCTTATGTTTTTTGTAAACTTCAACTATGCACCCGCTTGGTCGGCTCATGCCTTGAGTTACCATTCCTTGGCCCAACATAAAATTTGTTTGTCCTTTTCTTTCACTGATGTGCTCGGGTTTTACGCCAAGTGAATTCAAGATTTCGAAACTTTCTTTATCGGCCTCTATTTCTTGATTAAGAAACTTTCCGCCGGCACAAATTGAAAATACTAATTCATCTCGGTCAATTCCGCAAGCGTCAAGAAAAACAAGCATGTTTTTATAATGAAACTCTTTTTCTTTTCCTCTGTTGAGAATACGCCCATAGCCTCCAAATACTCCCATTGTAAATTCCAGCAAGTGTGATGGACTTGTTCCGATAATGTTTCCATCCGCCTCTCTTAAGCATTGGTCGATGATTGCAATTTTGTCTTTTTTTACAGGTTTCTTATTTAATAGCGCGGGCACAAGGTGCACATGCGCTCCGCTGTAGTTATAGAGCGAATCGGGGTTATCCGGATAATTTACAAGCAGGCTGCTGCGCTTTTTCATCGGGTAACCTTTTTTCCCCGTCAAATCCTTAAAAAGACTTAATATAGATTTCTTTTCCATTTTCATTCTCCTTATTTGACCATATTATATGACGACTTTATGGGAAGTTAAAGCCCGAAAACATTGCCGATATGGGAAGTTTCACTTGCTATTATTTGAGCAGTGTGATATATTGTTTTAATGAATTTCAACAACACAAATTTCAATCTTTACAAGTCCTTTGTCGTGGTTTATGAAACACGAAATTTACATCGGGCCGCCGAGATTTTGGGCGTGTCGCGTTCGGCGGTAGGCCAGAACATAAAGGAATTAAACAATCAACTTGGTGTTATTCTTTTTACTTCAACGCGAAAAGGCGTTATCCCCACAAGCGAAGCGAATAACTTGTATCCAAATATAAAAAACGCAATCACGGCGATTGTCGAGTCAGAAAACTCTTTGCAAGAATTCAATAGCGAAAGCGGCGGTATCATAAAAATTGCGATGACAAATTCGGTGCTTGATCTTTGTATAAAAGATTACTTGAAAGAATTTTGCACAAAGTATCCCAAAGTCAGTATCGAGTTTTTTGGACGTGATAGTATGGATTTACTTAAACAAGGTAAGATTGACTTTATCATCGAATTAGATTTCTTTTTCAAAAATCAAGACATCAAAACAATAGATTTATTCAAACTAAGTAGTATTTTCGTAGTAACAAAAGATTTTCTTATCAGACACAATCTAAAATCTACAATGACAAAAGACGATTTGATGATGTTGCCGATAATTACTCAGCGCGAATCATGGTTCGAATTTTTTGGGTCCACAGAACGATTTATTATCTCGCCGTCGTCCGATTTAACTTATATAATGGCTAAAAATTCACTTGGTGTTGGCTTTTATTGTAAAGAATTACTCGACAAAACAAATGATCCTGATTTGGTTGCACTAAACATTAAAGATATTACACTTCCGACTGCAAAAGTAGTTTGCGGATATAATAACAGTCTTTCTCGCCCCGCGCGCGCTTTTATTGATGGGCTATTGAATTTCGTCATGGCTGCCGACTAGATATCCTTTTTCTATAAGCTGTGGGATCAATAATTTTAACATTTCGGGTGTGCCTGCATTAGTTATATGGAAGAGGATTATTGCGCCGGGGTGGACTCGGCTTGTGATTTTGTCCGCGTTCTTTTTTGCATCTATCGG
>Ga0123353_10012882_pt1 | contig 11931 bp, 6 predicted proteins | sample TergutLab28metaG_3_FD_92763 | JGI IMG/M metagenome (GOLD analysis project Ga0123353, IMG submission 92763) | Labiotermes labralis P3 segment gut microbial communities from Petit-Saut dam, French Guiana - Lab288 P3 | ecosystem: Host-associated > Arthropoda: Insects > Digestive system > Gut ... | reverse complement strand
TTAATTACAAGTCTGTATTATAAATATGTTTGTATATATCCAACCACTATCTGTAACGAAGGATAATTTCCTACTCAAAGAGTACCTCTAATTGCTTCTAACTTACCCCACTATCTTTATTTTTATTTGTATCTTATTATTATTTTTATTTTGCTTTAATTTTTATTTTTATCCTTATTATATTTTATTACACTAAACAATTTGTACTGTCCTATTTTATTATATTCATTATACTAAATAACCAAGTCGTTGTTGTACACACTTGTGTTGTCATCCCTTAATCCCAACAAATATGATGATTTCCACATCCATATGGATTATGTAATCCTGTACAGATCTACGGAAGGAAAATAAATGATATGATGTAATATGATTGATGTCACAGAGGAAATTGCAGCAGCTGCAGGCAGCAAGTTTCCCCAACAATAATAGTTGGACTAGCTGATAAAAGTAAAGGCACAAGTTTAGGGATTATAAATAAATACAAGGAAATCTGCCAACATTACTACTTTGCAAAGGAGTAAATTATCATGGGATGAAGTACGACTCTGTGAATTCTCAGATCTTGATACTTGTCAGTGGGCAGCTGTATTCTGCAATCGCACCTTTACATCCTTAGTGAATAAGTAAATTTTATCTGATATTTCTTAACAAAGGATGATTTTCTGAGGAACAAAATCTTTTACAGCCTGCTAAAGAGGCTTCATGTCTCATCAAAGGCAAGGAATTTCTTGAATACCTTAAAGGCCATTAGCTTCTAAATGACTCTGCTTCATGGTATTCATTAACTTTTTATTACAAGACATTGTCATTTTGTGTGTTTCTGTTACAGAAATCACATAGCTTGTTCCTGGAAATACTGAAGTCACTAATTGGAGCTTCAAAGTTTTCATTTTCTCTTTTAATATTTTATGTTCTGAAAGTCACAAATGTGTTCATTCCAAAATGGAAGTATAAATATTATTACGATCTCAATGAAGCTCTGAAGAAAAAATTTGCAGTAAGTATTTTTTATGGGCTTCTAATATATGTAGAGCTTCTCATTATGATTTATTCTAACTGCAGTTTTATTCCAGGATATTCTTGGGGACAATGGCATATTCTTATACCCAACACATCCAACTGCTGCCTATTACCACAATCAATTGTATATAAAAACTGCTGGAGTCATATATACAATGGTATTTAATGTCCTGGGATTACCATCAACAAATATTCCCCTTGGGTTTAACAAGGAAGGCATGCCTATAGGAATTCAAGTAAGTTCTCTATGATTATATCAAAGACTAAGTCTATAATGCCTGCAGCTGAAGACAGGTGAGTTTTACCAAATAAATAAAATTTCTTGGCTAAACCATACAGAAAATATTTTTGAATATACTTTACCTTTCAGGACTGAATGTGTGTAAATAATTTTCAGTGTTGTCTAAATGAGATATGAACAACTATTCCAGGAATAACTGCTGGAAATGCAGATCATAACACTTTATCCAGTTTCTCCTCTGTTCAGTTGACTGTGTGATTTTAATAGCCTTCTCATCTGTGCAAGAACATTTGTTACACTTCTGCCAGGAGCAGACATAACTGATTCACACTTTTGTACAGTCTCTAACACCCTCCCAAATCTTTCCTTTCCTTTTCATTTTTTCTTGGTGTAGAATTCATTTCATATGGTGGACAGGGAAGAATGTAATGAATCAGTTACCATTTTTCCTGAACACAAGATAACAGGAATATACAGAACAAGTTCCTCTATAAGAAATGGTAATTAGCAGCCAAAGCTGCTCGTCCTTGAAGTTTTACTATTTTTAAAAGGGACAAAATACTTGAATATTTATGAATAGCATAGCATTGCTTTTCCAAATGCAGGTGTTAGCATTCTGTACACCACCTTGACTGTGTTTCTAAGTGTCACACGTGATCATCACACTTGCACCTTCACGTCATATGCCTGATGAACGTGCTCACACTACATGGTGACTCATTAGAGTTGAAGTGGCAGCTTCTCATCAGAACGATGAAGTCAGCAGGCATTCCCAACTGCACTAACACCTAGCTTATCCTGGTAATGCATGATCTGGAAAACTGGACGTTTACAGATACCCATTACATTTTACTCTTCTTTCTACTGACAGAACCCAGCACTGATTCAGAGAGTTAAAAAGGCAAAATTTGATCAAGAATGAATTCTTACATAAGCCAACAGTTAATATATCAGAAGCAAAACATAAGTCTTGGTGTCTCGTTTTTGTTTAGATCATGTATACACAATGTTACACAGGTAGTGACGAAAAGGGAATAGAAAGTGCAGTGGGGAGTACAGGAGAAAATATCCCATGACAAATTAGTGGTTAGGTGGTTACACTAATATGCACATAAGTTATAACGTACTAATATCCTGAAGACTGTGATATGTGGCAAAACTACTAGTCTAAGACATGCTGGATAAAGTGGCTTATACTCTATCTTATTTGCCTGTCATCCAAATTAAATACTATATTCAGCTATAGTAAGTTCTGTCACTGAATATTTCAATTTTAATTCATAAATTGTTTTATTGATGACTTACAAAGTTCTTATGTCAATCATTTTTTACTGAAATAATGTACAAGTGTCCAGTATCATCATTTAGCTAAGACATGACAGTTTTTTTTTGAATGATCACTCAGCTATTTACAGATTTATAAAAGGCCTATGTCAATTGTTGGAGGAAACACTGTATAGAATTGAGGTGTACTAAAATATGGAGAGAGCAACTTCTCTGCTGACTTACTCTGTATAGCAAGTTTTGTGCCACCAACACAGGAAGCATTTCATTATATGCATCTGACCCTGAGACATATTAAAAAAATTCACATGAACACTATCCAATTCGTTAACACGCATTCTGGCAATATCTTCCAATTTTGATTCTAATAAGGCTTCCTCCCTAAAAGAAATAAGTGCACTTATTGTCTCATAGCTGACAACATATTCAGGAAGCTGCAGTCTCCTGGACATAAAACATTCAAACAATGCTAGAAAAGGAGTAGAAGCTTCTCCCTATGCATTTTAGATTTACCAGCAATCTGTCTCACATCACAGGTCAATCAATTCATGTGTTTAATCTTATTTCATAGATGTGATAAAACTGTAATTTTGAAGTTACATAATTGGAGTGGGAGGGGGGTTGATGGGAACAAATTGGCTTGCACACATTCCTGGTGCAGCTTGCACAAGTTGCTTCTAGTAAAATTTATAGGCAGGTAGTTTACATTTACACAAGGCTGACCATGTAAGTGTCAAAAAAGATTTTCTGAACAAAGGAGACTCATAACTAACTGAAACCAAACCACCGTAGTTGTACAGAAATAGGAAGCCAATCAAGTGAGGTAAAAATGTTTTATTTTTGTAATTCTTGCATGTCTATTTCCCAAATGCCCTACTACATTGATTCTCCTGCAGGTTGTCTAGCTGGCCACCCCTGTTATAAAATATTTCTTATATGACATGTACCAGTGCTTATCTTTCTGTCACTCATTCTCTCTCTCTCTCTCTCTCTCACACACACACACACATGTGCACGTGCATGTACATACACCTCCTCATACACACAGCACACTTCTCCACACCCACCCACATACACCCCCTGCCTACACACACATAGATGCAACTTCACAGCACTGACACATCACATCCATGCATTTACAGGTTGTAGCAGCCCCATACCAAGATCGCCTGTGTCTTGCTGTTGCAGAAGCTCTGGAAAAAGATCTGGGTGGCTGGATACCTCCACTGCCATAGCCTTCTGGAAAATACAACTACATAAATGAAAAAATGACTGCAGTTAGTTCATTTTGTTCAGACATGAAGTTAATTACACATATGAATTATGTTCTTCGTGTAGAAAATGTGTTTTTTACACACACTGTGTTTAAAGGGAATGTCATTTGCTTACATAAGATAACATTACAGGATGTCATAATTTGTATTAAAATTATGGCTGTGGTGTTAGGTACTCTTGTGTAAATTAATTTAGTGTCATGGCTATCCATTGCTATAATGAACTAATGTTAAGAGATTTTGTTGCAAAATACTTGAGACCACAGACCTATAAACATTTCCAAGAACTGAGGACATAGAATGTTGTTATATAGAATGTTTAACACTGAGAACATGAGGCGGTGGAAAGTACAAACGTGCATCTTTCTCATTTAGAAAGCCCAATCAAGAACAATTTTAAAAAAATTTTAACCTTATCATTTTTATAGATTGCTTAGTAATGGGTAGGGTGTCATTCTATATGAACATTGCAAGTGGATATGATATGATGAAATACAGAGTAGGTTCTGTACACAAAATGTTGATTCATGTGGAGAAAAAAATGGAATGATGAAACAGCCAAGACTATTAATACAGTGAAAATAGACTCAACTAGTCTTGCAGTTAATCTGTTTATGATGACAGAAATGCTTGTAAACCTAACTAAGAGCAACGGAACACTCTGGGCGAAAATCCAAATTTTTGTTACATAAATATGTTGAGAACAAACGGTCTTGTTAATTTTTCATGGCATTCATTAGGGGCAACATACTGAACACAGCATACTGGAAGACTTGTCATCTGTAATTATTGATTTGACTATTTCTAATGTACAATCTAAAGCTTTCATGGAAACTGAATTCAGTGAAACTTTCTCGGGCTAGCAGCTGCATCACCTGTTTGATGCAGCTGCTAGGCCAAGAAAGTTTCTTGGCATTTTTAATGCACACATTTATGTCCTAACTGTATATCAAATTCACTATTTTGAATTTATGTGCGGAATCATAGTATTTAGTGATTCCTGAAGTGACATAAACAGTAAAGTTTCAGCTCATTATTAGTGTGAACAAAATTAATGTAAAGAGATATAACAGAAGTTGTATCTCTTCTGACAGGCAATGAACATAATTTCCAGCCAGTATTCAGTGTCAGGACAATGTATAGTCTGGTATGTCAGGTGCGCCTACCAATGTTTCTGAAGAACATTTTGCCTACATCATTTACCCACCCTAAAAATGGAGGCACTATAGTGTATATTACCCTAAAAGGCTCTAAAGTGTTATATGCCATAAGATCACAGTATGAATTGGCACCAATGTGAATACTTAAAATGTTAATAAAGCAGACAATTATGAGAGATAGTACAAAATTATATATACTTTTATTCTCTATATTCATTTAAATTTTAGATCACAGCAGCTCATGTAACCTGATCCAGTGGAGTCCAAAATCCTACTTTTTCTTTTTTCTCATGTGTACACCTCACACATACAAAATTCGTCTGAAGCCACCTCCTCTCACCTGCTAATACATTCCAATTGAGGATGGTACAGAAAAATATTTAGATCAGTGCAATATGTAAGGCTCTCACATTGTTGTTGTTGAAGATCCTAGTCTTCTAGAATGTTACATTAGTCAATGGTACATAGTTTCCTGTATTTTTGAGGAGAATGTTCCTTCTGTTTCAAGACTCAGCAGTTCAAAAAAAGTCAAAGAGCATTTGTCTTGGACTGCATCAGAAGAAGGAGGCAGACCCTATATATGTTTATCAGTTGAAATAAGAACTAAATTGTCATCTTTGGGTAATATTATCCAGGACGATGCATAGAGTATATATTTTAAAAACTGAATCATTTACGACCAACTAAGGGTTATAAATTTCAGTCATATAAAGGTAGGAACAAATTTTGTACTTGGCTGCACATAACCGTCTTAATTTTACAGCCCCATACTCAAATGAAAGATGTACACATTTTTACCTGCATTCTGAGTTTGCATGTAATACCAGTTTATTTTTGGTAAGTAACATACCTTAATTTTCTATCAACAAACTTAATCTTGAGACTACTTTTGAAACTGATAGGCTTCCAATGTTATATTCCATATATGTGCATGTGGAGATTTAACACACAGGAACATAATCTGTGCATTTCTGTAATACAGTATTTCCTGGATAAGAAGTGACTGGATGCAAACTTTTCACGTGTATGTGGTCAGATTTCTGAAGTCCCACTGAAACTCTTGTAAGAACAATGTTTAATTTGTCAGTATGTGAAACTATCAAGTAAAACATTCTCCCACATCAGAAGTTCCTTTCTCAGAACTGCATACAAAGTCTTCCCATTTAATATATTTAAAAGGCTCTATGTGCAAACTGTACTATAGTCAATAATGAAATGCAGACCACTTCCCTGCTTGCACATAGCCTATTGATAGTTGGTTTCCGTGGTTTATATTAGCTTTTTCATTTATTTATTTATTTTATTATACTAACTGAAACATACAACTGAAATGTGGTGAGGTTTGAACATCAAGTGTAGTCTTGAACATTTTGTTGCACTGTGTACCAATGTGCTGTTACATAATGAGCACTGATACGTGTGTAATAAGAGTGCAGAGATGGAGGTCACAAGTGTTCTAAATAATGGAAGTGTAGCTGTACTAGCAACAAATGACTCTGGATAATAATTTTTTTTTGGAGTACTTCACAACTTGTTTTATGATTTTTTTTACACTCCAGTTACACCAGTTCCATCCCATCCAGGCTAGTAGCAGGTAGCAGTACTGGTCTTACAAATAACTGACGCTGTATGTGCAGTTTTGAGCTCCTCATGATGGAGGGAAAAACTGTCTGAAACATGTACAGCGTCTTACAGAAATAAATAAATTGAGAAACACTGCATCTTGTTGGTTATACTCTGTGAATTTGTGCCTTACTTCACTTAATGTGTTGTGGAACAGTGAAGTATCACTGCAAAAACATTGTTGCTATACTACAAAATAAGCTCAGAGTGTTTATTAATATATCTAAATCAGAAACTGACTACTGTCATCAGCATTTTTAATATACAGTACATTATGTGACAAAATCTTCCATTCCACATATCCACATTACATATAACCTACACAGTTTTAAATATTGCTATAGCAATAAAAGAATACTGATTGTAATGAATGTTGTGGATACTCTGTATTCAGAGTCTCTACAATGCTAGCTGTCACAGGCATGAAATTAGTTCCTTTCCTAGACATTGTGAAATATGGTATGTTCTCAGGTGAAGAAGCATAAATAGTATAAGTCACAGTGTAACATCATTCCAAAAACACCAGTGATCAGGGAGTACTGTATACCATTTCACACTACTATGTCTTAACTTGCAAGTTTCTTCTTTTTAAAACCACAGTGCCACTGAAAAATGACAATGCTATAAATACAACTTTGAGATATTTATGAGTACTATTTTTCACATGAAATCTTCACTGTATATACGACATGGAAAATTTTTCAGTTCTTTTACCGAATACACGGGAATATTCCATGTTATGCTACTTACACCTGCATATCATTTAAAACAAGTTTACACACACAGATATGTGTATATAATTTCAAGTTATGTCCCAAGCTGTAATTGAATCATGCACTTCTGCGGTGACATGTCTGGTTTTGGTTGAAACCGAGTTAATGGCAAATTCAGCAATTTATTTACCCACACCTATTTCTTTTCATACAGTAACATTACATGCCTCTCAGTTATTGTGCATGATAGGACCATTTGAAATTTTTGTTGTTTTGGACACAGCACAAGACACTGACATAGACTATTGTTACAGTAATCAGGCAGACCTCTGGAAGGAATCACCTCCAGAGTAAAGAATGTTGGTCGCACTTTACGGCAGAAAAGTGGCATTTATCAGCAAATGTGACTGTAAATTCTGAAAGGAAATACTGAATGTGACGGGCCAGATAAGATGACACCAAAATGGTATCACAAAATGAGCTTCATTGTACAGCAGAAAACATGAACTCTATAAAGGGTTAGTTGTTCCAGCTAGAACACGAAGTGGAGACTGCTGGCAAGTTTTAGGTCCTATTTGTATACAAGCTTCTCTGTTTTTATACAGGACGACAACCCTGTAATGCCTTTCTTGCTTACAGCTCTCACTTTTCTGTTCATCTAAGTCCACTGAAATAACTGTTACATATTCTCCCTCTTAGTATTTCTACTTAGATTACAAGAAAATGCTGTGACCAGGTCCTTCTTGGCAAGTTGAGCTCTGATAACTTTCATTCCTTTCAAGCAATAAATGTGCATGATGCATATCCGCAGGACAATGCAACCAGAATATATATATATATATATACATGTGTTTAAAAGCTAATATAAAAATTTACGCATTTTGAAAAATCACATGACTGTAAAAGAAAAATCAAAGTGTGCAACTTTATTGATGGTTTGTGAATTGACATATTTCACCTAGCCATAATGAACACACTAACAGTCCCCTAACTTATGTATGGGGTATATCAATGGCAAGGTGAACAGAAACATTAAGGAAACAGGAAATACTAGGAAACTCCCTCATTATGTACAAAAGAGATGGGAGAACTTTATGATGATATTTTTTCTGGTCTAATCTGGTCTAGACTGACTGTGGTGAATTGTTAGGTGAGTGTCATATGGGCAGAATAAACATTATTCACAACATACAAAAATACTTGCAGTTCATCTAGGGTTTCAAAAATTTCAATTCAACCAATACCATTTTTGGAATTTTCTTCACATAGTATTCATTATTATTATTCATGTTATTCATTAAGCTATGCATCACTTATTCATTAAACTATACTGGATTATGATTGACTGCACTACAACTTAAATTATAAAAACCTCTGTAACTCAGTCATGCAAATAAATCAGCCTCTAATGGGAAATAATTGCAGTAATTTTATGTGCAGTACAGAAAAATGATACTAAATCATATGCTGTTGGCCTGAACTAGACACAGCTGACAGAAAATGTATCACACTTTATTTAATCATAACGTAAGATGACTTATAAGTCACATAACCATTGTGGTTATTTTTTAATTTTTATCTCACAATTAGCTGTTCATGTCGTGTTGTTCCACAAGTGACTGGTTATATTAAATGCAATTGTTTTGAATAAAATCTACAGCAACAGAAAAATTCCACAAATTTATGTCAAACTGCTTAATTCTGCACAAAATACATTTATTAGAGATCAATCTGTAAGTTAACTGGAAGACAAGGGGGGATAGCTTCATGCAGTTTCCCACTACTAACTTTTGGAAGTAGATATCCAGTATGAATGAGACCACACAGAAGTGGAAATATCCTCCAATTCTACCTACATATGAAACCTTAATTCTCACTTACATTTGCTCAAAAGATAAAACTAATACTGCTTCTTGTGCATAAATGCTTTTAACATCTGCCTCTTTTCATTTCTGTCTAGGACAGTAACTTTAAAAGCACCATATACTGGAAACGTGCTTGAATAGATACTTACAAACAGCAAGTAGTAGGCTATGTGTTTCACCAAAATTGTATGATTTTATTGAAGATTATTTCCACAAATTTCTGAGCATATTGTATGTATGTATATATATATATATATATACACACACACACACACATAAACACGTGCATGACTAGGCTTGCTTGGAAACTATGCATTAAGAATGGTCAAATATGACATAATTATTTTCATACTTAAGATTTTTATATTTATTAATATAATTAATGTAAATGAGCCATCAGATTACAAGAAATAAACATTCCACTTCTCAATCAAGCTAGCCATCACCTAGTTTATTTACTTAATTTAATTGTCACTAACAATCTGAAAATATTATTTAACTTTGGTACTTTGTCCAAAATTAAATTCTGCCATTTTAATCACATATACATATCACAATTTGATAAACTATATACAAGCAGTAAATTTTTAATAGGCTGCAACATGCCATACTTTCTATCACTTTACAGTTCCTCTTGGAAGAAAAGACAAGGAAATCTATTAACTTGTCTTCCTTCTTTTGGTTCACCAATATCACTGTCATCTAATTTCAGGAGACAGGTCTCAATTGTTGTTCAAATACATAATTCATTATTTTGGTTACAAACAAATGATCCTAAATCTCTGTATTTTCTATTTATTACGATTAGTTGGTGCTACATATTCCTTCCCCCCATTCCGTTCCCATTCTTTGTTAAACTCATATTCCAATATTTCAGCACCACGTTTCCTTGTCAGTCCAGTCTCATCAAGACTCAGTTCACACATCTGCATGTCATCAACACCTGCAACATACATGGTATAAGGGAAGTATAAATACAACTCCACTTATTCTTAATCCCAGCATTCTACAGAGGTGAGTAAAAGCAGTCCCATTACAGGCCTGGACAGGTCCTGAGGGGTCCAAGAGTTTGAGGCCAAATAGGCCTAAATTAATCTGCACAATTTCCTTGTGTACAATTTTTTTCTGTGCACAAGGTAATAATATTTGTTTAAAATGAAAATTTATATCATGTCACGTTTCTAATGTGTGACAACTCACAGTTTGTGATAAAAGATTGAGCTGTAACTGAAAAGGGGTACACTACACCTTGTTCTAAGAATATGGATATGTTGGCTGAAAAAGTTAAAAAGTGCTGCTATGCTATGGGGCATATTACACAAAAAGTCAAATTTTCATTTGTTTGGCTTTTGCACTAACAAATTATTTATTAGGTAGTGACGGTAATCTCCATCGGGAAAACCAGGTTGTAGATACACTGTTGGAAATAAACACTGTAAGTTGTAAAAACAATTTTAGTGCTGACAAACTGACTTCTGGACTCAGTGTTTTACTGCAGCAGTTTATTCACCCTCAAAATGACCAATACAGCCCCTGCTAGGGGATCGAAAGTTTTGAAAGTTTTAAATTCACCCTGGTGAATCTTCCATAAGCTCTTTATTTTGTGCACAAAATTTGTAAGTGTACTTGACACTGAACAACTGCAAAACCATGCATTTATTTTGAATAAATTGTTTTGATTTTAAGGCAATTTGGTGATGGTGGTGGTGGTGGTGGTGGTGGTGGTGGTGGTGGTGGTGTAGGCAAAGCCAGAATGAAAATGAAGCAGTAAAAGCATTTATGACTGAAATATCTGGCAAAAACTGATCTGACACCACCAGACAGCTGTTGTACACATTGTAGGCAAAAAGGTCAATAAAATGTTTTCCCATGACTGTGTAGTTACAGCAAATGTCAAATAAAAAATATCACAGAATGAAGATAAATTAAACCAATTATGCATTGCGAAGTATATGAAAGTTCACAGTAGTGTCTTTGGCACCCTTGACAATGAATTTCAAAAGTATATCAGGCATGTTGAGTGAATTGCTCACCAGCTACAAGAAGGACGGCAGATTTTTCAGGGTGTAGCTCCATCTGTCGTGCTACATATTGCCCATCAAAATGGGCATACCACCAGCCTCGATTGCTGCCTGCTGCAGAGTCATTTCCTCCTGCTAAACTATTAGTCTTTGCTCCACGTACAAAAGGAATACGAAAATACCGTTGTGAACTTGCGTTTACCAGAGCCTTAATAGGTGCACGTGGAACTCGAGCAGCTGGAATTAATAAATTAGAGTTCTGTAATTAGTTTAAGGGGAGATAGATTAAGTGGTATCAGCAATGAGCTGAACAGAAAACAGAAACACCCAACAAAGCTTACATTAGAAAAACCCTAAAATTCGTTAAATAGTGGTGTGTCTCATTAAGCATTTGAATACTAAAATGAATCCATATTATACGGGGCATTTCATAATGTTCTCCATGATTACAAATATTTATAACAAGAAAACTAAAGGACCTACCTGAATGGAATTGTTAACAGCCACAGGAAAACTGAAAAAGTTTTTTTTTTTGACAACTAAAGATGTTTGATGTGTGCACCATGGGTGATATGGCATGCACTGGTATGATATTCAAGTTCTTGCCACACGTCAACGAGTGCATCGATATACTTCACTGCGGCAATGATCCGTGTTTTTAGGTCAGTGAGATCACATGGCAATGGTGGGATGAATACCTTTGCATACTTTGCACGAAATGCACTTT
>Ga0123353_10012881_pt1 | contig 11931 bp, 8 predicted proteins | sample TergutLab28metaG_3_FD_92763 | JGI IMG/M metagenome (GOLD analysis project Ga0123353, IMG submission 92763) | Labiotermes labralis P3 segment gut microbial communities from Petit-Saut dam, French Guiana - Lab288 P3 | ecosystem: Host-associated > Arthropoda: Insects > Digestive system > Gut ... | reverse complement strand
CAACAGAAGGGAAATCGTTACCGTCCCAATACATTTTAATAATGATATCGCTTCGGTTCAGATGTCTTGGGTCGGGCGCGATGGTAATCCAAATATGATTTATCATACCGGCGCCGGATATTTCAGCAATAGTGCGGGTTTCACCCGGTTTTATATCACTGAGATGATCTCTGTTTCCACCTGATTTGTCATAACTGCTGATGCGTTTATTTTGCATCCCGCTTTTCATTTTGGCAAGATTGTACATCTCACCGGTAAAATTCACCTGAGATTTTAAATCAGGGATTAATATTGCTGCTCCAATAAATAGAAGCAATGCAATTTTCATTAATCTGTTTTCCATAGGCATTTTTTTATGTTAAGAATTAGACAATAAATATATTATAAAAATTTTGATTAATCGTTTAACTAAATTAGATAAATGTTTAGTATTTAAACAACGCTCCATAAACCTCATATTTAATTTGTAGCTATTTATACAATGCTCCATAAACTTCACAAGCCCTAATATCGGCACCCTCGTTACAAGAACCGTAAGCAGCCCAAACTGAAGGACGGAAGATTTTTTCTTCATCAACGTTATGCATGCAAACGGGGATTCTTAATGCAGACGCCAACGTAATCAGGTCTGCTCCAATATGTCCGTAACTTATTGCGCCGTGATTTGCGCCCCAATAATTCATCACCGAATAGACGTCTTTAAATCTTCCTTCGCCGGTAACTCTTGGTACAAAGAAAGTTGTGGGCCACCCTGGATCGGTTCTTTTATCTATAGTTTTAAAAACATGGTCGGGGAAACATGCTGTCCACCCTTCTGCAATCTGTAAAACAGGTCCTAAACCGCGAATTAAGTTGAGGCGACACATTGTAACCGGCATTCCTTCACGGGTAAGGAATTTTGACGAATATCCGCCGCCTCGCATATATTCCAATCCGGCAGGCATCCAAGTTGTGGCTTCCAGCATTTTAAGGGTTTCATCTTCTGTTATTTCCCAAAATGGTTTTATAACGGGATTTCCATCTTTATCAGATTGTTGTCCGGTGCCGTCTAATGTGCAAGAGCCTGAATTAATCAGGTGAATCGCTCCATTTTTCAAAATACCGTCAGGTTTCCATCCCGAAACTCTCTCAATAGCCTCTGGACTCCAATATGTTCGGACATCTGCAAACATTTGAGAGGTATTGGTTAACAGTTTGTTAAATAACATGCTGATACCATTCAAACAGTCGTCTTCGGTAGCAAACACAAAAGGTTCGCGAATGCCGTTCCAGTCAAACGAGGTATTAAGAATAGATTCCGAAAAATCGCCATTAGGCAGAAAATCAGTCCATTGACGCTGTCCTTGAAATCCTCCTGCTATGGCGTTATGTCCTAATGCTTCTTCGCCGAAACCTATATCATTAAGTTTCTCATTTCCAATCATCATATCGCGCATAATAATTGTCATTTTCACGACAAATTCCCAGTCTTTATCTTTCTGTTCGCGGCTGAATCTGATTGCTTCTTTGTTTAAATCATCGCCTTCGTTTTTCTTACAGTTTTTGCGCGTCCATTCCATTGCTTTATTGAACTCGTCTTTGTCGTAGATTCCCTGTTGGATACGTCTTAAAATTTCGCTGCAATCAGCGTATTCTGTGCGTAATCCAAAATATTCCCTCAAAAAATCGGGATTTACAATCGAACCTGCTATACCCATTGATACTGAGCCTATTGCCAAGTATGATTTTCCACGCATTATAGCGATTGCTAATCCTGCTTTTGCAAAACGAAGCAATTTTTCCTGAACATCAGCGGGTATATCGTTGTCATTCAAATCCTGAACATCTCTTCCATAAATGCCGAAAGCAGGCAATCCAAATTGATTATGCGCCGCTAATGCTGCTGCAAGGTAAACCGCGCCCGGGCGTTCCGTGCCGTTAAAACCCCAAATTGCTTTTGGAATAGTCGGATTCATATCAATAGTTTCAGAACCGTAACACCAGCAAGGAGTTACAGATAGTGACACACCTACGTTTTGCTTTTCAAATTTTTCAGCGCAATTGGCTGCTTCTTTAACTCCGCCTATGCAAGTATCGGCAATCACGCACTGTACGGCGCTTCCGTCAGGATAACGCAGGTTTTCGGAATAAAATTTGGCTACATTTCTTGCCATTTCCATGGTTTTTTCTTCCAATGATTCACGCACACCTCTGCGGCGCCCGTCAATTATCGGACGAATACCAATTAACGGATAATTTGTTTGTTTCATTTAAAATTTCTATTATTTAAAAACATTTTTAATTTCTGTAAGCGATAACCCAAACAGTTTCAATGCGATAGGATTCAAATCACTCTCTTCGCCGATAAAATGAAATACGGTGTGTTTGTGACTTAGCGATTCCATCGGTTTCAGGAATGCGGCAGGAGACACGCTTTCCACTTCAAGAAAGGGTCCCATAATGCTGCCATCGTCAAGAGGACCGTCATTATAAGCATTCATTGCGTCTCCGGTTAGGGGGTCTTTTTCGGGATTCCATTCCTGATTGAGATAAACGGCATTTTCATCAACATCAAAAGTTGTTATTGTTAAACGCTTAGTATCAGGGTCGTAATTGCCTGCAATAGATTTTGTTCTTTTGGCGTTCATACCCATTTTGCTTCTGAATTCTCCGTCTGTTTTCAGATAGAGCATACCATCTCTGATGATTAAGCGGTCGCCTGGAATCTCGCCAAAATAGTCGGTTGTTGCAATTTTTCCTAATTCTGCTTCTTCACCTTCAAAGAAAGGGATGAATGTCAGCGCATTAGGTCCGGGAATAAACATATCCAACATCCAGATGCAAATTGCGCCTGTTTCGGTAGTCCATTCAAAATCATTAAGATTAGTAATTTTATTATCGGTAATATAAGCAACCGAATTAACGTTATCGCTGATATTTACATCTAATAATTTAGAAATCTGATTATTACTAATCAAATTGACTTCTCTGTCCACATTCAGTTTCAAATTATATCCCTGATAATTTGTAACTTCCATTTCTTTGTTCAAAACCACATTTTTGTCGTTTGAAGAAACGACTGTCCAAGCCTCAATATCAATAGGTTTGGGCGTATGCCAGTTATCAAATATCTGTTCTTTACCTTTTTCAAAGTAAACAGAATACTGTCCGCCTTCGGGACCAAGCCAAAAGCGGTTTTCGCCGCCATAGCCATTCATGTGTTCATCAATGATATCGGAATTTAAGACGTCATAATTCACAAATCCAATGCTGATTCCGTCCATACCACAGGCTGTACTTGTAAATACTTTACCCTGATATTTTGCCGACACAATCACTTCCGCCTTTCCGTTATCATCTTTAAGCACAATCAAATCCTTATCTTTTTCCTTCAAAAACATAAGGTCATAACCATAAGTGCCTTTTTGGTATTTGTTCATGCTTTTATTTTTAAAATTGCTACATCCAAGTAGCATTAATGCTGATAATAGGGTTAATAAAATAATTTTCATTCTCATAATTAGGTTATTGCTTTATATTGTTATCTATTGTTAGTTATTGTAAATAGTACTTTATCCTTATCTTCCAATTGTAATATGCCTTCAGTTTTATTATATAAAAGACGTATTGGAAGTCTTTCTCTTACTTTAATATCATAAAAATTTGCATATAAAAGTATATACTCAACTACATCGTAATAAATTTTAGTTTTAATTTCTAGATTATCATAAATATATTGATTGAAATAATCATTGCAATCGTCATAAAACTTTCCATTTATATTAAAATGCAGGAAAAACCACAAATTAAAATCACTAATCTCTATATTAATCGACTTACCATAGGAAGAAATACATAAATTCATGTTAAAGAAAACAGAATCTGATTGTAAATTTACTATTCTTAAATTATCATGTATATACAAATCCGTGAATCCTGTGTAAACATCTACCCACCAATATGTTGAATCTTTTTTTACTACTGCATCAAAGATTTCACCTTCTGAATTAGAAAAACTTACAACTTGTCCTAACTTATAAGGTATTAACTGCTTTTCTGCTTCTGTAAGTTCATAGTATCTTACTTTATCTTTTACACAGTTTGTGAAAACTAAAATAAATAAAAATATAAATTTTGCTAAAAATTTTGATTTCATAATTAATAATTATTATGTACTTTTTTATATATTACTTTAACACGGTATGGCAAATGGTCTGATATTGTAGGGTCTGCGCAGTTTGGAACTCCTCGTTCAATAATTTCCTTATAAAAATTTGTGTTTTTCTCAAGTATCAAGTCTCTCATACAAACATTCGGGTTATTATAATCATTTAGAACTTCAAAACCGGAATTTTTTAATGGTTTTATTGAATAATTAGGATCATTATGGTAATTAGTTCCTTGCGGACAATTAAACGTTTCATTCAAATCCCCAGCAATATAAACAGGTTTACCTTTATTAAAGCACATTTGTACTTTGCTATGATTTAAAATTGAATTTGTCATAACAACCCTGTCAGGCGCATAAGTACTGTAATGAGTTGCTATCACACAAAAATCATTAAACTCTGCAATTATATAAGCTCGTTTAGGATCACCATCGTCAGATTCTGAACTGCGATGAATTTTTACTTTTGTAATAGTAGGATTTCCCACTATAGTATTACGCCACAATATTCCATGGCCATAGAGTCCTGTTCCTAATACTCCACCCTCTCTGGTCGTAACCATCCTTCCTTTCATTTGTGTTTCAGCCTTTAGATTTAAAAATAATGGTCGTGTCCATATTTCTTGCACGGAAGCTACTTCTACATTACTTCCTTTTATAACAGTTGCGTGCTGATATTGATATAGTATTCCATCAAATCCGTGAATATTATAAGTAAGTATGGATAAATATTTAGGGATAGTTGGCGGGTTTGAAGAGCCGCAATTACAACAGCAAGGAAACTCTCCCCAAACTTCATCCCATCCAATCGGGTGCATCAAATCAGATAACATATACATCTCAAAACTGTTATTAAAACCCGGTAAGTATATTTGTCCAAAAATTTGAATATTAAAAAACAAAAAGACAAATATAGTTGATATTTTCAAAAACTTTTTCATAATAGTATTATTTTTTTGTTATTAAATTAGATTTCTTTTTTTTGTCTGTTTGTAACACAAGCATATATTGTCCTTTCGGAGCAGCAAGAGCAAGAAGGTAATTATGCGTTCCTGCCTTTAAAAGACCAAGATTTTGGCTATCATACAGCTTTCCATTTATTCCATAAACAGAAAACTTTACATTTTGTTCGTTTTCCAAATAAAAGAGAATATTTATTTCTCCATCAAAAGGGTTTGGATATGTGATAAAAAACTCCTCTGTTTGTATGGTACTTTGTGAAAACTTATTCTTTTGCAGAGAAACATATAGTGGTTTACCCGGTTCTTTCTGTTTTACATCATATTGTCTAATATTGCCTGTAAGATAGGAAATGCTGTCTGTTTCAGTCTTTTCCAAAATTGCATTGTTAAACTTCCATTTTTTTGCATAATGTCTTGAATAACGATCTGTGTGAATGTATTCAGTATCTATAAACTTCAAAGAATTTTCTTCTAAAACAGCCTCAAAATCAGTAAAAAGTGTGTCATTTTCCACCCATTTTCCAATAATTTTGTCATCTTGTGTCTCTTCAAACAAAATTTTCAAATTTGATTTTCTGATTATGCTTTTTCCGCTATAATCGTACATTACAATAACTCCGACATATTCGCCTAAAATATCTTCATTTAGATTAAGACTTTGCTTTTCAACATATTTATAAACACTTGGGATTTTCAAATTTTCTGTGTTACCGTTTTGGTTTTCTCCATTCATCTCAATATGTTTCGGCTCAATTATTATTTCTGTGGACTCTTCGTCCAACTCCTCAATCGAGAAGTAATGTCCAAGATTAGCGGCACGGATTAAATAATACTGCGCTTCTGATTCGTTTGCAATTACTCCATAGCCGTTGCGGTAGCATAATCCAAGAAAATAAAATGCGTCAGGATTGTAAAACTCTGCAGATTGTAAGAAAAAATCCACAGCAGTTTCGTAATTTTGCTCTACTCCAAAACCCTTGTAATGGTAATAACCGAGTAACATAAGCGCTATAGGAAAATGCTCTGTATTTCGCAGAGAATCAAGATAATTAATTGCATTTTCAAAATTCTGCTCAACTCCTAACGCTTTTGCGTAAATGAGAAAAAGGTTGTAATATGCCTTTGCATAACCTGCAAGAGCAGCCTGCTCAAACCACTGTATCGAGCCGGTTTCATCTAACTCAGTTCCCCATCCACGCTGCTTTAGAATACCTATTGCATTCATTGCTAAGGCATTTCCTTCAGAGGAACATTCCAGATAAAGTTGAAAAGCGTCCTCGTATTCATTTTCCATAATCAGTTCATTGGCAAATCGCAATTTCTCTATCATTATTGAATCTTGAGAATCTGTACCTTGTGCAAACACCACACCAAAAGATGCCAATAATAATATAAAAAAAATTTTTAAATATTTCATAATAAATTGATTTTTAAAATGTTAAATTTCTTTTATCGTCTTCCTCTTCGTTATTACGTTTTCTTCGTTCTGTCGCAAGTTTCGTTAAAAACTCAGGATACGAATCTTTATACAAAGAATCTTCCATTACCTTCATTTTTTCTTTTTCATCGTAGTAAATATACTGTAAAGATGCCCATTTTACCTGATAACCAAACAAATCCTCTAAAACCTGAACAGAATCATATTCAAAATCCATTCGATACACTTTTCCCTCGGCCCATAAATTATTTGAATAGTTTAAAGCATAATAAGCGTGACGCATAAATGCAAAATCACTTTTCTGATGTTCATTTAAGTTTTGTAAGATAAATTCTCTTTCCAATATCCAACAATTATTTTCTTTTTGAGAAATAATGTTTTCGGCAGTTAGTTTTTTGATAATCTGTGCCGCGACAACAATAGAGTCAATCTGTGACCCACTAAGATTCAACCAATCTCTGTTTTGTAATACTAAACGAATATCATTGCTTGCTTCTTTTAATACATTCTCAATATAAACAGCAGATATTTCGTCGAAGTAATCTTCAATAACCTCCTCTTTACAGTCCTCAATAAGTTCAGGATATGCAATAAGACACGCTTCACAAATGGCTAACTCCTTTGCACGTTTAGATAATTGAGGTTTAATTATTCCCAATGAAACATCATCAAGCCCCATTTTTTGACTGTAAAAAACCAAATCGTAATCGTACAAAAACTGCTTTTTATTTGCAACCACATCACTGTAATAATGTTCGAAGTATTCAAAATTTGTAAGCGTTTTAAGCATTGCTTTATTAAAGGCAATATCTTGAATACCCGAAATAGAAAATTCTTCATAGAAGATGATTGTCATACTATCACGTTCCGCCTGCATTAGCTGTTGAACTTCGTCTAAAATCAGAAATTGAGCATTCAGAAATTCCTGATTCTGATTTTGTGCTGTAATTACTCCACAAAATAGGAGTATTACAGAAAAAACTATTAAATTTTTTCTCATTTTGTTATTTTTTTAAATTTATAAAATCCATTTCAACCCCTGAAACCACACACTTTTCCACATCAATCTTCCCATATTTCACATCCACAAATGGTTTCCCCTTTTTCAATCCGACATTTCCAAATCCTGTTTCTGTAGATAAAAATGAAACAAAATCATTGCCAACTTGTGAATTGATATACAGGGTTTTATCAACTGCGTCATATCTAATGCCTGTCAATCCTTCCAATAATGCGTAACTTGCCATTGCGCGGGCATACCAACTGCCACATTCATACTCGTTAAACGGATTACGGACACGCCCATCGTATCTCAACCGGCATGTGCGAACAATATCCAAGCCCTTTTCAACCTCTCCCCTGAACATCAAATGAGAGGCAACCTGATATTCAATTCCTGTCCATACTTCATCGCTGTAAACAAACGGGAGTTGCAGTTTGCCGCCTTTGGGCCAGGAACAGAGTAATAATCCGCCGTCATCTCCCAATGCAAAAGTGGGTCTTTGCGGATTGGCATGATTTCTTAAATCTTTTTTCAAGTTGTATTTATGCACTGATTTTAAATGACTTGTAATCATTTTTAAATCAATAATTTCGTCCATTCCACATACTAACGACATCCACGAACCTAACACTCCATCTGATAAGCAACCTGTACCGTATTGATATTTAGGACCTTCTTCCTCTAAAAGTTTTAATGCTTCGGCGGAATAATGAGTATGAAATGTCTGAAGTTTAGTAGGATCGGGCGCTTTCAAATCTTTCCATCTTATATCCTGAATAAAATACTCGCCATCATAAAGTTTTGTTTCCATATAAACTTTACTTTTTGTTAAAAGTATCTCATAATCAGTAATATCTTCGCCTAACTCTTTACCCATCAAAACTAAAGCCTGCAACGCGCCTGAATAAAAACTGTTAATCATCCCATTAGGTCCCCAAAATTCAATGTCATAAGTATTGTGATGAGGTTCTTCCAATGCGCCAATCTTTTCCGGATCCCAAACTTCTATACAGTAGTCCATACTTGATTTTAAGTAAGGATAAATGGTTTTCAGCCACTTTGAATTGCCTGAAATTCTCCATTCGCGATAAGTTTTCATAATTCCCCCCAACTGCCCGTCCGCAGCGGAATGAAAGTCATGAATCACGGGACGAATCGGCAAATTGGTGCGAAACGCCTGATGTCCTTCCTTATTTTGACTCACAAAATATTCGGTTTCCCGTAATGTCCTTTCCAAAGCGGGGAACAAATGTGGAATTGCCTGTGCGTAGTTCCAAACGTGAGTGCAAGAGCCGTGACAACAACCCCATTTATCGCTACATCCTTCCCATGTCCACAACCTGCCATCATATTGACGTAAAACGGTGGGCGACTTTAATATTGTCAGATTTGCTGCAACTGCTTCAATCACTTCATTTGGAAGGGTACTTTTATAAAAAGCGTCTGCAAATGATTGTGATTTTGCTTTTAAATCGTCATAATATTTTAACCAATAAGATGTTACTTCGTTTATGCTTTTAAATTTTTTCGCATACCAGGGTCTGTAATTACCATCGTTTTTGGGGCAACAATCGCTTTTGTCGTTGCAGCAATCACTTTTACTGCTGCAATCACTTTTAGTACAGTCGCTTGTGCAGGGTGGAGTTGGAATATCATCATCTGATTCCGGCTCGCCGCCAATTCTTAAATGTGAATAAGGCACGTACCAAGCCATATGCAGTTTTACAGTTTTTGACTCTCCCGCTTTTAACTTAACCGGCACAAACAGAGATGCTCCGGGCGCTCCGGGTTCTTTTTCAGGATTAGTTTGCATCACGCCGTTTGACAAGTCATTCCAGCAAATCGTCAGTGGGTCAAACCAGGCGCCTCTGAACCAGCAATGATTTACCGTTGTTTCAGGATTATCGGTGAAAATCGCAAATTCTCCCTGATGTTCAATAAAAGTTTCAATTCCTTCCTGACATAAAACAAATCCGTTATCAATAGATTTAATGTACGAATCCCCGCTTCGGTGAATATACATGAAATTCCTTGTATTATAAGAAAATATGGCTTCAATCTCATTCTTACCTTGATTTGTAAATTTATATTCCAAACCTCCAACTGGCAAACTCGAATTATCTTCATCCGAAGGAATAAACGGGTTCCACGCTGTTAAAGTAACTTTAAGAGGGATGTCATTGTCCTTCAATTCCAATTTTGCAAAAGGGAAACGGGTTGTAAAGTTATTTTCGGTAAATCGGGGCAATCCCAAAGTTCCACCGCCGCCATTGCCGGAGTTTGACGTTCCGAATTTTTTCCAGTCGGGTAGTGGTCCCTCTAATATTTTAGTCCCGTTTTCAATTCCTTTCACGTGAATTGCAGCAAACATTGTCGGTTCATGAAACAAATCAGGGTAATGTCTGACAGACATGTGCGAAATAGCGCCGCTTCCTTCAATACAAAACATTCCTGTTCCTAAACCTCCAATCGGAAAGGCTATACGGTTTAAGTATTCGCCTTCATATTTTGCGTTAAATTCGCGGAGTTTGGAAGTTTTGCAACATGAAGATGTGAAAAAAACTAATAAAACAGTGATTAATAAATACTTATACTTTTTCATTTTATATTTAAATTATACATTAATACAAATTATCTTTGGGCGCTGTTCTTTTCTTGTCCCATCGTTCTCTTAAACGAACAGAATCGAAACCTAATTTTGAACCTTGTGATTCTCCTCTTTTGCCCAAACACTCAAAACGGATATTGTGTAAACCTTTTGATAATGTTGAACTTCCAAGGTTCAATTCGACAATTTCTACTTCATCATTGTAAAAATCATAAAAATCGCGGACTACTTCTCCATCCAACCAAATCCTGTATATTCCGAAATCATACGACTTAGTCATGCGAAGAGTCAATTGCCTGTATTCTTCTTTATTTATATTGAATTGAAATTCAGCCCAATAACCTTTACCATCATTTGTTTCTTCATTATTAATAAAGACCTGTCCATCGCCGGTCCAATAATAACCTTTTTGAATCGTCAAAGTGTTTGCTACAGATGGTTTACTTAATTTCAGCAACTCTTTACCTTCTATAATCAAATCAATATCAGGCAATTTTCTTTCTTTGGCAGATGGTAGAACCGTAAAACGTTTTGGTTGTCCAACCTGATACCAAAAAGCGACTGTAGAAAAATCATCGTTTCTTTCAACATGTCCTGGGTGAGTTCCTTCGGCTAATTCGTCTTCGGATATCCACCCTGTATCCTCAATTTCAAATCGTAATGATTTTTTAAAAGGGATAGGGTCAACGATATGCCAACGATAAATTGTTGTTTTCCATCCTACCATCTCCCATTCTCCATCTAAAATTGTAACTCCAAAATAAGGATAACAACCTGTACCCATTCCCCACGCATTCAGAGCATAATCTTCTGTGCCGGTGCCTTGTATGGTTGGCTTTTTATCGCCGTCAACATAAAATTTTTCATCGCCTTCTCCGAACCACATTGGACTACGCGCACGACCGCTAAGAACGGTACCAACATAATGTCCTTCTCCTTCGGCATCTAATATCAGATAATCACGGTCGGAAACGGTTGGAAATTCCTGCCTGTACTGTGCACAAAAATATGGCGTTTTGGGAGGCAGCGATTCTTCTAAAAAATAATCAACCTGAAAGTAAAAAGAGCCGGACGGTTTTTCCGATTGATTTTCAATCTCAATACGGGCTGATTTATAGAAAGGCATTATCCAAAAACAATTATATGCATCGCCGCCTTCTACCATCACGGGCATTGAGTTTACTTCCGCTCTTTTACCAAATCCGGCGGCAAAAAAATCACCTATAGGAGATTCCACAGCAGGCTGTTCAGAGCCATCCCAAAACATTCTAATCACTAATTCACTGTGATTTGCGCAACCATCTTTTCCTAACCAACTTGGTTCGGGGGCAGGAAAAGTCATCCAAATATGTCGAATCGTTCCTGTACCTTTAATATCTGCAATAGTTAATTTTGTTCCGGGTAAAATCTGACGCATATCCCTGTTACTTGAACGTAATGGGTCTGCAGAAGAGATTCTGCCTGCCCTTCCACTTTGAAGATAAGTCAAATGACCTAATGGTCCTAAAAAAACATTAGATTTTCCAACTTCCTGAGCAATTCCCGAAGTTGTGAGTAAAGCAACTAAGACAATATTAATCAGACTTTTCATTATTTATACCGTTAATTTACCTCTAACTCTTCCCATTTTGGCAATTTAGGGAATTTGTTATGAGGTTCAGTTTGATACCAAAATGTAACTGATGAAATATCTGATTGTTGCGGAAGATAACGATGTCCTGCGCGCCATCCCAAATCCTGCATTGTAACTCGCAAGTCCTTTTCAAAACGAAT
>Ga0123353_10012878_pt1 | contig 11935 bp, 14 predicted proteins | sample TergutLab28metaG_3_FD_92763 | JGI IMG/M metagenome (GOLD analysis project Ga0123353, IMG submission 92763) | Labiotermes labralis P3 segment gut microbial communities from Petit-Saut dam, French Guiana - Lab288 P3 | ecosystem: Host-associated > Arthropoda: Insects > Digestive system > Gut ... | reverse complement strand
CGTGGAGGATATTTGGCCGCGTTTCCCCTCTTTTTTTGTGGCGGCGCGGCGCGAGTTCTTCTCGTACTATTTGGAATGCATGGACTACGTTGATGTCGTAGGCCCGGAAGGCGAATATTTCTGTCGGCCCTTCGGCCTGTTCAGCAAAGATACGCCCATGATCCGTATCGTCTACGACGGATGCCACTTCGCGGTGGAAATCCCCCACGCGGTGTGCGACGGCAAGGGTCTTTCAGTATTCACACGGGCACTGCTGACGCGCTACCTGGGGCTAGATGACGTGATTGATCTGAGTGAGCCGCCCCGCGCCGAAGAACTCTCCGACGATTACCGCAGATTTTGCACAAAGACGAAGGGCAAAATCCCGAAGGACACCGCCGCCTGGCAATACCGCAGGCCCTACGTGGAGAACTACCTAAAGGTCATCCACGGCACGGTCCCCCTGGAGGACATCCTGCCCGCCGCCAAGGCGCAGGGCCTGTCCGTGACGGAATACCTCATGTGCGCGTATCTCTACGCGTTTTACTGCGCCGACCCCAGCGCCCGCAACAGCGACAAGCCCATCAAGCTGCGTATTCCCGTGAACATGCGGCAGTTCTACCCCAGCGAAACTCTGCAAAACTTCACGCTGTACCGCAACCTCGGGTTTGTTCCAAGCGAAAAAGAAGCTTGGAGTTTCGAGGACGTTATCGAAGCGATGCGCGGGGTACTAAAACCCTGCACTACTCCCGAGGCCATGCGGACGCTGCTGAACCAGACCGTTACCCTGTCGGGCAATCCCGTTCTGCGGGCGGTCCCCATCGCGCTCAAGCGCTGGTTCTTCAAGCTGGGATATTTCCTCACCGGCGAAAAGCCGATGACCGGTGTGCTCTCCAATCTGGGGCGGGTTGAACTGCCGCCTCACATTGCCGAGCGCGTGGAGAACGTTGAGTTCATCATGGGCGGCTCGATCTTCAAGAGCCTGTGCGCCTTTGTGCTGTCCGACCACAAAAACCTGCATATTTATCTCAGCGGCGCGTGTAAATCCACCGACGTGCAGGACGAACTGTTCCGTTTGCTCGAGCGGGAGGGCTTACGCGTCACAACAGAGGAGCGTTAGTTCTATCGCCAAATATGTCAATATAATGCCCGCCCCGTGGCTTCTGCCGCTCGGGGCGATTTTTTTGCGAGGGGCCGCCAACCTTTTATCTTTTTCGTCGTTAAATAAATATGGGAGCCCTATAAAACGTATACAAGGAGAGTCCGTGGATACGCTCATTGCTTTTTTGATTTCCATGTTACCGGTCGCGGAACTACGGGGTGGTATCGTTTATGCCGCCGCGCGGGGGGTTCCCTTTCCGCTGGCGTTTGGTGTATGTCTGCTGGGGAACATTCTGCCAGTTCCGTTCATTCTACTGTTTATCCGCAAGATTTTCACCTGGCTGGAGCGTTATAGGTACACAAAAAATATCGTGGCGAAATTTGAAAACCGCGCGCGGGCAAAATCGGAAACCGTGAGAAAATATCAACTGCTCGGTTTGTTTCTGCTTGTCACCATTCCTATGCCGGGAACCGGCGCTTGGACTGGGGCCCTGGTTGCCGCCGTCCTCGACCTTCGAATCAGAAAATCCTTTCCCGCGATCGCGCTTGGCGTCCTCGTCGCCGGCGCCGTTATGTCCGTTCTATCCTATCTGATCCCGGGACTGTTCTTCCCGCAGGGGATTCACTGAAGCTTGTTAGGGAGGTATTTATCATAAAACCGCGTCACATGATTCGCAGTAAGTGGTTTTTGGGCAGCCTGCTGCTTGCGGGCTTCGTTTTCATCACGTGTTACTGCTTTTTGGAGAACCCGCTGTTGGAGGAAAACACGGCAAGCCTCATTGGAGTGCGGCACCCGTTCCTGTTTTTGATTTGGAACATACTGACCGGGGCCGCCTTTTTATTCAACATCATGGCGATGTACGAAACCTACCGCTGCCCATATCGCATTGGCAAAGGGGCCGCTTGGACGGCATTATTGATGCTGCCGGTGATGTACATCTTCCAGGGGAAGCTGGTGGACGGCGAGGTCGTGTTTACGAGCACTGTCAAGGCCGTGCACTGGGTCGCCGCGATTGTGTACATGGTCAGCATTGCCGCCAGTATGGGGCTGCTGTTTTTCTATGCCCGCAGGCAGGTACGGCGGTTTACAGTGCTGTTCGCGCTTGTTGCGGCAACGGCCATCGGTATGCTGACAATCTTTTTAACCCTGGGCAAAAGCGGCCTGTTTGAGGCCGTGCCTGTCTGGATGGTATACATCATATTGTTTTTGGTCAATTGTACAAAATTATTTTCACAGCCTAAAAAGCTTGATCAGAAGGAGATTCTTCCCGATGCATACACAATCGTATGAAGTTCCCCGATGGTATCCCATTGATGTAGCTGGCACCATATATCCTTCCGCGCGGACGCGCAATTGGAATACCACGTTCCGCATCGCTTTTCTGCTCAAGGAGGAGGTAGACCTTGACCGACTGCGCAAAGCCTTGGAGGATGCCTATAGGCGGTTCCCTTCCTTTTTTGTAGGATTGCGGCATGGTTTGTTCTGGTATTATATCCAGCGCATGGATAATCTGGATATCATTGCCCCGGAAACAATGTACCCATGCCGGTCTATGGATATCTTCAGCCGGAACCGCCCCGCCCTGCGCGTGTTCTATGACAGAAAGCGCATCTCGGTGGAGCTTCCTCATTTTATAACGGATGGCGGTGCGGCGCTCATCTTCATAAAAGCCCTATTGGCAAGGTACTTACAATTGGGTGGCGTGGAAATCCCACCAGATAGCGGCCTGCTGGATACGACGGAGCCGCCCCGTGCGGGCGAGCTGGAGGATTCTTTCCGAAAGTACTATACCAAACGCGCAGGCAAACCAGCGGCCTGTCACAGCGCCTGGCAATACCGCCCGCCCGTAATTCCAAATTATCTGAAGGTAATTCACGCCGCTATCCCGTTAAAAGACATCCTCTCTCTGGCAAAAAGCCGGAAAATGACACTTACTGATTACCTCATGGGGGTTTATCTCTATGCCTTTTATCACGCTGCCCCCAAGGCGAACCGCAGCCGCAAACCGCTCCAGATCTCCGTGCCTGTTTCTCTGCGCAACCTTTACCCCTCCGAGTCTCTGCGGAATTTTTCCATGTTTGCCAATCTTGGATTCTATCCCCGTGAAAAAGAGAATTTAACATTAGACGGTATCTTTGAGCTCATGAAGGGCAAGCTGGATGCGGCGAAATCCAAAGAGGAAATGCACAAAATGATGTGCAGCTATGTGAAAATGGTCAGCAACCCTCTGGTTCGTCTGGTTCCCAACGTACTCAAACGGCGGGTGATGCAGGCAGGTTTTTTCCTCGCGGGGGAAAACAGGCAGACCAGCCCCATGACCAATCTGGGCCGGTTGAATCTGCCGCCCAGCGTCGCGCAACACTGCGAAACGATCGAAATCATGCTGGGTGAATCACCACAGCAACCGCTGAAGCTGACAATTGTATCGGACGATCAATTCGTGCATCTGTATTTCTCAAGCAGCACATCAAAAACCGATGTGCAGCGGGAATTTATCCGCCTGCTGACGAGAGAGGGCGCGCGGGCACACGTAAACAGCAATATTCGGGAAAGAGAGGGAACATTATGAGGTGCCACGCCTGCCAGGTGGATTTAGATGAAAATGTTATGGTTTGCCCGCTTTGCGGCGGCCCGGCGGAAGATGCGGCTCCCTTGATGGAAGGGGTAGCCCGTCAGGATTATCCCGTCTACGAAAGCGAACGTCGGTGCGGTCTGACTTTGCGGGAAAAGCTCAAAGCTATATTGCATTTCTAGGGGAGAACTATTATGATCACCCATAAGCCACTCCCGCGCGCAAAAACACCTGAAGAGGCAGGCGTGTCATCTCAAGGCGTCCATGAATTCTTGCGAGCAGTGGAACAGGCTGGCTTGGAGCTCCACAGCTTTATGGTGCTGCGCCACGGCATCGTGGCCGCCGAATGTTTTCGCGCGCCGTTTACATCCGAGTACCGGCACCAGATGTGGTCGGTGAGCAAGACGTTCGTAGCCACGGCATTGGGCTCCAGCCAGTCGGCCCTCTCCTGGGCATATTTCAGGAGCAAAGCGTCGTCGGGGAGAGGGATATACCTGCCCTCGGCGTCGTTCCACTGCCAGAGCTGCCAGCGGGCCTCCTTGCCCTTCAGAACGCGCAGGATGATATATTTTTGCAAAGCGGAGCCATGTTCTGGCGCCACACGATGCACGATGTGCTGTAGTAGACAGTCCCCGCCGGATCGCCCGGGCTGGGGCCCTTTTTCCATGTCATGTTGTTTTATCTTTCCAGATGTTTTGTTTAACTTGCGTATTCGCATTCGCCCGCTACATCGTACAGGTGGCGGCACAACTATGTATTCTCACATGGGAACCAATCGGTCTCCCGCAGAATCTCCTCAATGGTGCGTTGCGCCCATGCGATTGTTTCGTCAAAAGCCGTCCGCGAAAACGGCTCCATGATTAAGCTCCCGGTGCGGAAGCAGTTGAAGGTGAGATAATCCGGCGGGCCGTACTGCTCCGCCACGGGGATGGAATAAAGATAGAGCTGGCGCAGGTATTCGTCCAGCAGGGCGTTGAATTTTACCCGCCTTCCGCCGCGTTCCTTCAGGGCGCGGGACTTGTGGTCCACGATGGAAATCGCGCCGGAGGTGTTGCGGGCAACCAGGTCGATGTATCCACAGAAGGGATGGCCGTCGGCCTCGAACACCACAAAATCTTCGACGGCCAGAGGCTGTAGCCCGGCCAAGGCTGTGCCCCCTCCCCGGAGAAACCGCAGGCCGTCCATGAAATACCCGGCCTTAATGCTGCCCGTGCGGCCAAAGCATTTACAATGCTCTTCACACTGTAACACCTCATGGAACCGCCGGGTATATTCTATTTCAGCCGCCGGCCAGGAAAGTGCGCCGGATAAAACGCCTGCAATCAGTTCGTGCATCAACTTCCCGTATTCGCTGAAGAACAGCTTCCGCTGCGGGACCTCAAATATGTATTTCAACAGCCATGCATATTTGCACGTCTCGAACTGACGCAATCGGGAATAGCTCCAGCGCCAGCCGGGCAACTGAGCGAGAAAGCTGACGTCAATCATTGCGCTTTTGAGCAATCGGTTAGCTGCCCTTTCCGAGCGCAGGAGTGCTACGGCCAGGATGGTCAAGGCCAGCACGAATTCCGTGCCGAGTGTGGCGGCGACGCCGAACAGAAAATCCTTCCACATAAATCAAATACTCCTCGTCTTTTTTACTTGCAAGCCCTCTTTGAGAACCCAACTGATGCGCGCCCGAGAACAACCCATCCGTCGGGCGATCTCCTTTTGTTTCATTGGCGGCTCCCCGGTAAGACCGTAGCGCAGCTCCCAGATCATGCGCCTCTTTTCGGGCAGCGCACGGATCACGGCGAGAGCGTCGTCGGCCAGCAGTTTTCGTTCAACCGTCGTCTTCATGTCGATATCGTCGGGCAACTTGTCATGGAGCCGCAGGCCATCCGCGTTGGAGCGGTCAAGGGAATCGACTATGCAGTGCTTTTTGTGCTGGCGCAGCAGCTTGAATATCTCATTGTCGATGCATTTGCCGGCATAGGTGGCAAAGCAGGGGTTGATCCCCGGCGAGAACGTGGCCGCGGCCTGCGCGAGGCCCAGGTTCCCGCTGGCGCAAAGCTCCTCCCACGGGATGCCCTAGCGTAGATATTTTTTCGCGCAATGGGAAACCAGGCGCATGTTGTCAAGACAAAGCGCCTGCTGTTGTTGTGTCATATCTATGCCCCGGCCCAGCGCAGCTGCCCGTCGAATTGTTCGATTGTGACGGTGTGCTTCACCCTGTCCAGGCACTCAGCGACCTTGCCGTTGTTGAAGTTGCGGTAATCCCGGGTGAGATACCCGGTGACGCGGCGCAGGCGGGTGATGTCGCCGGAGCCGCAGGCGGGGCACACTTCCCCGATCTCCCCGCTGAAGCCGCAGGCGTCGCAGGTGTCTATGGGAAAATTGAAGGCAAGGTACGGGATGTCGAGGGCCATGGCGGCGTCCACGATGCTGCGCACGGCCTCGGGGTTTTTCATCACGCTGCCGTCAAGCTCGACGTAGGTGATGCAGCCGCCCGTAGCAAATTTACAGAACGGTGCCTCCGTTTCCAGCTTGCGCATGACGGTGACATCCATCCAGACCGGCACATGGTGGGAGTTGGTGATATAATCGCGGTCGGTCACGTTCTCTATCAGGCCGAATTCCTCCCGGTTGGCCTTGGCGAAGGTATGGCACAGGCTCTCGGCCGGCGTGGCGTAGCAGCTGAAATTCATGTTTTCCGCCTCACCGGCGGCGGCGCAGAAATCGTGGATATACCGCACGACATCCAGCGCGAAGGCATGAACGTCGTCGTCCTCGGCGTGGTTGCGCCCGAACAGGGCCTGGCACGTCTCAGCGACGCCGATGTAGCCCAGGGCCAGGGTGGAATGCCGCATGGCGGGCTCCACACTGTGGTCCCCGCAGAGCTCGGCGTCAGCTACTGTGCCGTTCTTGTACATGAAGGGCGCGCAGCGGGCCGGCTGGGAGCAGACCCGGGCGTAGCGCTCCAGGAGAGCCTGCTTCGCCAGGCCCAGAACCTCGTCCAGCTCGGCCCAGAAGCCGTCCAAATTCTCCTGCCCTCTGTTTCGCAGGGCGATGCGCGGCAGGTTGATCGTCACCGGGCATACGTTACCGCGGCCGATTTTTGAATAGCCCAGGCCATGGCGGTCGAAGCCGAGCATGGTCCTACATCCCATCGTGGCGGCTTCTGTGTCCGGATTTCCCGGATCCTCTTTGTTCTGCGAGAACCCGCAGTTGACCACATTGGGGTAGATGCGCCTGCACAGGGATGTCTCCGAAAGCAGGCGCAGGTCATAGTTGGGCGTACCGGGTACGTCGTTGATGCCGCGCTTGTATTTGAACACCGAAATGGGAAAGATGGGCATAGTACGGTGCTTGCCGATGCCGGCGATGCTGGCCTCCAGCAGCCACTTGGTGACGAGGCGGCCCTCGGGTGAGGTGTCCGTGCCGAAGTTGATGGAGGAAAACGGGAGCTGGCTCCCGGCGCGGCTCTCCAGGGTGTTCAGGTTGTGATACAACCCCTGTGCGGCCTGGCGGCCCTCCTTTTCGAGCATGGCGAGGGCATAGGCCTTGGCCCGGGGCCACTGATCGATAATCTTGTCCTCAATCGAAATGCCGTCGGCGAAATCCCGCAGCGCCTCTGCCGGCGCGCCCTCGACCCAGATGAGCCCGTCCGCCATGTGCTTGGCGAAGCTCTTTTTGACGTAGGGCGCCAGGTCGTAGTCGATATGCGCCGAGGCGACGCCGCCGTATTGGATTTGCGACTGGCATTGGAAGATCACCGCGACCAATTGGCAGGCGGTCGGAAAGCTCTGGGCCGGCCGCACGCTCCCGTTGCGGGTCTCGAAGCTCTCGGCGAGCAGGCGCCGGAGATCGACGAACAGGCAGTTGTGGTCTCCGATGGTGTACTCGCTCAGGTCGTGGATGTAGATACGGTGCTCCCTGTGCGCCCGGGCGACCTCCGGGGGCATATATCTCTCCAGGGCGAGCTCACGATGGAGCGCGTTGGCTACCTCGAACTTCCTGCCGCCGAAGCTGAACTCGTCCACGTTGGCGTTGCTGTTGCGCACGCCGTCGCCGTCCAGGACCTCGACGACGCGCCGGGAAAGAGCGGAGCGCTCCCTGCGAATGCGGGAGCGCTCTGCGCGGTATAGGATATATCGTTTTGCTATGTCTGGTAGATTTTCGGTGATGAGCCCCTGCTCCACCAGGTCCTGCACTTGTTCGACGTCCAGTGTTTCTCTTGGATCCTGCTCTATGGATGCCGCGATCCGTTCGGAGGGCTCGGGGGTGTAGGTGTCGCCCTCCCTGTATGCTTGATAGATGGCCAAAATGATTTTGCGTTTGTCGAAGGGCTCCTTCCGGCCATCCCGTTTTATGATTTGTTTGACCAAACAGTTCCTCCATGTATTCAGGCGGCGAAAGCCAGGTTCTGCGCGACAAGCGAAACGTCGCTGCGCAGGCGCCCGGGCGCCTCGTCGTCCACGATCGTAAACTCCGGCGCCGTTTTATCAGACGAAGCCATCAAGCCGCGCCCGTTTGGCGGTTCAAGCCGTATGTGGCGGGGGCGGAACCCGTACCGCTCCAGGTCCAATTCGTTGGGGTGGCGGCAAAGTCGGGGATGATAACATAGTCCCATTCGTCGCCCATCATGGAGAGCAGGCCCAGGGTGTAGTCCACCCAGAAGTCGGGTTGACGCGCACAGACAATATTCGTTCCGATATACTGCAGGAACGAACGCCCCTCGGCGTCCATCCGCCCGTCCCAGCCAAACCAATTCCTGCAGATTTGCTTTAACGGGTCGGAATAGTGTGTAATCAGCACGCGTTTCTTGTTGTGTTCCAACTCATCTTTTAACATCCTTGCGAAGGCCGGCCCTCGCTTTGCCTGTAGCTGAGATACATACAATCTCCGTCATGTGATTTCCTCTTTCGTCTTGTTTTTGGTACGTCTAGGCGGGGAAATCGTCTGGCAGGCCACCGTCCTCGACGGCGTCGAGGGGGCTGCCCGTATTCCGCGGCGTTGCCTGCGGACCGTCCGCCGGTTCATAGGAGAACACCTTGAAGAAGAAAGCCCTCTCCCTTTTCTCCCGGTTATAGCTGGAAGAGACGTCCAAATCCCCCAGTTTGATGCGGTCGCCTGCCTTCAGACTGGCCGCCTGCGTGTTCCGCTGTCCCTCTAAAAGCGGCGTAGCCGGAGAACTCCTCCTCGTACTGCCCCTCCCCATTTTTTTAGAAACAGACATCCTTACGCTCGTCGATTTCCCACTGCTGTTTGGTTTCACTTCCCAAACTTTCGCGTAAGCGCCTTGTCGAAATCCCAACATACTCTCCTTTTGCTGTCCGCTCTTTAACCCTCTACAACCACAGCCACCCAAACAAAACCCACCTGAGGATAAACTGGAAAAAGGGATGACAGCCCCGCCACCAGGGATTCGTATCAAAAAGATTCAGCACATTGTCTTTGAGCAGGCCGCGCTGGAACGGGCTCTGCACCGGCCCGGGCGTTGCGGCAAACCGCGCTGTCCCGATGCTCCCATTCCCCAGCTGGCCTTGGATGTTGCTGCCCCAGGCCCATACAACGCCGTCGCTTTTGAGCGCCAGGCTATGGTTGTTCACGGCGATGGCCGTTACGCTGCTGATCCCCGACACCTGCACCGGTGCAACTTGGTCCACTGTGGTGCCGTTGCCCAGTTGGCCGAATGTATTGCCCCCCCAGGCCCAGAGCGTACCGTCGTTCCTGAGCGCCAAAACATGGTTGACTCCCACTGCGATTTTCGTTACTCCGCTGAGCCCCTGCACCTGCGCGGGGGTTTCCCCATTGTTTTCCCAGGTCCAAACCGTGCCGTCGCCGCGTATCGCCGCAGCATGGACTCCGCCGGCCGCAATGGCTGTGACGTTGGCAATCTCTATCTGCTGCGGGATAGCACAGCTTTGTGTGTGCTGCGCCAAAGGCGAGCCGTGCCGCAGGCACCCCCAGGCCCAAACCGTTCCATCCTCGCGCAATGCCAGGCTATGCCCCCAGCCCGCCGCGATGGCCGTCACATTATTGATTTCCACCAAAACTGGTGTCAACTGCGCCGAAGGCGACGAGCCGTACCGCAGGTACCCCAGCTGGCCCCTGCCGTTGTCGCCCCAAGCCCAGACCGTGCCGTCCTCGCGCAGGGCCAAAGTGTGCGTGTCGTGTGAGGCGATGGCTGTCGCACCGTCAAGGTCCTGCACCTGCACAGGCAAACTGCGGCTGACTGTCGTGCCGTCCCCGAGTTGGCCAAGCTCGTTCTGGCCCCAAGCCCAGACGGTGCCGTCGTTTTTGAGCGCGACAGAGTGCGTGCGTCCCGCCGCGATTGCTGCTACCTCGCTGATGTTCTTCACCTGCACGGGGGCCAAGCGCCTGTGCAGGGAACCGTCGCCCAGCTGGCCTCTTTCGTTATCCCCCCAGGTCCAGACTGTGCCGTTGCTGGCCAGCGCGACGCCGTGATTCCCGCCCGCCGCGATTGCTGGCGTTACGCTGAATGCCGCGCTTGCGGGTACGCTTCCCGCCGCGGCAAATATGCATAGAGCCAGAAGTATCCCGGTTAGTTTTTTCATATACACACCCTCCTTCTTTTTTTTGGTCGCTGTATGAGCAACACAGCCGCGCCCAGCGCCAACAGTCCAAGCATGGCCGCAGCAATCGCGACGGCATGGCTGTCGCCCGTCTTTGGCGGCATGACAACCCCGGATTGCGTGTCCGGGTTATTCTCCGGCTGGGTTTTTGTGTGGAATAACAGCGCCGCAAGGCCGCCGAGGCCCAGGCCGCCTAAGACCAGCGCACCAAGCCCTGCCAGTGTCGCCGGTATCGCGACAGTGGCCGCGCCTCCGGCCAGAAGCAGCGCCCCGCCTGCCAGGAGCGCCAAATTGCCCAAGTCGCCATTCAGCGACAGGCGCCCGAAGAAGGCGTTGAGCCGGTCCCGGCATTCCCGCATGGCATATATTTTCTTGATCAGGTGGTCCTTGCCGCAGAACAGGTAATACAGCACGGCCAGCACCAGGTCGGCGGCCTTGTCTTACAAACTCAGAGTAGGTTGCCACACCAATAAACACAGCATCTTCCGAATACTTCGCCGAGGATTGCATCGCCTGATCAATGAGGTTTTTCGTTGAGTTTTCGTTGAAGTAGTAGAGAATGTAATCCTTTGCTTTTCCGTCTATATCTACAAAATTCACCGGATCATTATGGCAATACGCATACATATTGGTGCCTAATATACCATCATCGGTATCCATAAACACATCCGCACTTATCCACCTGCACCACTTTGGATTGTAGTAGCGACTTTGGTAATAGTAGAATCCAGTCTCCCAATCCCAATAATATCCCCTTCATCGTTACGGCGGCAAACTCATCCCCTCCTTATACCGCTCATAATCTGCCCACAACATGTCAATAGCCTCGCCTATTCGACTTTCGCGCAGGTGTGAATATTCTCCAAATCTGAAGATAACGTTTTTATATCTTATTTTAACCTCAGAAACATATTCTCCGCTTGGAGTTCTATACAAAAACAAATAATTTTCATTTGCACGTGTGTACGTATCTGAATAAAAATATTCATAATCCGCATTTAGTTTGCAGTATACATATTTGTGTCCCATTGGATACGTTTCGTTTAGTTTCAGTCCGGAAACATAGCTTTCTATAGCTGATTGGGAATCAGTATAGTAGGTAAGCGATATATCCACCCATCCGTATGGCTCCTCAAATCGGATTTCTTTTGTAAAATATAGTTCTCGTTCGTTGTTAATTAACGCAGTGTTTTCCTCCGAGCAAAACCATTCTTCGTATCGAATCAAGATCAATAAAGAATGATTCTAGCTTCTTTTTAGCAATGTCTAGCTGATAAGAGTACCCTTTATCCGAAAAATGTACTAGTAGCCCGAAAAGACGACACGCAAGCAAAAATGCCATAGCGAATAAGATGCTAAATGCTCTCTTACGTTTAATATAACGAATAAAGCAAACAAACAGTGTTATTTGAAGTAAGACGAATAGCAGAACAGTTATCATCAATAATCTCCTTGTTGCATTTTAAAGTGTTTTCTTGCCACGTTCTCTCTGTGGTTGTAGCCCTTCCCACACCCACAGGTCAACTAAAATAGTACTTTAGAAGTATATCTAGAACGGCTTCAACAGCTAATTTTGCACCAGGGAATTTTTTGGGATCGTCATCAATCCCCTTTAGAGCCTGTTCACACTACAGCATCAACAATCATGGCGAACAGGATAAATCCGCTGAAGAGCACATCCAGCTTGTCATAGCGCGTAAAGAT
>Ga0123353_10012876_pt1 | contig 11935 bp, 8 predicted proteins | sample TergutLab28metaG_3_FD_92763 | JGI IMG/M metagenome (GOLD analysis project Ga0123353, IMG submission 92763) | Labiotermes labralis P3 segment gut microbial communities from Petit-Saut dam, French Guiana - Lab288 P3 | ecosystem: Host-associated > Arthropoda: Insects > Digestive system > Gut ... | reverse complement strand
CATCGGCGACGCACTCGAAGTCCGGATTGCCCTTTGGTGGTAGTCGGTCGTGACGTACTCGTCGCCCAGCGCGTGCTTCAGCTCACCAATGATCGCACTGAGATCTGAGGGTGTGGTCACCGTCATGGTGTGAGGACTCCTTTCGACTCGGACCGGCCAGTCCCGATGCGACCGTCCATGGACGCGACCCGCAGACCGTGTCTGTGTATCCAACCGACTCCACCTTCGTCTGTCAAAGGTGGAGACAACGACTGCGACCGACCCGTGACCAGCACACTCTCGTGATCAGCACGTCCGCTCACCACCTGGACCGCCATCGCGGCGTGTTGGTTGCCAGACCGTGGACCGGGAAACACGGTGTGCAACGACCGTGCCTGCGACGCGACGGTCGCTTTTGTCATGTTCGGTCCTCGGATCGGCTGGCTGCGGGCCTCGGCCACCTCGTCGTCGAGGGACGTCCACACGATATCCCGCGGGTCGGGACCTCCGTCCTCGACGTTGTGTCGAAAGATCTGTCTGCGCCTGGCCAGATAGTCGATCGTCACGGTTGTCGCCGGTCAGACCCGTCCGGTCATGCGCAGGGCAAGCCACAGGTCGGTGCGGGTGTCGACGTCGTCAAGGTCTCGTCCCAGCAGCCCCCCGGCACGTGCGACCCGTGCGCTGAGCGTGTGCCGGTGCAGGCCAAGCGTCCTCGCGGCGGCCTCGTAGCTGCCGTTGGCCGCCAGCCACGCCGCGAGGGCTTCCAGCAGGCGCTCAGCGCTGTCGTCACCGACGAGCAGGTGGAGCATCGCGTGGGCCCGGTCGGCGAGCTCTGGCATCGTGGCCACCGCGGCGAGCACCCCCGCGCCCGGGTCGTCGAGGGCGACGACCTTGCCAGGTGCGGCGTACCGGGCGGCGCGGCGCGCGCGGTCCACAGCCGCGGGCAGGTCCGCGAACGTCACCGGCTCGCTCAGCCCCACCCCTCGTTCGGGGTCGAGCGCACCGAGCCCAGGGGCGTCCTGCGCCCCCACGCACGCCAGGACGACGTCGTCGACGGTGGAGAACACCATCGCGTGCCCCCCGTCGCAGGCAGCCTGCAACGCCCGTGCGGTCACCGTGTTGAGCCCTGGGGACCACGCCGCAGCCCGGACCGGTTCGCCAGGCAGGCACATCCCCACCGACGGGGCCTCGGTCCGCACGACGTCGGCCTCGCCGCTGACCAGCAGGTGCCACAAGGCCCGGCGCAACGACGCACGCACCGCACCACCGGTCCCCTCGCCGATCGCGAACCACAGCAGCGCGACAGTCGATGCCACGACCGCCTGCTCAGCCGAGTCGATCCCTGAGGGGCCCACGAGCACGAGCACGCTGCGCAGCCCTGTGTCAGGTCCGATGGTCTGCATCGTCAGGTACGCCGTCGTGGCCTGCGACGTCGGGCGCGGCCGGCCTGCTGGTGCCGGTGGCGGCGGGAACGGCACCGAGACGGTGGCACCGGTGTGGTGGCCGCGGCGCAACAACGACGTCGCCTCAGCCCCAGCGGCTGCGACGATCGGGTCATCAGCCAGCAGCCCGTGGACCGCCCGGGCCCGCCCGCGCTGGTCGACGAGGACAACACCGCACCCCAGCTGGCGGCGCAGCTCGCCGAGCACCGCGTCGACCGGTGAGGTCTGCAAGACCGCTGCCGAGACCGCACGGGTTGCTGCCAGCGCCCACGCGGCCCGGCGGTGCCCTGCGGCGTCGATGAGGTCGGCCGCAGCGCGGACGACGGCGATGAACGGGATGTGGTACGGCACCTCGAACAGCGGCATCGCGTGGGTTGTGCACGCCTCGACGAGCGAGGGTGGTGTCCCGGCGTGCAGCACCCGCGTGCCGAACCCCACAGCGCTGACACCACGGCGCCGCAGCGCAGCGACATAGGCGTCGGTGCCGGTGTAGCGCTGCTCGCCGGTGGCGTCCTCGCCCTGCGGGTCGAGCTGGCGCCCTGTGGTGAGCAGCAGGTTCCCGCGGTCCAGGAACGGGGTCGGGTCAGCCAGGTCTGAGGCAGCGACCCAGGTCACGGGCGCGTCAAGAGCAGCTGGTCCTGCGTCGACGACTGGGCGCAGCTGGAGGTCCCGGCGTTGTAGGACATCGCGGACAGTGATGGGCACATGGCACACACTAGAGCCTGTTGGACGGTCTGGCCATGGTCTGACGACTCTTTCGACAGCACGTCGAGGACAGAAGTCCCGATCAACCCGATACCTTGTGGGCAACCCTTCGACTCCGACGACGTGATTCGAGGGACGAACCCCTCCGATCTTGAGGACGGAACATGACCAACGCATCCGGTGTGCCGCAGGAGCGGTCCGTGCACAGTGAAATTCCCGGCCCGCGGTCGCAAGACCTCATGGAGAGAAAGACGGCGGCCGTCGCCCGCGGGGTCGGCACGACGATGCCGGTGTTCGCCGACCGGGCCGACCGTGGGGTGCTCGCCGACGTCGACGGCAACCGCCTCATCGACCTTGGCGCCGGGATTGCCGTGACTTCTGTCGGTGGTGCAGCACCACGGGTTGTCGCCGCGGTCCGCGACCAGCTCGAGCGTTTCACCCACACCTGCTTCATGGTCACCCCGTACGAGGCCTACGTCGAGGTCTGCGAAAAGCTCAACGCACTCACCCCCGGCGACTTCCCCAAGAAGTCAGCGCTGTTCACCTCTGGCGCCGAAGCCGTCGAGAACGCCGTCAAGGTCGCCCGGGCCTACACCAAACGCCAGGCGGTCGTCGTCCTCGACCACGCCTACCACGGCCGCACCAACCTCACGATGGCGATGACGGCAAAAAACGTCCCGTACAAAGACGGTTTCGGTCCGTTCAGCCCCGAGGTGTACCGCGTGGCCGGCTCGTACCCCCTGCGTGACGGGTTGTCTGGTGCCCAGGCCGCGCGGCGCACGATCGAGCAGATCACCCGCCAGGTCGGCCCGGGCAACACCGCGTGCGTGGTCATCGAGCCGATCGCCGGCGAAGGCGGGTTCATCGTGCCTGCTGATGGGTTCTTGCCTGCGGTCGTCGACTGGTGCCGTGCGAACGGCATCGTGTTCGTCGCCGACGAGGTGCAGACCGGGTTCGCCCGCACCGGCGCCTGGTTCGCCTCCGAGCTGTTCGGCATCGTGCCCGACGTGGTCACCACCGCCAAGGGCATGGCTGGCGGTCTGCCCCTGTCGGGGGTGACCGGACGCGCCGAGATCATGGACGCCAGCGGCCCTGGGGGCCTGGGTGGCACGTACGGCGGCAACCCGCTCGCGTGCGCCGCGGCGCTCGCGGCGATCGAGACCTACGAGGCCGACGGCCTCATCGCCAAGGCCCAGGTCATCGAAGACCTGCTCGTCCAGCGTCTGCGCGCAGCCCAGGCCGGCGACAGCCGGATCGGTGACGTGCGCGGACGTGGCGCGATGATCGCCATGGAGCTTGTCGACCCGGCGACCGGAGACCCCGACGCCGCCTTGGCCAACCAGGTCGCAGGCCTGGCCCGCGGCCGTGGTGTCATCACCCTCACCTGCGGCAGCTACGGCAACGTGCTGCGGTTCTTGCCCCCCCTGACCATCGACGAGGCCCTGCTCGCCGAAGGTATCGACATCATCCTGGCCGGTCTGGCCGAGATTGGAGCAGCAGCATGAGCGTGGCCCCGCAGCGGATCGAGGCCCTCCTGGGCACCACCCCCACCGGCCTGTACATCGACGGGGCGTTCCGGCCCGCGTCGGGCGGCGCAACGTTCGCTGTGACGAACCCGGCGACCGGTGAGCGTATCGCCGACGTCGCCGACGGCACCCCCGACGACGCCATGGCAGCCCTCGACGCTGCTGTGGCGGCCGGGCCTGGTTGGGCGGCCACACCCCCGCGGGTGCGTGGTGAGACGTTGCGCCGGGCGTTCGACATGCTCGTGGCCCGCACCGAAGACATCGCGTTGATCATGACGCTGGAGATGGGCAAACCCCTGGCCGAGGCCCGCGGCGAGGTCGCCTACGGCGCCGAGTTCGTCCGCTGGTTCTCCGAGGAGGCTGCGCGGATCACCGGCCGGTTCGGGACCAACCCCATCGGCACCGGCCACGCGGTCGTCTCACGCCACCCTGTGGGCCCGTGCTACCTCATCACCCCGTGGAACTTCCCGCTGGCCATGGCCACGCGCAAGATCGCCCCGGCCCTGGCCGCAGGGTGCACGATGGTCGTCAAACCCGCGAAGCTCACACCGCTGACGACGCTGGCCTTCATGCAGATCCTGCATGAGGCTGGTGTCCCGGCCGGGGTGGTCAACGTCGTGCCGACGAACAGCTCCTCGTCGCAGTCCGCGCCGCTGCTGGCAGACCCGCGCCTGCGCAAGGTGAGCTTCACGGGGTCCACCGAGATCGGCCAGGTGCTCATCCGCCAGGCCGCGCAGAACGTCTTGCGCACCTCGATGGAGCTCGGCGGCAACGCCCCGTTCCTCGTCTTCGACGACGCGGACGTCGACGCGGCGGTCACCGGTGCGCTGGCAGCCAAGTTCCGCAACATCGGTGAGGCGTGCACGGCGGCGAACCGGTTCATCGTCCACGAGTCGGTCGTCGCAGAGTTCTCGGCCAAGGTCGCCGAACGTGTCGCGGCGATGAAAGTCGGCCCTGGGACCGACGACGGGGTGCAGATCGGCGCCCTCATCGACGACGCTGCCGTGAACAACTGCGCGCGCCTGGTCGCCGACGCCGTCGGACGTGGCGCCCAGGTGCTCGCCGGCGGAAAAGCACCAGAAGGTCCCGGCTGCTTCTTCGAGCCGACGGTCCTTGGCGGTGTCCCGGCCGACGCGCTGGTCATGGTCGAGGAGATCTTCGGCCCGGTGCTGCCGATCACGACGTTCGCTGACGAAGCTGATGGGATCGCCCTGGCCAACACCACCGAGTACGGCCTGGCCGCATACGCCTACACACAAGACCTCAACCGGGCCACACGTCTCATCGACGCCCTCGAGTGCGGCCTGCTCGGGCTGAACACCGGGGTCGTCTCCGACGCCAGCCAGCCTTTCGGCGGTGTCAAACAGTCAGGCCTTGGCCGAGAAGGCGGCCGCGAAGGCATCGAAGAGTACCTCACCACCAAGTACACACTCGTCCTGGGTTGATCCGGCACCACGAGACGAACCGAAGGAACACGAACATGGATTCCAACCAGCCCGCCCATGGGCATGTCGACGACGATGCGGCGCAGCTTGCGGCGCTCGGCTACACCTCCGACTTCAAACGTGAGATGGGGTTGTGGGGCAACGTCGCCGTCGGCTTCACCTACCTGTCACCGATCGTCGGTGTCTACACGCTGTTCTCGGCGGCGATCGCCACAGCCGGCCCGCCGATGGTGTGGGCGTTCTTGATCGTCGGGTGCGGGCAGTTCCTCGTCGCCCTGGTGTTCGGCGAGATCGTCTCGCAATACCCGGTCGCCGGCGGGATCTACCCGTGGGCCAGGCGGTTGTGGGGCAGACGCTGGGCGTGGATGACCGGGTGGATCTACATGTTCGCCCTGTTCTCCTCGATCGGCGGGATCGCGTGCGGGGCCAGCCCGTTCGTCGCCTCGATGCTCGGCCACAACTACTCGGTGCGGTACATGGTCGTCGCAGCCCTTGCGCTGCTGGCACTGTCGACGATCGTCAACCTTGGTGGGACCAAGGTCTTGTCGATGGCCGTGACGATGGGCTTCATCACCGGCCTCATCGGCGCGGTGGGTGTGGGCGCGTGGTTGCTCGTGCGCGGCAGCCACGACTTCTCTGTCATCTTCAAGACGATGGGCGCCGCGGACGGCAAGGTGTACTTCTTCGCCTTCGCCTCGGCTGGTCTTGTCGCCGTGTTCCAGTACTACGGGTTCGAGGCGTGCGGGGACCTTGCCGAAGAGGTCCCCAACCCTGGTGTCCAGATTCCCAAAGCCATGCGGATGACGATCTACATCGGTGGTTTTGCTGCGACCTTCACCGCGTTCACCTTGATCATGGCGGTCGTGCCGAACATCACGGCGGTCATCAACTCTGGCGGTGCGTGCATCGACTTCGACGAGCGGACCGGCGAGTGCGCGACCGGAGCCCTGGACCCGGTGAGCCACACCATCCACGAGGCTTTCGGGTCGGCGGACAAGATCGTCCTGCTCATCGTCGTCCTCGCGTTCTTGTCGTGCTTGATCAGCCTCCAGGCCGCTGCGAGCCGCCTGCTGTTCTCGTTCTCGCGCGACAAGATGATCATGGGCCACCGCTTCCTGCGCGTGTTCTGGCAGTCCCGGCACGTCCCGCCGGTCGCCCTGCTCGTCGCCGGCGGCGTCCCCGCGGCCATCGCGATCGGGTCGATGCTCTCTGAGAGCGCGTTGTGGCGCATCATCGGCTTCGCCGCCATCGGCATCTACCTCGGGTTCCAGTCCGTCGTGCTCGCCGCGTTGCGCGCCCGGCTCAAAGGCTGGCAGCCCTCAGGCAAGTTCCGCCTGGGCAAGTGGGGCCTGGCGGTGAACATCGGCGCCCTGACCTGGGGCGTCCTGGGGATCTTGGCGATCGTGTGGCCCTGGGACCTGGGCGAACCCGGGTTCAAGTGGTACGACGTCTGGCTCGTCATGCTCACCGCCTGCGTCGTCATCGGCTCCGGGCTGTTCTACCTGTTCACCGCCCACCCGTACCGGCACTCCGACACCCCGTCCGGCGACGCTATCCCCGTCAAAGGCGGGACGCCGACCCAGGACGCGATAGAGGACGATCCGCCAGACCTTACAGTGTGACCATGGACAACGACCGCGTTCGAGGGGGTCGGCGATGAAAGAGATCGCCGACTTCCTCGAGGCGTACCCGCCGTTCAGCGACCTCGACCGTGAAGAGCTCGAACAGCTCGCGGTCGTCATCGACGCGAAGTACCACCTGGCTGGTGACCTGGTCGTCGAGGTGGGGCAGCCCAGCCTCGGGGTTGCGGTCATGGTGCGTGTGGGCCGGCTGGAGGTGATCGGACCGGCCGGCACGGTCGTCGACGAGGTCGACCCCGGTGACCTGCTCGCCCTGGAGACCGTCCGTGCCGGCCGCCAGTACGCCCACGCGGTCAAAGCCGCCGAAGACACCCTGCTCTACCTCGTGCCCCTGCCTGACACGCTCCGTGAGGGCAACCTCGCCCCGGTCAGCACCTCCAGCCAGCTCACACGCCCCGAACGGCTCTTCGACGCCGCCCAGGGCAAGGTGACCGACTCGATGCGCCCGGTGATCATCCACCCGGCGAACACCTCGATCGCTGATGTGGCCACGGCGATGACCGCGTCACGCACCTCGTGCTCCCTGGTCAGCGCCCCCGACGGTGGGCTCGGGGTCATCACCGACTCTGAGCTGCGGCGCCAGGTGGCGACCGGGAAGGTCCCGGTCACCGCAGCGGTCGGGACGATCGCGTCGTTCCCGGCACGGACCATCACCTGCGACGCGCTGCTCGGTGACGCGTACCTGGCGATGGTCGAGGCGAGCATCCACCACCTGGTCGTCGTGGACCTGCAGAGCCGCCCGGTCGGGGTGGTCCGTGTCGTCGACGTCGCCTCTGCCGAGCTGCGTGACCCCCTGGTCGTGCGCGGAGCGGTCGAACGCGCCCAGACCCCTGACGAGCTTGTCGAGGCCAGCGCCCTGGTGAGCCCGTCGATCATCGAGCTGGTCACCCGTGGCCTGCCGATCGAGTACATCGGGCGGTTGCAGTCCGGGGTGGTCGGGGCGATCTTGCGCCGCGCGGTCGCCCTCGTCCCCGCGCCGCAGGCGTCCCGGGAAGCCACATGGCTCGTGCAAGGCTCGCTCGCACGGCGCGAGCCGCTGCCTGGCTCAGACGTCGACACAGCCCTGTGCTGGTACGACGGCGACCCGGGCGACTACCTCGCCCACGCCTCACGGGTGCTGCGCCTGGTCGAACGCACAGGGCTTGCCACATGCGACCGTGGGGCGAACGCCGACAACTCGCTGTTCAACCGCTCAGAAGACCAGTGGCGCCAGGCTGTGGCCAGCTGGTTCGACAACGACGAGGAGGCCGGGGCCCTGGCGCTGGCCTCGATCGTCGCCGACTCTCGGCCGGTGTGTGGAGGCCAGGCCTCTCCCCTGGTCGACGCTGTGTCCGAAGCGGTGTCCCACGAGCTGTTCATGGCGGTGCTCACCCGCCACACCCTCACCCGCCGTCCCCCGCTGGGGTTCGTGCGCGACTTCGTCGTCCACCAGTCCGGCGAGCACCGCGGCCACCTGGACCTGAAAAAGGGTGGGCTGGTCCCGGTGAGCTCGCTGGCCCGGTGGTTGGCGCTGCGCGCCGGGGACGTCACCGGCAGCACCCTCGAACGCCTCGACCGTGGGGCCGCTGCGGGCCTGATCACCGACGACGAACGCGACATGCTCGCCGGGGCGTACAAAGTGTCCTTGACCGTCTTGGCCGAGCACCAGGTCAGGGCCATCAAAGCCGGTGAGAAACCCACCGGGTTCTTGCGCCCAGACCGCCTGGACCCGCTCGAGCGCCGCCAGCTGCGTGAGGCGTTCCGGGCGATCGACGCCGTCCAGTCCGCGTTGACCGCGAGGACGTCGCGGGTATGACCGCCGCAGTCTCGTCGTTCATGTCCGGTTTCATCGACGGGCAGGGCGAGGTCAACGCCCAGCTCGAGCTGCCGTGGGACCGCGCACGTCTTGCCGTGCTGGACTTCGAGACCACAGGTCTGGGTGACGACGACGCGATCATCTCCTTCGGGGCGGTCCACATCGACTCTGGCCGGGTCGTCGGACGCTCGTCGGTCTACGGGTTGGTGCGCCCGCAGATCCCCCCGTCTCCTGAGTCGGTGCGTGTCCATGCCATCAGGCCGTCGGACCTGCGCAACGCCCCGGGCCTGCCCGAGGCTCTCGACCCGTTGTTCGTGGCGTTGACTGGCCGGGTGCTCGTCGCCCACGCCGCCTGGGTCGAGACCGGTTTCCTCGACCGGGTGCTGCTGGGCTGCGGACTGTCGGTGCACATGCCGGCTGTCGACACCGCCGAGCTCACCTGGGACCACTTCGCGGTGCGCCGCGACCCGCACCGCTCGCCCGGTCTGGAGACGGTCGCCACCCGCCTCGGCCTGCCGATCTTCACCCCGCACCACGCCTTGGGCGACGCCTGGACGACCGCCTTGATCTTCTTGGTCATGGCCCGCCACCGCGCCCAAGACCGCCCGTTGCCCCTGCGTGACCTCGTCGCCGCCTCCGCCCCACGCAACCCCCGGCGCTCATGGTTGCCCCGCCGGCGCTCCCACGACGAGCCGGCCTGACCGGTCAGCCGCCGGCGACCAGACGCATCGTCGTGGTATAGGTCTGCACGACGACCTGCCGGTCGTCGAAGAACCGGGCGTAGACCTCTTCCAACCGCGGGTCGAGGTAGGCGACCTGGGTGCCGACGTACGCGAAGTGCTCAGTACCGCGGACCTGCTCGCGGTCCCCCACAGACCATGCCACCTGCTCCAGCACAGGGTCGTCCGGGTCGAGGCTTCGCACGACCGACGCCAGCAGCTGGTCGACCTCACGGCGTTCGGCCGGGCTCAGCGACTCGTAGGCCACATGGAGCATCTCGTGCGCCGCGGCGGTGACGACCAGCCCGCGCAGGCGCTGGTCGGGGTAGCGGTAGACGACGATCGACCGTTCCGCAGCGTTGTAGCACCCGCTCGACCCTTCTGGGCAGTGGTCTGTGAACCCGTCGTCACCCAGCAGCTGCGGGTCGTTGTCGTAGAACAGCTGGCGGCCTGTCGGGCTCATCGCAGCGTCGCTGGCAAGGTCTGCCACGTCCACCGACGCCGCCGGGTGCACCCACGGCGCCGCCGACCAGCTGAACGCGACACCGACGGCCACGATCGCGACCCCAACAAGCACCCCCACCCACCACCGACGCCCGCCCCGCCGGCGCACGACGGACGGCTCGTGGGGACCGCCCGGCGTCTGGGCACGACGAGCAGCAGCCTCGTCGATCACCCACTGGGGGATCCGCCCCGTCGGCGACCGCGGCAGCTCGTCAGGAATCACCACCAGCCCACCCTCTCATCTGCCGCCCCTGCCAGGACAGCGCCAACCTCGATCGCGACCACGCCACTGCGTCTGACCGTCGCCAGCGGTGGCCCCGGCCTGCGCCCAGCGTCGCCCCGCGTACCCAGCGGCAAGCGTCGCCCCGTGTACCCAGCGGCAGCCGTCGCCCCGTGTACCCGTCGCCTTGTGCGCCCAGCGGCAACCGTGGTGCTCGTGCCCATCGGACCGTCGCCCTCGTGTGTCCCCATCGGCAGCTGTCGGCACTGTGTGTGCCACCTGGCTCTCATCCCCCCTGATGCCTGCCTGTGCCGGCCTCACCCCTCGCAAAACAGCCTGCGGCCATGGCGGTAACCAAACGCCATGGCCGCAGGCCGGAGGGATCGACACTGTGTGCTCCAGGGGGTCTGTTGCACACCATGCTCATCGGGACCCACCCGCGCCCCCACAAGCGAACATGTGACCCCCACGCCCCCCTGTGCCCGCCCAGACCTGCCGCGTGCAGACAACCCCGGCGCACGTGACCCCCGACGCCCACGACGTGCTCTCCCCGCCCAAGATGATGAGGGGATGAATAGCTCCGCAGGAGGGCCGGGCCGACAACCCAGCGCTCAGGTCACCCGCCAGGTAGACGAGAAGCCCAGTCTTGACCCGGATGTCGTCGAGTGCCCTGCCAGTCAGGCGCAACTCGTACGGGACAGCGACATCCGGAAAGTCCTCGTCGGTTGTCACTGGTCGCGGGCCGCCACTTTCAGCGCCGCCGCAGCCTGGGCCAACGCCACAGTGCGGGCAGCGTCGGGGTCTGTGGTTGCTGCCCGCACCGCGCGCACTGCGGCACGGCCAGCCTCGGCGCGCCGGTCGCGCAGCGCCAACACCTGTGTGCGGGGAACCTTGTGGTGCGATCCGGTCCGGACATCGGCAAGCACACCCTCGGCGATCCAACGCATGACCATCGGACGTGAGACCCCGAGCAGCTCGGCCGCCTGGTTCGGGCTGAGCAGCTGGGGGGCACACAACACAGACATCACCAAGGCGGCCTGCTCCGTGGTCAGATCAGTCCGCGACCCGTCAGTGAACACCACCGAACTCGGCTGCGCCTCCGCATCAACGGTCACACTCGCCCTCCCATCTGAAGCAAGTGCAACTATATCTCGTCGCGAAGAACCTGTCGAGGACCGAGGCAGCCCGGTGTGGGACATCGCTCCTGCACCCAACTGGGTGGGCGTCCAAAAGGTCAGACCCATTGTCCTGGGGCCGCACCTGTGGTGCGGCCCCAGGGACGTCAGCGGAAGTCGCCGAAGTCGATGTCGTCGAGCGGGATGGCTTCGCCGGTGCCCAGGCCCAGGGTCGGGAAGTCGATCTCGTCGTAGCCGAAGGTCGGGTACAGCTCGGCCTTGGCTTCTTCGGTGGGCTCGATCTCCACGTCGCGGTAGCGCTGCAGGCCCGTGCCGGCGGGGATGAGCTTACCGAGGATGACGTTCTCCTTCAGGCCCAGCAGCGGGTCAGAACGAGAGGACATCGCGGCCTCGGTGAGGACCTTCGTCGTCTCCTGGAACGACGCGGCTGACAGCCACGAGTCGGTCGCCAACGACGCCTTGGTGATCCCCATGAGCTCGGGACGGCCAGAGGCTGGCTGGCCACCACTGGCCACAGCACCACGGTTGGTGTCTTCGAACTTGCCGCGTTCGGCGAGCTCACCGGGCAGCAGGTCGGTGTCACCAGAGTCGAGCACCGTCACACGGCGCAGCATCTGGCGGACGATGACCTCGATGTGCTTGTCGTGGATGTCCACGCCCTGGGAGCGGTAGACCTCCTGGACCTCGTCGACCAGGTGCTTCTGGGTCGCCCGGGGGCCAAGGATGCGCAAGACCTTCTTGGGGTCGACCGCACCTTGGACCAGCTGCGTGCCGACCGCGACGTGCTGGCCGTCTTCGACGAGCAGGCGCGAGCGTTTGGTGAT
>Ga0123353_10012875_pt1 | contig 11935 bp, 8 predicted proteins | sample TergutLab28metaG_3_FD_92763 | JGI IMG/M metagenome (GOLD analysis project Ga0123353, IMG submission 92763) | Labiotermes labralis P3 segment gut microbial communities from Petit-Saut dam, French Guiana - Lab288 P3 | ecosystem: Host-associated > Arthropoda: Insects > Digestive system > Gut ... | reverse complement strand
GTATAGTATAGTATAGTATAGTATACCATAGAGTGTAGCAGAGTATAAAGTATCATAACATAGCTTAGCATAGTACAGTACAATACAATACAGTACAGTATAATCCTCATAAATTTCTTGCTCCATGCCCTTTGTCATATATTGGTTATGACAAAAATTTTGCCCCCCCCCTATTAAATATTTCTATGTGTATATAGTATATAGTACAGTCTAGCACAACAACGGAAGGCATAACATGTATTAGGAATAGTATCAACAATATTTATTTATGAGCTCCTGGGTTACAACGTCGTGATGCAGTTAGGTACGTTGGTACCACTGCTTCAGGGAGATATACTGTCTTCAAACCACCCTGGAAATGCAGACAGAATATGCCTCCGAAACGATGGTACCAACATACCAGACGACACGTTGTCATAACCTAACATCACAGCATTAAACTCCATCATCACTACAACCTAAAATTTAAAACTTGAAAAGGTTTGTGCATTCATACACATATGTACACTCACGTTCATTTTAAATGACACAAATTGTATGCACTGAACTATCTACATTTTAATGTACCGCCATGTAGAAAGTCTGAGAACGATGTGTGATATCACCAGATATTTTACATTCAAAGGACCGTGCATCGTAATATATTCTTATAATAAAAGCCAACGAGATGCAAAATTTCGCAAATTTATTTGATGAAGTACTCTATACGTTTCGGATATGTCCACCGTCCATCATCTGGAGTATCTTAACACTTTATACACGCAATAGGTATTTGTCATGCTAGTTCTGTTGGCGTCTGCTAACAGACGCCAACAGAACTAGCATGATAAATACCAGTTGCTGTGTATACAGTGTTGAGATACTCCCGATGATGGACAGTGGACCTGTCCGAAATATGTAGAGTACTTTATCAAATAAATTTGAGAAACTGTGCATCTCGTTGGCTTTTATTATAAGAATCAAAAGATATGTTGTAACATTCCGTTCATTCTATGTAACTTATAGCGAAATGTTAACGTTTTATGATGCACGTGACTGTACGACTATGTCGTATTTCAATATCACGTGTGCCCACAGCCACAAAGGATGTTCCTGCAATATCTATTCACGAGTTGTGACAAACTTTAACAACAACCTGTGCCCATGGAAACCACAAGATTTCTCCTTGCATGTCACCTAAACTACACACGTTCACCGGGTTAAACGCGAGCTGGAGGTTATACACAGCCATATGGCGTACTGCAAGTTGCTGAAGCTTTAGTTGTTAACAGTTGTCACAATTACCTATGTTATAGCCCCCCTGAAGACTGAAATTTAAACAAGGAGATAGAAAGAGAGATAAAGATGGGGAGACAATAAAGTGAGGGGTGGGGGTAGTGAGAAACACTCAATTTATCAGCAGAAACAGAAGTATTAAAATGAAATAAAATATATATTTCGTCAAACAGCACTATCTAATACTTTATTAATTTAAATAAATGGCTATTACTTAAATTAATAAAGTACAAACTCTGTCTCATTTTAATATTATACTTAAACACAACGGGATGTCCTCTACTAAGAAACAAAACTTCATGTGTCTAAACGGTCCTTCGCAATACCTGCCAGTCCTTCGTGTATACCTAAAGTTACAGACAAAGCAATTACATTCATCTGCATAACATATAGCCGTAACGAGTCAGTTCCTGAAGCACAGAAAACATTAATGTCTCTGTTACAATGACCACTCTGTTAATATTTATGTAAATAACAGCTTCTTGTGCTCAGCATCACGGTGAACATGTAAACATGCTGTAAGCCTAAAATGCAAAGACATTTAATGTTAGGGCAGGCAGTAAATACTGTCGCCACTATGTTTTAAACGGTTGAATCTTTGAAGCCTGTAAACTCACCTAAATGGTAGCCGTACGTATATTCAAAGCTGTGCCTTCTAGCGTTATGTGAACAAGGGTACTATCTCACCAAAACGATCACGACAGTCAGGTGGTTGGCACCCCTGCTCCGATTCGAGAGTTCAGAGATTCAAACATCGGCCTGGTGACCAGTTATTGTGACATATTTTTCGTGGTCTTCGTCAGTTTTTCCATATCAGTTCCGAAACGGCACATCAAATTAAGCCAGTACGGTTTCCTTTTACGTCCATTTCACTTTCATTTTTTACTCATCATCCTACCAGGAGAGCTAACAAATAGCCTGAGCTACTGAGAGATCGTTAAATAAACCATAAATACACTTTAAGTTTCCTACAGCGTGGGCCGGGTTGCTCAGTCGGTATAGCGGCTGAGCTACGGGCTGGACGTTCCGGGATCGAATGCCGGTGGGGACGAGATTTTCCGTCCGTCCAGAGCGGCTCTGGGGTCCACCCAGCCTCCTGTACAATGGGTACCGGTTCTTTCCCAGGAGTAGAGGCGGCCGGCGCGTGGGGCTGAACCCCCCCCACACCCATCTAGTGCCGAAGGTCCTAGAAAAGAGTACAGCTATACCTCTACTCACCCCAAGGGCCTGCGTGTCCTATAAAAAAGGTGTGAAAACCTACCTAAGTATCCTGCAGCAAAATATCGAAAGTATTTGAGACTGAAAAAGTTCTGTGCTATAGTAACCCGATTATTGGTAAATAGTTATTAAAATTTCGGAGTAAAATGTTGCCTCCATCTTTGTATATCCTGACGACGGAGGCTGCGGGTTCCACAAACACTGTTTTCTTCTGTACCACACACCATGCCGTCACAACACAGAAGACAGTAAACCTCCAATTCAGTGAGGTGAAAACCTCAACTGCCAAGGTAGAGGAAGAGTGACCTCAGCAGTTCAGTTATTCAGTAAGTGCCTCAAATTTTAGAAGAGAAAAGAAATCACCGCCAAGTTCACAAACAACACCTACGCCTATCGGATCACTCATCATCACAGAAATTATAACATTCAATTGCCAAATGCTGCAAAGCTTAATCAGTTTAAGCCATATTGCGACATAACAACGTATTAGAGAAAGGTAAACGCTCCCCACTGCTGCACACAACGTTTCGTCCTTTATCTCTACGACCAACTTTAATATTATGCCCCATGTACGTTTATATCTCCTGCCAAGTTACTTTCAGTTATGTTCTCAACCAAAGTTTATTTAGCATTTCTTATTTCCTCATTCATGATAAACGTCCGGTCCACCCCGTTGGTCCGTACGCAATCCAACAATATAATGCAAAGAATACAAATCGAGACGCCTCGCATTATTATTGGCTTCGTTTTTTTAAATCTCTTTACATTTTCTATTTCTTTGTTATTTCTCGCTCGCTTGTTGTGGAGCGAGTCAGCTTACGTGGAGCTGCGAGGTCTAATGTGACCAATGTCTAACCCTCGGACGATACATAATGAATATGTAGGTGTGGTGTAATAATTTACACGAAAAACCACATGTGTTGAGTGAAAAACCTGACCTCTGGCACTTTACAGTCCAGAAACCCCACATAGACTGCGCTGGGATCGATCCCGACCACGCTGATATTTTCCCCTTAGTAACATTCGTATATAAACATGAAAATGGCGCATTTCCTTAATAAGTTAGGGAAAGCCTTGAAGCACAAACTCACCGCTGCAGACCTATGCTGTACTCCCGTCGTCCCACCACCACTACTGTCGCCACTGATGCACTCAGAGGGGTTCGCCTGCCTGTCACAGTATGACTAAAATACGCTGAGGATTTCTATTAAACCGTGTTATAAAGCAGAAGGGGAAGGTTCTGTAAAGCTCAGCGTTCCTACTTCAGCTGCTGCAAACCACCAATCAAGTTCCCTCTACGCCTGTTACTATTCAGCTGTTTAGCATGCTGGCAATCCCACAGCTGCACGCTGCTGCCGTAACAAAGAAAAACCATGACTCTTTATAATATATATATATATATATATATAAGTTGAACACACTTTCATTTCTCATATGCCAGAATTATAACCACACAACCAATATGCATGTTACGGTGATTTGAACTCTCACGTGAACTGGACTCTACTAAATCAGAAGATCGTCATTTCCCTCAATTCATTAAGACAACCGCTGTACCTCCCAAGGCACATTACACACATTTAAATATCAACGCTAATAATGTTAAGTAGAAAAAAAGAGTTTCGACATAATGAAACTCTTAAGCACTTATGACTTATGGAGAAGCCTTAAGTTCATTATTTTATCTGACCAATATCCTTTGTTATTTCCGGCACCCATTCCAGCGCGCGTGTGGACGGGCCACTCAGGACACGACAAGCGACATGGCAATAAGCCTCAAACGATATTGGTCACGTAAAATAATAATCATGTAGTACATTATTCATTCAAGAATAATTTAACGACGCTGTCAGTATCTGAACCTTTTTTAAAAGAGATTTATTGCACAGACAGTATATAGAGTGTGCCGGTCCCAGTGGCCGCGCGTTCTAAGGCGTAGGTCTGCGGTCGCTCGCCTGCTGAGATTGTTGGTTCGAATCCCACCAGAGACATGAATGTTTTTCTGTTGTTAGTGTTGTGTGTTGTCAGGTAGAGGTCTCTGCGACGAGCTGATCACTCGTCCAGAGGAGTCCTACCGACTGAGATGCGTCGTTGTGTGTGATCTAGAAACCTCAAGAATGAGGGGGCCGTGGCCCGCAGCGCCACTGGGGAAAAAACAATATACAGTGTGTACAAGGATAAATTACAAAACTGTTCCTGTAACCAGTTTGAATAAATATTGACACTGTGTTACAGGTGGAACTGGATAATATGTATATAAATATGGGTGCTAATAGCGGCAGTGAAACATTATGAACAAAATAAGAACACTGCGACTTCCGGTACGCTAATTAAGCAGTATATGCTTCGAGCGTTTGTGTTTATATTTTTTGTACAAGTTAGTCAGGTCGGCTAGAGTATAATTCCCTATTTGCTGGACTAGGGGTATCTGAACCTATATACTGTCGAAAGAAAGGCTGATTAATAAAACAATTAATTGTAAATGAAGCGGAAGGAAATGACTGTGGCAGAAGTTATAAGAAACTTTCCATATATTTCTTTGGAGAGCAAAGACAAAAATACAAATAGCCCCTGTCAGAACAGCCGATGAAATACAGACACGAAACAGATATCTCCCGAATATAAACCTGGAGCACTAGGCCTACTGCTGCATCGACTTGTGTCTTAGCCCGCAACAGTAACATTCTATGGGATCACGAAAACTCTGGTGGGCGTCCTGACCGTCGGATACTTAAATGTCACCTAAATAATATTTAGAAATTAAATCACTACCTCACAGAAAACACAATGCATAATAAACATAAATACCAATTGACTAATGGCGCTGTTTATTGCATGAATTATATGGAACACTTAAAGGCAATGTCTAGAAAAAACGTCGCTCAGTATATGGACAGGTGGCGGGTTCTTGTTTATTTGGTAATGAATCTCCGGGTCGGGTAAAAAGCGGGCAGTTTTTTCGACTACCCGAGTACCTGTAGTTTCTCAAGGACACTGCTGCATGTTGTTAGTCTAGAGAAAACCGCAGAACTTTATGAGTTTGAACTAGGCAGTGCATATAGCAAGAAAGGCAATTGAACCTTTTGCAGCCCTGTGGCTACTATACTGTATATACCACCTAAACCAACGCTACAAATTCTACATTTCTGACGTTACAGTTTATTCATGTGGTTCTTATGATTCTCACCATAAAACACCCAACATACCCCTAAACAGCATTAAATGTCTTCACAATCGAGACAGTGTGTGTTCGATGTAAGGAAGGGCCTGAATCTTCCCGCATTAATTAAAAAAAATCGTTTCCACAGTAAAAAGTAAAACATGCTTTAAGGCTCTTCTTTGCAAGTATAAATGCATTTCTTCGAAGCAAAGGGAACTTAAATCTAGGAAGTGTGTCATCCCCGTTGTGTGTGTGCAACTTGGAAAATGGTAGGCAGCATAATTAAGGATAAGGACGGAGAACAGGCCTAAGCACGACTATAGAACTTCATACCTGCCGAGCCAACCCCCACAGTAGCTTTATTTTTCTGTATCTGTTTTTGTTTTGTGTTGTTTTTATCTGATTCCTGTTTTTGTTTTTGGTTTTGCTAATAAGGCCCCTATGTAGACATCTCTACACATGTGCGCGCGCATGTATATAGTAAGATCTTAAGTTTAGTTCCCCTAAGACAACCTGAAGATAACCAGTACATGCCGAAACATGTGTTCATTATATAGTCATTAAATACATCTCATGTGACACAGTTGTGTTTGACTACATACCATTTTCCAAAGAGAACTTAAAACCAGCTTGTAACAGACTACAGGCTAGTGTATCTTTTACGTGCATGGTCCATAGGAGTAGAACGAATGAAAGTTGTGATCTATCAGGCACTCACTCGGAAACGCAGAAAAAAGGACGAAGGCATAGAAAGGGAGAAGAGGCACAGCTCCACTCATTCTTAACCTCGGCACTGGAAGGAGGTGAATGGTCAACTTAACGCCCCGGTTGTTTAACCTCCGCGAAAGAACGCCGGTATCCACTGGATAGGAGGTTGGATGGACCCCATATTCGGTCTGGACGTTTCGGAGAAGCTAAAAAACTATTAGCCCTGTCGGAACTCAAAACTCATGTCGTTCAGCCCACTGTCTAGTCACTGTGCCGACTAGCTACTCCAGGTCTTTGAAAAAGGAGAAAAACCCGCAACGCAAGGAGATAAACCTCGGTTCCTTGGACGAGGCACGAACCTCGTTCCTTCCGATCACCAGTAGGCTATGGCATATGATAGCTCGGAAGTTGTTGTATCTCCCTTCAGCAGAAGCAATAAAAGCACTGACTGTACATTACATTACGCCCATGTTCTGGTGCTTTGCGTGGATGACAGGGCCGGAATTGCACGTGCTTGAACTAACAGTCAAAACAAGGGCACAAATGATTCGTCGGGGTGTAGGATTAGAGGATACAATGTTATGGGGAATAAACGAAGCCACTTCATAATAAAAACACACGGTAGGTCGGCTGAACCCGTATTTGTTTGCAAAACCAGGAAATGTCAACCCCGAAGCACTTTAAAAAGGGATTTTTGAACCTTTATTGTTGATGTAGTTCCCAATAAATCAATTTATTGGTATCAAATACCAAATAATATTTTAACGAGAATGTGATTTCTGTTTTTAACGATAATCGGATCCATTTGGACCCAAAACACATTTAACGAGTACTGAGTACTGCGAGACACATTTTAGTTCAGAAGCTTGTTTGTATGGTCAGGTTACAAACAACCGCAAATAAATAATTAGGACTATAAGTTACCATTAATGTTTTACAGCCATGTGGTGTGAACATACATCATCTGCCGTCACATCTTGCCACACAGTGCATTCGTGCGTTGTATAATCATTTACCTCAAGATAAAATACCGATTCGCCTTAGTCATACTCACATATTCTTCTCTGTACTGAACGCATTGAATATTTATATACAATGCAGATGGATATCAATCTTCAAACGTTAAATAACCACTTTATATGCTCAATTTTACAAACATACGAAACACTCAACTTACAGTACCATTTCAAGACACAGAGGCAAATACACGAACGGCCAGTTGCCACACTGAAAACCCTGGATCCTACCCCGGCAGTGCATTCGCGCGGTGAGGATTCAGATGTTCTGGGTTATTGCGCCAAGTAACAGAATTACCGACTCCCGCCCTTTCGAAGAACCGTTCCGCCTTTATCTTCTAGGGTTGATAAGTCCCATTATTTATTTCGAAACGTCAGAAATCAATAACCCCCTCAATCAGCGTTACAAACCTAAAGACCGGAATCCTCAACCGTGTTTTAGTTGGAGCTTCTGAAGTAAAGTGAACACTTGATAGTTCTAGAAGTAGACGGCAATAGTATATAACTGATCTTGGAAAAATAAGGTGGAATTCGTAAGAAATTAACTAGCTCATGACACGGTCCAAAGTAGGGCTGTTATGACCACAGTAAGAAAACGGATTTCTACATAACCCAGGGAATTTCCCAACTAAGCGACTATCAGCTTCTCAAAAACGACTATGCTCAATGGACCAACAGAATTGAGGCTTGTGCTCTCCTCTCGCCATGACGCAGCGAATTAGAATTTGATCAGATCGGTACAAGCCGCTCTACATGCCACAGTCAGTGGTGCAGAATATAGCATTGTGATTCTTTCACCACCCATAATGATAACACCCACGGTAATGGCTATTGGACACGCAACCTGAGGTACACTCCGCTCACGTAACCACACCGCAGGCTGTATGCACACATACATACGAACACACACGATTTATTTTGCAAGATAAGGTATACAGTGCTTCCTTCCACTCAGTCCCTCATCATTATTAATAATCAATATCGCCATCATTACCACTATGCACACGACTCAGAACCGCTGGCATCCTCCAAAAACATTTTTTATGTCAGCTGAACTCTCCTGGAGGCACGCAGTCCAGAATTTTCCTTGGAATTATGTCTGTGACCATTCTTGTCGCATACCCTAAATATTTTTTGTAAGTAGGATGATTTGTACTCCTCACCCATTATTGTGCGGGTGATAAAATAGAGAAGAATGAGATGGGCTGGGCATGTGGCTCGTATGGGTGAGGAGGGGGGTGTATAGGGTCTTGCTGGGAAAACCGGAGGGAAAGAGACCACTGGGGAGACCTAGGCGTAGATGGGTGGATAATATGGATCTCCAGGAGGTGGGATGTGGGTATATGGACTGGATTGGGCTGGCCCAGGATAGAGACCGGTGGCGGACGCTTGTGAGTGCGCTAATGAACATTCGAGTTCCGTGAAATGTGGGGAATTTCTTGACTAGCTGGAAACCAGTTAGCTGCTCAAGAGGGACTCTGCACCATGCAGTAAGTAAGTAAGTAAGTATTCTTATACTTTCTGTGCTAGGTTGTACACACTTCATTAATATCTGACATAACGACTCCCTTTCTTGTTTATTTTACAGTAACACTCCCATGTCCCCCCCCCCCCCCGCCCCAAAATTACTCTGTTTATTCAAATCCTGCAAGCTACTTTTCAGTTATAGACCAACACCCATTGCTCTACAGGAGAGATTTTAATCAAACTTGAATTTTCTGAACAGAATTTCGAAAAATACTCAAATACCAAATTTCATGAAAACCTGTCGAGTGGGAGCCGCCGAGTTACTCCTTGCGGGCGGAAGGACAGACAGACATGACGAAGCTGTCATTTTTCGCTATTTTGCGAACGCTCCTAAAAAAAAGATGCAATGGACTGCCATAAGATGTCTCGAATAAACTTGTGGATGATACATTATAATATTAAAATGATACATTATAATATTAAAATGTGTTTGTCATTGGTAATGTGTGATGGCAGGTATTTGTGTGTGTCGGGTATCAGCTGCCATCATTGCTACACTTCATAGCACACTGCTCCCTCTACACAGCCTTGTGCGATATTTAACTGCTGCAGACACGTACGCCTTGTTAGTCGATAGAAAGCAGATTGGTCTAGAAGTGAATGCTGATAAAAAAACTAAGTACAAGGTCATGTCTGGAGAAAAGAATGCAGGACGAACTCACGATATAAAGAATGATAACAGCTCCATTCAAAGGGAGGAAGAGTTCAAAGATTTGGTAGAAACATTAAAAAATCAAAATTTTATTCAGGAAGAAATTACGAGCAAATTGAATTCAGGGAATGCTTGCTATCATTCTGTGCAGAATCTTTTGTCTTCCAGTTTGCTATCCAAAAATTGAAAGATTAAGATATACAGAACTAAAATTTGCCTGGTGTTTTGTGCGGGTGTGAAACTTGGTCACTCACATTGAGGGTGTTTGAAAATAGGGTTCGATGGAACATATTTGGGTCTAAGAGGGACGTGGGAACAGGGGAGTGGAGAAAACTACATAATGAGGAGCTTAATGATCTGTACTCCTTGCCAAAATTATTCGTGTCATAAAATCGAGAATGAGATGGGCAGGGCGTGTAGCATGTATGGGGGAGAGGAGATGTTCATACAGGGCTTGAGTGGGGACACCTGAGGGAAAGAGACCAACTGGAAGACCCAGGCATAGATGAAAGGATAATATTAAGATGGATTTTCAGGAAGTAGGATGTAGAGGTATGGACTGGATCGAGCTGGCTCAGCATAGGGACAGGTGGCGGACACGTGTAAAAGCGGTAACGAACCTTCGGGTTCCATAAAATGCGGGGAATTTTTGGATTATCTGGAAACCGATTATCTGCTCAAAAAGAACCCTGCTCCATGGAGTAAGTAAGTATTTGAGACATGTACGCCACGTGCTGCCCGCGATCCGTCACTGCAAGGCGTCAGTCCGAGTGTATTCACGCTGAACGACACACAACGAGCACTGGAAGCTGCACGCATACTTACGTAAGCGCTGGTCACTCACAGCCCCTCTTTCCGACAATACAGCCACCCTTCTTCGCAGAACTTGTGTGCTATTCAAGGTGGGGTCCATGAAAACAGGCTGGCTGGTTTCTTGTTGGCGACCAAACGACGTAATAGTAACGAGTAACCAAACGCCACGGTGCAAATGATGAAGTGGTGAGGGGGATCCCTGCTTCGTATCTGGAAGATCCACGGTTCAAATCTTGTCTCGTACACCGGTTTCCTAACTGACGTTTATCGTGATTTTTTTAAACTCTGAACCCTGGTCAACCAACTAGACAGTCCTGTTTAGGAACAGTCGCCATTTACTCTCTGCGGACCATACGTGATCATAAGCTCAAAGTTCCTAGGATTTTTATGTTAAAAACCGTGGTATATAACCCACTCTGATTTACATGTTTGTGCACGTATGTTTTTGACAAAGAAACTCATAACGAACACATTTCTTTGACAATCTAAGACCTAATGGCGATAAGAGAGATTTCCATTTTTCTCCTTTTCCGGCCTCCGAAAATACGGATGTGTCCGTTGCAGTTTTTGACATTCCGCTTCAGGACTATTCTTGCAAGACCGACAGCATATGTCACATTTATTTCAACATTTTTTTTTTGCATAAATCTGGCTAGAAGGTCAGCAAAGGTAAAGTGGTTTCTTCTCCGACTTTTTTTTTCAATACTGTGCCAGTCCCTACCTAGGGATTGCAAGACCTTGATGATGGCGGTGGGGCTTGTGTGGTCTAATGAGCTTCGGAGCTATGCTGGCGGTAGCAATGCTACTGGTAGGGCCTCCCTTGCCAGATTGGGCCGTGACGAAGACCCCGACTACGAAGCAATCCAATCGGTCCTCCAGGATTGCTAGGGGTTGGACGCAGCAATGGCCGGACTGTCAGAAATACGACAACTTATGAAACGATTTAAGGACCTTAGAATTGGTTCGTGGAAATGTTTACCTCTATACAGATCAAAATCATTACAGATGCCAGGAAGTTGGGGGAGAGAAATTGGAGGAATGCCGCAAGGAATATGGACAGCTGGCAGGAGCTTCTTAAGAAGGCCTTGGCTCAAAAGGGGCTGTTGTGCCAATGACGATGATGATGATGATGATGATGATAATACTGTGCCAGTATAAACACCTCACATAAAATGAGTCTAATCAACAAGTGTCTTCACCAGTTACCAAGCAGTCCAGTAGAGATTACGTGCAGAATCATCACCCTCGCTATATAAATGTTAGTACTCGTGTTACTGAGAGTGTAACTAACATTCACGTTAACACTACCCTCAAACCTCATATCCACGGCGATAATTCCCCATCAACGCTTTACATGAGTTTATTATGTGCATCATCACACACATGGTAGTGTACTTCACCATTCTGACAAACAGATATATTACCTGACCTGTAAAAACCATAGGACCGCCTCTGTGGTCTAGTGGTCAGAGTTTCTGGCTACAGATACAGAGGTCCCGGGTTCTATCCCCGGCGCTACCAGATTTTCTGAGTAGTAGTGGGTCTGGAACGGGGTCCACTCAGCCT
>Ga0123353_10012873_pt1 | contig 11936 bp, 7 predicted proteins | sample TergutLab28metaG_3_FD_92763 | JGI IMG/M metagenome (GOLD analysis project Ga0123353, IMG submission 92763) | Labiotermes labralis P3 segment gut microbial communities from Petit-Saut dam, French Guiana - Lab288 P3 | ecosystem: Host-associated > Arthropoda: Insects > Digestive system > Gut ... | reverse complement strand
TTTATTTTTATTATAGAGTATGAACATGGTGACGTCAGGAATCTTGGAGGTTGCTTATTAACGGCGAGAGTTCAAGCCCATACAATTCAAGAAACAAGGCCTAACTGACTCTGTTTAGAATTTGTTTATCTTCAGCTACCAGATCCAAGGTCACTGTAGTAAGGATATTTTGACAGTCGTTCTTCAGACCACTTAATTCTACGGCGTATGGAACCCTCACATTTCCTTACCTCTTTTCAACAGCATGGATATACCTCTTTAAATAATGCATCAAAGCCGGAAACTTTTGTGACATTTCATAGCATTTGTATTGTTTTCCGTGCGACCCTCAAGCTGATCACCGCTGTACGGCTGTCCGCGACAAGATGTACTTTCTCTGTCTGGAGACTGTTTAAGTTTAGTCTGGATGAAATAAATTTGAACTGGTTCTTTTTTTTTAGATTATTGATAGATTTCAAATCTGTAAAAAGAAGAATTTTCGACACACTAAGTTACACAGCTTCGAACTTTTTATGAACTGGAAAGACAGAAACTGCAAGAAGTTTTTGTCAGGATATCCGATCTTCAGGCTAAGTTCCTAAACAGGGACTGTCCAAATAACAGTACCATTGATGACTGCACAACCGCCATGTCCGATTAGGAATATTATGAAGATCCTTACTCGGTAAACTTCAGCTTTTTTTGTCTGTTTATTTTTACCTGCTTACACTAGATTCACTGCACTGCATTCCCACATAATGTACTTAAAACTACTGTACTCTTATACATAATTACGCTACTTTTGCTGCAACACATTACTGTACTCTACTATACTATACTATACTATACGTACTATACTATACTATATATACTACACTTATACTATACTGTATAATACCATAACTATACAATACTACACCTAAACCTACACCTAAAATATTTTACCATACTGCACAATACCGTACCATAACATAACATAACATACCATACTCTACCTACATCTATACTATAATATACCATGCATCCATACATACACCTATCCTATACTGTACTATAGCTACACCTACACTACGCTATACTGTAAATTCAGCTATACTATACTGTACTATACCTACTATACTATATTATACCATACCATAACATAACATGCTATACCTACTCCCATTTTATATTATACTATATTATAATGTACTGTACTCTACTGTACTATACTATACTATACTGCACCTACACCTACGCTGTTATACTGTATTATACCATACGTACACCTACACTTTGGGACAAGTTACATACGACATGGATGCTGGTACCAGTGGCTTTTTTCATCCTGTTGTTCTATTTTCTTCTGACATTATCTGAAGTGTTTCAGGTAGACAACACGGCTAGTCGCTAGCGAAGGTTATCACGTGGTTGTCATTACCAGTAATTTAGTCAACAGAATGGCTAGGCAACAGAGTGAGAATATGGGTAAGTACACTGGAGGTGACAGCATAACAGGCTGAGGAATGTTTGGAGACGGTAATCTATCATAACTCTTACTGTGTTCTCAACACAGCAGGATTTCTCCCGACCAGGAAATTATGGGTCCTGCTTTGCGCTTACCAAATATGGTCCATCATGTTTGGAGTCCTAGTAGGTCTGCTTCGTTAATCTTAACGTCAGACCATATATAGCGGACACAAGTCGTTACTGATATAATAAATTCTTCGAAGTTTTAACCAAGTTCAAATATTTTCCGAACATACCAAAGAATCAAAATTGCATTCAATTAGACGTTAATAGCGGAATAAATTATTGACATTTTACTGCCAATCAGCGCAGTACCTCTTTTCTTTCAGTGCATTATCTAAAAAAATGTGGGGACTAAATACACGATTGTGAAATTATTCCTTACTCTACATACAAACGGTAATTGACGTCTTACTGAAAGCAAGAACATAGACTGAATGTCTTAGGGAAGAGGGAGCTGAGGAGAATGTCTGGACTTACGAGAAGGAAAAGAATTAGGAAGTGTGGAAGACATTGCTTATAGAGGAGTTACATAAATTGTACTGTACTCGCCACTATAGAGCATTGAGTTTAGGAAACCAAGAAATATGGGATTTGCAAGACATTTAAAAGGTACGGAAGAATAAAAACATGAAAATTCTGTTCGAAACACCTGAAGGGAAAGGAGTGTCTGGGAAGACCTAAACGTATTACGGGATGATAATTTTAAAATGTTGATTTCAGTTGTGAATGTACACATTGGATCCACAGTGGGTTCAGAATACGATCCACTGACGGGGTCTTTTGAACAAAATCATAAATGTATATATTTCACGCAAAAAAAAATATATATTAGTATCCTCGAGTCAATGCATATAATAGGCCACGGCTGCTCCTTTAATTGTCCTTTAAAATTCATCACTTGCAATTATTTTCCTATTAAACGCTATAGAACGTACAGGGTAAAAAAGCTCCATCGAACAATCAAAGAATATATCAGTTTCAACATGGAACTGGTTAAACATCCGACAATTACAGTCCAAGAACAGGTCATAATAAGTGATAGTGCCACTGGTGCATCACTGCTCACCTAGTGGTGGCGGCCTTCTACTTGAAAAAGTCATTAAAAAGTGTCTTATTTATTGCTGGAAATCAATCCAACCAATAATCAGATTACGCCAGATAAACCATTCCGTAAAACCCCATTCCTTATCTCAATGCTCGAGTGCTTCCAATCTGAAGTAATCGGTCAAGGAAAAGTTCTTCTGGGATTAATAGTGTGAGGATGACTGAAGGAGTAGTTGCCATTTTCAACAATGGCTGTATTATTTGGAATATTTGTGAAACGAAAGGGAGGTAATTACCTCGTGCTCTTAAGGCAACCTAGAATGGCGAAAATATACGAGATTTCAAAAAGAAATAATATCGATAACAATAATTTTATCATTATAAATTGTTAACAAACATTCATGTATCAACTAGTCAACAATATATATGAACCTGGGGAGTGGCCGAAGAATATCACTGAAGTTACAATAACTCCCTTAAAGAAGAAACCAAAGCTACAACTTGTAGCGACCGTCGCACAATCAGCCTCATCGCACTTACAGCAAAGATGGTAGCGAGAATACTGTGAAGAAAATTGAAAGGGAAATAGAAGACGTACCTGAAGAAGATCAGTTTGGATTTAGAAGATGAAAAGGAAATAAGGATGCAATGGGGTTGTTGACAGTACTACAAGAACGAGCTTTGAACATAGACGAGGAATTATGTGCATGCTTCATAGACTTGCAGAAGGCATTTGACCGTGTAACCTGGGCCAAATTAATGAAGATCGTAAAGGGAACTGGTGTCAACTTGCGCAAAAAGTTTGATCAGCAAATAGTACATGAATCGTAGTACCTGGGGAGACAAGACGAGTGAAGGATGGAAGAACAGTTAGACAAAGATATTGTTTGTCGCCGATTCTATTCAACCTGTACAACGAATATCTTACATAGGAATCCCTTGAAGGTTTTGGAGACTTCAAAAGAGAAGGACAAGTGTCCGTACTGCGAAATATACAGATGACTTTGTACTACTAGCTAAGGAAGAAGCAATGCTACATGGCATGATTGAAAAACTAATTGAAATTGGAAGAAGCTATGGAAAAAAACTAAGGTGATGAGAATCTCAAGGCTACCATCCTTAACAACGATTACAATAGATAAAAAACAACTGGAGAATGTGGAATTTTTCATATATTTGAAGAGAATGGTGCAAGAGGTACACGGGAAATTAAATTCAGGAATTCCATGGCAAGAGCAACATTCAACAAGGATACGGCTCTTTTCATCAGCAAATGGTCTTAAATTTGAGGAAGAGACTATTCAAGTGCTACATTTGGATCATAACTTTGTATGGTGCTGAAACTTGGACACTTCAGAAAGTAGATCATAAATACCTGGGAAGTTGAGAAATGTGGTGCTGAAGAAGGAAGTTGGATCGATCCTGTGAAAAATGAAGTAGTACGTAGGGTCAAGGAGGACTGGAATATCCTACATACAACGAGAAGAAGAAAGACTAAAGGGATTGGTCACTTCTTGCGTAGGAAATTACTTCTTAAAAACCTTGTTGAAGAAAAGATAGAGAGAAAAATGAAAGTGACGGGAAGACGAGAAATGAGAAATAAGCAGCTGTTGGATGACTTTCAGAAAGAGACGATACTGTAAATTGAAAGAGGAAGCACTAGATTGCACTCAGTGGAAAAATAGTTTTTGAAGAGTCTATGGAGCTGTCGTAAGACAGATAACAGAATGAACGAATGAATGAATGACTTCATACGTGTCAATCCTTTGAAGACTTAAACTCATCTAATGTATTTGTATATAAATATCCAATTATGTCGCCCACAACAAATCTCTCCATTACAAAGATCAATAATTCTCTTTAGGGAAGTAATCAGTGTTTGTTGTGAGAATTGTAGGAAAAAATACACTGCGTTAAATAAGCGCCGAGTTATTAAATGTTGTAGCATGTGATGAACATATTTACTACTGGATGTTAAATGTTTAATGGGGAAAAAAATTTCCCATGATGCTAACCTGTCAGCAGGATGCTGAAATCTCATGGCGAGGGAAATTTCTGAGAAAAGTGCCAAGATTTGCACTCGCTCTATCCCTGTATCTCTCTGGCACACACACACACACACACACACACACACACACGCATAACAATCCAGAAATAAATTCACAATCGCCGGGGGCTTCTCACTTTCCGAACTAATTTGTAAATTTATATGATCATGGGCTGCAAACATTTAATTAGCACGATAGAGTTTGTTTGAAGACGTATGTGTTGCATAAACTGTAAAATTATTTATCCCATGGACGAGACACTGCAGATGACAAACAAATACAGTATATCCTGGAACTGTTCACCGTCAGCATGAATGCAAGCCGCAACCCGACTTGCCAGGAACCGTCTCACGCGATCAAAAATAGACCTACTTAGCATTAACCGAGGTGTTTGCACTGAACTACTCTGTTACCATTCTTTCCTCTTGCAAGTCGCTAAATAGACCAACGTGATGTAAATAAAGACTATCATTTACATTAGAGACAAAGAGTGCCTAAGAATATTAATCGTGGAACCGGAATGGAAGGTCAAGGCCTGGTTGGGAGGATAATATTAAAGTGAATTTGAAAATAATTTGGGCGTGAGAGCATGAAGAAGATTCAACTGGTTCAGGACAGGGTACAATAATGGAATATTGCAATCTTGGTAATATATATCTTCGGTTTACGCAAGAAGAGGGAAATTTCCTAATCAACTGATCGACTCTCAGTTTTCTCAAGAAAGATTCTGATAATTGGATTAACCACTCACTTGGACAAACTACCCAAACACTGCAGTCTGCACAGATGCAGAATGTCATTTCAGGACCCTCACGTGCAGTACTGACGACTGAATTTTTGTATGCAGTTGATGTTTCATGTTTCATTAACGTGTGCAACGACTCTATTACAAATCACTTAAAATTCCACTAATGGCCTACATCTTAAGCCATATGATTCCACTCCACATCCTCTTGCCCTTTTTATTCAAAATACTATTCAAAATTATCCCCCATTTACTGCTATGCCTTACAAAAGGCCCTTTTCCCGCGTTTTAAAGCGTTTTCGCAAAATTACGAAAGGCGTCTATTGGCTTCTTCATGTTTGTCTGTCCGTCTGTCGACATGGAAAAACTCAGCTCCCACTGGGCGGATTTTCATTAAATTTGGTATTTGACTATGCAACCGCACATCCACACTTACGACCACTGATATCCAACTTCCATCGGGCGCCAGTGGTGGTAATGGTGGATAGTGAACCACCAACTAATACTTCATCCTAGAGGTCAGCTTCACTCAGGGAATATTGGCGAGCCCGATATTAGTCAACACGCTTAAACATCAGGCTCCAACTTTGCATGAGTGTAGGTCGTTTATTAATGCCACTCCACACCTAGAGCCTGCTGTATCCAATACCAAACTCGTCGCCAGTACAGCACAGAGCTGAGTCCCGTTACGGAGAAAATTCCTGACTTGGGGTCTTGCCCTTTGTCCAATCTTTCCAATTGTGATCTCTGTAGAAAGCTGAGGACCCCTCGCACCAGAAAGCTTATGCGAGCTCAGTGGTAGTTCGTGACTTTTTGTGGAGCGAGGACTTTGTTCCGAATATCATAATTATACAATACCAAATGTACAGAATTAGTTTTGTTCAGTCGGTCGGTATGAAATTGAAGAATCCAATCTTAAGAAACTGCCCATAACCGCTTCCTTCCTACAATAATAGTTACCACACTGAATGACAGAAATCGTTCTGCCTGCCTCCCTGCCACTTGTTCTTGATTTTCATCATTTTATTCTCACTCACCCAAGTCTTACGTCCTTTCCTTGCGAGATACCAAACTTCAGATCCGTAATATACAACAAAATTACATTACATACAGTACCTATTCATTAGTGTATTAAAGCATGTCTGTAATTAGTTGCGTAAAGCAGGATCACTTTTAAATCAGCACACTTCGAGAGTAACATATTAGCTTTACAAGCCTTTATACTGCTGAATTATATAGCTCTGTTAAGAGCTATGATTATTTTTCAATGACAAGACGACCGTGCACCAAACAGTGCAGTGGGTTGAGCTCTACTATATTAGTTGTTCTAAAGGAGTGGCCCGACCCAGTTATCTATAAAATCGCTTTTTTGTCTTGCCATACAAATCAGCAGGGAAAATTGTTGTGCTGAAAGTTGTTAATGTGTTAGACGACGTCTTTCATTATCACATTGGTGCTACAATTTGGTTCCAGTCTTGATCGCCCCAGTGACGCTTATAAAACCTCTTTGTGTGGGATAATTGCATAGCACATTACAGGTAAGCTAAGAATAACATATAAGTTTTTCTTATTGAGAATTTTCATAATCTTAGTTTTGTCGTCACTACAAGTAAATTCATATTTCTATAATAAATATTTGCATTGACTTACACCTTTCACGTTATATAATTTATATATTTTGTTGTTGTTGTCGTTTGAAAGTATTCTAAATTTAAACATTATCATGTGTTCTGTCTTAGGAATCCACAGGCACAGATAAGTTTGGGGACGGGGTTTGCAGAATCTGTGAGACCTTGTAAGCGGTCTGCAGTAGGTTAAGAAACATTGCCCCAGACCAACACTTTCAGCAGCGCTGCAGATTCGAATTAGTGTCTGTTGTACATACAAGCCGCTACTAGGACCATACCTATTGAAAACTCAACAGAAAGGCCTTCAGTCTACTCAATAACACTGATGTTTCTAAACTTAATATAGCTGAATTATAACTTTAAACTTCAAATATCAACGCAAAGAACCACAAAACTGAGACTGCAATGATGGATTTGTTTACACACGTTAATCCTCACAAACAAGTATAGGCCTTCATATTTTGGCGCTTGGCACATCAGCCACTCCGGCAAACGAAAACAAACCGGCGTTTATATGCGGTATGTATATGACGTTAAACGACAATGTAGTGGTGCTGTTTCTTCAATTATTTCTATCGATTTTAATTAATTAAAACTGCTCCCACATTACGTCACATCGGCATGTTTCCGCAGTGCCGTAAAGAATGCCTCCTTGGGTACATCAGCATTGACCACACGGCATGGCCTATCGGGGGGGGGGGGGCGAATTTTCAATGCAGATTCCCTTTACCATTTCTTTCGTATGGTAATTAATTTTGCGTGAGTACAACATGCGAGATGCAGGCCTGCACGTGTTTGCGCTTGCGCAACTTAACCTCACTCGCTGATAAAATGAGCATGGATATTCGAATTGCAGGATTTACACGGGTGAAACGCAGGGGCATACAGGCATACAGGCACACAGGCATACAGGCCGGCACGCTTCTGCTGTCGTACTGCTTAACGTATGAACCACGCTTAAGAACGAGATTGAAGCATTAAAACACTGTTTTTTTTTAAATGGAGCTTAATTACTTACTAATTCCTTCTTGAGAAACTGACCGGTTCTCAGCTAGTCAAGAAATTCCCCGCATTTAACCTTTTGGCGCCGGAATTATTTTTTTAATTTTAGCACACCCTGTATATAAAATGTGAATAATACAGGGCCCAAATATGTTAGAATTATGAAACAAACAGCATTTTGAAGAGAAAAAAAAAAGGAGAGTGTATACCATGTTTAAAATATTCGGTACCTCTATTCGTTGAATAAATATATAAAATGTAACTTTGGAGGTTAGCGGTGCGGTACGTCAACTATAGTTGACGTTAGGTGTCTAAACGTTAATGGACACCCATAGTTTCATTTCCACGTTTACAAGAGCTCCCACCTGTCCCTATCGTAAGGCAGATCAATCGAGTTTTTGTTCCACATCTCACTTCCTGAAAGTACTTCTTAATAATATCCTCTCATCTATGCCTGATTTTTCCTAGTGTTCTCTTTCTCTGTATGCATCTCTCTCTCTCTTTTCTCCCCATACGTGCTACATGCCCCGCCCATCTCATTCTTCTCGATTTGATCACCCGAATAATAATTGGTGAGGAGTACAGATCATTAAGCTCCGCATTAAGTAGCTTTCTCCACACCCCTGTTACCTTGTCCCTCTCAGGACCAAATATTCTCCTCAACACTCTGTTCTCAACACCCTCAGCCTACGTTCCTCCCTCACTGTCAGCAACCAATCTCACATTTAAACAAGGAAACACGCAAAGTTATAGTTCTGTATACTTTTGTATTTAAGGACAGAAAACTGGAAGACAAAAGATTCTGCACCGAATATTAGCAAGCATACCCTGACTTCAATATGCTCTTAATTCCTTCCTGAATAGAATTTTGATCCATTAAGGTTCTTCCCAAATATTTGAACTGTTCCGCCCTTTCAAAAAAACTATTTTCAATCTTTCTATTGTGACTTCGTCCGGCATTCTGATCTCTACAGACTTTAAAGCTTACCTCATGATATTTACTATCTTACAAGTAGTGACGCTTTGCTTTAAGCAAGTAAATAGACAGCAATGGACATTCCTATATTTCTGGATGTCTCTTACAAATTAGCCGTTGGGGACCGACACTTTACGCTATGTACGACATGTTTAACACTCACAAATCCTACATTCCGCCCACAAAGTAAGCTAACTTTTTTGTGTGACTCTCAGAACGAGCAGCATCTATTTAACTGAATGATTTTGTAACCAGACGGAGTGTGTTTCCTGCGCGGTGCGAACTGAATCTTATATTTAATGCTGGTTGATCTTATTCTTTAAAGGGTTCAGTAAATTACAAGCGTTTTTATATATGCTTCCCACGAAAGGTAAATTCCTTGAAAATTAATTTAATTCACATACGGCGCCCTCATGCATAAATTCTTTTATCACCAACTTCCGATATGGTGTACTATATTTCTTTCTTATATTTGTTAGTATATATTACAGCTGCAGACTTTTTGTTTGCAGCTATAGCAAGCTGCGAGGCTGATAGATGAACAGACATGAATCAGATAACTGCGGAAATCCCTGCAGACGGAGACGAAACTTGCAATCATAGCAGCCAGACCGGACCCACGAAGTGGGCCAAATTCAACAAAAAGGCAATATACATATAGCGTAACAGTGAGGCACGTTCGTGTAACCATTCTTGCAATAAGTATTCTGAGTGTGTGTATGTAGCATTAGTTATCCAGCATACAATGTACGTGCGCCATATTTTCGTCAGTCGCCTGCCCCACTGTACAACATTTTTCCAAATCATCTAAAAAATAGTACGATTTTCGAAGAAAAAATTGCTGCACCTGCAGTGTGTGTTTTGGTGTTCTGTATAACGTTTTTTTGTCTTAAACATTTCTCATTCTGAGAAGAACTGAAAGAGATATAATAAAAAAATGTGTATTTATCTTCAGGTGTTAATGAAACTTGAATTTTTTCAACAAATTTAAAAAAAAACCTAAATATCAAATTTCATGAAAATACTTTCAGTGGGAGCCGAGTTTTTCCATGCCTACGGGCGGACGGACAAAGACAGACAGACGGACTGACAGGCCTGACGAAGCTAGTAGTCACTTTTAGCAATTTTGCGACGCCCTCCAAAAATTGTTCGCTTAGAAAGAGAAGCGGTTCTATTTTTAGTGGTCTCTCGATTCGTAACTCCAGACACAAAATATTATTAGGCATACATAGTGCAATGGATATAATATATTCATTGCCAGATAAACGCGTCCACATCCAGATACAACATTTCCTTAAGATTTATTTTATTGTTATTTTCCCATTTACACCTTTAGTGCCCAAAGTTCTCTCTTCCCTTTAGGAATTCCGCCTGAGTACCGAAAGATTTTCTTAGCGTCTTCATGCGTGCTACTCCTACACTTTCTTATGAACTTTTCTTTCTTCATCCAAATAATAGCTGGTGAGTAAAAATTTACGAATCACTTCCTAATGTTATCTCTATTCTTTTATTACTTCCACCCCCTCCCTGTCTTAGGCGCAAATATTTCTCTCAACACCTTCTTGTCCAAAACTCTCCAACTATTTTCCTGCCATGAAATGAGACACCAAAAGTTTTATAAGTTGTTTCCATTCTTTTAGTTTTGTAGCAAAGATATGAAAATGAAAGGTCGAAGCATTCAAGTTACATCTTTAATCTGAATAGGTAAAACCCTCCTACATTTTTTTTTATGGCACGACAGCCCGGTTGGGCCAGGGGCTCCTCATGATCGTGGCTTCACGATCACACTCAGGCAAACCACGCTCGGTAGGACTCCTCTGGACGAGGGATCGACCCGTCACAGAGACCTCTACCTGACAGCAAACAACATTAAAAAAAAAGACAGGCATCCATGCCGCCGGCTGGATTAGAACCCACAACCCCAGCAAGCAAACGGTCGTAGACCCACGCCTTAGACCGCTCAGCTACAATGCCGGTAAAATACCCCGTCTCTTGGTGATAATTCAGAATGTGAAGACAGACAGTTTCCTGTACGACATTGTAACCGAGCATGTGTAGTAGGAAAGTTCTGACTTGCGTTTGGTAGGTTTTCGGTTCGAATCTCAGTCGGGATTCTGCTTGCTTGAGGTTTTAGTAGCTTTCCGCTACCCGTCTAGAAAATTCCGCGATTTTACTGCCATTACACGAGTACTTCCTTCCAAATCCTTTGCAGTTCATCAACTGTCCTACCATCGACACCAGATAGTTAAGGATTACGAACATATTCGTAAATTACAGCACAGGAAACATTGACATCTGATCAGACCGGAGACATAAACTGGGCTAAGGACGCCGCATGTGTGTGTGTGTGTGTGTGTGTGTCAGTCTATACTCCACGCCACAGATCATCTAGCAGCTGTGTGTTTCCTTCCTAAAGGTAACAGGATGAGGGAAAAAATCCTCTTAGCTGTCAGCTGGAACAATTTTCTCTTCATATGGGCAACACGTTGACAGAGAAATGCGGCTGCTGGGGCGTTGCGTTCTGGCAAAGTTCGAGAATTGTGTGTGTGTGTGTGCGTGTGTGCGTGCGTGTGGGTGTGTGCGCATTCAGCCTATTTCATGATTTCTGATTATATAGTTTCTTACCACCTATCAATTTACATAAATAACACATTAATAATCAAAGGGTGTTGAGGAAAACTTGAATACCTCGACGTACATAATTTATCTCAAAGTTATTTTGGAAATAAACATGTTATTATGCTATGCAACATGGTGGGTAGAAGAAAAACTAACGCAAGCATAGGATTAAAGTTTCATAGCTGCGTTTTTATTCAAGGAAATTTAAAATCTCAGGCACCATTGTGTTTGCAGACATCACTTGGCGTGGTTGGTAGGAAAATATTGTAACATGACGCTATTGCTCCTGGCAGCATGGCTTCCCGCAAGGCCCGTGACATCATGCCTCCAGAATGCTCGTGCACCGAAGGGAAATATGACCAAAAAAAAAGGGGGGGGGGGAA
>Ga0123353_10012872_pt1 | contig 11936 bp, 15 predicted proteins | sample TergutLab28metaG_3_FD_92763 | JGI IMG/M metagenome (GOLD analysis project Ga0123353, IMG submission 92763) | Labiotermes labralis P3 segment gut microbial communities from Petit-Saut dam, French Guiana - Lab288 P3 | ecosystem: Host-associated > Arthropoda: Insects > Digestive system > Gut ... | reverse complement strand
TTATGCTGCCCTTCCTCTTCCCGGTCATCGCAGCGCTGATGCCGGTTTGGTGGCCGCTCCTATTGATCTAAGTCAGCTTTCCCGGAGCTAAGTTCGCAGGCGGCTTCTTTCCCATAGAGGGAAGCCGCCTGCAGGTTCACAATACCGCAATCATTTTAGCTAAAATTAAAGAGGAGGCGTACCCATGCAGAAATTTCTTGGCATATTTACCGCGCTGTTCTTGGCGATCAGCGGCTTCTTCGCCGGGATTCCGACCATGATCAATTTTTGGGACAAGCCCAGCGAGACGATAACGGATACCGCGAAAGTGCTTGCGTTATACAAGGACATCGCCGCGAAGAATAAGGAGACCCAGTTCCGCAAAACGATACAGGCGAAAGACTTGATTGCAGGCAGGAATGACCCTGCGGCGAGTGCCATCGCGGCGACCGCGAAAGTGGGAATGTTCTTCATCAACCCGCAGTTCCCCGAGGTGTTCAAGGGCGTGCCCGGCAAGCCGGCCAGCATAACGGCTGCGGACATCAAGAGCGCCAAGGCGGAATATTACCGCAGCGGTAAGATCGTGGTCATCAACATCGAGCTTAAGGAACAGCTCGACAAGTCCAATGGCAAAAGCACCAACCAGTCCGTCACCACCGCAATTGGCGGTTCCATCTCATCGGATTCCTTCACTTCGATGAAGGTGCAGGTGGCCAGGTTGGGCTATACGCTGAAGGAGTCCTCGGTGAAGTATAACGGCAGCATCATGGTCCGGGCGGATACGCAAACCGGCAAGATCACAGCCGCGAACTTCAACTACGTCGCCCTTGTGACCGGCATCAGGAACGAAATAGCGCTCCCGTTCCAGCAGAGCTTTGAGTATACCGTGAAAAAGCCGTAACAGTCATACCAAATCGCTGGCAAGCCGTTGTATCAACGCAACGGCTTGCCAGTTTTTTCTGCCAAAAAAGCGGAAAGTCTTGACATACAAAACTTTCCGCTTTGGCTCCCCGCCGCTCAGGGTATCCGAACCATGTAACGCGCTGAACAGGATCGTTTCCGTGCCCTCGTGATAGTTGCAGGTGAAGGTAATTCGGTCATCTTGCAGGAAAATTGCGTTCACGAATTGGTCCACCAAACGCTGCTGCGATTCCCGTATGGTCAAGTCCATCTGCCTGTATTTGTCGAAGAAAAATTGGATGAACTCCCGCGTGATCTGTGGCCGCTTGATTTCCTCCTGCGCGATTTTGACTTGTAGCTCCTGTGTCTCCGCTTCCAGGGCTTCCAGCCGCCCTTTCGTGGAGGAAGTGAAAACGCCCTGCTCTATGGCGTTGAGTATGTTGTCGATGCTCTTTTGTGTTTCTGCCAGTTGGCCTTGCAGCAACGGAATGGCGGCGTTCTCGCGCTCCTGATAGTCGAGGACGGCATCCGCGATCTCCTGTACAATTCCATCGTCAAACAGGCGTTCCGTGACCCACGCCAATACCGCTTGCTCAATCCAGTCCTTCTTGACGGGCTTTTTCTTGCATCCTTTCCTGTTTTTGGCCGAGGCGCATTTGTAGTAGCGGTGGGTTGTCCCGTTCCTGCCGGTGCCGCTCTCGCCGATCAACATCGCGCCACACGTGCCACAGAATAGCTTGGTAGTCAACAGGTAAAGTTCCTCGGTTGCCTTGAACCGCGCCGGGGCCTTTTTATTCTTCGCGAAGCGTTCCTGCACCCGGTTGAACACTTCCTCGTCCACGATAGCGGGAACACCATCGGGAACCACTATGTCGCGATAATGATACTCGCCAATGTATTTCCGGCTCCGCAGCAGGATCGTCACGTTGTTGATGTTCATGCCCTTGCCGTAGAAGGTATGCACGTTGCGGCTGTTCAGGTGGTCCACGATCTGCTTCACTGTTTTGCCTGCGTCGTACATCTGAAAGGCTTCCACCACGAACGGCGCGGTCAGCGGATCAACCTGAAAGCGTTTCTGTTCGTCCACCGTGTAGCCCAACGGGATAGCGCCGCCGTTGTACTGGCACTTCAACGCGTTCTCGGTCATACCGCGAATGACCTTCTCTGATAGTTCTGCGGAGTAGAACTCGGCATAGCCCTCAAGCAGGGATTCAAGCAAGATGCCCGTTGAATCCTCGGAAATAGGTTCAGTGGCGATAAGACCTTCACGCCGTTCTTCCGCAGGACGGCCTTATAGTGCGCGGAATCGGAACGGTTGCGGGCGAACCTGTCCAGCTTCCAGACGATAACGACATCAAAGAGGTGCTTGGCGCTGTCCTTTATCATGCGCTGGAATTCGGGGCGGTTATCTGTCTTGGCGGAAAAGGCGCGGTCTATGTATGTGTTCAAGATGGTGATGCCGTTCTTTTCGGCGTAGGCCCGGCACTCGCGCAGTTGGCCCTCGATGCTTTCTTCCCGCTGGTTGTTGTCGGAGTAGCGGGCGTAGATGATGCCTGTCATTATCAATCCACTTCCCATTTCGTTTTCTTAATCGTTTTCTTTGGCTATCTCCCGGAATTGAACTCCACCAGTTTCTCCCAGTCAATACGCCCATCCGCAAGGCAGAACTCGTTGGTGAATTCCCGTACCAACCGGTTAGTCGCCCGCTGGTATGCCTGTTCGAATTCCTCAACATATCGCTCCGGAAGATTGCCCATAAAGCGGATCAGTTTGATATAGAATTGGTCATCCCCCGTGAGTTCATACCAGAACTCCTGTCCGGCAAGCTCAAAGTAAATTTTAGGCTGGCCCCTCCCGGTCGTTTTTTTGCGCCCATAACTGTAACCGACAACAGGGATGCAGCGCTTATGCGCTAAATTCGCCTGCCGCATTGCTTTCGCGAAATCCCGCTCCTGCGATTTGCGGCTGCTGCTATTGAATACGCTTGTGCCGGATTTCACTGCGACGGCATAGATGGCGTCCCCGCGTTCAGCCATTACATCCACACCGTCCGTGATGGCCCAATTGCTTTGCCCTGCGACAGCCGCTACCGGCTCGAAGAATTTTTTTCCGAAGCTGGTTTCTTCCGACGAAGAAACAAAAGCCGCGAGAACAGCTTTCACAATCTCCGTAGCGTCAAGCATCGCTTTGGCGCGGAACAAATACGGGTTCTTTCGCCTCATGATCTCCTTGATGTCCAGCTCGTTGATCTTAGCGATTAATGCCGTATAAAATTCGTCAAGCCCCCCTGCAACAGCCTCAATCACCGCATCTTCGTCGTAGGACGTGTTAATAGGCATTCGCTGATCCTCCTAATTGCATCGCTTGTTTGATTTTGCTGTGAATATCTGTGCCCCGTACCCTCTTCGTTTTAACCTCTGCAGTTTCGTCTGCGACCGCGATGACGGCCTTCCCCAGCGCTTCCGCCAAACCGACAGGTACGGCGTTGCCAATTTGCCGGTACTTTGCGCTGGTATTGCCGACAAAGGCCCAGCTCTCCGGGAACTGCTGTATCCGCGCGTATTCCTGCACGGAAAGCGGGCGATCCTGCGTTGGGTGGCAGAGCATGGAGGCTTTCTGTATGGGGGAAGTCACTAAAGTCGGCGCTGGCTGCGCATAAGCCAACCGACGGAAAAAGCCTACCTTGCCGCCGCCCGATTTGAATGCCCCGCCCATTGCCTGTTCGACAACGTCAGGGGGCAGATCGCGCCAGTTGCCGCCTTCAGGGATATACCCCAGCAAGCGTGTGCGCTCCGCCCCGAAGCTAGCGCATTCACTGTCGGAGTTCTCTAAATCGCCTATTGCCGCCCGTAACGTCTGCCAGCGGTATTTTTTATCCTGGTGCAATTGGAAGTGCGTAGGCAGCGGCAAAAATATGTTTTCACCGTCACGGCTGCCAATCAGCACAAAACGCTCCCGGAACTGAGGGACACCATAATTCACCGCGTCCAATAAACCGTAAACCGTCTTGTATCCTAGCTTGTCGAATTCGTTCAATACGACTTCCAGCACAGTGCCTAGTTTCTGATCCTTGCCTTGCCAATCATCGATACGGTCTGCGTGGGGCACGTGCTTCAGCGGCGCAGACATCAGCCCCCGGACATTCTCCATGATGAAAAAGCGGGGGCGTATGTAGTCGATCATGCGTATGTAGTCCATGAACAAGCTGCCGCGGGGGTCATTGATACCTAAGCGCTTCCCGGCAGTGGAGAACGGCTGGCATGGGGGGCCGCCGCACACCAGGAACGGCTCGCCGATAACAAGCTGCGCCGCATCCAGCATATCTTGCGGGTGGATGCAACGAATATCCCCGGCAATGACCTTATGGTGGTTGGCCATCATAGTTGCGGTACAATTCGCGTCAAAGTCCTGGCCCACCTTCACAGTCAGGCCCGCCTGTTGCAGGCCGATGTCTAGGCCCATCGCGCCAGAGAAAAAGGAGATAACATCCCGGTTATCGCGGCATTGCTTTTCCCTTGGCAAAGCCATCCCCTACCTTTCCCTGTATAAATTTCCTTTTACATTATAGCCTATCATGAAAGCGAAGTCAAGAAAAATCCGCAACGCTGTATCGGTATTCTGGCAAGGCCGTCCATGAATCCCGCGCCGCAGCGCCACCCCCCGCAGGGGCCCACGAGGCACTTTGCGCGCAGCGAAAGTGTCATAGTGGGTAATATACTTCGGGGAAGTATATTACCGTGACCCGCCCGCTGCGCTACGTTTCGTCCGTGCTGTTATCCGCATCGGCCTGTGCGATGGCGGCGGCTATCACGGAATCCAGTGATTGCTCGAATACTTTCCCCGCAGACCGACAGAAAAAAGACATTTGCTCATTCAGTGCCAGCGTAATATATCCCCGCTCTCGCAGTGCCGCGAGGGCTTCTTTCTCGTCCTCATCAGGCTGGTAGTCCTCCGGGTGATATGTGCTGTCTTGGGCGTCGTAGGCGGCTTTGGAGGCCCGCCAGACATGGCTCACCATCTCCGACAAGTCGGTCATGGTCAACCACTTGCTGAACACCTCCGTCAGCGGCTCTGGCTCCTTCAGGGTGAGCCTAAAGTCGTTCTCGATGTTCTGTTCCAGGTGGAGGCTCTGCAAGCGGCGAATCTCGTCAATGGCCGTCTCGCTCAAGCAGAGATATTTCGCGAGGGCCTGTTTGGTCGCGTCCGGCTTGCTTACGTCCGTCCGTCCCAGCAGGTACTCCGTGGACACGCCGAAGAAGTCAGCGATTAGCCCGAACTTCTCGATGTCAGGTAGGGATATGCCCAACGACCAGGCGCTGATAGCTTGCCGGGTGACACCGATGTGGTCAGCCAGTTTGGATTGGTTCATCCCTGGCGCTTCCAGCAGGCTGCGCAGGCGGCTTGCGAACGGAGAATCGTACTGCTCATAGCTATTTTTCTTGACACGCGGCATTTTCGTGGCCTCCTATGTTATGCGTTCTTGCGATTGCTATATTATAGCACATACTTCTTGACAAATCAATATGTTTTGCTATATAATATAAAGTGCAAGAATCGCTTGCGGAAAGGAGGTGAAAATCAAATGGAGAAAACAGATCGGACGGTGGTGCGGAACCAGCCCTATCAGCGCGGCGGGATCGGAATCCGGGAACGGCACAACGAACGAAAAAACGAATGCTACAGCAACCCGGACATCGAACTTGCCCGCAGCCACTTGAATGTCCATTTCCGGCGGTGTGAGGGAACCTACGAGCGTGCGCTGGATCGGATGTTGGAGCAGGGAATCGTGAGCACACGGGGGCTGAAGCCAGACGCGAAAGTTTTTGAGGAAATGGTCTTTGATGTGAACACGGCATACTTCGAGCGGCACGGCGGCTACGACTACGCGCAGGAGTTTTTCGAGGAAGTCTACAGGTTCGCGGAGCAGGAAATTGGCGGCGAGTATATCCTCTCGGCAGTCATGCACGCGGACGAGCGAAACCGGGCCTTGAGCGATCAGTTGGGCAGGGACGTTTACCACTATCACCTGCACGTGATTTACCTCCCGGTGGTAGAGAAGCACGTAAAATGGTCGAAGCGGTGCTGCGATCCCTCGCTGGTCGGCACCACGAAAGAAATCATCCACCAGATCAGCCACAGCAAAAAGTGGGCCTTCCCGGTGGAGGTGAGCGCGGACGGCACGGCAAAGCGGGTAACTTCCTCTCATTACATGAGGCAATCCCGAACTTAACAGGGAAAGGTGGATTCTTTTGAGAAAATGCTGAACGGAAGGACTTGGGGCCTGCCGTTTTTTAATGCTACTCATTGCTTTCGCTTGGCAGATCATCGGCGTCGTTATTGCTGTACGTGTCAATTCGTATCTGAAATATCGCGTCTTTGACGCAATCGACACAAGCACCCAAATCTTTTTCTATTTCCATTCCCCAAAAATGTATGACCGTCCAGCCCATGCATTTCAATTGCCGGTCTATCTCGTTGTCCCTTTGTATATTTCGCTCGATCTTTGGAATCCAATAATCCCTATTGCTTTTTAGTTTTATCCGCTTTTCAGCCCAATTTTTCCCGTGCCAGAATTCTCCGTCACAAAAAATAGCGATTTTATACTTGGTTATCGCTATATCAGGGCTACCAGGTAGTGTAGCGAAATTTTTCCTGTATCTTATTCCTTCGTGCCAAAGGGCCTTGCGTAGCATGACTTCTATCTTAGTATCTTGGTGCTTCACGCTGCTCATAATTCTGCTGCGCTGTTCTTCAGGAGAACAAGTAGTTAATTTTTTTCGCATGACCATTCCCCTAATTACGGTATGCCGCATTATTATATCCCGGATTCATGAACTCGTTATCTGCTGGATTAAGCCGTCCTTACGTCCCTTATCGCTTTTATGCTCACATCGAACCCAAACGCCTGCAACCTGTTTTTGGTATGCCGAAAAGATACCTTGCTGAAGAAGGGAAGGCGAGGCAAGGCGGAAGGATTCTTCTGAATGATTCCGAACACAACCTTAATGGTCCGGTTGTCAGTGATTTTAAAATCATCGCTACTTGAAATCTCGAAAATCTTCTCATTTGCCAATGCCAAGAATTGTGGGTCTGAACGTACCAATTCAGCGGATACCACGGCCTGATTGAAAAGGTGGCTCAAAGTAGACGACCCCGAATAAGGTTTTATATGAATTAAATGCTTTCCTTTTGATAGAAGGTCACACAATTCAATTTTGCTATGCCCCCCGCCGTAAGTCAAGTTTTCAGCATCCATAACAATATAATCATCGGGATGAGCATCTCTAAAACCCACACTGTAAGCGCTTTCTGAATTGAAGGAATCAGTAAAATCATCAAAATCCATGGGTGCGACGGCGGTGTTGCTGTAATCACACTCTACTTGCGCAACAAAATCATTGTCAATACGATACCATTTTCCGCCATTGATGCAGTAGGCGTTACTGTCTAAAGCCAATTCTCCGTATAAACACTTCACTGCTCCCCAATCGTGCTTGGTTGAATCATCCATTGCACTAATAGCTTTTATGCGTTTCGATTTTAACTGCTCTATGTTGGTTAGCGGCTGACTGAAAGATACTCTAACAATTTGTATATCTATGTCACCATATAGCTCGCGACCACAATATTTGAAACCTCGAATTTCGGCCCAATTAATGATTTCAGGAACAGCCATCCAAATATCCGAGGAACCCGCATTGATTGCCGCTATCATTGCCTCGTTCAAGCGTTCATTCAAGCGACTGTCTTTCACATCTTGTATTTGATCAATCCAGCCAAAATCGCGTTTATAGCTTGATAAGCAATATTTTGAATAGGTTTTCATTAGAAAAGCCACTATATTAGTAATATCTACCTCGGCTGTTACAGTGAGAATATCCCCTCCTGCAAGCATTCCCGTTGCATATTCCTGGTCATCGGATTCACCCGCTATATGGCTAACCAAGTCACGGTTAATATCAAGGCCAAAGTCATTGATTCCGGCCTGGAAGTTGCTCATAACTCAGCTTTTGGTTCCCACCTATATTTATTTTGTTTATCCTTCGCAAACTGTCCGGCTTTATTGTATTAAGTATAACCTTTAAGCCAAATCGCTCTTCAATAACATCATCTTTAAGCATATATTTGCCGTAACCCATTGTAATTGCAAATATTTTTGCTTGACCTGTTTCATCAATAGGTATCCTTAACTAAAAGCACTGCTCGTGCATTGGCTGTAAACAGCCTGTCGGAATTGATTCGCCCGGTAAAAAACGATTCTACCCAATCTGGCTCCTTCGCAAAAGATGCTCCCAGATATATTGTGCCAGCGGCATCCTCAAAGACATCGCTGTAGCCTTTAATTATCTCCGCATCATCTTGAAATTCATCTTTTATCATGTAGATTGAAAGCTTATTTTTGTTTGGCATTCCCATTTCCCTCCTTACCCAATTATCCTTATGAATAACTATAGCACTTATATCGAGGCATTTCAACTCTTTTTTGCTTTGATTTCCAAAATACTCTTGAAAATAAAGCGATAGCCCACAGCGACATATTTTGCGTTGCTGTGGGCTATCGCCTTTTAGGTCACTCAGCTGTCATACCGCAAATACTCCCGCGCAAGCATACCTGCCTGCGTGGGAGAGTAGCCTTGCGCCCGTAGCTGTGCGCTGATCACATCCTCCTGCGCCGCCTGTGCGTGGGCCTGCCCTTTCAAGTAACCAGCCAGTTGGCCCGTGAGCAGCATCTCCACCAGTTCAAGCGGGTGGTCATACAGCAGCCTGTTGAACTCGCCCTCCTGAATCGGGCCAAGGTTCAGTTCATCCTCCACAGCCTCACGGAGGACGGAGATCAACGTCCCGTCGGGCAACCAGATTTGGATCGTGCCGTGTCGATGTCGTAGTGTGCTTTCATGTTGTGCCGTCCTTTCTTTTGTTCGCTCAAATATAAACAACAAACCCAAACGCATCCCCGATCAAGAAGATCTTCAGATGGTTCGGATTTGTTTGCTTTGGCTCTGCGTGGTGGTGACGAACACTTATACGGATGCCGAAGGCGCGACAAAAACCGCTGTCACGAAGAGCGAAACGGTGGAGGTCCAGAGCATTATCCCGATGGGCAAATTGGCTTCGACGGTGCTTCCGGGCAACCCCTTTGGTTTCATGATGCCCATATTCTTGTGGCCCATCTACATGTTCATTAACTTTGGTCAAAAGCTGCTGACATTCTTATACGGACGGATTTGATCGCGTCATAGAGCCGTAACCCGAGAGCCAACAAACCCAATACGCGGAGACGCACGGAAGTGCGTCTCTTTTGATTCACCCCGCCTCCGGCGGTTCGCAGGATTGCAATAACCTCGCGATCATTTTTTCGCACGCCTCGTTCAGCGCGGCGAAGTCCATCCCCGCGATATAGATCCCCTCCACCCTGTCGTGGTTCTCCTTCTGCGCGGCGAGGGTCCGCACCGCCCTGCCCGTCAGCTCGTCGAACATGGCGTTGTTGTAGTCGATCTCCTCCCGGTACTCCTCAACGCCCTCATCCAGAAAGGCCGCGAAATCAATCTCCCGCGCGTGGCCGGGGAACACGGCCCGCCATAGCCTGCCTTGCGTGAAGAACCCCAAGTCCAGCGCGGGGATGATCAGATGCTCCACCGTACCGGGCTCGAGGGGGCAGCAAAGGCTCTCGGTGTCGATCCCCCGCAGGAGCGCCGCGCCGCGTACATGCTCCAGAAAGCTATCTGTTCCCATGCCCGGCTCGCCCCGTAGGACATATATAGAATCCAGGTCCGTCAGGCTGTCCAGGGTGTTCACAAAGCCCTCCGGCGTCAGCGCCCCCGCAAAGAGCTTCCGGTCGCGCCCCGCCCTGCCGGGACACCACCCCGCCCCATCCAACAGGGCAATCGCCTCCAGAACAGGCCCGTTCAGCCTCCCCCGGTCAAGAAGCTGCCCGTAAATCCGGCCATTGTTCCGGTACACGGCCCACGCCGCCGCAAGATACCCATACGCCTTGTCATAGAATTGTTTCTTCGCCCGCGCCAGGCGCTGCAGCTCGTCTCTGTGCGGCCGCACAGCCCGTGGGTCGATGAACGCGGCCATGTCGAACAGCTCGTCGTGTGCCACGGGGACAGCCGGGTCCTGCACGTGGGGCGCGGTGGCGTCCACGAAGCAAAGGCCCGCGCCGGGGATTCTTATGCCGTCCAGGCTCGCAGGGTCGTTGGAGCAGTGGAAGTATTCCGCCGCCATGCCCCGGGCCTCGAAGGCCGCTGCCGCCGCATGCATAAAGGTGGATTTCCCGCTGCCGGAGGCCCCCTTGAGATAGATCGTGCGCTCCCCGTCAGACGCGATATTGCCGAAATAGCTGAAGAACCCGCCCGGGGTGTTCCCGCCGGGAAAAAAGTGTCTGGACATAAAAACCTCCGCAACATAAGCTTGCCTGTCATTATATGCAAGGCGGCTTGCGCGCGGAACAATATTTCGTTTCCGCCTATTGACATAGAAGCAAATTACTGCTACAATTTTATAGTGGCGTTGCCTATACGGTAGGCGGTTAAATCCTGCCCCCGAAAGGGGGGATGTATCATGGAATTTTTGGTTCTGTTAGTCGTATTGCTGATTGTGGCCACGGGTTACATTAACGCATCAAAGAAATAACCGCCCCTGAAGCTTCCCGGCTCGGGCGGTTATTCTTTAACCAAACAAATGGGGGCTAACCGTCTATACGGTAGCGCTACATTCATTGTAGCACATTGTATTCCAAAAATCAAGAAAAATTTCACGATTCCAAAAAAATCTCTGCAAGGAAATTCACCATGATCATCCTCGCCTCCGCCTCCCCCCGCCGCCGGGAGCTGCTCGCCCTGCTGGGCCTCCCCTTCAAGAACCACGCGCCCCACGTGGAGGAGCGCGTCGATCCGTCCTGGACTGCCGCCGAGGCCGCCCGCAATCTTGCACAGCAGAAGGCCCTTGATGTGGGCGCAAGCTTTCCCAATGCCTGCGTCATCGCTGCCGACACGATCGTCGAGATCGACGGCATCCTCTTGGGCAAGCCGGTTGACGCCGCCGACGCCGCGCGTATGCTGCGCCTGCTTTCCGGCCGGGAGCACCGGGTCGTCACAGGGGTGTGCCTGTGGCGCGGGGAGGCCATGCGCGTGTTTTCCCGGGAAACCCTCGTGCGCTTCTATCCATTGTCCGAGGAGGAGATCGCGGCCTATGTGCGTTCCGGCGAGCCCATGGACAAGGCCGGGGCCTATGGCATACAGGGACGCGGCGCGCTGCTGGTGGAGAGCATCACGGGGGACTATTTCAACGTAGTCGGCCTGCCTGTGGCGATGCTTGCGCGGGAACTGCGGGGGTTTTTGCAATGAAAATCTTCTCCCCCGCCCCTGGCTTTTTCCTTCCCCGCGATTCCATCGTGGGGATATTCGACCTGGACACCGCCACGGTCTCCGGGCACACCCGCGAATACCTGCGCCGCGCGCAGGAGGCCGGCGCGGTCGCCGCCGTGGGGGACGACCTGCCGCAGAGCTTTATCGTAAGCAGTTACACCGCTGCGGACGCTTTAGTTGGTGAAAGTGCTGAGGATTGCATCTATCTTTTGCCCCAAAGCAGTGCAAATTTATCAAAAAAGCTCTTGACAATGCCCTGAAAAAATGGTATAATACATATGTGAACGCTTTAACGCTTTCAACCGCTAAAGTGTTCCTGTTTTTCTTTCCCTCTTTCTGGTGGTGTAACAAGCCCCCTTCGCTGGCGAGGGGGATGCTCCGAAGGAGCGGGGGTGCGGCACCCAATAATACACAAAGGGAGATGCGTACTAATGACAGCAACATGGATCACAATCGCCATCTACGTCGCCGGCCTGGTGACCATCGGCATCGTGACCGGGCGCAGCAGCAAGAGCGTGGCGGACATCACCGTGGGCGGGCGCAGGATGGGAGCCTGGCTTTCGGCCCTCAGCTACGGCACGGCCTACTTTTCCGCCGTGATGTTCGTGGGCTACGCTGGCTCCACAGGCTACGGCTTCGGCCTGTGGGGAATCCTGGTGGGCCTGGGCAACGCGCTGTTCGGCGCGA